>Ga0247757_10000031_pt1 | contig 101031 bp, 89 predicted proteins | sample UWRJL126311R4_FD_180929 | JGI IMG/M metagenome (GOLD analysis project Ga0247757, IMG submission 180929) | Plant litter microbial communities from Arlington Agricultural Research Station in Wisconsin, United States - UWRJ-L126-311R-4 | ecosystem: Environmental > Terrestrial > Plant litter >...
CACAGCTCGCTCGCGAGTTCACGGTCGTCCTTCTTGCGCGAGTAATTTCCGGATACGAAATCACGCTTCGCGGCCAAGAGCTTGTCCAGATCGGCCGCGCCCCAACCGATATCCGAGTCGACCCACAAGAGGTGCGTCGCATTGGAGCGCAAGAAGTGCGCCGTCAACACGTCCCGACTGAAGGACAGGTTGAGGCTCGTGAACTTGCTGATGATCAAGCGTCCCCGGTGGGCTCGGGCGGCCTCCAAGACTCCGTTCATGTACTCGTGGTGAACACGGGCATCATGCGTGGGTGTCGCGAGAAACAGCGTCGGCTCGGGCGAGCTCTCGGTCATGGCCGTTGCGCCTCTGGCCCCTGCGGCGCCGCGTAGCCATCGGCGACGTAGATCGTCTCGCCGTGCCGCTTCAGCACCACTTCGGTGTGGGCCCAGATTTTCCCGCCGAGCGCGCGCCAGTACCGGCAAAACGTGCGCTCGCCCGAATAAATTTGACCGCCGAACACCGGTGACCAGAGCGCGAACGCCGTCCCACTGACGCCTTCGTAGGCCAGTTCCGGGTGGGCGGCATGCAGGCGCTCGATGCAGCTGCGCTTGAGCAGCATGAAGCCCGAACCCGTGTACTCCAGTTCGAGTAGATTGCCCTCGCGATGCTCGGGCGTGACGGGTCGCCCTTCCGCCTGCCTCTTGCCGTACACACCCGTCACGAAATCTCGGTCTGCCGCGAACAGTTGCCGCGCGTCAGCCGGCGTCCAGGCGATGTCCGACGCGACCCAAAGCGCGTGCGTGGCGTTCGACTCCATGAACAGCTGCGTCAATCGATCGTGATTGTGTGGTCCGTACGAGCTGCCAATCTTGGCCAAGACGAGCTCTCCCGGGAACTCCATGGCCATTTGGACCACGCCCATCATGTAGGCATGATGCACGCGGCCGTCGTACAAGGGTGTAGCGAGGAAGATCTTGGCCTTTGCCTCGGACGCGGCCGTCATGCCGGAGATTCGGCCATAGCGCTCCGAGCGCGTCTAGCGGTTTGCTCGGGGTTCAGCGGCTCGCGTTGCCGATGGCGGCCGCGGTCAGGCAAGCCACGTGCGTCACCAACGCGACGATCCAGAGCAGGGAGCGCGTGTGCAGCTTGCCGTGATAGCCCCAGAAGGGCGCCAACGGCGGCACCACCAACGCGATCAGCCCGCGCTGCCAAGGCCCGAGCAGGGCGAGCCCCAGGCTCAACGCCACGTGACTCGCGAGCAGCAGGCCGAGCGAGGCCGCAAGTCCAAACATCAGGGCGAGGTCCACGGGCGCCAAACGTAGCCGAAGTTGCCCGGCGGGCCGGCAATCTCGGCCAAAACCCCGCTATTTGGCGGTTTGCACGACTCCCCTGGCAGCCTGCTACACTGCCAAAAACCGTGCGTTCCTCCTCCCTGCTGTTCGCGGCCGCGCTCGTCGGCTTGCTGCTTCCGCTGCCCCTCGGCCTTCGCCCTGCCCAAGCGGATGGCGCGTCGAATCGACCTGACATCATGCCGGTGAGCGACATTCACCCGGGCATGAAGGGGTATGGGCTGACCGTGTTCCAAGGCACGACCCCCGAACGCTTCGACGTCGAAGTGATCGACGTGCTCAAGAACTTTCGTCCGAAGCAGGACTTGATCCTGGTCAAGACGAAGCACCCGCGGCTCGAGATCACCAAGGTGGTCGCGGGCATGAGCGGCAGTCCGATCTATTTGAACGACAAGATGATCGGCGCCTACGCCTACGGTTGGTCGTTCGGCTCCGAACCCGTCGCGGGCGTCACGCCGATCCGAAACATGCTCGACGACATGGCGCGCCCGCTGCCGGACCGGATTGATGGTTGGCCGCTGAAGCTGATGCCCGTCGCCGGGAAGCCGGCGGCTGCGCCCGCGCGCCACGCCCGCAACGACGCCGGTCGCCGCTATCGCGGTGAGCTCGGTCAGTATGACTTGCGCGAGCACGCGGCACAGTTGGCGAGCGCGGTCGGCGTCGACAACTCGCGCGTGGTGAGCGCGCTCACCCCCGTTTCGACGCCGATTTTGATGGGCGGTATGGGCAGCCGTTCAATCGCCTTCGCTCAGCAACTGATGGCGCCGCTGGGCCTCGAGCCGCTGCAAGCCGGTGGCGGCGCCAGCGCCGAAGCCTCTGCTCCCCTGCGTTACGTGGACGGCGGCGCGGTGGGCGTGCAGTTGGTACGCGGCGACATGAGCGCGATGGGTCTCGGTACCGTGACCCGCGTGGAGGGTGACAAGCTCGTCGCTTTCGGGCATCCGATGAGCGAGCTGGGCGTGACCGCGTTGCCCACCGCGATCGGCCGCGTGCTCTGGTTTTTGGCCAGCGATCAGCGCTCGTTCAAGATCGGCATGGCGGTGCGTGACGTGGGCGCGTTGGTCAACGATCGCCAATCCGCGATCGTAGTTTCGCACAGCGCCAAGGCCCCCGTGATCCCGGTGAAGATGAGCATCCACGGCGCACCGGGCTTCCCCAACTCGAACTGGAACTTCGAGATCGCGCACGACAAATTCATGACCCCTTCGTTCGCCTCGGTCGCGCTCGGTAGCGCGTTACAAGCCGTGGCCAACGAGCACCAAGACGTCAGCTGGACGGCGACCAGCAAGCTCAAGGTGAAAGGCTACCCGGAAATCACCCTGCAGGATTACGGCGTCGCCATGGGCGGCACGCCCGAAGCCGGCGAGTTCGTGCGCTCGAATCTGGTGCGCGCGATTGGCACCGTGCTGAACAATCCGTGGCAGCCTGCCCTGATCGAGTCGGCCTCGATGGATGTCGACCTGCGTTATGCGCGAGACATCCTGCGCTTGCGTGGCGCGGACGTGCTCGAGTCGGAGATCGACGCGGGCGCCCCCGCGCGCATTCGCCTCACGTTCGTGCCGTACTCGGGCCCGAACGTCACGCGCGTGATTTCCGTACCGATCCCCGCGTACCTCGCGGGCCAAACCGTGAACCTCGAGATCGAACCCGGCTACACCGAGGAGCGAGACCAAGCCGCGCCGGACACGCTGGCCGACCTGATCAAGAATTTCGAGAACCCGGTGTATCCCGCCAAATCGGTGGTGGTCAGCTTCGGCACGGGCGATGCGGGCGTCAGCTTCAAGGGGCGCATTGCCCACGACTTGCCGCCGGGCGCGCTCGACGTGATCCGCCCCGCTACCTCGTCGATCGCTCCTGAAACGTTTGCGACCACGACCCGCGTGGTGGTCGATTTGCCGCAATTCATGGTGGGCCGTGACCGCGTGTCGGTCACCGTTCGCCCCGTGTTGCGCTGAGCTCTTACTTCGAAACGCCTTCGAACCGCCCCCGTCGTTCTCCGTATTTCTCGCAGATGAAGCCATGAATCGATTCCTCCGTTACTCGCTCCTGGGTGCTGGCCTGCTCGCTGCGGCGCAGGCTTCGGCTGTCGGCACGCGCCGCTTTTCGCTTTCGAAGGCTTCGGACTTCAAAGGCGGTGACCTGAAGGGCGTCGCCGTCGACGCGGCCGGTCACGTCCGCGCGGGGTTCAACCTCGGCAGCGTGCCGGTCTCGCAAGGCAGTGCGATCTGGGCGGCGCTCCCGCAGCGCGACGGGTCCGTCCTCTTGGGCACCGGCAACGAAGGCAAGTTGCTCAAGGTCGCCGGCGGTACGGTGAGCGTGCTCGCGGAGACCAAGGCGCTGGTCATCACTTCGCTCGCCGAAGCCTGGGGCGGGGCGGTGGTCATCGGCACGTTGCCGGACGGCAAGGTGATGAAGTGGGACCACGGCAAGCTGACTGACCTGGTGACCCTCAAAGGCACCGAGCACGTTTGGCAGGTCGCGTACGACGAGAAGAAAAAGGCACTCTTTGCCGCCACCGGCCCAGAAGGCAAACTGTACCGGATCAGCGAGACCGGGGACGCTCAGGTCTACTTCGACGCCCCCGAACAGCACTTGATGAGCGTCGCCATCGCGCCCGACGGCACCGTGTACGCGGGCGCGAGTGACAAGGCCAAGCTGTACAAAATCAGCGCGCCCGGCAAAGCCAGCGTGCTGTACGACTTCGAGCGCACGGAAGTGCGCGCGATCGCCGTCAACAAGCAGGGCGAAGTGTTCGCGATTGCGAACGAGATCAAGACCAGTGGCTCGATCCCGACGCGCAGTAACCGTGCGGAAGGCGCGCCCGCGGCGCCCACCAACGCCACCCCCAAAACCAAGGGCAAGGGCACGCTGTACAAGTTCAGCGCCGACGGCGCGCCCGATCAATTGCTGGACGACTCCGAAGAGCACTACACGAGCCTCGCCCTCGCCGACGACGGTCGCCCGTACGTCGGAACCGGCGTCGAGGGCCGCGTGTACACGGTGGACGCCAGCCACAACTCGGCGCTGGTCGCCGACGTGGACGAGCGGCAGGTGAGCGCACTTTTGCTCGCGGGCAAGGAGCGTTTGGTGATCGCTAGCGATCCAGCGGTTGCGCATCCGCTCAAAGGCGTCGGCGGCCCGGATGCAGTGTGGACCAGCAAGGTGCTGGACGCAGGCTTGCGAGCGCGCTTCGGCAAGATCGATTGGGAGGCGACGGGGGCGATCGAAGTTTCGACTCGCACCGGGAACACCAAAGAACCGGACGACACCTGGAGCGCTTGGAGCGCCGGGTTCACGACGGCCAAGTTGATCGACAGCCCCGCGGCTCGCTATCTACAGGTGCGTGGGCGCTTCGCGACCGATCCGAACGCGGTGCTCAGCGAAATCGACGTCTCGTTCGTGACCGACAACTTGCGCGCGGTGATCACCAGCGTCGAGGCCAAGAATTCGGATTCGGACAGCGACGACACGCTGCGCGCCTCCGGCGGCCCCGTCACGCGTAAGCCCGAGTCGACGATCGCGCTGTCTTGGAAGGTCGATAACCCGGACAAAGACGACCTCCGCTACCGCTTGCAGTTCCGCCAAGTCGGCAGCAACACTTGGTTCGACCTGCTCAAACCGCAAGAGAAGTTGACGAAAGAGAACTACTCTTGGGAGACCTCCGATTTGCCCGAGGGCCGCTACCGGCTGCGCTTGGTTGCGACGGACGAACTCTCCAATCCTCCCGACCGGGTCACGCGCGACACCATGGAAAGCAGCGTGATCCTGGTCGACAACACGCCGCCCGTCGTCGAGGGGCTCAAGGCGGTGGGCAAGCACGTTCAGGGCGTGGCGCTCGACGGCGTGGGGCCGATTGCTCGCATCGAGATCGCCTTGGCGGGCTCGGACGAATGGACTCCGTTCTACCCGACGGACGGAATTTTCGACGAGCAGCGCGAAGAATTCGACGCCGATGTGAGCAAGTTCGTGCCGGCCGTGCCCGCGCTGCTCAGCTTGCGTGTTTACGACAAGGCGAACAACTCGGTAGTTCGCAGTGTAATTCTGAAATAGTCGATTCGGCCCGCAGGCTCGGGCCGCCTGACTCTGCTAGGCTTGCGCCGAGCTTCGCGTTCCATGTCTTACCGTCGTGCCCTCCTTGCCGTCGTTTCCACGGCACTTTTGCTCGGCCTCGCCTGGGGCTGCGCGGCCGCGGACAACTCGAGTGGCGCCGGTCCGTCCGGAGGCGGCAGCAACGGCAACCCGGAGGCCGGCAACGAAGCATCGGTGATCATGCCGGAGGGCGGTCCGCGGGACGCGGGCAGCCTCGCGTTGAACCCGCTCTGTGGCACGGAGCAGGAGATCGAAAACAGCTGCGTCCCGGACTCCCCCATGTCGTGCGGGGCGTTCACCCCACCTCTGGCATCCGAAGATGCGAGCGCGGGCGACGACGCCGCGCCGATCGGCCAGGCCGGTGCCAGCGGTGAGGGCGGTGCGGGCGGTGACGGCCCATCTCCCGGGACTGCCGGTGCATCCGGTGATGGCGGAGCGAGCGGTGCAGGCGGCGCGAGTGGGGCGGGCCCCGCCGCCGGCGACGCCGGGGCGGGGGGTGCCTCGGGCGCGGCGGGTTCAACTCCCACGGGCGTGCCGCCCAAGTACGGCTGCCACGTTCAGCGCGTGCCTGGCTCACCGGACGTGCCCTATTCGGCCTGCGGGCTCGCGGGGCCGGGCGGGGAGAGCGCGCCTTGCCTGACGTCCAACGATTGCCAAGCGGGCTTTGGCTGCGTCGGCGATCAGAACGCAGGGTTGTGCCGGAAGTTCTGCTGCCAAGACGCGAACGCTTGTGCTTCGGGCAGCTATTGCGCAGAACGCCCGCTGCGCGACGCGACCGTCAACGGGTTGCCGCCGGGCGCTTCGAACACCAGCAAGTCGCTCTTGGTTCCAGTCTGCATTCGGGCCGAGAACTGCGACTTGGGGGCGCCTTATCCGTGCGCCAAGGGTAGCCAGTGCGCCTGTGAGTCAGGGACCGCGTGCTTGGTCGTTCGCTCGGATGGCACGACCACCTGTGCCGTTCCTGGTACCGGCAAGGTGGGCGAAGCGTGTCCGTGTGCCTGGGGTCACGTGTGCTCGGCTGCGACCAGCCAGTGCATGAAGCTCTGCTACACGCGCGACAGCGCGGCGTGCGGCAGCGGCCGGTGTCAGGCGGCGTCGGAGCTGCCGGACGGCTGGGGCGTGTGTGTCGGCGCCCCGCCCGACGGCGGCTGAGCGTTCAAGTCTTCCAGCTGCAAGTTGAGCTCGGCCCCGAGCAGCAGCGTGAGGCACATGATCCAGAGCCAGCCCAGAGTGATCGCTACCGCCGAGAGCGTGCCGTAAAATAGTGCAAAACGCGCCAAATGGCTGGCGTAGTACGCGAACCCGAGCGAGGCACTGCCGGAAGCCGCGATGGTCAGTAGCGCGCCCGGCCACACGCGCCGACGCACGCCGGGACGGATCACGGCGATGCGAAAGAAGCCCGAGAGCAACGCGGTTGCGATCGCCAGCACCAAGCCGAGCAACAAGAAGTGGCTAGCATGATCCAGAAAAGGAAAGTCCCCGCGAGCGAGCAGGCGGACGACCGTAGACGGTCCACCGGCGAGCTTGACCGCGAGCGTGCCACTCACGGTGAACAGTAAAATACTCGAGACCACGCAGCCGAGCGCGATCAAGCGGCGTTTCCACCACGGACGGCGCTGAGCGAGCACCGTCACTTCGAGCACTGCCATCAGGGTGTTGAACGCAGAAGACGCGAGCCACAGCGCACCGAGCAGCGCCACGGGCGCCACCGTGGCCGAAAATTGCCCGAGCTGGCTCCAGACCAAGGTGCGCACCTCTTGCGGCGTCAAATTGACCAACAATGAGGCACTGACCATGACGGCATCACTGCCGCGGGATAGCGCTGCAAACAGCCAACCCGCCAGGGCCAACATCGGGATCGCCGCCAAGAACAGGTCGAAGGCCATGGCGCTCGCCGCCTGCAGCGTGTCGCGCGTGACCAGGCCTTGCCCGACGAGCCACAACTTGTGGCTCCAGGGCTTGGCGGAGAACACCTCCGCGGCGCGCACCGAGACGCGGTCCCAGCGACCGCTGTGGCGGGTCGACTCGGCAGAGCTCTTTATCCAACCATCGTTCATCGAGAGAACTAGCGCAAAAGACCAAACGATCGCATACCAGAGCCCGTGGCACTGCACCAGGAGACGCTCGAGCTTCGCACTCGGGCAGCAGGTTTGTGGAACGTCACCTCCGAGGTGAACGCGGTGATCGCGCGCAGCAAGATCGGCACGGGTCTGTGCACGGTGTTCGTGCAGCACACCTCCGCCAGCTTGGTGATTCAGGAAAACGCGGATCCGGCGGTGCTGCGTGATCTGTCACGCTTCATGGCGGATCTCGCCCCCGAGTCACGCGCCTGGGAGCACGACGACGAAGGTCCTGATGACATGCCGGCGCATGCACGCTCGGCCGTGACCAAGACCTCGGAAACGATTCCGGTCACGGGGGGACGGCTCGCGTTCGGCACCTGGCAGGCGCTGTATCTTTGGGAACACCGTGCCGCGCCCCACGCCCGCCGCTTGGTCGTGCACGTCGCGGGCGAATGAAACGAGCGTTACTTTGGCCGGTCGGTGACCCGCACGACGAGCCGAAGCCCCGACCATACGTCATCGATCGCGCACACCTTGTTGTCGACCAAGCCCGCCGCGAGTCCCAAGCTGCGCACGTCGTTCTCGCTGACATCGGTTTTGATCCCCGATGCTTTCTTCGGCCAGCACAGCCACAGACCGCCGTTCGGGTCGAGGCGCTTGCGCGCGCGCGGCATGCGCCGCTTCAGCTCCGCGAGCGAAGCCGCAAAGCACACGATCACGTCCAGCGCGGCGCTGCCGCGTGATGCGTCGCCGAGTGTCACGCCCGGCGGCAGCTGGCCGAGCTGGGCCCCGAAGCCTTCGGGCGCCCCCCACACGCCGAATCGTGAGTTCGGTTTGATCCCAAGCTTTTTGGGGAGCGGCGTTCCCGAGTAACCGGCCATTCCTGAGCCAGGCTTGCCGCATTCGCGGGTCTCTGCAATAGCGTCGCTTTCCGATGCTGGATCTCCGTTTCAAAACGCCGCCCGAGTGGCTGGATGTGGTGTTCGCCGACTTCGACGCGTTCTTGCTCGATCACGCGGCGTGCGAACGCAAAGCCGCTGCTACCGGCATGTCGTTCGTCGTGCGTTATCCGGACAAGAGCGCATTGATCGAACCGTTGATCGAGTTCGCTCGCGAAGAGCTGGAGCACTTCCAGATCATGTATCGCATCATCCACGAGCGCGGTTTGGTCTTGTCGGACGACTACAAAGACCCGTATGTGAACGGGTTACGCTCGCAAGTGCGCAACGGGGGGCCGGGCATGTTGCTCGACAAACTGCTGGTGGCGGGCATCGTCGAAGCGCGTGGCTGCGAGCGCTTGTTCATGGTGGCGGAAGCCCTAAAAGAGCGGAACTCCTCGCTCGCAGAGCCGTACCTCGACCTGGCGCGTGCCGAAGCACGCCACCATGGCCTGTTCTTTCGGCTCGCGCGCGCCTGCTTCGACGACGCATCGATCGACGAACGCGCCGCAGCGCTGCTCGACTACGAAGCCGAACTCGTGCGGCGCTTGCCGCACCGTGCCGCCGTACATTGAAGTCGTCCGCGCCCACCGCGGGCGAGGGGGCCCAATACTTTTCGCGCTATGCCGAGCCGGAAATCGCGCTGGTAGACGATCTCCGTGATCGCTACTTGGCGGCGCTGGTGGTGCCGGTGTGCGGTGAGGCGGCGTCGCTCTTGGTTGGCTTTCAGAGCGCGCTGGAACGAGCTCCCGAGCGCGTGTTGCTGGTTTTGGTGCTGAACGCGACGGACGCGGCTAGCGCCGAAATTCACGCCGAAAATGAGCGTTTGCTCGCGCACTTGGCCGCGTCGTTCCCGGACCGTCGCCCGCTCGACTCGAGCGCTCGGGGGGCGCGCGCGTGGCTCGCACGCGTCCCGAGCCACGACGTGTTGTGGCTCGATCGTGCGAGCCCGGGCGTGCGCTTACCGCCGCGTCAGGGCGTCGGCATGGCGCGCAAGTTGGGTTGCGACCTGGCGGCTGCGCTTTGGGCGCGCGGTCGATTGAGCTGTCCCCTGATCGCCTGCAGCGATGCCGACGTCACGCTGCCGGACGACTACTTCGAACAGCTCAGCCAGCCCGCGCCCGAACTCTCACGAAGTGCGGCTTGGCTCTGGCCTTACCGCCACGAGGCGGGCGGCGATTCTGCGATCGATGCCGCTACCGTGTTGTACGAGATTTCTCTCCGCTACTACGTGCTCGGCCTGGCTTCGGCGGGTTCGAGTTACGCCTACCAAAGCGTCGGCAGCACGCTGTGTGTCGATGCGTCGGCTTACTTGAGCGTGCGGGGAGTGCCGAAACGCGAAGCGGCGGAAGATTTCTACCTCTTGGACAAGCTCGCCAAAGTCGGCCCCTTGCGCCGGCCGCGGGTGGAGCCACTCGCGATCCGCGCCCGAGCCTCGCAACGCGTGCCATTCGGCACCGGGCGACGTTCGCGCGAAATCGCCGATGAGCTGCAGAACGGCCAAGAATTCGCGCTGTATTCGCCGCGCATCTTCGCCGCCCTGGCGGCCGTGCTGCGCGGATTGAGCGACTTTGCGCGCAGCGGGCAGGTGAGCGCCCTCGAGCGCGCGATCGAGCAGGATGAGCCGCGCATCGCGCTCCCCGTCCAGCAGGTGTTGGCCGACCTCGGCGTGTTTTCCGCGCTGAACAACGCGGCGGGTCAGGCGCCGACCGGTCCCGTCTTGCGCCGGCGCATCCACACCTGGTTCGATTCGTTGCGCACTTTGCGCTTCGTGCATGGCCTGCGCGATCGCGGCTTGCCGTCGCTGCCGTGGCGAGCGGCGCTCGCGGCCGCTCCCTTCTTGCCCGCCCCGTTCGATGCCGAGGCAGAGCCGAGCGCGGTCTGCCGAGCATTGGTTCTCGCCGAGGCGGAGCTACCCGTGCAAGTCGGACCGTCCCTGCTCTAGCGACTGTCGCAGCCGGGATACAGTGCCGGACCGCAGTTCACGGTATCCGTGGATGGTGCGCGAAAATCGATGTTTTGTCGGTCCCGCGCCCGGCACATCGGTTGCTCTTGCCTCTTCGTGCGGCAAAAACTCGTCTGCCTGGGGTTGATCGGTGCCTGCTTGGTGGCCACGAGGGGTGCGCGAGCGCAAACCGCAGCGTTGCTCGCCGTGGGCGATGAAGCTCAGTTGTCCGAGGTGCAGCTGGCCAAAGTCATGGCCGAAGAATCCTCGCTCTGGCTGAGCGCACGGCTCGAGGGGCGCACGGGACTGGCGTTGGTTACGACGCAAGCCGAAGTCGAGGCCGCCCCGGGGGCCGACGCTTGGCTGCGCGCGCTGGACGAGGCGACTCGCGTGCGCGTCGGGCCGCCGCCCGGTCCGCTGGCAGGATGCGGTTCGCTCGAGCGCTTCGATCTCGCCGACAGCGGCCTGCCCGCGTTGCGGTCACTCGCCGCTGTCGAAATTTCGAGCGTAAGCTCGGAGCTCGAACTCCGCCGTCGTCTCGCCGATGTCGGACTACCCGTCGATATCGAGCGGGTGGCCCGCTTCACGAGCCATGCCCAGCCGCCGTTTCGGATCGCGCTTTACGAGGCGCCGGAAGAAGGCGGCCGCACCGAAGCCGTGCGCCTGATCGATCGCGGTCACGCGCTGCAGTTGCCGCAGATTGCCATCTCGGGAGCGAGCGCCGTCCCGTTGAGCTTGATCGCGCTGGCCAATCAAGGCGTGCTCCCCCTCGCTGCGGAGAGCGCAGACCCAAGCGAGTTTCCCGTGACGTATCGAGCGGTCGAGGCCAGCTGCGACTACCGCGTGGCCCGCGCTGACTGGTTCGCGCAAAACCGTGGCCGCTGGCTGAACGAGGGGCAAGCTAGTTCGCCGCTGTTTGCCGCCACGGTTTTTGCGGGGCGTTCTCAGTTGGCGCCCGCGATCTCGAGCTACTTCCAGCATCTGTCGCGTGCGGGTGCGGATGCTTGTGTGAGTCAGGTTCGGGCCGCCCGTGCGCGGAGTTCGCTGAACGCCCGCGATTTCGTGTGTGACGGCGCTGATGATTTGGCGCGCAGTCTGGCTGAACTCGGCTTCGAGGAACCACGCCTCAGTCGATTCTTCGGCGACTCGAACGGCGACGCCGGTTCGTTTCGGATCGCCGCGACGGTAGCGCGGAGTCCGCTCTTGTTGGCCACCGAGTTCGATGGCAATGGCTGCCCGGCGGAAGCGCCGCTGCCGCTCATCCCCGTCTGCGATCAGCCGGGGTGCGCGCCGCCGCCCGTGAACACGCCGCCGATCGTCGTCAATCCGCCGGACGATCCGTATCATGATCCGATCCCGGTCTACACGCCCGTGTCTCGAACCGAAGACAGCTGCGTGCTCTCGGTGCACGACACGAGTTCGCGCGGCTCGTGCAGTGCTGACACGAGCGACGCGAGCGCGGACTCTTGCGCGGGTGATACGAGTTCGAACGACACGTCTGACGACTCGTGCAGCGGTGATTCGAGTTCGAATGATGACGGGCCGGACTCGTGCAGCGGTGACGCCAGCGACTCGAGCTCCGATAGCTGTAGTGGCGAAAGTGATTCGAGTCGCGAATCGGACGGCTGTGGCAAGAGCGAATACGACGGAGATACGTGCGCGGGTGATTCTGCGGCGAGCAACTCGGCGAACGCCAAGAGCGCGCAGCTTCGCTCCGGTGGAAACGCCGCGCTCCGGCGCCCGCGGCAAGTGCGCCTGAGTCTGCTCACACTGCTGGCCGCGGCATTGGCCCTGCCTTTGCGCCGAATGCGCGCATGGCGTTAGACTGCCCTTTGGATCATGACCGAAGGCCTGGGTAACTTTCGTAAGCAGTGGTTGATGCCGATCGTGGTGCTCACGGCGGTGTCGCTGCTGCTATTCTGGGGGTTCTACTCGTTCGATCACTTCTTCACGGGGGGCGACGCTAACCCGCCGTTCAAAACGCCGATCGGGCGCTACGTGCACTTCGACCCGAGCAGCATCACCGACGCGGTGAGCTCGCTTGCCGGGATGATCGCCGCGGTGTTCGGCATCGTGATCACGGTCGTCTCCATCATCGTGCAGCTCTCTTCAGATCGCTACACGGGCGTCGCGCGCATGTTCCTCCGTGATCGCATCAACTTGGTGGTCATGGGTTACTATTTGATCGCCTGCGTGTGCGGGGTCTGGCTCAGCGTGTCGATTCATCGGGACTACGTGCCGCGCATGGCGCTGCTGGTGATGCTCAGCGCGACCACGCTCGGCCTGGTGCTGATGGCGCCGTATTTTCGCTATGTGTTCTGGTTTCTCGAGCCGATGAACATCATCTCCCGCATCCGCAGCGAAGCGGTCGGTGTGGCGAGTCGCGGCGCCGACGAACGTGATCACGACCGCGCGGCCAGTGCGCAGGCTTCCACGTTGGGCGCGATGGAAGAACTCACGGACATCACCAGCAACTCGATCTCCGGCAAAGACAAGATCATCGCCAGCGGTGCGGTGGATGCGCTCAAAGACTTTTCGCTGGCTTACCTGAGAGCGAAGCCCAAAGCGTCCGATGTCTGGTTCGATATCGGCGCCGGGATCCGTCAGAACCCCGACTTCGTGGCCATGGATCCCGAGTCACTGCTCGACCTCGAGCGCCGGCGGACCTGGGTGGAGTGGAAGGTGATGCGTCAGTACCTCGGGATCTACAACGAGGCGCTGGGCAGTATGCGCGACATCAACTATCTGATCGCGATCGATACGCGCTACATCGGTGAAGCGGCGGGGCGGGCTGGAGACCGCGAGCTGGTCGAGCTCGTGTTTCGCTTCATGAATTCGTACATGCGCGCGACGTTGAACGCGCGCGACGTGCGCACGGCCTACAACGTCCTGAATCAATATCGCCTGCTGATCGAAGCGATGATCCGCCAGAAAAACGGTCAGGCTGCGCTGGAAGGCGTCCGGCACATGAACTACTACGGGCACGTCAGCTTCGACATGAAATTGACGTTCGTGACGGAGACCGTTGCCTACGACCTTTCGGCTCTATGCCAATACGCGAACGAACAAGGCGCACCCGAAGAAGAAGCGATGCTGACTCACTTCTTGGAGCTGGACCGCCCGCTGCGGGTCAGTAGTCAAGAAAACGCATTGCTCGGTGTGCGCAAAGCGCAGGTGAAGTTGGCGGCATACTACCTGATGCGCGGTGACCAAGAGAAAGCGCGCCGCATTTCGCGGGACATGCAAAACGAACCGGGCGACCGCTTGCTCTCGATCCGTCGTGCCTTGGAGCGTGTTCAGAGCAAGGATTTTTGGGAGATCATCGATCGCGGTCGCAACTTCGAATACATGCCGCCCGCGCAGCGCGCATGCCTAGCCGAGTTCTTCTCTTGGTACGACCTGAGCGCGGCCGAACAGGATGAAACCTTCAGCACTTGAGCTGGGCGCGGAGTTCGCCATAGCTGCGCACGATCAATTGGGCTTGGGCGAAGCGCTCGTCGGGTAGCGCGGGGTCGGGAATCGCAATCACGCTCATGCCCGCCGCGCGCGCGGCCAGGACCCCGGCTGGCGAATCTTCGATCACCAAGCATTTGCTCGGCTCTCCCGCGATCGCCCGGGCCGCCGCCAAGAAGATGTCGGGCGCGGGTTTGAGCGCGCGTACCTCGGGATGATCGCCGGAGACCACGGCCGAGAAGACTCCGAACCACGGGAGATGACTGGTTTTCAAGTCGTACAAGCGGCGCGTGCTACTGGTGCCGACGGCGAGGATGTGACCGAGCTTCGCGAGTTTCGCCACGAACGCTTCGGCGCCGGGTAGCTCGCGGGCGGTGGGGAACAGGCGCTCCGCGATCGGCAGCTGACGGCGCAGGTACTCCTCGGCCGTGATGGGCAGCTCCAGGGTGTTCACCAAAAGTTCGGCCGCCTCCAGCTCGTGGCGGCCCATCATTCGGGATTTCAGCGACCAATCGAAGGTTTTGCCGTATTGCCCAACGACGCTCTGGGTGGCCTCGGTGTACAGCTTCTCGCTGTCCAACAGCACACCATCGAGGTCGAAAATCACATGGCTGTAGTCGGAGAGGATCACGCGCCCGCGACCCTAGCGCAACGTGTGCGCTAGGGCGATTCGTTTCGGGCTCAGCGCGCGCTCAAGCGGTCCGTCGGCCCTGCCACTTCCATGAAGTCGCGGCCCGCCGCATCGCCGAATTCATCGGCGATTTCTACGCGCACCACCCACGGGCCCTGGTTGCGGGGGGCGGGGATGAACGTGTGCATGATGTTGTCCGAACGCATCCAGGTCACTGCTACCGGTTGCACGTCGACCAGTACCTTCGGTTTCACGATCGTCGATTCTGGCACCGGACGGCCGCGCGCATCGAACAGCTGTACGGTCACTTCAATCATGTCTTCGGGCCAACGCGGGTGTTTAGGCGTGATTTGAACGTCGGCGCGCAAAGTGCGTGGCTCGAGCGCGACGCGCACCTCTTCGACCGTACCGGGCTCGCGCAAGCGGAGCATGGTGCCCTCGCCGCGCGACAGACCCACGCTATCCGGGGCCGCCACGAAGTGCGCGGAAGCGCCGTAACTCGCCTCGAGGCCGGTCGCGCCGATCAGCTTGGCGCGTCCCCGCTGGCCCAGCAAAATCGCGCCGTCTTCGTAGCGGCCGCCGACGGGCAACTCGGCGCCGACCAAACGCAGCGCGCTCGCCGCGCTGTCTTGGCCGAAGATGCCACTCGCGTCCACCGCGCGGGCGGTGACTTGGTACTGCCCTGGCGCAAGTCCGGAGATTGCCCCCACGCCGCCGCGTGTGTCGACATAGCGCACGAATTCTTTGCCCTTGTCGGTAGTGCGCCAAACGCTCAGCTGATAGTGATCCGCTTCCTTCACGCCGCTGGCCTCGACCTGAGCGTTCGGAGCGTCTTTACCCATGGCGAGCAGCAAGGGACGAGGAATGCGCAAGCTCGGCACGCCAGGCACCTTCTGTTCTTGGTAAGACGGATCGTGCCCGACGAAGCCGCGCACGAGACCACTCGGCAGCGTCTTCCAGTCGTTGCCGGACGCGGCGAGCATGTCGCCGTCGACGGCGGCGAGCGTGACGCGATTTGCATCGGCTATTGCAATGCTGTGGCCACCCTTCGCCACGGCGCTCACCTTGCGCGGGGCTTGCAAGAGTACCGCGGTCTTCGGAACTTTGCTGAGCGGGATCTCGATGTCCACACGCCCGCTGAGCAGTTTCACGACCTGCGTCACCGTCTGCGGCGAACCGGGCGGCGCGAGTTGCAATTTCATGGTGCGGCCCACCTCGATGCGTGTGCCGGGCGCGAGATGAAGCAACGCGCCGCCGGCGAGCTGCTTGGTCGTTCCCTCGGCGGGGCTGCTGCCGTCTGCGCGAGCTACCTTTTTGGTTTCGGTCGCATGCAGCGGGCTCGAGAACAACGTCGGAAGTGCGGCGAGTAAAGCGATCGCGGTCACCCTCTTGGTCATACTTAGCTAAACGGACCGAAGCGCCAGGCGTTCAGTCTTAATCGGCAGAAAAGTGACGCGGTGCTTAGCGCACGTTCAGTCCCGAGTGTCTCACCGCGGGGCACTGCGGTGGCTCGTGTCTCTCAACGTGAGCGCCGAGCCGCCCGCGGCGGCATGGCGAGTTCCGCGAGGACTCCGTCGAGCAAGGCCTCGTCTTTGCGGAGCATCGCGATGTGCAGCAGACGCGCTCGCGCGTCTTGCGGTTCGAGTTTGGCCAGCCGCGTCGCCGCTTCGGACAGCTTGCTCTCCAAACGTTGGTCGAGTGACAAATTGAGATCCGACTGGCGCGACGGACGGGGCCTCGGCAGCGACGCGGGAGCGCGTTCGCGCACGGAAGAGTCTTCGTCACTCGCTTTGGGGCTGACCGGGAGATCGAGATCGGTTGAGTGCGAGCGATTGGTCATGGCCTCTTCTTTCAGAACGTAGACGGTGCACGTTCCATTCCGATCTGTGTCTCGCTGACGCGACTGCAATCATTTCCGATGATTTCGAATCGTTTCGATGCGCGTGGTGTGAGAGTCGCGATAACCGGATCGCAGCAGGCACTAAGTTTTGCGATGTGGGCAATGCACGTCGTTCGGTGTCTCTGTGCTGAATCATCGGTGGATTCGTGTGGCTCGATGCCTGGTGCGTCTTTCTGGTTGCCGAACTTCGCACGTTGCGTGAGTCTCGGAACGTGAACGTGCTGCATCACTTGGCAATCGGGACGCGTGACGTTGCGCGACTGGCGAGTTTCTACATCGACGTACTCGAACTCCGAGAAGTGACTCGCCACCTACACGCCGATGGTTCGCTGCGCTCGGTGTGGTTGGATCTGGGTGGACCGGTATTGATGATCGAGCCCACCGAGGAGCCGCCGCGCAGGGTTGTGGGGGTTGGTGCGGGGCCGTTCCTGGTCGCGCTCGCGATTGCCGCCGAGCGACGCCCAGACTTCGAGACGCGGGTGGAACGAGCGGGCTCCGTGATCGACTCTCGCACGGAGTGGACGACCTACATGCGCGACCCCGACGGCAATCGCATCGCCGTCAGCAGTTACCCGCTGAGCGAGCGGGGTTAGAACTTCTTGCTAGGCGCTTTCTGCACTTTGGGGGAGGAGTTGCCGCCGAACGGATCCAACCCTTGCGCGGGCTTCTGCGGAGCGAGTTTGGGCTTGTGCAGATTCAGCTGATTCGGCTTGGGTGCGGACTTTTCCTCGACGGTGTTCGCCGAAGGTGAGCCCGTCGCCGCCTTTTGTGGAGGACGAGCGGCGGTGGCAAGTGCGGCGGCGTCGCGCGCTTCGCGGATCGCGCTCGCGCTCTCTCCGTTCGGATCGAGTGCCTGGGCGCGGTCGAGCTGGGCGATGCACTCGGGGTATGCTCCTGCCGCACAACGTTGCAGGGCGTCCTCACGCAAGGCACGCGCTTGCTCGATCGGGGTCGGTGCTTCGCGCGTGATGGTCGGCGGCGCGGAACCACGTTGCGCGGCCCGTTCGAGCGAGGCGCCGACACCGAGCAGCACGAGCAACCCGGCGGCACCCAATGCCAACCAACGAGCATGGAAGTGACGACGCAGCCGAGAGACGCGTTGCCGCACGCGCGGGGCCGGCAAATCGAGATCACGCGCGATCTCGTCCAAGCTCTCGCCGTCACTCTCGCGTAGTAGCCAGTGCAGGGTCGCCTGGGCGCCTTCGGTCTTCGGCAGCTCGCTATCGATCCATTGACTCAGCTCGCCGGCAGAAGGGCTCGTTTCTGCCGCCGTCTGGTCTACATCGGCACTAGAGATCGGTTGGTGACCTCGGCGCCGGTAGCTGTCGGCAATCTTGTGGCGGGCGATGCCGTGAACGAAGCGCCGAAATTCGCTGTCGTCGTTCGGTGCGTTCGCCGCGACGAGCGCGTCAGTCAGCGTATTTTGCACCAGATCTTCGACTTCCGCGGGGGGCAGGCGTCGGCGCGCATACTTCAGCAGTCCCTCGCGGAGCGCGGGATCGGCCAAGCGGGCGGCATTCTGGCTTGGAATCGGAAACGCGGGGGCTGCCATGGGGTATGACTTCACCAAACCCAGCGTCGCTACCCGGGCCACACGTGTGACAGGGACTCGCGACGAATCTCGTTTTTTTCCTACGCTAGAGCCCCCGCGAATCTGCCCGTGCGCCGCCCTCAACCGCCCAAAACGCCGGTTCTGCTCGAACCCGAGCAAAACGAATGGCAGATCGAAAAGCTCGTTCCGGGTGGGGCGGGCTTTTTGCGGCTCGAAAATGGGCAGGGCGCTTTCGCTCCCGGCGCGCTACCGGGTGAGCGGATTCGCGTTCCACTAGCTCAGGACCATGGCGGGTACCTGAGGGCGACGCAGTTTCAATTGCTCACGGCCAGTCCCGACCGCGTCCAGCCGGTATGTCCGGTCCAGGGGCGCTGCGGCGGTTGTGATCTGATGACACTGGACTATCGCGCGCAGGTCGCGGCCAAGACCGCGATCTTGCGCGACGCGCTCACGCGCACCGGACGCTTTGCGACGCTGCCCGAGCTCGCGTTCGTCGCTGCGGACGAGCCACTCGCATACCGTTCACGCGTTCGCCTCCATATCGCCCGCGATGGCCGGCTTGGCTTTTTCGCAGCCGAGTCTCGTGATTTGATCGAGATCCCCGGCTGCTCCGTGGCAGACCCGGCCCTCGACGAGGCTCTGCTTCTTCTCCGCGCGATCACTCGCCGCCACCACGTCGAGCTGGCTTCGTTCAGTGAGCTGGAACTACGCGTCGCGCCGGCCGGCACGCGTCTCGCGTTGCGCTTGGTGCCCGCGGGGCGTCGCTTCGACGATTCGACCTCGTTGATCGCCGAACTGTCGCGCGCATTTCAGGTTACGATTGGCGAGCGCACGGGGCCGCCCGAGCTCGATCAGCGTTTTCCGTTGCCCGGCGGAGTCGAACTCAGGGTGTCGGGGGCAGCCTTCACTCAAGTCAACTGGGCGATGAACCTACGCCTAGTGCAGGCGCTGCTGGACGGTGCGGAGCAGCGCCGCGTCAGTACGTTCTGCGACTTGTACTGCGGAGCCGGGAACTTCAGCCTGCCGCTGCTGGCGCGCGGGCTGACGGGCGTCGGCATCGAGGGTTCGAGCCCGGCCATCGCTGCGGCCAAGCGCGCCTCGAAGGAGCAGCAACTTGCGGCGGCGCGGTTCATCGCGGGAGACGTGAAGGAGACGCTCGCGAAGATCCCGGCGGCCGAGTCGTTCGATCTGGTGGTGCTGGATCCGCCGCGCAGCGGCGCTCGGGAGGTCTTGCCCGAGCTGATTCGCCGTGCGCCTCGGCACATCGCGTACTGCGCGTGCGATCCGGTGACCCTGGCACGGGATCTGCGCACGCTGTGCGACTCCGGTTACTCCCTGTCGGCCGTGAGCGGTTTCGATATGTTCCCTCAGACCCACCATTTCGAGACCTTGGCCTGGCTCGAGCTCAGCGGCTGAGCGCCGTCCCGAGCGGGCTCGACGAGATTGTTGGCCCGCAGCGCACGCGCTTGGAACAATTCGCATTGCCGACATTCCGCGGCAGAGCCGGTTTCGCCATGCAATTAATTAGCGGTTTTTCTCCCGTTGGCGCTCACGAGGCGCGTCCCGCACCGAAGCGTGCCCCCGAGTGGCTGGTTTCGAATGGCGGCGTGACCGTGGGCCCGGTGCGTACGGACCTGTTGCTGCGCGGCGTGATTCATGGTCGCGTCCCCAGCAGCGCCTGGGTGCGCCAGACCGGCTGGCAGAACTGGCGTGAGCTCGGTAAAATCCGTGAAGTGTCGGCGCTCGTGCGCGTGCTCGAACGGCGCGTCGACGAACCCACGCTCAAGCCATCGAGCTTGCACGACAGCGCGGAAGCCGTGGCTCAAGCCAGCGACGCCGGGGAAGCGTTGCTGATCGCGCTGCATGCAGCCGCCCACGCGACCTCGGCCACGGTTGGTTTGGCGCATCGCGTGCGAGAGCCGCTGCTGCTGCCCACGACCTCGTGCCTGTTCGAGGCCGCCGTCGAACGCTTGGGCGAAGTGTTGCCCTGGTTCGATCCCGCCTTCACGCTCGCGCGCACTGGTCGGGGACGTGTATTGGTCGGAGCCGGGGAGCGCGGCGGGGTTCAGCAGGCCGTCGCGGCACGTTTGAGTCCGGACACACCGCTCGCAGGCGTTGCCGTGTTGCCGATCATGGTCAATGGGCAGCTCTGCGCGATGCTCGAACTCGGGCGCAGCGACCACCCGTTTCGCACCAGCGACGCAGCAGAGCTTGCCGACTTCTGCGAACACGTCGCGGTCGCGCTGGCACGACTCGGGGTCGCGCGGCGGCTACCCGGCTGCTGATTTCGTACCCCAAATAGGGCAACAGCCCGGCGCGAGGGGAGCGCACCGGGCCGTTGAATAGATTAGGGAGGCGGCGACCCGGGCGGAGGGGGGGGTCACCAAGGGCGCCGCCTGCAGGCCTACAGGGTGCACGGCCCGTGCCATGACCGAAAGGTCCGTAATCAACGACTTAGAGCGTCTGGGGTGACGAGCGTGTTTCAACTCTGAAACGCGTCATGCGATCGCGAAACCTCGCGTGCACAATCGCGCTGCCGCTCCGCCGGGCGGCCCGCTCGCAAGGTGACTCGCGGCGTGCTCGCAAAGCGTTTCGCGCAGCACTATCGTCGCGCCCATGAGGTGGTCCTTCCGCATCGCGCGGGTCTCCGGAATCGACGTGCGGGTGCATGTCACCTTCGCGCTAGCGGTGATCTTCTTCGCGTTGAATTTCGCGGCGCCTCACGGGCTGCGCGGTGCCGCCTTCGGGGTGCTACTGATTGGCATTCTGTTCGCGTGCCTCGCGCTGCACGAGCTCGGTCACAGCCTGGTCGCGCAACGTCTGGGCGTGACGGTTACCGAGATCTTGCTCTTGCCCATCGGCGGGGTCGCGCGCTTGGCAAGCGAACCGCGCAAGCCGCAACACGAGCTGCTCATCGCGCTCTCGGGTCCACTCGTGAACGCAGTGATTGCACTGGGTTTACTGCTGGTGCTCGATTGCTACCACGCGCCGCTGGACGCGAACGACCTCGTGTCGTTGGCCGAGCCCACGCCGATGGGCTTGGTGCGCGCGCTGTTCTGGGGCAACACGGTGCTGGCCGCGTTCAACCTACTGCCCGCGTTGCCCATGGACGGTGGCCGAGTATTCCGCGCGCTCCTCAGCCTTTCACTCGGGCGAACGCAGGCAACGCGGATTGCCGCGGCGGTCGGCCAACTAATCGCGATCGTGCTGGTCGGTGTCGCGTTCAGCAAGGATTGGGGTTTTTTGGCGTTGGTCGGCATGTTCGTTTTCGTGGGCGCGGCCCAGGAGCGCGCGGCCGTTCGGGCCTCCGAACTACTCAGTGAGCTACGCGCGGGTGAGGTGTGCGACCCGAACGCAGTCGTCTTCGCGCCTCACGAGCAGGTGGGCCACGTGCTCGATACCTTGGTCCGCAGTGCGCAAAACCACTTTGCCGTCTTCTATGGCAAGGAACTGGTGGGCACGATCGCTCGCGAGCAAGTGCTGGTCTCGGCGCCTCGCGTGGGCTTGGAGGCGCCGCTGTCGTCCTTGATGCGGCGCGACTTCTTTGCCGTCGACGCCGGCACCCCGCTGGACGAAGTGCGCCGTCGCTTGCTCGAACTCGCGGGACGCCCCGTGGTGGTGCGGGCATTGACGGGCTATGCGGGAGTGCTCGGCTTCGAGGACTTGCAGCGCATCACCCTGGTCGCGGAGCGGTTGGCTCAGGCCGGCATTCGCCGCCCGCAGACCGTCCCCGATCCGGCGTTGCATTGAGCAACGAGCCGCCGCCGACCTCGACCACACGCGGGCTGGCCCCGGTCGTGCCGAAGCACCCACGCGCACTCACGTACCTGCTGTTCACCGAGACCTGGGAACGCTTCAGCTTCTACGGCATGAAGGCGCTGCTGGTCTTCTACCTCACCAAGTCCTTCTCGTTCAGCGACAAGGCGGCGTACGTGATCTACGGCAGCTACGCAGCCCTCGTGTATGCGACCCCGGTCCTCGGCGGGCTGCTCGCGGACCGATTGCTGGGGTTCCGCAAGGCGGTGCTGATCGGCGGCGTGTTGATGGCGCTCGGTCATTTCGCGATGGCGGTGCCCAACTTACAAGTGTTCTACGTTGCGCTTGCGCTCTTGATTTGCGGCAACGGCTTCTTCAAACCCAATATCTCGAGTCTCGTCGGTCGCCTGTACGGTGCGGACGACCCGCGTCGCGATTCGGCGTTCACGCTCTTCTACATGGGCATCAATCTGGGGGCGTTCCTTGCGCCGATTGCCTGTGGTTACCTGGGTGAGCGACTCGGCTGGCATTGGGGCTTCGGTCTCGCTGGCGTCGGCATGCTGCTCGGCCTGTTCGTATTTCTCCGCGCCCAGCCGCTCCTGGCCGGCTTGGCCGAGCCCCCCGCGCGCCTCGGCCGACGCACCGCGTTCGCGGGGTTCTCGCTCGATGTCTGGGTCTATCTAGGCACGCTGCCGGCGGTCGCCGTCGCTTGGCAGTTGGTTCAGCACGGCGCGCTGGTCGGATCGATGCTGATCGTGTTCGGCGTGGTCGTGTTCGTCGGTCTGTTCATCTACATGCTTCGGCTGCCGGAAAAGGTGGCGCGCGACCGGCTCGGGGTGGCGCTGCTGTTGACGCTGGTTTCCGTGGTCTTTTGGGCATTCTTCGAGCAGACCGGCACGAGCATGAGCCTGTTCACCGATCGCAACGTCAATCGCTGGTTGGGTGGCGTCCTGATCCGCGCCTCGCAGTTTCAAGCGGTCGATGGGCTGTTCATTTTGATGTTCGCGCCCGTGTTCAGCTTGCTCTGGCTGTACCTGGCGCGTCGCAGCCGAGAGCCGAACACGCCGCTCAAATTCGCGCTCGGCATCCTTCAACTCGGCCTCGGCTTCGTTGCGCTTTACATCGGCGCTCTGACCTCGCGCGCGACCGGCGTCGTGCCGATGTTCTGGTTGATCCTGTGCTATTTCTTGCACGCGACGGGCGAGCTTTGCTTGTCGCCCATCGGCTTGTCGATGATAACCAAGCTCTCTCCCCCGGGGGTGACGGGCATCCTGATGGGCACGTGGTTCTTGGCTTACTCGTTCGCGCAGTATGTCGCCGCCCTGATCGCCCAACTCACGGGCATCGAAAAAAGCGGTCCCTTGCTGGGCAGCGTGCCCAAGCCAGCCGAGACGGTCATGGTCTACGGCTCCGTGTTTGGCTCGATCGGCTGGGTGGCGCTCGGAGTCGGCGTCCTCTTGGTCTTGCTCTCGCCGCTGATTGCGCGGCGCATGCACGGCGTGAACTGAGCGTCTGGTCGGCGCGGATTTTTGCGTGCCCTGCGGATCGACAATCGACGACGGAACGCGGGGTCGCGCGTGAAAGCGCTTTTACTCGGCAAAAGTCTCAGCCAGACTGCCGGGCCCATGTCGGATCCTTCTCATGATCTCCCCGAGGTCGAGCCGCACGACCCCGAGCCAGTTGCAGTCGCAATCGAGACGGCACGCGCCTTGTTTCGCAGCGGCGAGCAGCTGGACGCTTTGCGTTGGTTGCGCCGGGCCGCCGAGCGCGCCGAAGAATCGGGTGACGACGTGCGCGCGCTGAACTTGGCGCGTAGCGCCGCGGACCTGAGCACGGAGCTGCAGAGCGTGCCACCTCCGCCGCCGTCCGTCCCGCCGCCGCCACCACGTGCCGCCTCTGCGCCACCGCCACCGCCACCGCCGCCTACTCTGCGTCGGGCGGACGAAGCCGTCGCGCTCGCGCCTTACGATGATTTCAGCGACAAGACTCAGGTCGACGCGGCGGTTCCCATGGCCCGTGAAGTTTTGTTGTCGGGCGTGCAAATCACCGACATGCCGATGACGGCGGACGTCTCGCCGCGCTCGGTCACGATGCCTTCGCCTTCGTCGAGTGAGCCGACGGTTGCCAATGCGTATTTCTCGCCCGTGGCCGAGGTCAAGGTGCCCGCCGTCCGGACCGCCGTGCGCGTGGCCGTCACGCGCGACCCCGATAGCAACGATACGTGGCTCGTCCGGCCGCTTCCCGAGGGGAGCGAGGTCCCGCCCGGTTGCGAAGAAGCACTGCTCGTTGCCCTCGATCCGAAGAGCCGGCTGCTGTCTTGAACTAGCGCGCGTCCCTCAGAGCAACCAGCAATTCCGGCTCGATTCTGACGGCAGTTCTCGGCAAGTGAGCGAGGTCGAAGAGCCGAGTTACCTCTCGGGGCGTGACGCGTTCGCCGACGCCGATGCCCGCGGAGCGCGCGGCCCAGGCCACGATGGCTCGTGGATCCGTCCCACCGGCGCGAAGCTCGGCCAAGCTCAGGTCGGCTTCACGCTTGGCCAAGCGACGACCGGTCGCGTCGGTGACGAGCGGCACGTGGAACCAGGCGGGGTGCGCCAGACCGAGCGCTTCCTGCACGTGCCATTGACGAGCAGCGCTGGGCAGTAGGTCTTCGCCTCGCAGCACTTCATTGACGCCCTGAGCGTGGTCATCGACGACGACCGCTAATTGATAAGCCGGGGCTTTGTCCCGCTTGGCGATCAAGAAGTCACCCACGTCGCGCGCGACGTCCCAAGTACTCGAGCCAGACACGCCGTCCTCCAGGGTAATGCTGCCCTCGGGGACGAGTAGGCGCGCGCCCGCCGCGCGCCCCGACTGCTTCTCGGCTTCCGCGAATGACGCATACCGGCCACGACACGTGCCGGGGTAGCGTGGTTCGAGCGCGTTGCCCTGGGGCGCGCTTTGCGCACTGCGAATGTCGCCGCGCGAGCACACGCACGGGTAGGCTTTTCCGTGCTCGATCAGCGTGTTTACCGAGGCATTGAGGCGCGCAAGCTCGGTCGACTGCAGGAACGTCGGCCCGTCCCAATCGAGCCCCAACCACTCCAGATCGGCGAGTGCGGCGTCGGCGAAACGCATCTCGGCGCGCGGTCCGTCCAGGTCTTCCATGCGCATCAGGAGCTGACCCGAGCGTGCGCGGATGTGCCAATAGGCGAGTAGGAACGTGCGCGCGTGACCCAGGTGCAAGAGTCCGGTCGGACTCGGTGCCAAGCGCCCGACCGGCGATTTCATCTCAGTCGCTCGACGCGGGGCAAGAACAGCTGGCGACGCGCTGTTGAGAGTCAGCCACTACCCGCTTGGCCCGAGTGCAGTGAGCACCGCTGTCGCCGTCGAGTCGACACACGGCGTTCGCCGCGCGCGACAACGACGAGAACGCGCGACACGCGCTCTCGCACAGCCCATTGGCGTTGCTCGGGGCGGCGGCACCGGCCGCGCTCGGCGCTTTCGTTGCTCGGCTCTCTTTCTTTTCGGCCGCGCGATCCGCGGCCGCGCTACGGCCAACGACCGGGGCGGGTTCGGCGAGCGCCAAGCGATCGAGATCGGCCTTGGCTTGGTTCAAAGCGCGCTCAGCGGCTTCGAGCGTGCTGAATTCGTCGTCGTCTCGGTCCGCCTTGGACTTGGGCTGGTCGAGCCCTTGCGGAGCCGGCGCGGGAGCGGCGGTCGGAGTTCCCGGTTCCGCTCCTTCTTCCGCCGGCGCGCCTTTCGACTCGTTGCTACTGATCGCACTCGCCGCGGGTGCGCCGCGCTCGTGCGCGCGCGGCGTCGCGCACGCGGCGAGGCCCAGCCCCATTCCGAAACAACACGCCAAACGCACGAAATTCATGGCCATTTTTTGGTGGGAACCGGCTCCACGCGCGAAGCCCAATGAGTTAGACGTTCGAGGCGTGGAAAAGGCTCACGCTCAGGGCGTGGCCACGATGTAGGCGAGCCACCCCGGGTGGTTCGTGGCGCGCTTGGTCGGTTGGTAGTTCTCGGTGTCGTTGTCGTTGCTCTTGTCCCAGAACACCTGAGCGTCGGCAAAACCGGCTTCTAGCAAGAGCTCGGTCAGCTCCGGCAGTGACCAGTAGCGCCAGTCGTAGGTGAACGCCTTGTCGATCTTCGTTCCGTCGGCGAACTCGAAGTGAATATGGTTCAAGATCTCGTGCGTGATCGGATTGAATTTGTCCTGATCCCAGACGTACGTGAAGCCGCCCTTGATCGCGCGCGGCTCCAGCATCGGTTCCATCGACTCCCAGCCGCCGTACGCGTCGAGCATGAAGGCGCCGTCTTTCTTCAGCCCCTTCTTCACGGTCGCGAAGTAGGCCCGTAGTGCGTCGCGCGTCTTGAAGATCCAGTAGCTGAAGTTGAACGCCACGACCACGTCGTGCTTGCCGGGGGATGCCGCGCGCACGTCTTGGCAGAGCAAGTTCACTTTGGCGGCGTCGTCCCCGAGTGGCGAGATGTTGTGCTCGACGCCCCAGGCGAGCACCTTGGGGTCGATATCGATGCCCTGCGCGGTGCGGGTCTCCAGGCTCTTCACCCAGGCCCCGCACAGAAGCGCCGTGCCACAAAAGTCTTCACGCAGCGTGAGCGGAGCGCGCCCGCGCACTTTCTTGAACGCGCGGTTGATGAAATAAATCTCGGTTTCCGCGTCTTGCACCGAGCGCTGATACAAGTCGTGCTTGTCGGCGGTCTTGGCGGTGAACTTCGATTTGCGGGCGGTTTTCTTGGTCGATTTCTTCTTGGGCATGGCAGCAGCAGAGTTATTTCTTGGCAGAGCAGCGGAGCGTGGTGGCAAACGTTCGGAAGTCGGCAACATAGGCCAAAACGGCGGAGTTTGTCGCGCCGGCGAGCGAGACATTGGCAAAGCCCAAGGCGCTGTCCACGGCTTCCGCGGGCCCCAGCCCGGCCTCGGTGATTTCGGCCACTTCCAGCAGCTGACGGGAGTCTGGTTGCGGCGTCGCGGGCCGCGCGTAGACCACGAACGCGCTGCCACAGAACGCACCCGTGGCCACGGGCGCGACGTCGATGCCGTTCGGGTAGGCGCGCCAGATCGTCCTCGGATCCATGTGCGGCTCACGGCCCAAATCGAGCACGACCAAACCGAAGTGGCTGGTGTCGCGCTCGATTGGCAGAAACGCACGTACGCCGTAGGCGGTTGCGCTGGCGAACACCTCCGACAACATCTGCGACGTCGAGCCGACCCACATCACGACGTCCGGCCCGAGGTCGACCTTGCCTCCCTTGAGCTGGACGCGCCGCCCATGCATCGGGGTCATCGCGCTGCGCGCGTCGATCGCAACGGTAAACAGCTCATCACCCACGTTCGCCACGGCGATGCTGCTCGCTCCCGCGCCTTCAGGGGAGAGCACCGTGTTCTCGCCGCCCTCGATCCACAACTTGGCGCGCGGCGGCGCGTCGTCATTGACGGGGTTGCTGATGTACAGGGCGTGCGCCGGAAGATTGGGCAGATCGATACCGACCACGCGTGTGCCGTTGCGCGCATCATTGGCCAAAACTTCGAGTGGCGTCGAGTTGTCCTGCGCGCGGCGCACGAGCTTGCCGTCTTTCACCCAGTACGCCTTGGAGCGCAGCAAGAGTGGCCCCCGCGCGACCGCAAAAAAGTCGTTTGCCCCGCCTTTTATCGTGGAAAAACGCGCGCGTTCACGCGGGCCGCGAGTTCCGCTCGAGAGCCGCTTGGCGAGCTGCAACTCGTCACTGCGGTTGATCATCACGACCCCGCGTTCGCTCGCGGTCATCTGACCTGCGGGACCTATTTCCTGCGCTTCGTCGATCGTCAGCTTGCTCTTGAACTCGGGCCGCGGTGAGCTGGCGCTGGCCGACGGTGCTTGCGGCGCTTCGTCCGGGATCTCGGATACGTTCAACAGCTCGGGAGCAGGCGCATCGCGACGCGGCGTGGCGCTGGGCGTGCTAACGCGAGGGCTCGCGGCTGGCGGCAAGACACGTGTGGGCGTTGGTGCGCTCTGCTGTTTGCTTTGCTCGTTGCAAGCGATGTAGCCAACGGCACACCCGAGCAGTAGCGCGCTCGCGCCGAAACGCCGAGAATGCCGCATGCTGCCACTTCTGCCACACTCCGCGTGGGGCTCAAACCAAATCGATTCACGGGCAAAATCGGTTATGACTCGCGTGATGCGCCCTTGGGTCCGAAGGCCAGTCACTCAATCGCTGGCTTTAGCCGTCGCTATTGCCGGCGCCACCGGTTGCGCTCGCGCGATGCCCGCAACGGGCGGAGCTCGAAGTCCCGACGGCGCGATAGCGCCTGGCGCAATCGCCGAATCATCCCCCGCGCAAAGTGCCGGAACCGCGCCCGACCCGGCGGGCGTTGCCCGAGGGCCCGCGCGCCTCGCGCTCCCGCGCCTGCCAGAAATCGTGCTCGATCCCAAACAGCCCTTGCGCCCGTTGCCCGAACTCAAGGTCGAGAACATCGGGCTGCACATCGGCGGCGGACCCAACGATGCCGAAACCAAAGCGCCGTTCTTGAATGCCGTGGCCGAGCGTTTCCCCTCGTTCATGGCCTGCTACCTCAAGAACGAAGACCCGGCGACCGGCGGTCGCTTCGGGGTCGATTTGCACATCACGCGGGCGGGCGGGCACCCGCGCATCGAACAGCCCCGAACTTCGCTGCGCGGTCCCGATTTTCGAGCCTGCCTCGGTGGTGTGTTCGAATCGGTGAACTTTCAGAAGCCGAAACTCGGCCCGACCACGCTCAGCTACTCGCTGCGCTTCACGCTCGTCGAGGCGCCTTGAAGAACTGCCGATAGGGAATGTCGACGGGGCGATCGTCGAGCGCTACCTCGAGCATGTGCGCGAGGAAGGGAAATTCGCTGAACAGGAATTGCCCCTTTTTCTCTAGGTCCGAAAGCCCCGCGCGCAGCGTCTCCAAGATTTCCAAGCACTCGAGGGTTGCGCCGTTCATCGCGGCGATTGCGCCCGCGCGGCCGAGTCCCTGGCCGAGGAAGCGACCGAAGCGGCCCGTTCGGCCGCCGTTGCAGGTCACGTTCAGGTCGCCGGCGAAAGGCAGCCCCGACGCGCACGAGGGGTCGCCCCCCATCAGCTTCACCAGCTGCTGCGCTTCGAGGATGGCTTGGGCGTAGAGTGCGGCTTCGCAATTGTGCATCGCGATGCTGCCCGCGCTCCCACCGCGCTTTTCGTGCAGCCCCGCGGCGAAGCCGATGCCCATCGCATACGCGTTCTTGAGCGCGGCGCACACCTCGGTGCCGACGGGATCGGTGCTGGTGAACACGTGGTAATAGCTGCCACGCGCGAGCTCGGCCCACGCGTCCACGCTGTCCGCGTCGCGCCCGGTGAACACCACGCACGTCTCGACGCGGCGGGCTAGCTCACCTGCGATGCACGGCCCGCCCACGGCGACCGGTGCGACGTCCATGTGGGCTGGCAATTCCTGCCTCAGGACGTCGGGCAAGATCGCGAAACCGTGCTCGCCATAGACGAGTCCCTTGGAGATCATCAACAGTGGGACACCGGCGCGCAACGCGGGCGTCAGGGCTTGCCCGGCCCAACGCACTCCGGCCGAGCTGACGCCGAGCGCAATGGCGTCGACCGAGCGTAGCGCCTCCGCCAATTCGTCGGAAAAAAATGGCTCGATCGAACCGGGGAGAGGCAGCCGCAGCGTGGGATGCTCGGCGCCGGCTTTGAGCGCACGGATGATCTCCGTGTCCAAGTGCGTGCCGATCAGCGAGAGTGCATGACCACGGTCGATCAGCGGCATCGCCAGCGCGCTACCCATCATCCCTGCGCCCAAGATTGCGATGCGTGCCATCAGTTACGGCTCGAAGCGGCAGGTTTGGGAGCCGCTTTGCTGGTTGCGCTCGGGGTAGTCTTGGTCGTGGCCGTCGAAGTGGGCGGGGGAAGCGTGGGAATGCTAGTCGGTAGGCCGAGGTTCGGCAGTCGAGGCAGCCCCGAGGGTAGCGCCGGGATGCCGCTCGGGAGCGGCGGCAAGCTGGAAGGCAAGCTCGACAACCCGGGCAGATTCGACAGATCGCTGGGCAGGGCCGGCAAGGTCTTGAGCAATTCGTTCATTTCGGGGGGAAGCAGCTTGCTGAGTTCAGCCAACGACAGCGGGTGCAGCCCGCAGCCGACACCGATGGTGCGCTCGATCTTCGCGGCGCTGAGATTTCGCGTGTCCGCGCTCAGCTTGAGACCCACGCGCACACTGCCCGCGACCAGCTTCTCTGCCAATTTCCCGGCCTTGTTGGCAAGTTGGCTCCCGAGCAGCTTCGCCAAGCGCGATTCGGCCTCGACTCCCGCCAATGCACTGCACGGAAGCTCGCCGCTCAGGTTCAATGTTGCTTCGGAGTGATCGCTGGCGCGGCTGAGCAGACCGTCGCCCTGCAGTTCGAACTTGCCCGCCTTCAGCCGAGATTCCGTGAGCGTGATGCGATCGCGAGTCTTGGGCAGCGTGAACTTCGTGTCGAAGGTAGTGGTGTCGCCGAAGATGAAGCCATCGAGCTCGAAGGGATGCGGCGGAATATAACCCTTCAGGGTCACATTGGTGAGGCCGCTGATGGCGCCCTCCTCGGCACCACTGGCGAAGGTAATGGTCGTCACGGAGCTCACCACCACGCCGCTCACGAGCACGCCCAAACCGAGCGGCTTTGCCAGACGCTCCGCGGAAGTCGGTGCCAATTCGAAGCGCGCGGTCGGCGCGGGGCCGTTTGGCGAAACCTCGACCCGAAATGGTGCGCGGCTCAGATCCGTCTCGCCGAAGCCAAGCGCGATCGACGACGCTTCTCGCGCGAATCCGGCGCCGACGGTGCCCAAGTCTACACCCATGAAACGGGTATGCTGGGCCGCGAACACGCCGCCGCTCTTGGTGCGCGTCAACTCACCACCGGTCACCTCGAGCCAGGGTGGCGTGCCCGCGGGTTCCACGAAGCGCACGTGCACGTTCTTGGCGCTGAGCGGCAGCGAATACGCACCCGGGTGCGCGTTCGTCCATTCGCTGAGCTCGAGCCCCACGTTGGTGATCGAGCCGATGACCACGCCATCGACGTTCGTCAGGTCGATCGAGGAGGGGACGAGGCCATCGAGCGCGACGTCGATGCGCCCGACTTGCATCTCGACGGTTCGCACCCGATCGAGGTTTACTTTGACCTGCGTGAGCTGAACCCATCCCCAACCGAACGAGATGCTCTCGGGCTTCAGGGTCACGCCCTGGGCTTCGGCCGTGGAAAGCACCTTGCCCTCGACGTAGCGCGGCAATAGGACGAACAGGCCGATCGCGGCGCCGCCCAAGAGCAGCGCCGCGACGAGTGCCGAGACCAAAAGCCAACGTTTCCCGCTCACCGCGCTACGCTACGATCTCTTGCCAGCGCGAGCCAACTGAGCTTTACGCCGACCCGAGCCCGATGCCCATCTACCTGACGCCCGAAGGGGCCAAAAAGCTCGCCACCGAGCTGAATCAGCTCGCCAGCATCGATCGCCCCCGTGTCGTGCAAGAAGTTGCGGACGCGGCCGCCCAGGGCGATCGCTCCGAAAACGCGGAGTACACTTACGGAAAAAAGAAGCTGCGCGAAATCGACCGGCGCATCCGCTTCCTTTCCAAACGCTTGGAAGACGCGGTGGTCGTCAAGCAGGAAGAGGGCGCGCACCGTGAGGTCCGTTTCGGCGCCCGAGTCGAAGTGCAAGACGAAAACGAGAGGCGCAGCCGCTACCTGATCGTCGGCCCGGACGAGGCCAATCCGGCGGAAGGCCGCATCAGTTTTCAGTCGCCATTGGGCAAGGCGCTGATGAAGCGCAAGGTCGGCGACGTCGTGACGGTACTGCGTCCCGTCGGCGAGATCGACTTGGAAGTCGTCGCGATCGACTACTGAGGCGCAGGGGGCGAAAGATGAACTCCGTGCTCCGCCGCCGCCTGGTCAAAGCGCTGTTTGCGCTCGTGCTCGCGGCGTTCGGCTTGTTCACGGCGCTGTTCATCCGCGTTCGCTTTTTTCCGCCGCGCTTCGACGTGGTCTCGATCGCGACGCTGCCCGCGTACCAGGACCGCGCGTTGCTCGAACGCGCTTGGGCGTTACCGGTGGCTCGAACCTTCCTGCACGAGCTTGATTTTCAGTCGAATGGCTCGGTTTGCGGCCCGACCAGCGTCGCCAACGCTTTTCGATCACTCGGAGAGGGTCCCGTGTCTCCGCGCACCGTCCTCGAGGGAACCGGCAAATGCCCGTGGGGCTTCTGCTTTGGCGGACTCAGCCTCGATGACCTGGCGACCGTGGTGCGGTCCAAATCCCGCCGCTCGGTGACGGTGTTGACCGGTCTGTCACTGAGCGAATTCCGAATGCACATGCACCATACCAACGATCCGGATCGTCGTTACCTGGTCAATTTTCAGCGCGGGCTCCTGTTCGGCAAGGGCGTCGGGCACCACTCGCCGATCGCAGGCTACCTCGAAGATCGCGATCTGGTCTTCGTGCTCGACGTGAACGCGAAGTTTGGCCCTTGGTTGGTGCCCACCGAGCGCCTGTACCGCGCGGTGAACGCTCCGGACTCGAGCTCGGGCAAGCCGCGCGGCCTGCTCTTGATTCAGTGAACGTGCCGAGCGCCGCTATTGATTGAGCTGTTGCCGGGCGCGCTCGGCGAGCCCTTGAATCACCGCGTGAAAGCTGGACAGCGCCTGCAGTTTCTCGGCGCCGAAGCGCGCCTCCAGGCCGTGTTTGATCACGGGCACCTTGGCCGTTCCGCCCGTGGAACACACGCGGTCGATGTCACTGGCGGCGATGCCGGCTCGCTCTAACGTCCGATCCAAACGCTCGAGGATACTGCTCGAAACGCGCTCACTGGCCGTTTCGAAGCGGGCCCGCGTCATGTTTTCTTCGATCTCGATGCCCGGGTACTGGAAACGAAAGATGGCCGATTCATGGCTAGAAAGCTCGCGCTTCTGCTGCTCGATGGCCTCGAAGATCTGAAAACCGAGGCTGTCTTCGATCAAGCACATGAGTTGGTCGACATGCTGTTTGTCGGCGTCGCTCGCCGAGCCCGCGCGCACGCCGCGCAAAAAATCCAAGACGTCACGCCGCGCGAGCCAACAGATATCGGCGGGGGAGCACAGCCGCTCCATCAGCGGCGAGGGCATTTCCAGCCAATTGGAGCCGAACGGCACCTGGTAACGGACCTTGGATCCGAAATGCTCGGCGATGCCGTGGCGCATCAACGAGCCATCGAAAGCGTCACCGGCCTGCGCCACGCCGCCAATTGCCAACACCTCGAGCGCGTCGGCGCGCGCCGGGTCGAGGCGAGCGACCGTATAGTCGGAGGTGCCGCCGCCGAAGTCAGCAACCAAGAACGTGTTTTTTCCTGGTTTGCTGGCGCTGAAGTCGTATGCGGCGGCCAACGGTTCGGGGCAAAAATGAATGTCCTCGAAGCCGGCGAACTCCGCGGCGCTACGCAGCCGGGTCTCGGCCAAGATGTCGGCTTGGTCGTCGTCGCTGAAGCGCGCAGGGCGACCGAGCATCACCCGCCGCACGTCACAGCCGAAATGTGCATTCGCACGCTTGCGCATTTCACGTAGGAACATGCCCACGAGCTCTTCGAGCAAGACCTTGCGCGAGCCGATGCGCGTGTCGGAGAAGCTCGCTACGGGCAGGAAGCGCTTGATCGAGCGAATGAAACGCCCGCGCATGCCTTGCGCCACGTAGTCGGCGAGCGCGCCTGCGCCAAACGACCACGCCGCGTCGTCGGAGTAAAATAAGATGCTGCGGAACACGCTCGGATCCTGAGCGCGCTCGTCGAGCGGGATCGGCGCGCACACCTCGTCCCGGTTGGCGGCCGCCAACAGCGAGTTGCTGGTGCCGAAATCGATCGCGTACATTTCAGGGACGAACTTGGAGGGCATGCGGGAGAGATCTCGAAGACGCGCGCTGCTCACAAGAAGAGGTCGGGCAGCAGCTGGTCCGCGGGGACGGCAGAGTAGCCGGAAAGATCGGTCACGCCAGCCGCTCGCAGCACGTCCTCGTCCAACGCGAAATTCCCGCTGAATTCGCGGCTCGGCCGGGTGAGGATGGCGTGGGCCGCGTCGGCGACGACCTCGGGGCTGCGAGCACGCGCCATGGCCGCATCGCCCCCGAGCAGATTTTGCACCGCCGCCGTGGCGATCACCGTGCGTGGCCAGAGTGCGTTCACGGCGATGCCCTTCGGGCGTAGCTCTTCGGCGAGCCCGAGCACGCACAAGCTCATTCCGTATTTGGCGATCGTGTATGCCAAGTGCGGCGCGAACCAACGCGCCTCCAGGTTCAGCGGCGGCGAGAGCATCAAGATGTGCGGATTCGCGCTTTGCTCGAGCGCCGGAAGGCACGCCTTGGAGCACAGGAACGTGCCGCGCGTGTTGACCTGATGCATCAGGTCGAAGCGCTTCATGTCCGTGGCCGAGGTGCTCGTGAGCTGAATGGCGCTGGCGTTGTTGACCAACACGTCGATGCCGCCGAACGCAGCGATGGTACTGGCCACGGCGGCGTTCACTTGGTCCTCGAAGCGCACGTCGCACACGCAGGCGAGGCCGCGGCCGCCCGCGAGTTCGACCTCGCGCACGGTGTCGTGCACGGTCCCGGCAAGCTTGGGGTTCGGCGCGTCGGTCTTACCGAGGACCGCGACATTGGCGCCGTCGCGTGCGGCTCTCAAGGCGATGGCGCGACCGATGCCGCGGCTCGCGCCCGTGATCAGTAGCGTTTTTCCGGATAGATTTGCCATCATCCCTCTTCTACTCGAGACCGAGCCCGCGGTCGGTCAATCCGCGCGGAGACGCGCACGCCGTGTCCGCGTGCCGCAGTTCGCGTGGGTTCAGTAGCCGAAGTCCGTGGTGCTGCTCGAGTTCTTTTTCTTGGCCGGCGCCGCCGTTGGTGCGGGCCCAACGGGGGGCGGGGCGGCTACGGCCGGCGCCGCAGGCCGCGGTGCGGCTCGCGCGGCCAGGCTCTGCCGCGCGAGCGGCGGCCTCGGTGGTGGTCCGGCTTCGGGCTTGTTGCTCGCGCTCACGGGTGCGCTGGGCGAGGTGGCGAACGCGGTATCGCCGGCGCTTGGTAGCGTCACGAGCGGCGTGCTCGGCGTAATCGCGGTAGGGGGCGTCTTGGCGACGGCATCGCCGCTCGCTGCGGCGCTGGTCGCGGCCACGGGTGATGAACCCTGCATGACCTTGAAGGCTGCGAATGCACCCCCACCGAGGACCAACAGGCCAACGCCCAACAGCGCCGCAATCATGGGCGCGTTGCTGCGTTTGAGGGCATGCGTGCCGCTGTTCGACCAATTGGCGCTGGTGGAAAGACCGCCGTGCGCGAGCGGCTCGGAAACACCGGAAGCACTCAGCGGCGACGCTGCGAATGGGCCGGTCACGTCCGCCACGGTGTGCCCGAGACCGCGTTGAAAATCGCGCAGCGCTCGCGAAAATTCTTCACAGGTTTGGAAGCGCTGGCTGACGTCTCGGGCCATCGCCTTGGCGATGAGGGCTTCGAACGCAGGATCCAGATCGGGCGCCAAGTTCCGGGGCGAGGGCGCGTCCGAGAGCACGATTTTGAACAGTAGTTCGTTGAACGTTTTGCCGTCGAACGGCACCGCGCCGGTGACGCACTCGTACAGAATGACGCCCATCGCGTACAGATCGCTCCGTGCATCGGCTTCACGGCTGCCGTTGGCCTGCTCGGGGGACATGTAATAGGGCGTGCCCATGACCGAGCCGGTCTTGGTCATCTTCAGGCCCTCGTTGCTGAGCTGGCTGAACTTCGAAATGCCGAAGTCGATGATCTTGACGTAATCGGTGACGCCGGCCTTCTGCTTGAGCACGAACAAATTTTCAGGCTTCAAATCACGGTGGATGATGCCGGCTTGGTGGGCGGCCGCGAGGCCTGCCAGCGCCTGCAAGATCAGGGGAGTCGCTTGCTCGGCCGTCAACTGGCGCAGGCGCGCGATGCGTGCGTCGAGCGGCTCACCGTCCAAAAACTCCATCACCATGAAGCGATCGCCCGTAGGCAATACGCCCAGGTCGAGCACCTCCAAGATGTGATCGTTGCCGATGCGCCCGGCGGCCTGCGCCTCTCGCTCGAAGCGCTGCACGATATCCGCACTCATGGCGGCCTCACCGAGCAAGACTTTGATCGCCACGCGCCGATGGATCGAAACGTTTTCGCCCTCGTACACTTCGCCCATGCCGCCTTGCCCGATCAGGCGCACGATGCGGTACTTGTCTTGGATGATTTGACCGGGTTGAAGCATGAATCCGCGTGCGTCAGTCTATCCTGGCTCGAAGAACGGGCAAAGGCCGGCGGTTTGTCGGCCCTTTGGCGGCGCTTTCTACAGTTGGCATACTCTCGGAGCCCATGACCGAGCCCGAGCCCACGACTCTTTCGTCAGAGCGACGCACGCTGAAGGGCCGCCCCACGGTGGTCCTGCTACTGCTGATCGGCTCGTGTTACGCCTTCGGCTACACAATCTTCCGCTTGCTGAAGGGAATGCAGCAATGACCGCGAGCGGCAGCCCGGTTCGGGTCTGCTTCGTGTGCTTGGGCAACATCTGTCGCTCTCCAACGGCGGAGGGCGTCTTCCGCCACCTGGTGGCCGAGGCCGGCCTTGTTGCCCATTTCGAAATCGACAGCGCGGGGACGGCTGGCTATCACCGCGGTGAGCCTCCCGATCATCGGGCGCGCGCGGCCGGTAAGCGCGCGGGCATCGTGATCGACGGCGCAGCTCGTCAGTTCTCGGCCCGCGATTTTGGGCGCTTCGACCACGTGATTGCCATGGATGAATCGAATCTGGGCGAACTGCGTAAGCTTTCGCGGACCCCCGAAGTCGCGCAGAAACTTCGGCTGCTGCGCTCGTTCGATCCGGCGGCGCCGGACGGCGCGCCGATCCCCGATCCGTACTATGGCGACGATGCCGGTTTCGATCACGTACTCCAACTGTGCCGCACGGCATGCCAGCACCTGCTCGAGGAGATCCGTCGCGAGCGCCGGCTGTGATCGAGCAAGCGCTGCGCAACCGAATCGAAGCGGTGCTTGGCCAGAGCGTGCGCTCACAGTCGCCCGTGAGCGGTGGCGACATCAATCGAGCGTTCGAGCTGCGTTTGGCAGACGGGCAAAGCGTTTTCCTCAAGACGCATGCGCGCGCGCCGCTGACCATGTTCGCTGCGGAAGCGCAGGGCCTGGAATTCTTGCGAGAAGCGCGCGCGTTGCGCATCCCCGAGGTGCTCGCGTTCTCACCGGCGGCGGAAGGGCCCGCCTTTTTGCTGCTCGAGTTCATCCGCTCGGCCGAGCCCGGCCGCGGTTTCGATGAGCGACTCGGGCGGGAACTTTCGAATCTCCACCGCTTCGGCGCGCCGCATTTCGGTTTCAACGCTCCCAACTTCATCGGCCGACTCGCGCAGCGCAATGAAATCCACGACAATTGGGCCGATTTCTATCGGGCACAGCGGCTCGAGCCGCAATTGCGCGCGGCGGAAGCGGCTGGACACGCTTCGCGCGCGCTGCGGCGCGACTTCGAGCGCTTGTTCTCTAGGTTACCGGCGCTCGTCGGCGAGCCCGAGCCGCCCGCGCGCTTGCACGGCGATCTGTGGGGAGGGAACTTGCACGTCGATGAGCGTGGCGCGCCGTGCTTGATCGACCCCGCCGTTTACGGTGGTCATCGAGAGATGGATTTGGCCATGATGCGCCTGTTCGGTGGCTTCAACGAGCGCGTGTTCGCGGCCTACGCCGAAGCGTTTCCGCTCACAAGCGGACACGTCGAGCGTGTCCACTTGTGCCAACTGTACCCGCTGCTCGTGCACCTGAACTTGTTCGGCGGGTCGTACCTCGGTGCGGTCGAACGAGCGCTCGCCGCGTACCTCTAGTGTGCGAGCGGCTCGGCGAAATCATCGGAGCCGCAGCCGAAGCGCGGTCGTTCCGGGACCGCATCGAGCCCGCCCAGGAGCGTGATGCCGAAGCGACCGTTGAAGGGGCCGGTGAGTAACCCCGTGCTTTGTCCGTTCAACGTTCCGCAATAAAAACGATGTAGCCCGCAAATGTGCCCCGTGAGTGTCATCTCCGAAGTGATCGCCGCACCGTGCAGCACGGGGTTGGCTTCGCCGGCCAGCTCCGATTCGGGAACGAGAGCGACGAGTTTGCCGTCGTGCAACGGAAAGGGACCTACTTCCAGCTCTTCGCCGACGCGCGTCCGGCGATCCTCCGAATCGAGCGCGCGATACACGAAATGCACCGCGGTGGTCCCTTCCACCTCCGGCGTGTCGATGTGGCCCAGGAACAGGATCGGGCGTCCGGCCGCGAGGCTCGTCTCGACCGCCATCAAGGCGGGGCCGCTCACCGTGCCGGGAGCCGGCGGTGTGCAGACGCCGCCGTCGTACGTTTCGTCCAGAACGCCACTGTCGCTTGGGGTGGGCTCTGCATCGACGTCGTTCGAGCGATTCTGAAAATCTTCGAAGCGCCCGCGCGCATCGGCGCAGCCCAGGAGCGATGTGCACAGCGAAAGACCGGGCAGGCCTAGCCAGAGCCAGTGTGCATCATTAAGAAGAAGCATCTGCATGCTGATGTTAACCGACATCGTGGCCGCCTCGCGAGAAGTCGCCTCGACTCGCTCGCGGCTCAAGAAGATCGCGCGTTTTGCCGAGATTTTGCGGCAAACGGAGACGGCCGAATTGCCCGTCGCCGTCGGCTTTCTGTGTGGCGAATTGCGTCAAGGGCGGTTGGGCTTGGGCCCGCGTACCTTGCAACAGTTGCGTACCGAGCCGGAACCAGAAAGTTCCGCGGTAACCGTGCTCGAACTCGATGCGGTGTTCCAAGCTCTGGAAGATCTGTCGGGCAAGGGTGTGGTGAGTGAGCGCGAGCAACTATTGTCGGCGTTGTTCGCGCGCTTGCGCGCTGAAGAACGCGAGTTCGTCGTGCGATTGATCTTGGGCGAGCTTCGACAAGGCGCGCTGGAGAGCATCGTGCTCGACGCGCTGGCGCAAGCGGCTCGGGTGTCGAGTGAGTCCATTCGTAAGGCCATGCTGTTTGCCGGCAATGCGGCAGACGTCGCGCTGAGCGCGTTTCGCGGAGGGGAGGCCGAGCTTGCGACCTTCACGATTCAGCTATTTCGCCCCCTGCGGCCGATGCTCGCCCAATCGGCGAAGGATCCCGCCGAAGCGTTCGCGCGCACGGCTCCCGCCGCCGTCGAGTTCAAGCTGGATGGCGCGCGCATCCAGCTCCACAAGGAGGGAGATCGAGTCGCAATCTATTCCCGATACGGGAATGAGCTGACCGACTCGCTGCCGGAGATCGTCGAACTCGCGCGCTCGTTCGACGTGCGTTCGCTGGTGCTCGATGGTGAAGTGATCGCGCTGCGCGGGGACGGTCGTCCGCAGCCGTTCCAAGTGACGATGCAACGGGTCGGCCGTAAGCTCGACATCGCGACGGCACGTGCGGATTTGCCGCTACGCGCTTTTTTCTTCGACTGCTTGTATGCGGACGGGCAAGTGCTCGTCGAGCAGCCCAATAGCACGCGCTGGCAGGCGCTATGTGCCGCCGTCCCGCCCGCCGCGCGCGTCACGCGCCTCGAAGTGGCGGAAGCGAGCGATGCGCAGGCGGCGCTGGAGAGTGCACTCGCGTCCGGCAACGAGGGGGTGGTCGTGAAGAGCCTCGCGTCGAGCTACGACGCCGGCCGCCGCGGAGCGGGTTGGGTCAAAGTCAAACCTGCGCCGACCCTAGACTTGGTCGTGCTGGCGGCCGAATGGGGCAGCGGCCGCCGCAAGGGGCTGCTGAGCAATCTCCACCTCGGTGCGCGCGATCCAGAGACGGGTGGCTTCGTGATGCTGGGCAAGACGTTCAAAGGCCTGACCGATGCGACCCTGAAATGGCAAACGGAGAAATTCACCGCTCTTGCCACCGAGCAGAGTGAGTGGGTGGTGAAGGTTCGCCCAGAAATCGTGGTGGAGATTGCGTTCGACGGCCTACAAAAGAGCTCGACTTATCCGGGGGGGTTGGCGCTTCGCTTCGCCAGAGTGAAGCGCTACCGCGAAGACAAGCCGGCGAGCGACGCCGACACGATTCAGTTCGTGCGTGAATTGTTCGAGCGAGTTGGGTAGCGTGCAGCGTTCGCATGCGTCGCGCCCTGTTCCTCGTCGGCTTCGGCTGTTCGTGCATGCTTGCGCCCGTGTCGGCGCGGGCCAGCGGCTTCTCGGTAGCGCGCTTCGCCGCTGAGCATGGGCATCCGACGACCTCGAACCCGACCGCGCTGTACTTCAATCCCGCGTCGCTGACCCAGGCCGAGGGACTGCATCTGTTTTCCGACCTGAGTTTCGCGGTACGGCGCGTGAGCTACGATCGGCAACGCGCGGCGACAGATGCGGTGGATCCGCCCGATGCGGCGGGCGCCAACGTGGGTCGCGCCGTGCTCGTCAACCCGCTCTTCAACCCGGTGCTGGCCGCATCGCTCAAGATCGGAAATTTGAGCCTCGGCGCTGGCTTCTTCACGCCCTTCGGAGGGATCGTGAGTTGGAATACTCGCTCCGAGTTCGGAGGCTCGCGTTATCCGGGTATCGTCGACGGAGTGACGCGCTTCCAGTCGATCGAAGGCTCGATCGTCACTAGCCAGTTCTCGCTGGGCGGCGCGCTGCGCGTGGCCGGTACGGGGTTGAGCGTGGGGCTGAGTGCGAGCGTGATGCGCTCCTGGATCAACGACGTACGCGCTTGGAGCAGCGGCGGTAACGACGTGACGCACGAAGGGCGGTCGCTGCTCGACGTCAGCGGCTACGCGGTCGGGTTCGGCCTTGGCGCGCTCTACGAGCTGAGTCCGAACGTGCTTTGGCTCGGTCTGTCGTACCAATCGCGGCCGAACGTCAGTGGCGGCATGCACCTCCGCGGCTCGCTCGAAAATGACATCGGCGGCCCGAGCAGCGCGAACGTAGACGTCATCTACGACCTGCCGGACATCGTGCGTTGGGGAGCGCGCTACCGACCCCGGCGAAGCCTCGAGCTGCGCCTGTTCGGCGACTACACGCGCTATTCGGCGTTCGAGAATCAATGCGCGGTCGTTAGCGGCACGCCTTGCGCGCTGACTCCCGACGGCGGCGAGCGCGTGGGCGCGCAGGTCTTGCAGAACGTGCCGCGCGCTTACCGTGATAGCGCCGGCGTGCGACTGGGGCTGAGCGTTTGGACGAGCGCACGCTTCGAGTTTTTCTCGGGGCTCGGCTACGACTCGAGCGCGGTGCCCGATGCGACCATGGAGCCGGGTCTGCCGGACTGGGCGGGCGCTTCATTTGCCCTCGGCGGTCGCATCGCGCTCGGCAAGCGCGTGCACGCGGCGCTTTCCTACACGCACTTCGTGTTCGTTCCGCGCGATGTGAAGGGGCGCCTCGCCGAGTACGCTTCACCCAGCCGATCACCCGACGCGAGCGGGCACTATGCGCAACAGGTCGGGGTGGGCAACGCCAACTTGGACATCGCGTTTTGAGTCGAGTTAGCCGCCGGTGCTGCCCGAGGCACGCCAGCTCGCGCGCCCTTCGAGAATGCCGCCGTCCGCGCTCATGGCCACGAGCATGCCCGCGTCGGCCATGATGCTGACGAACGGCGCCTGCCACTCCGGATCCATCCAAACGCTGCGCCAAGCCACGCTGCGCGCTGGATCGCGTACCCAGAGCCGGCCGAGGCTCGCGACCCACTCGCGGTCCAACACGTCCATCGCGGCGGCGGTCAGGTCCGGGCTGCTCTCGGCGACGGAGGCGACTGCGCTCTGTCCCTCGACGCGCAGCGCGACTCCCTGACTGCCAACGACCAAACCGAGGCCGCGCTCTGCCTCCGAAGCGCCGGCCACGAACGCGCGCGTGTTCGGCACTTGCAAGTAGTTCACCTCCCACTGCATCGGTGAATAGATGGCGGCAAAGCCATTGCCTTGCGTCAGTCGGCCGCAAATCACCCAACGCGAATCATCCAAGCGCAAGAGCCCAGCGATGTAGGCCACGCCCGCGAGTGGAATTGGTTTCATCCAACGTCGTGCGGCCATCGCCCAAAGCGAGGGAGGCTCGCCGGGCCGTTGCCCGACCGCGACCAGCAGATCATCGAAGCGACCGCTGGCGTGCATGAACGTGACGTCGGTGTGGGGCGCGCGCACGACCTCGCGCACGCCATCACTCGCGTACACGACGAGCTGTCCGCCCGCGCCTCCAATCAACCAACCGCCGGCCTCGATGCGCCGCGCGAAGCCCATGCCCTGCGGTAAATTACGCGCAATCTCCGGGGTCGAAAGCCACGCTTGTCCGTTCCAGAACGCCGGGCCGTCAGTCGTGAACGCCAGGCAATGACCGTCCACGTCCCAGGCCGCGCTTTGAATGATGCGCTCGCCGCCCGGATGGCGAACGGTCCACTCCCAGCGGGTGAGATCTCCCGGCGGCGACAGATTGATCAAGCTGTTGATCAAGCGGCGGCTCGGTTTGGGCGGCGTCGGGGTTTCGGTCAACCAGGGCACGACGCTGGCCGCGAATTCCAGCGCTTCTTGCGGTCGTTGGCTGGGTTCGAGCGACGTCGCGCGAGCGATCGCCGCGTCGATCGCTCGGCACGCGTCCGCACGCTGCCGAAGCTCGGGAACCAGCGCTTGCCCGTCGAGCAAGGAGCGGCGCTTCGAGTCGCGAATCGCGAGCATGTTCTTGAGCAACGTGTCCGAGTCGAACAGCGTTTCCCCGGTGAGCGTGAAGTAGAGTACGCAGCCGAGCGCAAAAATGTCGGTGAACGTGCCGGTTCCGTTCGAATCCGGTAGGCATTGTTCGGGCGCGGCGTAGCCCAGCGTGCCCACCGGAATGCCGCCGAAGGTCGCGGCCAAGCCTTGCGGACGCGCGATGCCGAAATCGGAGATCTTCAAGATCTCCGCTTCACCGAAGCCGCAGCACAGAATGTTACCGGGCGTGAGATCTCGGTGCACGACGCCCACGCCGTGAATTGCCGTGAGTCCCGCGGCCAAACATTTCAGCGCGTGCGCTGCGCGCGCCGAGTCGAAGGCGACGCCCGTGCGTTCGATCGAGCCCTTGACCCGCGCTTCGAGGGTCGTGCCCTCGACTCCGCCGTGCACGTATTCCACCGCGAGCCACGGCGTGGGCGGACGGTCAGGGCCGCTCAGGTAGGTGCTGCCGGTATCGACCAAACGCACGACGAACGGGCAGGGCGGGATCCGTTCGTTCAAGCGACCGAGCGCGACGGCTTCTTTCTGAACCAGGATCCCGGCCGAGTTTTGCGCGCCAGATTCCGCCGTGGGGCGCACCATTTTGATGACGACGGGCGAGATCCCCTCGGGCGCTTGGCGCAGCGCAAGGAAGGCCTGCCCCATACCGCCTTCACCGATGCGTCGCTCGAGCCGATAGCTCACGCCCGGCTGAAACTCAGAGTCGACGACCTGCCCACTCAGAGAAGCGGGTCCGGATGCGCTAACGTGACGATCCGACATCGATTGGCGCTCGCCCGGGTGACGGGCGAACTTCTCCAAGCTGCCAGGCTACCACGGAAATACCGGGCAGTTGTGGGCTCGCGAGGCGACGCTCGCGACAGCGGCGCCACACCGAGCGAAAAGGCCGTTCCACGCTTGACGCGGGGGGGAAACGGTTCTTTTTTGCCGCGCGCGTTCGCCGTCGAGCGCGTGGTCTGCGTTTTCCTCTTACCAGGAAGCGGGATCCTCCACCTCTTTCAGTTTGCGAGACCAAAATGGGCGCCGTCAAAGACTTCATCGTTCACCACTACCGTCACTTCAACGCTGCGGCCCTGATCGATGCAGCCAAGGGCTGGGAAACGCACCTGCAAAAGGGCGGCAAGATGCTGCTCACGATGGGCGGGGCAATGAGCACCGCCGAAATGGGCTTGGTCATTGCCGAGCTGATCCGCCAAGACAAGATCCACGCGATCTCGCTGACCGGGGCAAACCTGGAAGAAGACGTGTTCAACTTGGTTGCGCACAACAGCTACCGCCGCGTACCGCACTATCGCGAACTCGGGCCGCACGACGAAGCGGCGTTGCTCGCGGAGGGCCTCAACCGCGTCACCGACACGTGTATCCCCGAACACGAAGCGATGCGCAAAATCGAGAAGAAGATGCTCGCGCTCTGGCACAAAGCGCAGAAGAACGACGAGCGCTTCTTGCCCCACGAGTATTTCTATCAGCTGCTGCGCAGCAAGGAACTCGAGCCGGAGTACGAGATCGACCCGAAGAACTCCTGGCTGCTGGCGGCCTGTGAGAAAAACCTGCCGTTGTTCGTACCGGGTTGGGAAGACTCGACACTCGGCAACATGTTCGTCGCCGGCGTGATCCGCGGTGAGTACGACTACACGATCGTGCGCGGCGGTACCGAATACATGGGCGCTTTGATCAAGTGGTACACCGAGCACCAAGCCAATCACGACATTGGCTTCTTCCAGATTGCCGGTGGCATCTCGGGTGATTTCCCAATCTGCGTCGTGCCGCTGATCGATCAAGATTTGCAGCAGAAAGTGAAAGTCTGGAGCTACTTCTGCCAGATTTCGGATTCGACGCCTTCTTACGGTTCTTACAGCGGCGCGCCGCCCGGCGAGAAGATCACCTGGGGTAAGCTCGCGGTCGACACGCCGCGCTTCGTGATCGAGTCGGATGCAACCATCGTGTTCCCGCTCGTGGCCGCCTACGTCCTCGACCGGTAGTCCAGGGCGGTGGCGGTCTGCCACCTGACAGGACCGGTGACCGGTCTCCGACTCGGCACAGCGTGACCCACGCGCCGCGCGCTCGGAGACCGGGTTTCCTGCGGAGACCCGCAATGGCAAATGCGTCGGCACGACGGCAACCCGCGGCCGACGGCAAACGTCGCGCGGTCAAGTTCGACTGCTCGCTCTTGGACCAGGCGTGCACTGGGGGTGGCGACACGGAGGTGGCTTGCACGGACAAGTGAGCGCGCGCGCGCACGGACCGGCTCCCCTCGGCGATTTCGACCGCCGGGGGGACGCTCTCACGGCACCCGATACGCGACCTTCGCTTGCTGGCGATCCCAGACCACGGTGCCCGAGGTCAGCTTCGCGGTCGCGGTCGCGGTGGCCAGCGCCTTGGTGATGGTTGGGCCCTGGCCGAGCACGATTTGCCCGAGCACCGGGTCGGCCAAAGTCTGACCTTTGCGCGGGTCCTTCGGATCGTAGACGACATAGCGCACGGCCAGAAGTGTACTTGGATTCGCCAGCCGCTCAACGGCGGGGCCGGGGCGTGCTAGAGCCGCAGGTCATGTCCGACAGCGAGAGCCGCGCGTTCGATGTGATCGTGATTGGGGGCGGGCCCTCGGGTTCGGCCGCGGCCACCCGGCTGACCCAACGCGGCCATCGCGTCTTGTTGCTCGAGAAAGAGCAGTTCCCGCGCTTTCACATCGGGGAGTCGCTACTTCCGTGTTCGATGCCGCTGATCGAACAGCTGGGTGCCATGCCGCGCCTGAAGGCGGCCGATTTTCTGCCCAAGTTTGCCGCCGAGTTCGTGACGGCGGACGGGTCATTGAAGCGTCGCTATGCGTTTCGAGACGGTCTCGTGCCGGGCGCGCCGTCGGCGTACGAGGTCGATCGCAGTGAGTTTGACGCTCTCTTGCTCGACAATGCCCGCGAACAGGGCGTGGACGTGCGGCAAGGGGCCCAGGTGATCCGCTTCGATCTCGACGCCAAGTCCGGCGTTTCGGTGGTTGCTCGCTTGGAGGATGGCACCGAGTCCAGTTTTGGTGCGGCGATGCTGGTGGACGCGAGCGGGCAAGCATCGCTACTCGCAGGGCGCCTCGGGCTGCGCGAGATGGATCAGGAGCTGAAGAACTTCGCGGTCTTCTCTCATTTCGAAGGCGCAGAGCGGGCTTCGGGCGAAGAGGAGGGCGACATCAGTGTCGTGCTCGTGCCGGGCGGGTGGTGGTGGGTGATCCCACTTCGCAACAATCGAACCAGCGTTGGGCTCGTGGGGCCGTCGCGCAATCTGCGCGGGCAAAAGCCGGACGAAGCCTATTTCAACGTGCAAATTGCCAATACCCCGTTCTTGCGCGAGCGCCTGGCCGGTGCCACGCGCGTCGCGCCCGTGCGCAGTGTGTCGGACTACTCGTACGTCAGTCGCAAGCTCGCCGGTGATCGCTTCGTGCTCGTCGGGGATGCGGCCGCGTTCATCGATCCGGTATTTTCGACGGGCGTGTATCTGGGCATGGTCGGTGCGTTTCGCGCGGCCGAGGCCGTGGATGCGGCGCTGCGCGCCGGCAAGTTCTCGCGCTCCCGCTTCCTTGCTTACGAGCGCGAGACGCACAAGAACGTGGCCACCTACCGCCGCTTCGTCAAAGGTTTCTACACGCCCGAGTTCGTGGATGTCTTGATGTCGCCCAGTGATTGGCTTTCGCTGCGTGCCGCAATCACCTCGCTCCTGGCCGGCTTCGGAATCGATCGCTTCGAGGTCAATTGGCGGGTGCAAGTGTTCCGAGCGATCGCTCGCGCGAACAAGCGTTTGGCTTTGGTGCCGCGCGTGCTCGAGCCGCGCCCGAGCCTCTAGCCGAACAACTTTGCTTCGAGGCAGGCCGCGCGCGCTTCGGCGACCCCGCGCACGCGCTGCGCATGCCACCCCAGCTGCGTGGCGGCGAGCACGTTGTCGCTTCGGTCGTCGAAGAAATGGATGGTTGTGCCGGTGGCGAACTGGTCGGCGATGCTCCGGTACGCGCGCGGGTCTGGCTTGTGAAAACCCGATAAATGTGACGGGTGGTGGGCGTGGAATGGATCAGCCGCGCCCAAGTCGGCCAACACCTTCGGCCACTGGGTTCGGTTGGTGTTGCTCAAGCTGAGCACCCGATGCCGATCGCGCAGCTCTGCCACCAAACTCAGCGCCCCCTCGTAAAATCCAGCCGCGGCGTCACGAAACGCAGCCAAAAACTCGGGCGGAGCGAGCGAGAGCTCGAATCTGCTCACGATGGCTTCGGCGAAATCTGCCTCACTCGAGGTGCCGGTCTCGAAGCCACGCACCAGGGGTGCCCATACTTCCCGCACTTCCTCGCTGCGCCAGCGGCGTGACCGGCGGCTCGCGCGCGCAATCAAGTGAGCACCCTGAAAGTCATACAGGACGCCGCCCATGTCGAAAACGACCACACTGGGGCTGTTCATCTCTCCCGCCCTTTTACCAGAGATGAGCCGCGGCTCGTAGAACCACCCGCGCGTTTGACACGGCCTGCGCGCGGGTACTGACTAAGGCCGAGACCATGACCGCCGTTTCGCAATCGACTCATCTACCGCCGCTGCTCGAGCCCGACGAACCCGCCGCGTTCGAGGTGATCGAAGACGAGCGCCGCTCCCCGTTCGTGATTACTTGTGACCACGCGGGCCGGCGTTTGCCGCGCTCGCTCGGCGACCTTGGCCTGCCGGAGAGCGAACTGGGTCGCCACATCGCCTGGGATTTGGGGGCGGCGCAAGTCACGCGTGCGCTCGCGCGCGAGCTCGGGGCGTTCGCAATCTTACAAACGTATTCGCGGCTGGTGATCGACTGCAACCGTCACGTGGACGTGCCGAGTTCGATTCCGGTGATCAGTGAGCATACGGTCATTCCCGGTAATCAGGGCCTCTCACCCGCGCACGCGGCGGCGCGCGCGCGCGCCATCTTTCACCCGTATCATGCGCGCATCGAGAGCGAATTCGAACGGCGTGCGCTCGCCGGTCAGCCGAGCGTATTCATCGCGATGCACAGTTTTACACCCAGCTTCAAGGGTGAGTCCCGCCCCTGGCACACAGGCATGCTTTACAACCGTGACGTGCGCCTCGGTCGCAAACTGATCGAGTTGCTTCGCGCGGAACCAAACCTGGTAGTGGGCGACAACGAGCCCTACTCCGTGAGCGATCTCAGCGACTACGGGGTGGTGGTGTACGGTGAGCGGCGGGGCATTCCGCACGTCGAAATCGAAATCCGCCAAGACTTGCTGAGCGACCCCGCCGGGCAACAAGAGTGGGCCAAGCGCTTCGCCCGCTTGCTACCCGAAGCCTGCGCCGAGATCGCTTTCTAGCGACCGATCTTGGCGCGATTGGGCCCACTCGCGCAACAATCCGTTGCTGGCAACGTGATTGTTCGTCTCGTCCGCCGACTTATCTTGGTGGCTTCCAAGGAGTCATTCGATGAACCAAGTTCGAGCCGTGAGTCGCGTCGTCACCGCGCACCGCCAAGAGGAAGGCGCGGGTTTCATCGTCCGCCGCCCGATGCCCTCGATGAGCCTGAGCGTGGCCGACCCGTTCCTGCTGATCGATGAAATGGGACCCGTCGACTACGGGCCGGGTGAGGCGGTGGGAGCGCCGGACCACCCGCACCGCGGCTTCGAGACCGTCACTTATATCCTGAGCGGTGAGTTCGAGCACGAGGACTCCGCGGGCCACCGCGGCGTGCTTCGTCCGGGCGACGTGCAATGGATGACCGCGGGCGCCGGCGTGGTGCATTCGGAGATGCCCTCACGTGGCGTGCGTGACGCAGGTGGGCGCGTGCATGGCTTTCAGATCTGGGTCAATTTGCCGGCAAAGCTGAAGATGACTCAGCCGCGCTATCAAGAGGTCGCGTCGGCAAAAATCCCGACGGCCGAAAGCGCAGATGGCCTGGCCCAAGTGCGCGTGATCGCGGGCGAGGCGCTCGGCGCTCGCGCGGTGATCGATACGCTGACGCCAATCGTCTATCAGGACTGGTCCTTGAAGCCAGGCGCGGACGTGACGGTGCCCCTGGCGCCGGAACAACAAGGGCTGGTCTACGTGTTCGAGGGCAGCGCGCAGCTGGGCGATGAAAGTTCCCCGATTGCCGACGGCCAGCTCGCCGTGCTCGCGGCGGGCGACCGCGTGCGTCTGCGTGCGAGTGAAAACGCACGGCTCCTGCTGCTGGCAGGTATTCCGCTGAAGGAGCCCGTGGCCCGCTATGGCCCGTTCGTGATGAACACGCAGCAGGAGATCCAGCAAGCGTTCCGCGACTATCAGAGCGGAAAGATGGGCGAGATCACCCGCACCGCGCAGGTTCAGTCTCTGCTTTGACCGCGCTGCGCTTCGAACTGGCACGAGGACGAGTCGAGTCGCACCACCGCGGCTCAGCTCGTCTCGCTTTCGGCTCAGCTCAATTTCGAGATGATCGCTTCGCCCATGCCGCTGGTCGAGAGCGGCTTGCTGCTGCCGAGATCGGCGGTGCGCGCGCCCGCGGCCAGCGCCGCTTCCACCGCGCGCTCGACGGACGCGGCTTCTTTTTCGAGACCGAGGCTGTGGCGAAGCAACATGGCGGCGCTCAAAATCGTGCCCACCGGGTTGGCGATGCCCTTGCCGGCGATGTCCGGCGCCGAGCCGTGAATCGGCTCATACAGACCGAGTTTGCCTTCACCGAGCGAGGCGCTGGGCAGCATGCCCAGCGAGCCCGTGAGCACCGCCGCTTCGTCCGACAAGATGTCGCCAAACATGTTTTCGGTCACGATCACGTCGAAGCTGGTGGGCGCGGTCACGAGGCGCATGGCACACGAATCGACCAATTGGTGTTCGAGCGTGACATCCGCGAAGTCCGCCTTCACCTCGGTCGTGATTTGGCGCCAAAGCCGCGAGGATTCGATGACGTTCGCCTTGTCTACCGAGGTCAGCTTCTTGGAACGGCCGCGCGCCAAATTGAAAGCCAAGCGCACGATGCGCTCGATCTCGAAGTCCATGTACTCGAGGGTGTCGAACACGCGCACGCCGCGCTCGGTCTGCTCACGGCCCTGCTTGCCGAAGTACAGGCCGCCGGTCAGCTCGCGCAAGATGAGCATATTGCAGCCCTGAATGCGCTCCAGCTTGAGCGGTGAGGAGTCGACCAGCTCCGGATAGCTGCGTACCGGGCGCAAGTTGGCGAATAGGCCGAGTCCTTTGCGGATCGCGAGCAACCCCTTCTCGGGGCGCGTCTTCGCATTCGGGTTATCCCACTTCGGGCCACCCACGGCGCCGAGCATGATCGCATCCGAAGCCTGGCAGGCACTGAGTGTGGCCGGGGGCAACGGGTCGCCCGTCTCGTCGATGGCAATGCCACCGATCAGCTGTGTCTCGAAGCTGAACTCGTGTCCGCCATTTTTGGCGACGGCTTCGAGCACTGCGCGCGCTTGGCCGGTCACCTCGGGCCCAACGCCATCACCAGGGAGAAGAACGATCTTGGCTTTCATCGCCGGCACAAATTCCATGTCAGCGAGCGGAGGACAATCCCTAAGGCCAGGAAAAGCCGTGCTTTCGCAATTTTGGGGCGGTCCGCCGCGCGCCGGCGCAGAACCGCGCGCGAATCAGGCCTCGACCGCGACTTTGGGCGGCTCTGCGCTGCTCGCGGCGCGTGTCGGGCGGCTCACCGCGAGCCCGTCCGGGAGCACGGCGCGCCCCTGGATCAAGCCGTATTCGATGGAGTCGACCAGGGCGTGCATGGAGGCCTCGATGATGTTGGGCGAGGCGCCCACGGTGCTCCAGCTGCGGTGCGCGTCTTGGCTGTCGATCAGCACGCGCGTGATGGCTTCCGTGCCTTCGGTGCCGTCCAGGATACGGACCTTGTAGTCCGCTAAGTGAATTTCGTTCACGGCCGGGTACGAGGGGGCGAGGGCTTTGCGCAGAGCCCCGTCGAGCGCGCTTACGGGGCCGTTACCCTCGGCGGCGGTGTGCAGGGTGTGCTTGCCGACTTGGACCTTGACCACGGCTTCCGCGAACGTCTCCGTGCCGCGTCGCTTGCCGACTTGGATCTGATAGTCGATGACTTGGAACAGCGGCACGTAGTCGTCGGCTTTGCGTTGCAAGAGCAGCGCGATGCTGGCTTCGGCGCCTTCGTAGGAGAGGCCGCGATTCTCGGCTTCTTTGATCTCGCGCAAGGTTTCGACCTCGGCTCCGGAGCTGACCTCGACTCCCAGCTCTTCGGCCTTGGCGAGCACATTGCCGCGACCCGACAGTTCGCTGACCACGACGCGCATCGTGTTGCCGACGAGCTCCGGCGCCACGTGCTGGTAAGAATCCGCATTGCGGCGCAGGGCCGCGACGTGCACGCCGCCTTTGTGCGCGAATGCGCTGCGCCCCACGTAAGCCATGTGCGCGTCCGGGGCGAGGTTCGCGACCTCGGCCACGAAGTGCGACAGCTCGCTGATGCCCGCCAAACGCCCCGCTTCCAACACGCGGAAGCCGAGTTTGAGCTCGAGGTTGGGGATGATCACGCTCAAGTTGGCGTTGCCGCAGCGCTCGCCGTAGCCATTGATCGTCCCTTGCACGTGCCGCGCGCCCGCGCGTACCGCCGCCAAGCTATTGGCGACGCCGCAGCCCGTGTCATCGTGCGCGTGGATGCCGACCGGGTGATCGACGAGCCGTTTGACGTCGGCCACGATCCGCTCGACGTCCCAGGGCAGGTTGCCGCCGTTGGTCTCGCACAAGGTCACGACTTCGGCGCCGCCGCGAATGGCCGCGCGCAAGGTCTCTACCGCGTAGCTCGGATCGGCGCGGTAGCCGTCGAAGAAATGCTCCGCGTCGTACACCACACGCTTCTTCTCGCTGCGCAAGAACGCCACCGAGTCTTCGATCATGCGCAAGTTCTCGTCCAGCGAGGTGCGCAAGACTTCGGTCACCTGGAAGGTCCAGGATTTGCCGAAGATGGTACAGACCTCGGTGCCGGCCGCGATCAGCGCGCGCATGCTCGGGTCGTCACCCGCGCTCAGCCCCGCGCGCCGAGTCGAACCAAATGCGGCTATTTTAGCGTGTTTCCAAGCGCGATCGCGGGCCCGTGCGAAGAACTCTTCGTCCTTCGGATTCGACCCCGGCCAACCACCCTCGATGAACGTGACGCCGAACGCATCCAGGTGTTCGGCAATGCGTAGCTTGTCCTCCAGCGTGTACGAAATACCCTCGCGCTGCGTTCCGTCGCGCAGGGTCGTATCGTAAACATCGACGAGTTCTGGCTCGCCTTTGACTGGAGGATTCGCGTTCATCGGAAAATCCGTTTGGGAAAAAGTCAGCTGGGGTAGGTGTGGGCGGTCTCGAAGCCCTTGATTTTGTCGTCGAAGCCCAAGATGTAACCGAGCTGATCGATGCCGTTCAGCAAGCAGTGCTGCGCAAACGAATCGACCGGGAAGGTGGTAGTCGAGCCGTCCGGCAAGGTGAGCACCTTCTCCTTCAGGTCGACCGTGATCTGCGCCTTCGGGTCGGCCTTCTGCGCCGCGAGCAGCTTCTGATAGACCTCTTGGCTGACGACCACGGGCAAGAGCCCGTTCTTCAAGGAATTGCCCTTGAAGATGTCGGCGAACGAGGTGGAGATGACCACGCGGAACCCCCAACCGACGAGCGCCCAGGGCGCGTGCTCGCGCGACGAACCGCAGCCGAAGTTGTCACCCGCGAGCAGGATTTGCGCGCCTTGTGAGGCCGGGAAATTGAGCGGAAAATCCGCCTTGTCCGTGCCGTCGGCGTTGTAGCGCCAATCGCAGAACAAGCTCTTCCCGAGGCCGTCCTTGTCGATCACCTTGAGGAAGCGCGCGGGGATGATCTGATCCGTGTCGATGTTTTCGGAAGTGATGACGACGGCGTGTGAGGTGATCTTGCTGAAGCTTGCCATGTTCGTGTCTTCCTAAATCAAACCGCGCCGAGCGTGCGCACGTCGGTTACTTTGCCGGTGATGGCGGAGGCCATGGCCGTTGCCGGCGAGGCCAAGAAGGTGCGACCGCCCTTACCTTGGCGCCCTTCGAAGTTGCGATTGGAGGTGCTGACCGCGTACTGGCCGGGCGAGAGTTGATCGCCGTTCATGGCGATGCACATCGAGCAACCGGCTTCACGCCATTCGGCACCGGCATCGGTGAAGATGCGGTCGAGGCCCTCGGCTTCGGCTTGGCGTTTCACTTCTTGCGAGCCCGGCACGATCAAGGCGCGCACGCCCGCGGCCACGTGATGACCCTTGAGCACGGAGGCGGCGAGCCGTAGATCGCTGATGCGACCGTTGGTGCACGAGCCCACGAACACGACGTCCACCTTCTGCCCGACTAGCGGGCGGCCGCCCTCCAAGCCCATGTAAATCATGGCCTTTTCGAAGGCTTGCCGCTCGGAACCAGCGCTGAAATCAGCGGCCGCGGGCAGCGCCTGCGTGACCGGGACGGCCATGCCAGGGTGCGTGCCGTAGGTGATCATTGGTTCGATCTTGTCGGCATCGAGCGTGACCAGGGTGTCGTATTTCGCGCCGGGGTCGCTCGGGAGCTTCTTCCAGCGTTCGACTGCCGCATCCCAAGCCGCGCCCTTCGGCGCGTACTCGCGACCCTTCACGTACTCGAAGGTCTTCTCGTCGGGGGCGATCAAGCCGGCGCGCGCGCCGGCTTCGATGCTCATGTTGCACACGGTCATACGCGCTTCCATGTCGAGCGCGCGGATCGCGCTGCCCGTGTATTCGATCACGTAGCCCGTGCCGCCACCGGTGCCGATCTTGGCGATCACGGCCAAGATGATGTCCTTGGCGGTGACGAGCGGCGAGAGCGTGCCGTCGATGCGCACTTCCATCGTCTTGGGCGTGGACTGCAGCAAGCACTGCGAGGCGAGCACGTGCTCCACTTCACTCGTGCCGATGCCGAAGGCGAGCGAGCCGAACGCGCCGTGGGTCGAGGTGTGGCTATCCCCGCAGACGATGGTCATGCCCGGCTGGGTGAAACCGCGCTCCGGTCCGACCACGTGCACGATGCCGTTTTTTTTGTCGCCGAGGGCGAACAGGCGGATGCCGAACTCGGCGCAGTTCTTCTCGAGCTGCGACAGCTGGGCGCGCGCTTGGTCGTCGATCACCTGCAATGCCTTGGGCAACGTGGGCGTCGAATGATCCATGGTCGCCACCGTGCGATCGGGGCGGCGCACTTTGAGGCCACGCGCGCGCAAACCCGAAAACGCCTGCGGCGAGGTGACCTCGTGAATCAAGTGCAGGTCGATGTAGATGACGGCGGGACGACCCGGCTCCTCGACTACGACGTGTTCGTTCCAGATCTTTTCGAAAAGGGTCTTTGCCATGCTCACTCCGCGGCTCCCGTCGTCTGTTCTCGCACTTGCGATTTCTCAGCTTGTTTTTCGTAAGTTCCAAGGGTCACGAGCAAGCGGTTCAGCGCACCGAGGTACGCTTTGGTGCTGGCCACGATGACATCCGAATCTGCAGCTTGCCCGTGCAAGATTGCGGCTCCGCCGCTGCCGTGCTGGGCGTTGAGGCGGCCGTCACTGCTGCCGACGGCACGCACGCGCACGCTGGCGTGTCCGAGGGCATCGATGCCCTCGGTGACGGCGTTGATGTTGTATTCCACGAGCTCACTGGGCGCGTTCACGATCTCATCGACCGCGGTGAACGCCGCGTGCACGGGGCCCGTGCCAACGGCGGACTGAACACGCAGCTGCCCGTCTGGGCAGCGCAGGCGAACCGTGGCGGTGGGCATGCCGCCCGAGCCGCACACGACCTGCACCGCGTCGAGCGCGTAGTATTCCACGCCGCGGCCGACCTCGGAGTTGGCCAGGGCCTCCAGATCCGCGTCGGTGATGCGCTTTTTCTTGTCGGCCAAGACCTTGAAGCGTTGGAAGGCGGCCTCCAGCGCTTCCCCTTCGAGCGCGTGACCCAGCTCGCGCAGGCGCACACCGAAGGCGTGGCGCCCCGAGTGCTTGCCCATGACGAGCGTGGTCTTGCTCGCGCCGACCGTCTCGGGCCGCATGATCTCGTAGGTGCCGGCATGCTTCAGCATGCCGTCTTGGTGAATGCCCGACTCGTGCGCGAAGGCATTGGCGCCGACGATCGCCTTGTTCGGCGGCACGACCATGCCGGTGCGCACGCTGACCAGGCGGCTGGTGCGTACCAGCTGCGTGGCGTCGATGCCGGTCTTCAACCCGAACAGCGGCTCGCGTGTTTGCAGCGTCATCACCACCTCTTCGAGCGAGGTGTTGCCGGCGCGCTCGCCGATGCCGTTGATGGTGACCTCGGCTTGGCGCGCGCCCGCCATGATCCCCGCCAACGCGTTGGCGGTGGCCAGACCCAAGTCATCGTGGCAGTGCACGGAGACGACCACGTCCTCGACGCCCTTCACGTTCTTCATGATGCCGTCGATGATCGCGCCGAACTCGGAGGGCACGGTGTAGCCCACGGTGTCGGGTATGTTCAGCGTGGTTGCGCCGCACTCGATCACCGCGGTCAGCACCTCGTGCAAGAAATCCGGCTCGGTGCGGCCGGCATCTTCGGGGCTAAACTCGATGTCGTCACACAACGATTTGGCGAACGTGATCATCTCGCGGGCGCGAGCGACCACCTGTTCTCTGCTCATGCGCAGCTTGTGCTCACGATGCAGGGGGCTCGTGGCCAAGAACACGTGAATGCGCGGAAATTTGGCGATCTTGATGGCGTCGAAGGCGGTCTGAATGTCCTTCTGTGTCGCCCGGGCCAAGCCGCACACGATGGGCGGTTCGCTGCTCGGTCGCCCCGCGATGGGCTCGATGCCGACCGTTTCCGCGATGTCGTGCACCGCTTGAAAGTCGTCCGGTGACGCCGAAGGAAAGCCGGCCTCGATCACGTCCACGCCGAGTCGGGAAAGCGCACGGGCCACCTCGAGCTTCTCTTCCGACGTGAGCGTGGCACCGGGAGCTTGCTCGCCGTCGCGCAACGTCGTGTCGAAGATACGCACGTAATCTTTAGGTGGCTTGGTGTGCTTACTAACTGGGCTGGTCATGGGGTTTGGTGGGGTTGGGGGTTAGTCGTTCTCGTCGATGCTCGGCCGAATTGAGAGAAAAGCGGGCGAGGTGAGATGGCCAACACGCCATCTCAAGCGGCGAAGACGCCGCGTAGGTTCGGCGGTTGCTGAGCGGCGCCGGTGGCGGCGGCACCCTTTTCACCGCGGGTCATGGCGACGACACCGGTTTGGACCATCTCGGCGATGCCGAATGGGGCGAGCACGGTCACGAGCCGGTCGATCTTGCTCTGTTGACCGGTGAGCTCGATGATCATCGTGTCCACATCGAGGTCGATCACCTGCCCGCGGAACACCTCGACCAACTGCAGCACTTCCGAGCGCTTGTCTTGGCCCACGGTGACTTTGATCAGGGCAAGGCCACGCGTCAGGTTGGGCTCGTCGGTGATGTCTTCCACGCTCAGGACATTCACCAGCTTGTACAAGTTGGCTTCGATGCGGCGCGCGGTGTCTTCGTCTGCCTCGACCGCGAAGGTCATGCGCGAGACACCGGCTTCGTGTGTGCGGCCGACATTGAGCGACACGATGTTGTAGCAGCGGCGGCGAAACAGCGACGTGACGCGGTTCAGGACACCGGGCTGATCTTCCACATAGGCGACGAAGTGACGCAGAGTCGGCGAATCAGGTTGGGCCATCGTTCAGTTGTCCTTCCCGGTTTCGAAGATGGGATTGTGGGGCGGCACGTCTTTCACGGCTTCACCAGGCAGCTCTTCCGAGGGCAGTTCACCGCCCGCGGCGGCTACCGGCACGGGTCGGCGGATCATCTTGTCCAGGTCGTTACCCGCGGGAACCATCGGGTACACGCTGTCTTCTTGCTCGACGCGGAAGTCGATGATGCACGTCTCTTTGAAGGAGCGAGCCGCTTCTACCGCGGCCTGAACTTCACTGCGGCTGGTGACGCGGATGCCCTTCAGGCCGTGCGCGTCGGCGAGCTTTACGAAGTCCGGACTCTTGATCGGCGTCGCCACGTAGCGGCCCCCGTAGAAGAACTGCTGCCACTGCCGAACCATGCCCAAGAAGCCATTGTTGATGATGGCGATGTTGACCTTGATGTCTTCTTGCGCGCAGGTCGCGAGTTCACACGCCGTCATTTGGAAGCCGCCGTCACCCACGACCACCCAGACTTCGTCTTCCGGGCAGGCCATGCGGGCGCCCATGGCGGCGGGCAGCGCGAAGCCCATCGTGCCCGCGCCGCCGGAAGTCAGCAGTTTACGCGGGTAATCGTGCTTGTAGTACTGCGCTTCCCACATCTGGTGCTGGCCCACGTCGGTGACCACCAGGGCTTTGCCCTGCGTGTAGCGCCACAAGTCGTGGATCACGTGCGCGGCGAACAGCTTGCCGTTGTCGGGCAAACTCTGGATCTCGCGCACCGCGGTGTCGCCCTTCAGCTCGGTGATGTGCGCGTTCCAGTCGTCACAGGTGCGCTTCTCCACTTGCGGCAGCAACACGCGCAAGATGTCGCGCACGTCGCCGACCAAGGGCAAATCCACTTTGACGTTCTTGTTGATTTCGGCGGGGTCGAGCTCGATGTGAATCTTCTTCGCGTTCTGAGCGTAGGTCTTCAAGTTGCCGGTCACCCGGTCGTCGAAGCGCATGCCCATGGCGATGATCAGATCCGCCTCTTGCACGGCCGTGTTCACCCACGCCTCACCGTGCATGCCCATCATGCCCAGACTCAGCGGGTGAGTGGCGGGGAAGCCGCCCAGACCCAGCAGCGTCAGCGCCACGGGGATGTTCGTCTTCTGCACGAACTCGAGCAACTGTGCCGTCGCGTTGGCTTCGATGATGCCGTGGCCACAGAAGATGATCGGCCGCTTGGCGGCTTTGATCATCTCCACGGCTTTCTCGATCTCGCGCGCGACCGGGTGGTGCTCCGGTCGATAGCCGGGCAGGCGAATCGGCGAGGGATCGTAGCGATGTTGGATCGAGCCCTGCTGTGCGTCCTTGGTGATGTCCACCACTACCGGTCCCGGGCGACCCGAACTCGCGATGTAGAATGCCTGGCGAATCGCCGGCATGATGTCTTCCGTGCGTGTGACCAAGATGTTGTGCTTGGTGATGGGCAACGTCACGCCGGTGAAGTCGACCTCTTGGAAGCCATCACTACCGATCAAGTAGGATGCGACTTGCCCGGTGATGCAGACCATCGGGATCGAGTCCATCATCGCGTTGGCGATGCCGGTCACCAAGTTGGTGGCGCCGGGGCCGGAGGTCGCAATGCAAACGCCCACGCTGCCGGACGCGCGCGCATAGCCGTCGGCCATGTGTGCGGCGCCTTGCTCGTGGCGCACCAACACGTGGCGGATGGGGTAGCCCGGCATGGCATCATACGCCGGCATGATCGCGCCACCCGGGTAGCCGAAGACGACCGAGACCCCTTCATGAACGAGCGTGTCCCAGATGATTTGGGAGCCGGTCAGGGTTTGCAGTTCGGGCGTTTCGGACGCCTCTGCTGCGCGGGGTTCGGTGATGCTCTTCATCGGTGAGGCCACGTTGTTCTCCTCGGTGCCTGGTAGCTACGGTGACGAATCGTTGCGAAAGTTGGGGTAAGAATCCGGAGTGCTGAAACTAAAAAACCCCCGTACCTCGGTGGGTGCGGGGGCTAACTTGACTGAGCTGCGTTCTCAGATCAGCCGGCCACCGCACACGGGCTAATAAGCCCGAGTCCGACTACAACGCCAGACACACGCGCATTGCTGCCGAAGGCAGAAACGGGGGTCTCGAAGGCGCGAGCGGCAGTCATTGGCCCGTGAAACCTGCTCTTCGGCATCAAAGTCGTCAAGTACGTTTTTGTGGTTCGAGCGCATACCTGCGGGTAAATCATCGAAAATGTTCGACTAATTTGGTTGAACCAGCTACGCGACTGGCCGCTAATTGTCGTTTGAACCGTCTTTTTTGGCGTCTTTGACGCTTGCCGCGTCCAGCCGCTCGAGATCAGCCCATGAGAACTCGTCCGCGCGCGGCGTGAGCACGGGATTCGGCGGTCGCATGCTGAACCACGCGGTCGCGTGCCCGAGCCGCATCACGTGAATGCTCTGCGCGGGGCTCTGCAGCGCTTGCCCGAGCAGCGCGACTCGTTCACCGGTCGGCTTCTGCGCCACGTCGAGGACCAGCACGGCGTGGCCTTTTCCGCGCGTTTGCAGGAAGAAATCGCCCGGCGTCAGCTGCGCCGGATCGGCGACGTGGCTCGCCCGCAGCGCGAGCGAGACATTGTTCGACCACAGCATCACCGCGTCGATGTACTGCCGGAAGTCGTTGTAGGTCGGTTCCTTCGGCTTGCCCTTCACGACCCAACCCATGTTCGGCCCGGCCGCGAGTAAGCGCTGTCCCTTGGCCCAGCGTGAAAATGGCATGTCGAGCTTGGTCGTGCTCTTGTAGCTGATGGCGGCTTGCTGATCGTTCGCCCATAGCCATTCGCCGTGCAGGCGGATGACCGCATCCGAGCTCTGCTGCAGATCGCCCGCGCCGACGTCAATCGCGACGACGGCGGCGACGTAGGCGTCATCGCCCGGGAACACGGTCTCACCACTGTTGTTCAACACGGCGGTGCTGGGTGCGGCTAGGGGGAGCCCACGCAGCCACTCCCCGAACGACCCGGCTTCGAGCGGAACCCGCACGTAACCCGGCGGGGTCGGAAATCGAGCCTCGAGCGAATCAACGGGCGCGGGGAACTTGAGATTGTCCGCGCCGAGCCAGCGGTAGCGATGGGCGTCCGGTGCATGACTGCCCGCGTCCGTGCTGGCATCGGCGACGGGCGGAGCCGCGGCGTCCCGCGCCGACGAATCGATTGGCGGCACGGGAGCAGCCGACGCACTTGCAGTGACACTCGATTTGGGCGGAGCGACCTCGTCGACCTTGGGCTCGTGTTTGCAGCCCAAGGCCGCGACGAACAGGCTGAAAACGGCAGTTCTGCGCACGGCGTTCGGGGATAGTACACTGCGCCCGCGCATTGGCCGATTTTTGAGCCGCTTTGGCAAAAGGATGACAGTTACTTGCGTGTAAGTGTCAGAAATTGCTGTTTATAAGCAAAGTTTCGGGCCGGGCGATAACCCTGGGCGTATAAGTGGCCGTCAGAACGCCCATGACCAGCCCAAGTCCTCTCACCGCTCTGGGCTTCCGTCGCGGTCGAGACATAAGCTACGGAGTCGCCATGGGTCAGCCTGACAAGGGTCAAGAACTCGAGCGCGTGCTCGCTAGCGCAGTCGATAAGCCGCACGTGATTCTGCTCGGGGGTCATCCGGACCCGGATGGCATCGGCAGTGCACTCGCTCACAAGCGTTTGTGTGAACGCATGGGCGTGTCGGCGACCATCGCACATGTGCTGCCGCTGTCTCGCTCGGAGAACCGCGCGCTGGTGAAGCTGCTCAACGTGCCGATGGTGCGCGTGTCCGAAATGGCGGACCTCGAGCAGTACGGCTACTTGGCGTTGGTCGATGCCAGCGCGAGCGAGTCGAGCATCAAGCTGCCCGAGAGTTTGAAGCTGCTCACGGTCGTCGATCACCACCGCCCGCCGTCGGTCCCGAAAGCGCCCTTCGTCGACATTCGGCACGACGTGGGCGCGACCTGCACGATTTACGCGGAGTACGCGGAGCGAGGACTCGCCCCCTTCGGAGCCGAGGGCAATGACGACGCGGCCGTGGCGACGGCCATGTTCTTCGGCATTCAAACCGACACCGACGATTTCGCCTTCGGCACCCCCGCGGACTTTCGCGCGGCCGCTTATTTGAAGCCGTTTTGTGACTCGGAGACGCTGAGCCGCGTCGGCCGCCGGACGCTCACCGCGGAGTCGATGGAAGCGGTGGGGCGCTCACTCTTGGACCTCGAAGTCGTGCGCGACTTCGCGATCGCCAGCGTGGGCCGCGTGTCGGCCAACAATCGCGACGCCATCCCGATGGCGGCGGACTTCATTTTGCGCCGCGAGGACATCGACACCGTGCTCGTGTTCGGCGTGGTCGAAGACCGCATCGACGGTTCGCTGCGGACCAGCCGAGCCAGCGTCGATCCGGCGCTGTTCATGCAGAACGCGTTCGGGGACGACAATCAAGGCCGTCCCTACGGCGGCGGTCGCGCCGACATGGGCGGCTTCCGGATTCCGCTCGGGCTGCTTGCCGAGTCGACCGACGAAAACAACTTGCTGCGCATGGTCAAAGAGGTCGTGCAGAAGCGAGTCGCGCGCGTCGTGCCCGAGCTCGAGAAGAAGAAGCGCGACCGGAAAGACGAGTCCGAGTAGTCAGCGCGGCTCGCGTCGCTCACGCTCGGAAACGGGCGCTGGGTAGTCGTCCGAATCCGGTTCGGGACCGGGCGGGGAGGGGGCTGGCGCGGCGGAAGCTCGTGCGCGCGGGCGCGGTTCGGAGGCTTCGCGGTCGATTTCCGACCCTCGGAGGTCGATTTCACGACCGAGCAAGCGGCCGCGCACGGCGTCCAACGCATGGCCCAGGCCTCGGTCGCCCTCGATGCCTACTTCTCGGCACCGCCAAGCCGCCCGCCGGAGTGGGCGCCCAAAGAACAGCGAGAGCGCGAACAACAGGCTCGGGAGGAACACTCGAAACAAGGCCCAGGTGGCAACGCGGGCGATGGTCAGCGCCAGCACCACGACCATGAGCACCAGGCCCGGCGGTCCAAAACCGTGACGGTTGCGTCGCCAATCCGAGTGTAGATGGCGCTCCGTGCGAACGGCTCGCCGCACCCGCCGAGTCTCTTCACGGACCTGCTGCTTCAACTCCTGGCGTACGCGCCGGCTCTCGTCGCGAATGTGCCGTCGCTGTTCGCGTCCGCGGTCGCGTAGCTCGCGCCAATCACCCGCTGCGCTAGGCGCTGCGGTGGGAGCGGCGGCGCGCCGGCCCGCGCCGGAAGCGGGCACGCGTGACGCGCGCTTGTCGGGATCGGGTTCGAGCATCGAGCTCAGGGCCCGCACGAGCCACGCTTGTGCGCCGTTGCCCAATGCGGCGCGCACGTCGATGCCGAGGCCACGGTGCGGCAAATCTTCCGGCTCTCGACCGGTGACCAGCGCGAGCGCGGTGGCACCCACCGCATACACGTCACTGCCGGGCAGAGCGCGCCCTTGGAATTGCTCGGGCGCCATGTAGCCGAACGTGCCCACCACGGTGCTTCCGCCCTCGGGCTTCAGCTGATCGCGGACCGAGCCGAAGTCGACGAAGGCAAAGCTGCCATCTTGGTCGCGGTGGATGATGGCTGGCGCGCGCGAGTGCAAATACGACAGCACACTGTCGGCATCTGCCAAGAAGCGAGCGATGTCCGTGTGCGTCAGCGTGATGCGACGGCGACGCAGCGAGGCGAGCGTCTCCCCCTCGATCTTTTCCATCACCAAATACAGTGCGCCCGCCTCCTCGAAGTGCTCGACGTACACGGGCAAGTTCGGGTGCGACAACGTGGACAACACGCGCGCTTCGCGTTCGGCCAGTTCGACGTCTTTCCAGCTCTTGGCGCCGCGCACCTGAAAGCGCTTGATGGCGACGGCGCGGCCGTTCAGCTTGTCCACCGCGTCGAGCGTGTCTGCCTGCGAGCCCGAGCCGAGCTCGCCGACGACGGCGTAGCGACCCGAGCGCAGCGTGATGGAGGGAGCCGAGCTCACGTTCGATCCCTAGTACCGCCCCCCGCGTTTCGCCATCCGGGGCCGCATTCGAGGCCGGGCAAACGCCTTGCCTATGAAGCCGGGCCGTCCCCGAGCGCGTCCAACCGCTGAACGACCTCTGCGTACGGCCTCGGATCCACTCCGCGCAACGCTTCGAACAACCTATCCTTGGCGACCCATGGACATCGCCGTGCCACGTAGATTCGCGCAAATATTGCTGTCATCGTGACTCTCTCGTGCTGGTCATCGAATCCCATTTGCTCGTACTGGGAAAGATACCGGTCGGCTTGTTCCACTGAGCCATGAAGCTCGTAAACTTTTGTGGTCCGAACGCTATTTAGATTGCGTCGGGCCCGAAGGAGCTCCTCCTCATCGCCTTCGAACCAGTTCGGTCGACCACCAGCTCCACGAGCGCCCAGTCCGACTCGTACTCGGCGTGCTCGCAGCGAAAGATGGGCGCAAATGCCGCGAGGATCTCGGGCTCACGAGCGGCGAGAAAGCCGGTCAAGATCAGCCGCTCGGCGAGCGAAGCGTGGCGCGTCAAATCACCGGCGCACAGGAGCAACGTGGGCGCTTCGAGGTTCGCAATCACGAGCTCGAAGGGCCGCTCGAGCTCGGTCGCGGGTAGAGAGAACCGGCAGCGTTTCTCGAGCGCATTGAGCGCCGCGTTGCGTTGCGCGGCCTCGATCGACACGGGATCGATGTCGATGCCGTGCACGAATTCGGCTCCGGACAGCAACGCGACGAACGCGAGCACGCCAGTGCCAGACCCATAGTCGAGCACGGTGACGCCTGGCTTCGACCGGCAAGCGCGTTCCAATGCGACCGATGCCAGACGCGTGGTCGCGTGAGCGCCATCGCCGAAGGATAATTTCGGATCGAACAGGATTCGCTGCGAACCGACGGGCGCCGGTGTTTCGTCCCACTCTGGCTGAATCACCAAGCTCGGCGTCAGTGCGATTTGCCCGAGGTGGCGCGTCCAAGCGCTGGCCCAGTCCGAGCTTTCGTCGACCTCGATGCTGAGCGCGACGCCGTTCGCTCCCGGCAACGCCTCGCGCAGCAAGTCGCGCGCACGCGCGGCGATTACTTCAGCCCCGTCCCGATCGGCCGCGTAGACCACGAGTCGCTTCGAACCGTCGAGCTCCTCGATGCCGCCCGCGCCGGCCTGAAACAAGACCGAGCTCACGATTTCGGCGAACTTTCGCGGCGTGCGAACGATCAACTTCACCAGCATCGACGTGCGGCCTCTATATCAGCAGATTTCGCAGGCCACAAAACGCCGCGGCCCGCCGCGATTGCTCACGGCGGGCCGAAGCACCGATCTATCCGAGTCGGGAGATCAGTCCGTGATCGAGGAAGCCACCGGAGCACCCGTACCGGCCGTCTTCTCGACGCAGAACGGCTTCAGACCACCGACCGTTGCCGGTGCGCACTGCGAGCCTTCGTCGCAGTCTGCCGCGACCGACGCGCAGAACTTATCGGCTCCGCACACCATCCCGTTGAACTTGGGAGCCGTTACCGGATCGCCCAGCCCAGTGGCGGAGCAGTCACGATCCACCGTACACGATTGACCGCACGTTCCTTCGTTGCACTTCCAGGCGAGGCTGTTGTTCGCAACCGCGCATTGAGCGTCGGTCGTGCAGGCAGCTGCCGGGACGCACAAGTTCGTCTTGGCCGTGTCGCAGCTGAAGCCCGCTGCGCAGTCGATGTCGCGACCGCACTTGCGGTAGCACTGCTTGTTGCCGGTATAGCACGTGCACTCACCGGTCGAGCACAGGTCGCCCACCGCGCCGTCGACGACTTGCTTGTCCTTGCAGGAGTTGTCGTTGGTGCAACCCGCGGCTGCGGTGGCGCCGACGCAGGTCTTGGAATCCGGGTTGCAGGCAGGCACCGCATTACCAAGGCGAGTAATGCTCGGGCAACCGGTGGGGACGTCTCGGCCCACGGCAACCACGCAGTCGACTTCGTATTTGCACTGGTGCGTGTCGTCGTCGCAGCTCCAAGTGTCGTCGCCGCAGTCGCAGTAGGTCGCTTGCTGGAAGCAGAGCGTGGCCGGGATGCCCGCGGCCGGTGCATCGCAATCGATCGAGTCGTCCGCAATCTTCTTGGCGATGTCTTCACACGAGTTGATGCCAGCCGAGTGAAGAGAAATCGGCAGCTGGCAGCAGTCTTCCGCCTTCGTGCACTCGCCCGAGCAGGTCAAGCCGGTCGGCTTGATGCCGAAGTTCGCGAGATCACAGACGCCGATGCCGGCGACGGCCGAGCTCGGCACGCACACCAAGTCCTTGCTGCAATCACCGTTGACGCGGCAGCTCTCGCCACGTGCGCCGAGCTGCACGCCCGTGCCGCCGGTCGCGCCACCTTCACCCGTGTCGGCCGCCGTCGTGCAGCGATTGTTGAAGCAACCGAGGCCATCCGCGCAATCGAGGCGTGAATTGCAGCTCTCTCCCTCGCCTCCGCGGGGCAGCGGCTCGGGCGGCGCGACGGAGCTGTCACCGGCTTCACCGCCCGAGGGGGGGGGAGCCGTCTTGTAACAGACATTGGCGATGCAGCTCAGGCCGTCGTCGCAGTCCGCGGTACGGGTGCAGGATTGTCCCGCTTTGCTGGTCGCCGGCTTCGCGTCGTCGTCACCACAGCCGACGAGTAGCGCGAGAGCCATGCTCGTCGCACCGATCAAGGACATTACTAAAGAGCTACGCATCTGTTCCTCCAATTATTGCCAAGATCCCGGAGCCTTTCCTGCGATGCGCGCGATGCGAAGAGCGCCGGGATCAATCTACGTCTCGAAAACGAGTCGAGCCCTGAGCGGGCTCGGCATTTCACTTCGTGATCAGTTTGAATTCGATGCGGCGGTTTTGCTGACGGCCCTTGTCCGTCTTGTTGTCCGCAATCGGAGCGTCGGGGCCCGCGCCATGGGTCTCGATGCGACCGGTGTCGATGCCCTTGGAGACCAGGTAGGCCTTGACCGAATTGGCACGCGCCTCGGAGAGGTCGACGTTCGTTTGGTGCTCGCCCACGTCATCCGTGTGGCCCGTGATCAGCACGCGCAGGTCTTTGTACTCGGTGAGGACTTTGACGGCCTCGTCGAGCAGTTTATTCGAAGCGGGGCGGATGGTCGCTTTGCCGAAGTCGAACTCGATGCCCTTGATCACGCCGGCAAATTTGGCGACCGCCTTGGGTAGCTCGTCGGGGCAGCCGTCCTGATCTTCGAAACCGTTCTTGGTTTCCGGCTGCTCGGGGCACTTGTCCAGATCGTCGGGGATACCGTCTGCATCCTTGTCGCGTACGGGGCAACCGTCAGGCGCAACGCCCTTTTCGGTCGGGCACTTGTCCTCCGGGACCAAGATGCCATCGCCATCCAAATCCTTGTTCGGGCAACCGTCGCTCGGGTTCGGCGGCTGTCCATCTTCCGCTTCTTGAGGGCAAGGATCGCTCGCGTCGGGGATACCGTCGCGATCCGTATCGACCACCGTAACGGCAGGGCAGCCCGTGGGCGCGACACCCGGTTGCAGCGGACAGGCGTCTTGCGGGTCCAAAAAGCCGTCGCCATCGGAATCGACCGGAGCGGCGGTCGGCTGGTACGGCGTGCGACCCAACGTGAAGCTCAGGCCGAGCAAGAACTCGGTGTTGTGTACCAAATCGCCGTCTTCGACGCCGGTCAACAGCAGGTTCTTCTGCATCAAGTTGTCGCGAAAATCGAAGCGCGCGCTCACGTACTCGTTGAACGCCCACTTGGCGCCGACGCCCCAGTGGAACTCGGGATCGCTATCCTTGCCGAGCGTGTCTCGGTGGCTCTTCACGGTCATGCCGCCCACGCCGAGCACGACGAAGGGCACCAAGCGGTAGCCGGGGTACTGCGCGATCAAGTGCGCGCGATAGGTCCAGACCGTCGCGCTGCGGTCATCCGTTCGAGTTCGGGTGGGGATGACGCCGAGTTCGCCTTCGACGCCGAGGAACGAAAGCGGATAGAACGCGGCGCGCAGGCCGAGGTCGAGGCCGGTGCCCAGACGCTGATGACCGTATTGAGTGTCCGGAACGAGCTCGAGGTTCTGCAGGTTGTGCTGTTTCGCGAAGTGGGCAAGGCCGCCGTACACGCCGAGCTCGAGCGCAAACGGCAGCGGCCGATAGCGTTCCCAAAAGCCGTCCCCGGTTCCCGCGTCAGCGCGGGCCGAGATGCCACTCGGGCCGCCGAAACTGAAGGAAGCATTGGCGCTCGCCGCCGCCGGTGCGGGAGCCGCCGGTGCGGGAGCCGCCGGTGCGACGGGCGCGGCCGCCGGAGCAACAGGAGCGGGTTCTGCAGTCTGTGCGGACGCGAGTGTGGGGATCGACAGCAGACACGCTGCGCTGAGAGACTTCGATAGACGCATCTTCGGTACCGCCTCCTAAGAAAAAACGAACCGATAGACCAGCATCCCTCGGGTGGGCAATCTTCAAGTCATCAAATCGACTTATGAATGCGCTCCCCTCATAAAAGTGTGGCCTATTTGCGTTTTCGACGCGAGGCGAGCACGGCCGAGTCACTTCACCATGATAGACAGTGGATGATCAAACAAGAACAGATGCATTGGCGGCGCATGTCGACAATGATAAATCGCCACTATCCACGTGCGTGTCGTCATTGCTCCCAATGCACTGAAAGGTAGCCTAACGGCTCTCGACGCGGCTCGCGCCATCGCGCGTGGAGTGAACACCGTAGATCGCACAATCGAAGTCGTCAGTGTGCCAATCGCGGACGGCGGTGATGGCACCACCTCCGTGTTGTGCGCCGTTCGCGGCGGCGTGATCCGCGAGACCATCGTCCCCGATCCCCTGGGGAGGCCCGTCCGCGCGAGCTTCGGTTTGCTCGACGAAGGGCGCACTGCCGTATTGGACGTCGCAAGCGCGTCGGGCCTCGCGTTGCTGGCCGAGCACGAACGAGATCCATTGTTGGCAAGCAGCCGTGGCACCGGCAAATTGCTGAGCACCGCCCTCGATACGGGCGTCGAGCGCGTGATCATCGGTGTTGGCGGAAGCGCGACGATCGACGGTGGCGCGGGCCTGCTCGCAGCTCTCGGTGTCGGCTTACTCGACGACAGCGGCACGCCCATCGCGAGCGGCGGTGCCGGCCTCGCGCGTCTCGCGCGCATCGACCTATCACGTGTGCATCCTGCACTCGCACGCGTGCAGTTGCGCGCGGCTTGTGACGTGGATTGTCCTTTGCTCGGTCCGCAGGGTGCGGCTCAGCTATTCGGTCCCCAGAAGGGCGCGACGCCCGAGGGCGTGAACGAGCTCGAACGGAACCTCGAGCACTTCGCGCAATCGATCGCGAGCGCTACGGGGCGAGACGTACGCAGCGTCGTTTCGGGCGGGGCCGCGGGCGGCATCGGCGGAGGGCTCCTGGGTGTCCTCGGAGCAACCCTCGAACCGGGCATCGACTTGGTCCTGGAAGCGGTCGGCTTCGAGCAAGCGCTGCAAGGTGCCGATCTGGTCATCACGGCGGAAGGCCAGCTCGACCGGCAGAGCCTGCGCAACAAGGGGCCGTGCGGGGTCGGGCGCTGGGCCAAACGCCGGGGCGTCCCGGTCGTCGTCCTTGCCGGAGGCATCGCGGACGACGTAGGCCCCGCGGATTTTCCTGACTTTGCCGGCATGTTCTCCATTTGTCGGCGCCCCATGCTGCTCGAAGAGGCCATGCGGGAGGCCGCGCCGTTGCTGGAGCTGACGACGGAATCCGTGCTGCATGCATTCCTTCACCGTCATCGAGCGCGAGCGGGCTGAGCCCCCGCAGACATGGTGTCGAATGCGGGACCCGTTGGTTTCGCTCCCAACTCGTTTTTTGTCCGTTCATGCAACACTTGGGAAACACTATGCTTTGCGCGCAACGTCCGTGACACGTACGCGCGTCGAGGGGCTTCCTTCTGCCCTCAGCTCGTGCGAAACGAGATGTGTGAGCCACGCAACCCACCTCGAAGTTCGCCCTCAAGATCGGCCCCTCCAAGAAGACGTGCGCTACCTCGCGTCAGCGCTCGGTCAAGTCATCAAGCGGCTCGAGGGGGACGCGGTATTTCAAGCCGTCGAAGACCTGCGCTCGGCTTGCCGAGGGCGCCGTCGCGGAGAGGCCACGGCCGCCGATCTCGACACGCTGCTGGCCCGCGTGTCGGACTTTCCACTCGAGGTAGCGGCACCGGTGGCGCGCGCCTTCACGCTGTTCTTCTTTTTAATCAACACGGCCGAGCAGGTGCACCGCGTCCGTCGTCGTCACGCTTACGAAGACGGCGCCGAGCACTCCGCGCAGCCCGCCAGCATTCGTTGGGCGTTCGAGAAGCTGCGCGACAGCAAGCGCAGCGCATCGGAAGTGCGTGAGTACATGCGTGAGCTCGAAGTGCGGCCCGTGCTGACTGCGCACCCTACGGAGGCCACCCGGCGCACCTTGCTCCAACTTCAGGCGCGCCTCGCGGACGCCTTGCTCAAGCGCGAGAATTCGCCGCCCGAAGAACGCACCCGCATCGAAAACGCGATGGGCGCCGAGATCGAGCTGCTGTGGTTGACGGATGAAGTCCGGCGCGACCGCCCGAGCGTGCTCGATGAAGTAAGCTCCGTTATTTGGTACCTGGAAGATCGCCTGCTGGACGCTTCGGTTCAGGTGAGCGAGAGCGCCGAGCGCGCGTTTCAGCTGGCATTCGGCGAACCGCTCGGCTTTTCCTTGCGCTTGCCCATGGGCAGCTGGGTCGCGGGTGATCGCGATGGCAACCCGTTCGTCACTCCGGACATCACGATGGCCGCCGCGCGCCGAACGGCGCACGCGCTACTCGGCCTGTACCATCGCAAGATCTGGCAGCTCATTCAGCGGCTGTCGGTCTCCGATCGCTTGGGCGGCGTGCCGGACGTGCTCCGCCAATCCATCGAGCGCGATAAGCCCCTCCTGCCGAAGCTTTGGGAGATGAACAAGAAGCGTGACGAGCACGAGCCGCTGCGGCTCAAGCTCACGTTCATGTCGGGCCGACTGGAAGCGACGCGACGCGAGATCGCCTCGCGCGATTCCGGGCAGAGCGAGCGCGTCTCGGGCGCCTACGCCTCCGCCGAAGAATTTTGGAAAGACCTCGATGTCGTACGGCAGTCGCTGGTGCATGCGCGTGCCGAGCACGCTCGCCGCAGCTTGCTCGATCCGCTGATTGGGCAAGTCGAAGTGCTGGGCTTCGCGGGCTACTATCTGGATCTGCGGGAAGACTCCGAGATGCATACGCGCACGCTCGCGGCCATCGCCAAAGCGGTCGGCGTGCCGGAGCTGGACGATGCGGCCATCCATCGTGAATTGCTGGGCATGCGCCCGCTGGTCTCGGCTTATGCGCCGCTCGACGAAGAGGCAACGCGCACCGCCAAGCTGTTTCACACCATGCGTGAGGTGCAGGACGAATTCGGTGAACGCTGCGCGCAAACGTACATCGTGTCGATGACCAAGACCTCGACCGATCTGCTGCGCGTGTTGATCCTGGCGCGCGAAGCGGGCCTCGTGGACCTCGCGCGCGAAGAGCCGTTTTCACGCCTGGACGTGGTGCCGCTGTTCGAGACGCAGGCCGACTTGTTCAACGGCCCCTCGATCATGAAGGCGCTGTTCGCCGACCCGGTGTACCTGCGCCAACTCAAAGCACGCAACATGCACCAAGAGGTGATGCTCGGTTATTCCGACTCCGCGAAAGACGTCGGCGTCGTGGCCGCGGCGTGGGAGCTGTACCGCGCCCAAGAAGCGCTGGCCGAGGTGTCGCGCGAAGCAGGCGTCACCTTGACGTTGTTTCACGGTCGCGGTGGCACGGTGGGTCGCGGTGGCGGCTCCCCCGTGTACCGTGCGTTCACCGCGTTGCCCCCAGGCACCGTCTCCGGCCGCGTGAAGATCACCGAGCAGGGTGAAATCATCTCCCAGAAATTCGGCATCTTGTCGATCGCCGAGCGCAGCCTGGAAGTGATGCTGACCGGCACTCTGATGGCGAAATTCTCCGATTTCCGTACCGAACTCGAACCGGGTGCCGAAGCTCGCTACCGCGAAGTGATGGCGCGCCTGAGCGAGTCCTCCCAAGCCGCGTTCCGCAAAGTCGTGCACGACGACACGGCGCTGTTCCAAATGTTCCTCAAAGCCACCCCCGTGCGCGAACTCGGCCACGTGCACTTCGGTTCACGGCCCGCTTACCGCGAGCGTGGCGCCGGCACGATCAAAGGTCTGCGCGCCATCCCCTGGAACTTCGGTTGGACGCAAATGCGCTTGATGGCTTCGGCGTGGCTCGGAGCGGGTACTGCGCTCGACCAAATCATCGCCGAGCCAGGTGGACTCGATCTGCTCAAGCAAATGGCCAAGAACTGGCCGTTCTTCAGCGACCTCTTGGACAAGATCGAAATGGTCTGCGCCAAGGCCGACATCGACGTCGCCCGCTTGTACGCGCGTGAGCTGGGCGCGGACCCGGCCGTTTATGGCGGCCTCGAGGAAGAGTTCAAGCGCACCGTGCAATCACTGCACCGAATCCGCGAGCGCGACATGCTGCTCGATCACCGGTTCTTGCAAGGCGCGCTCACGCTCCGGAACCCATACGTGGACGCGCTCAACCTGCTCCAGGTGAGCTTGCTCAAGAAGAAGCGCAAGCTCGCCGAAGACGACCCGCAGCTCAAATTGCTGGATGCCGCGCTGGGCACGACCCTGAACGGCATCGCGCAGGGCATGCGCAACACGGGCTGAAAAGAAAAGGCCGGCTTCCTTGGGGAATGCCGGCCTTTTGCGAGCAGTGTGCCGAGTCTCAGGCGTTGTACGAACGAGAGCTGACGTTGCCGCCGCGACCCGTCCAGTTCGTGTGGAAGAACTCACCGCGCTTCTTGTCCGTGCGCTCGTAAGTGTGGGCGCCGAAGTAGTCGCGCTGCGCCTGCAGCAGATTCGCCGGTAGGCGATCGCGCCGGTAGCCGTCGTAAAACGCCAAGGCCGAGCTCATGCACGGAGTCGGGATGCCTAGCAACGCCGCGTTGGCCAGCGTCTTGCGCCAGCCGCCCTGGCTCTCGTCGATCACTTTGCGGAAGAAATCGTCGATCAGCAGGTTCTCGAGTTCGGGGTTCTTGTCGAACGCCTTCTTGATGTCGCCCAAGAAACGGCTGCGAATGATACAGCCGCCGCGCCACATCAGCGCGATCGAACCGAAGTTGAGCTTCCAACCGTACTCTTTGCTGGCCTCGCGCAGCAACATGTAGCCCTGCGCGTAGCTGACGATCTTGGAGGCGTAGAGCGCGAGCATCACGTCGTCGATGAACGCCTGCTTGTCGCCGCTGAAGCCGGGCTTCGGACCGCTGAGCGCCTTGCTCGCGCGTTCGCGCTCGTTCTTGAGGGACGAGAGCGCGCGTGCAAACACGGCTTCCCCAATCAGAGTGACGGGCATGCCCAGGTCGAGGGCCGAGTTGCTGGTCCACTTACCAGTCCCTTTTTGGCCGGCCGCGTCCAAAATCTTGTCGACCAGGGGCGAGCCGTCTTCATCCTTCCGGCCGAAGATTTCGGCTGTGATCTCGATCAGGTAGCTGTCGAGGGCGCCCTTGTTCCAATCCTCGAACACGGCTTTCAGCTCGTCTGCCGAGAGACCGAGGCCAGACTTCATCAAGTCGTAAGCTTCGGCGATCATTTGCATGTCGCCGTACTCGATGCCGTTGTGCACCATCTTCACGTAGTGGCCGGCGCCGCCTTCGCCGACCCAATCACAGCACGGCTCGCCATCCACCTTGGCCGAGACACTTTGCAAAATCTCTTTGATGTACGGCCACGCTTCCGGATCGCCACCCGGCATGATCGACGGACCGCGGCGCGCACCCTCTTCACCACCAGACACCCCGCTGCCGACGAAGCGAATGCCCTTCTCTTGCAACTGGTCGAAGCGGCGCTGGCTGTCGGGAAAGTGCGAATTGCCGCCGTCGATCACGATGTCGCCCTTGTCCAGCAGGGGCGTCAGCTCGTTGATTACGGCGTCGACCGCGGCGCCGGCCTTGACCAAGATGAACACGCGACGCGGCGACTTCAGCGAGGCAACGAGCTCCTTGACCGTCTTGGTCGGGACGACTTTCGAGCCTTTCGCCGGGCCGGCCATGAACTCGTCCGTGACGCTGCCCGTGCGGTTGTATACGGACACCGTAAAACCGTGGTCATTCATGTTCATGACCAGGTTCTGACCCATCACGGCCAGGCCGATGAGTGCAATGTCTGAGCTCGCTTCCGACATATCGTTCGTTCTCCTATTCGTGAATTTTTCGGCGCCGATAGATAGCACGGTGCTCGGCCCGGCTGCTACGGCGGATGCGGTCAGCGCGTGAATGCGTAGACCAGTTCAGGCATCGACTGAAAGAGCTGGTGCGCGCCCGCGTGGCTCAGTTCTTCGCGCGAGCCATAGCCCCAGAGTACGCCGGCCGAGGGCAGCCCATTTTGCATCGCCCCCTTGATGTCGTGGAGGCGGTCTCCGATCATCCAGGCCTGCGTTTTCGACAAATTTTCTCGGTCGAGCACGTGCGCGATCAGCTCGCCCTTGTGGCTGCGCTCGCCGGTCAACTCCGAACCGTACACGTGGTCGAAATACTCGCGCAGCTCGAAGTGATCGATGATCTGATTGGCGAACACTTCCGGCTTGGAAGTGACCACTACTAGCGGGAAGCCGGCCTCGCTGAGGACGCGCAACCCGGCGGCGATTCCGGGATATACGCTGTTCTCGAACAGGCCGAGCTTGGCATAGCGCTGCCGATAGATGGCAATCGCGCGGGCGTTCAGCTCGGCGTCGCTCGAGTTGAGGAGCTCGCGAAATGCGTCGTGAGTCGGCGGCCCGATGAAGCGGAGCAGCGCCTCGTCCGGCGGGGCTTCGATGCCCATTTCTGCGAGTGCGTGGCGCAGGCTGGCCAAGATCCCCGGACGAGAGTCCGTCAGTGTGCCGTCGAGATCGAAGAACAGGTGCATCGAGCTCATGCTCGCGCGGACCGCGTTCGCACCGCAACCGCCTTGCGCGCCGCCGCTCGCTCGGGCTTCGCTTCGGCGCCGCGCTCGAGCAACCTTGCCAGGTATTGACCGGTGTGGCTCTTCTTCACGCGCGCGACGGCTTCGGGCGTGCCCTCGGCCACCATTTGGCCGCCGGCGCCGCCGCCTTCGGGGCCGAGATCGATCACCCAGTCGGCGTGCGCGATCACGTCCAAATTGTGCTCGATGACCAGCACCGTGTTGCCGACTTCGACCAAACGCGACAAGACCTCGAGCAACTTCTCGACGTCCGCGAAGTGGAGGCCAGTGGTCGGCTCGTCGAGAATGTACAGCGTGCGGCCGGTCCCGGGCCGCGACAGTTCCCGCGCGAGCTTGATGCGCTGTGCTTCACCGCCCGACAGCGTGGGGGAGGGCTGGCCGATCTTCACGTAGCCGAGACCCACGTCGGCCAAGGTTTGCAGGCCGCGCGTGATGTTCGTGTGCACGCCGAACAACTCGAGCCCTTCGCGAACGCTCATCTCCAAGGTGTCGGCGATGCTCTTGCCTTTGTATAGAACGCGCAGCGTGGCTTGGTTGAAGCGTCGCCCCGCGCATTCTTCACAGGTCACGTACACGTCGGGCAAAAAATGCATCTCGACTTGGCGCACGCCGTCCCCCGAGCACGCTTCGCAGCGCCCGCCCTTGACGTTGAAGGAGAAACGCCCGGCATCGTAGCCGTAGGCCCGCGCCTCGGGGGTGCTGGCGTACAGCTCGCGAATCGAATCGAATACCTTGGTGTACGTGGCCGGGTTCGAACGGGGGGTGCGACCAATCGGCTTTTGGTCGATGCCGATCACCTTGTCGATGTGCTCGATGCCCAGGACCTTGCGATGCTCGCCGATCGGGCTGCGCGCGTCGTGCAAGGCGCGAGACAAAGCCGGGAACAGGATGCCGTTGATCAACGTGGATTTGCCGGCGCCGCTCACGCCGGTCACGGCGAGGAACGTGCCGAGCGGGAAACGCACGTTCAAATCTTTCAAGTTGTGCTCGGTGGCGCCCTGAATTTCGAGGGCTTTGCCGTTGCCAGGACGGCGCTGGCTCGGAATGGGGATCTTGCGCTTGCCCGACAGGTACGCGCCCGTGAGCGACTTGGGATTTTTGATCACCTGCGCCGGAGTGCCCGCCGCCACCACTTCACCGCCGAGCTCGCCCGCGCCCGGACCGAAGTCGATCAGGTAGTCGGCCTCCATCATCGTCTCTTCGTCGTGCTCGACGACGATCACCGAGTTGCCGACGTCGCGCAGGGCTTTCAGCGTCTTCAGTAATTTGCCGTTGTCTCGCTGATGCAGCCCGATCGACGGCTCATCCAAGATGTAAATCACCCCCGTGAGCTCGGAGCCGATCTGCGAGGCCAGGCGAATGCGCTGGCTCTCGCCGCCCGAAAGCGTCGCGGCGGCGCGATCCAACGTCAGGTAGCCAAGCCCGACGTTCACGAGGAAGCCCAAGCGCGAGCCAATCTCTTTGCGCAATTCAGCCGCGATTTCGGCGTCGGCGCCCTTCAACGGGACGCTGTCGATCCAGGTTCGAGCTTGCTCGATGCGCTGATGAGAGAGCATGTCCAGGCTCTCTCCAGCGATTTTGACCGCGCGGCTCTCCGGGCGCAGGCGCGCGCCTTGGCAGGTGTGACACAGCTTGCTGGAGAAGAAGCGCAGGTAGTACTGCTTCATGTCCTCGCTGCTGGTGTTTTTCATGCGGCGCATCAGCTGGTTGACCAAGCCCTCCCACAGCTGACCGCCCTTCTTACCGCCCAACATCACCGCGTCGCGTTGCGCTTGAGTCAGCTTGTTCCACGGCTTTTTCTTGTCGATGCCGAACATCGACAGCACCCAGTCGATCTCGCTCGCGACCCAGCCTTCACCACGCGCCGCCGCCGCCGCCCAGACGGTGATTGCGCCGTCTTTGATCGAGAGCGCCGGGTTCGGCACGACCAACTCGGGGTCCATCTCGGGGCGCGAGCCGAGGCCGTTGCAGTCCGTACAAAATCCGAGTGGCGAATTGAACGAGAACGACTGCGGAGAAAGCTCCGGAAAAGATAGCTCGCAATGGGGGCACGCGACCTTCTCGCTGAACGCGCGCTCTTCCGTGGGCGTCTCGACGCTGATCACGCCTTTGCCTTCACGCAGGCCGAGCTCGACCGAGTCGGTGATGCGCGCCCGGGCACTCGCGTCGACCACGATGCGGTCGACGACCAAATCGAGGTTGTGCTTGGCCTTCTTGTCCAGCGCAACGACGCTGTCGTCGAGGGTGACGACCTTGCCGTCGATGCGCAGGCGAGTGAAGCCGCGCGTGCGCGCGTCGAGCAGCAACTCGCGATGCTCCCCTTTGCGTTGCCGTTCGAGCGGCGCATACAGCACGAGTTTCGTGCCCTTGGGGTACTCCAAAATCGAAGATACGATCTGCTGCGCAGATTGCCCCTCGGCTTTGCGCCCGCATTTCGGGCAAAATTGTAGGCCGATGCTGGCATACAGCACGCGCAGGTAGTCGTGCACCTCGGTCACCGTGCCGACCGTCGAGCGCGGGTTGCTGGACGCGGTTTTCTGCTCGATCGAGATGGTCGGAGAAAGACCGCGAATGGTGTCGTACTTGGGCTTGTCCATTTGCCCCAAAAACTGGCGCGCGTAGCTGGACAAACTCTCCACGTAGCGACGCTGACCCTCGGCGTAGATGGTGTCGAAGGCGAGCGACGACTTGCCGCTACCGGATACCCCCGTGATCACCACCAAGCTTTTCTTGGGGATCGACAGGGTGACATTCTTGAGATTGTGCTCGCGCGCGCCGCGGACGACGATGGCTTCAGGGTCTCGATCGCTCACTCGGACGGACTAGCGCTGGGCTCGAGGGGCTGCAAGGCGGCCAGCAGCTGCTTGGCTTGACCTACCCAATCGTCGCGAAAGATGCGGTCGGCGCGCGCCTTGATCAACGGGGCGATGCGCTCGATCTCCTCCGGGCTGAGTGCGGCAATTCGAGACACGCTGCTGATGCCCAAGCCGAGCAAGGCCCGCTCGAACGCGGGTCCGATGCCGCGGATCTGCCGCAGGCTTGCTGGCTCTGCGGTTTTCGGAGCGCTGTTCGCGGCCGCAAGGGCGGCTTCGAGTTCGCTCACGCGCACGCGCAGCGCGGCGTTGCTGGCCGCGTGCGTATCGACGAACTCGCGGAGGAGCTGCGCTTCGGTCCGAAATGCGGAGGCGAGTTCACGCGCGCTATTTTCGGCATGCGTCAGCCTCACGCGTAGGGCATTGCGTTCGCTCTTCACTCGGCGGAGCTCGGTGCCCGTTTCGGTCAGCTCCTTGCGGGCGCTCATCAATTCCGCGAGCAGCTCTTGCACTCGGTTGCCGGCGGCGCGCACGCCCAGCGCCCCCGGGGGCGGTGCAGAGGGGCGTAGGCTCGAGGCGGGGGGCGGGGGTGGGCGCGTGCTCGCGGGCCGTGGCGGCGGTAGGGCGACGCTCGCTCGCAGGGAGGGCGGCGGTGGCGGCTGACTCGTGTGCGTCAGCGGGAGCAGACTGCGCACGGGGGGTGGGGGCGGCGTGCCCGGTGAACGCAATGGCGGCGCACTGCCGATTGCACCTGGGCGCGGCGGAAGCGTGACGGGGCGCGGTAGCTGAACTGCCGGGCGTGGGACGACCAGGGCATGCGCGCGCTCGTCCTCCGACTCGCGAGACGCGACAGACGCGAGCAGCGGCTCTACCTTCTCGCTTTCGTTGGCTGATCCGCGTTCATCGCCCATGGCGCTCTGCCCCTGCGAGTGCCAAGCATAGCCCAAATTGCGCTGCCGCTGTCAGTCGACGCGCGCCCGATCGCAGCGGCTGGGTTAACGCTTCTTAACTGCAGCCCTCCGTTGTTCTTCACAGAAGCATCCCAGATTGCTCGGTGAAGGAGCTGAAAAATGTTTGGATTTCTGTTTGGTACGGCGTGTTTGTTGGGTCTGACGGCCACCTTTGCGCGCGGCCGGGGTGAAGGACATCACTGTCATGGGGGCCACCGCGGGCGCGGCTTTCGGTCCGGGCGCGGGCGCTTCGTGTTGAACCGCTTGCTCGACCGCCTCGATACGACTCCCGGTCAGGAGAAGGTGATTCGCGAGGCGGTCGACGCCTTGCTGGACGACACGCAGCACGCGCGCGGCGAATTCCAGGCCACCCGGCTCGAGGTCGCGCAGGCGATTCGCGGTGAGACCCTCGACCGCGGCGCTATCGACGGTGTTTTCGAGCGACACGACCAAGTGATCGACCGCGTGCGCCAGAACGCGCTCGATTCGTTCGCCAAGGTGCACGAGACCTTGGACCCGCGACAACGCAAGATCTTGGCCGAGTTGATCGAAGCCGGGCCCTTCGCCCGTGGTTTCGGGCCATTTCGCTGATGCGCGACAGCGCAGGAAAGGACGAGAACATGCGACGCAAAGCTTTGATTTTCGTGCTCGGGTTGGGAGCAATTGCCGGTTTCGCCTCGAGCTTGTACGGCTGCCACTATCACGGGGTCGAACGACGCCAAGCGTTCGAAGACCACATCGCGGACGTGTGCACGCGCGCGGCCGAACGCTCGCGAAATCACACGCCCCACGCTGAAAACATGCCGTGAGCAGCAGTGAATGGCAGGCGCCTGACAGGGCGGGGCCGGCGGTGGTACGCTCCGCCTCCCCGCTCATGTCGGTTCACGTGTTGGTCATCGACGACGACGTCCGGTTGTTCGAAGTCTTGGACAGCTACCTGACGCAAAATGGCGTGCGCTCGAGCCACGCCTCGAACGGTTTGGCGGGACTGTCCGTACTGGAGACGGGCGCTTTCGACGCCGTACTCCTGGACGTCATGATGCCCGGGATGGACGGGCTGGCGGTGCTCAAGAAGATCCGCGAGAAGAGCCGCCTGCCCGTGATCATGCTCACCGCCAAGGGTGACGAGACCGATCGCGTGGTCGGTCTCGAACTAGGAGCCGACGACTACTTGGGCAAGCCGTTCAGTCCGCGCGAGTTGCTCGCGCGGCTGCGCGCCGTGCTCCGGCGCACGGAGCTCGATCCGAGTAAGGAGCACCTGAACGTCGGCGGGGTGAGCTTGGACGTCGGCGCGCGTCAGGTCACGGTCGACGGCAAGATCGCGGATCTCACCGGCATCGAGTTCGATTTGCTCCTGGCCTTGATGCGTCGCGCGGGGCGCGTAGTGCCGCGCTCGAGTTTGCTCGAACACGCGGGGCGGAGTGACGTGACCGTCAGCGACCGCACCGTCGACGTTCACATTTCACACTTGCGGAAAAAGCTCGCGGACGACCCGCCGCGGTTGATCAAGACGGTGCGCGGGGTCGGTTACGTGATGGCAAAGGGCTCGGAATGAGGTTTCGGCGCTTCGTCAGCGCCCGATTGCATCGCCAACTGTTCATGTGGCTCGGCATCACCATCCTGTTCACGGGCATGGTGGTGAGCGGGGTGGTCAGCGCCCTGCGCCCGGATGCTTCGAGCATGGAAAGCGACGTGATTCGCATTCAGCGCTTCATTGGTGAGCGCTTCCAGCGCGTTTGGGAGCAGCCCGCGGAGCGTCACAGCTTGGCGGAAGAGATCGCCAAGGCGTTCGAAGTGGATCTGACGCTGCGCGATGCCGCGAAAAAGCCGGTCGAGCAAATCGGTGCAGGCTGTGACAAGCCCGAGTTCACCGTGCCTATTTTACGGGGCAAGGCCAGCCTCGGCACGCTGGAGGTGTGCATCGACAAGCGTCGGCGCGTACCGGGTCTGACCTTCGTCTTGGCGATCGCGGCCGCCTGCTTGACGTTGTGGGGGGCGTCCGGAGCCCTCGCCCGCAAACTGGTTCGTCCCCTTTCGGATCTGATCCGCGTGACCCGCGAGATAGGCTCTGGCAACCTGGTCAGCCGCGTGCGCTTGGGGCGGCACCACATGGGTGAAGTGGGCGTGCTGGCCGACTCGGTGAACGACATGGCCCGACGCATCGAGCGCCAACTGAACGATCAGCGCGAACTCTTGGCGGCCGTGTCGCACGAAATCAGGAGCCCACTCGCTCGCTTGCGCGTACTCACGGAGCTGCTGCGCGGTTCCGCGGATTCGGTCACCCTCGACAAAGTCGAACGCGAGATCATCGAGGTCGATGACCTGATCGGAAAATTGCTGGCCAACTCGCGGCTCGACTTCGGAACCTTGACCTTACAATCCTTGGAGCCGTGCTTGCTCGTGTCGCGCGCGATCGAGCGCGCCGAAGTGGACCCGACCGTCTTCCACAACGACGCGGCCACCGTTCACATCAAGGGCGACCCCACGCTCTTAGATCGCGCATTTTGCAATCTGCTCGAGAACGCCCAAAAGCACGGCGGCGGAGTCGAGAGCGTGGACCTGGCGCGCCTCGGCGGGAACGTGCGCTTGACCGTGTGCGACCGTGGGCCCGGCTTTCCGAAAGAGTCGCTCGGGCGCGTGTTCGATGCGTTCTACCGCGGCGATGGATCATCGTCATTGGGGCTAGGTTTGGCGCTGGTGGAACGCATCGCGCGAGCGCACTCGGGTCGGGCTTGGGCCGAGAATCGCGCGGGCGGCGGCGCTTGCGTGCATTTCGAACTGCCGGTCGAGGCATGACGCATGAAATGCCCATTCCTCGACAGAGCTTCGAGCATCCCGCTTTTTCCGTGCTCGAACCGAGCGTGCGGCAACGGCTTCTTTCGCTGGACCACTTCCCCGCGCCGAACGAACTGAGCAAGCTCGCACGCGGCATCCCGAGTTCGATCCCGGTCTGGTTCGATTTCGCGGTTCAAGATCGGACGGAGCTCGCGGTCGCGGGTGGCTTCGATGCTCAGCTAGCCCGGACGTCGAACGTACCGACTCGAGTCGGTTCGTTTCACGACTTGCTCGGGGCGTTGATTTGGCTGCATTTCCCGGCGCTCAAGACCGCCATTCATCGCGCCCAACTTGCCGGGGGCGAGCCCGCACGCGGCGCGCGCGAGAACGCCCTCACTCATCTCGACGAGTCGGGCGTCTTGGTGATCAGCACCGAGTCATCGGTTTTCGAGTCGCTTTCGGCGCTCGCCTGGCGCGAGCTGTTTTGGGATCGCCGCCGTGAGCTGCAGCGATCGACTCGTTTTCTGGTGTTCGGTCACGGGCTGCTCGACGCCTTGCGTGAACCACACCCGCGCTTGATGGGGAAGGCGCTGTTCGTGCACGTCAGCGCTGACCACCTCCGGCTGGGCGATTCCGAGCTGCGGGTTTTTCTGGATGGGGCGCTCGCGCCACTCTTGTCCGAATTCCTGAGCGAGCCGGCGTGTCTCGAGCCATTGCCCGTGCTCGGCGTGCCCGGCTGGTCCGCGAATCAGCGCGACGTATACTACGACGACGAGCGCTACTTCCGCCGTGCTCGCGTGCGCCCACGGCTCGCGAGCGAACCGCGCTGGCTGGTGCTCGAGTAGTCGCGTCAGCCCGTGATGCGCTGCGCTTCGTGGTACGAGGCGATGAACTTGGGCCACATGGCGCGCAGCACGTCTTGCGAGAATTGCGTGTACTCGGCGGCGCCGTCTCGCACCAACGTCTCGACGTACGCTTCGTCCAGTTCGGGAGTTTTTCGGATCTGAAACTCGATGTCGTCGGCGAGCCGCAGCAAGGCAACGCCCAGGCCCAGGTTGCCTCCAATCGCGAACGCGCGCCCCGGTTGGTGGTGCAGGGCGACGACCTTTGAGATCTCGTCCGGCAATTTCCAGCGCTCGAGCACGTGAGCCCCGAGCACGGCATGGTCATAGCCGGCGAATGCACGCTCGTGCATGTGCACTTGATCCGGCGTGGAAACGGCGATCGGTTCCAGCGCTTCGTAGCGAATTTCACCGACTTGCATGGCTAGCAATTTACCGATGTCGTGCATCAGCCCGCTCAAAAATACGTGCTCGACACCCTTGTGTCGCCACTCGGTGCCCAACACGCGCGCGATGGCCGCGACGCCCACACAGTGACTGCGAAACGCGCTGCCGAACCCTTGCTTGGCGTCGGCGAACATGCCGAGCGTGGCCAAGCTTGCGACGATCTCGCTGACCGTGCGGCTGCCCAGACGAATCACGGCGTCTTCCACGCTCCGGCACGGCACCGCGGGCGCATAGAGCGCCGAGTTGGCGACTCGCAGGAGGCGTGCGGTCAGCGCCGGGTCTTGTTCGATGGCTTTTCGAACTTTGATCACCGGCGTGTCGGGATCGGCGAGCAAGGTCATCACGCGCTGGGCGACGACCGGGAACGGTTTCAGGCCTGCGGCCAAGGCGGCGGCCGCCGCGAGTGAGCGCGAGGCCTCTTCGGCGGTGCGCTGCGGATCGTCGTCACCGAACCAGAGGTCTTCACGGATCGACTCCGCGAGCTGGCGTTGGCTCGCGGGCAACGGGGGCGGACGGTTGATGATGGTCCCGGGGACGCTGGACATCTGGCCCATGAAACGGCCATGGCTCCGGATCGCTTAAGGCCGGGAAGAAACCACGCTTTCCAGCCAATCTCGGGCGAACCAGCGGGAGAGGACTTGGAATGCGCGCGCCACGTCTTCGGCTTCTGACCCGCGATCGAAGAGCGCGCACACTCGATTCAGCGTGGCGCCTTCCGCGGCGCTGACCAACGCTTGGAACTCGGTTTCGTCGAGCGATTCGTGGCGGACCACGTGGTGGCTTCGCCAAACCACGACCCCGCTCGACGACGAACGAAGCGCGGTTGCGGGGGCGGCCGCCTCACCAACGAATAAACGGAGCGCCATCGGGTCGAGCTCGAGCCAATGAACGGATGGCACGAAACGCAGCCGCGATTCGGGGAACCGACTCGGATCGATGCGGCTCACGGTGGCCACCTGCTCGGGGTTGGGCGCGACGAGCGCACAGAGCCTGGCCCACTCGAGCGCGGCCAGGTCGACGATGGCGACCGGCGCGTCGAGGCCGCGGAGATAGGGGGAGAACGAGTGCCCGACGCGTTCGACGGCGGGGTGCACGGAGGGATGTGCGGCCAGGTAGGCCAAACCGACACGTTCGAACTCGGCCTGGCCCATGACTCGTTGCGTTTGCTCGAATACCGAGGCCAACGCGTCGAGCAAGCGATAAAAATAGGCGCGATTATAAATCGCTAGGCGGTCCACGGCCGGTAGTCGATCGCTCCCCAAAAACACGCCCTCGAGCTCCGCGAGCGGGCCGCTGCCCGACGTGGCGGCTCGCGCGAAGTATGCCTGGAGCTCGGCGAGCGTCACGATTGCGCCTCTGTGCTCCTTGCGAGGCGCGCGTTCGAGAGCGCGCGCGCCTGAGCGGCCTCGGCTTCGAGCGCCGACAACGCGGGCAGGCGCTCGTCCCACTCGACGATCGTGGGTCGAGGGCCGAATCGCTCCAGCGCTTGCTCGAATAGATGCCAAACGGCGGGCGAGACCGGCGCCCCGTGGTCGTCGAACAAATAGCCGCCCGCGTGACTGTGACCCGCCAAGTGGAATTGCTGGACGCGCGTTGCCGGCAAACCAGCCAAATATTCTTGCGCCGAAAAGCCGTGGTTCGCCGCGCTGACGAACACATTGTTCAGATCCAGCAGCAGCCCGGCGTCGGCGCGGGTGACGACTTCGCTCAAGAACTCCCATTCGCGCAGCGTGCTCGCACGGTACTCCACGTAACTCGACACGTTTTCGAGCAGTAGCTGCCGCCCCAGGCGGTCTTGCACCCGCTGCACGCGCTCGACGACGTGAACGACCGCTTCTTCCGTGTACGGCAGTGGCCACAGGTCGTGAGCGTAGTGCCCGCCGAAGGTCCCGAAGCACAGATGGTCGGAAACGCTGAAGGCGTCGATGCGCGTGGCGAGCGCTCGGAGTTCGGTCAGGTACGGCTCGGACAGCGGCGTCATGCCCCCGATCGAGAGCGACACCCCGTGCAACGCGATTGGCATGTCCGCACGCACGCGTTCGAGCACGCTGAACGCGCGCCCGCCGCGGCCCATGAAATTCTCGCTGATGGCCTCGGCAAGATCGGCGCGCAGCCCCTGGCTCAGGATCTGATCATAGTGCGGAACTCGCAGGCCGAAGCCGACGGGAGCGGAACCGGCGAGAGAGCGATGGCCCTCGGGGACGCTCAGGGCTTGTTGCGAATCTGCAGTGCGGTGCACTGTTCCTGCGTTTGGGTGTAGACGTAGCCCGTCCCGTTGCAAGCGTTCTCTCCGACACAGCTGCTCTTGCCGTCTTGCGTCGCGCACTCGGAGAGACCCTGGCAAGCGTTGCCACCTTCGCACTTGATCGGTTGCGACGCGCTGCTGGTTCCGTCATCACTGCTGCCGCCGCACGCGCTGGCGGCGAGTAGGGCCGATACGGCGAAGGCAATGCTGGTTCCGCGGCTCAGGTCCATGGCTTCTCCGTGCGGGGGGTGCGCAAGCCACGCAGTATAGCGAAGGGCGGGCAAATGGTTAGCGTTTGCATCGCCTGGGGCAATGCTGGCTATATTGCGCCCGTGCGCAGCGACGAGGAGCTCATGGCCGCCTACATTGCCGGAGACAAAGCGGCGTTTCGCGAGCTATTTTCGCGCTATAGCCCGCTTTTGCTGCGTGCCATGGCCCGGGATCTACGCAGCCCCGAGGAGGCCAACGACTTGGTTCAGCAGACGTTCCTCCATTTACACCGCAGCCGTCTCGACTTCGAGTCGGGGCGCAAGCTCAAGCCCTGGATTTTCACGATCGCGCTGAACCTCAAGCGCGAGTATTTTCGCCGCAGTAAGCGGCGCTACGAAACGTCGCTCGAAGACGATCGCGTGGCCGAGCCGTTCGAGGGCCCGCGCGGCCAAGAACGCTCCGACGCCGCACGCGAGACCGAGCGCGCGCTGCGCGCATTGCCTCCCGAACACCGAGAAGTGATCGAGCTGCATTGGTTTGGCGGGTTGAGCTTCCCCGAAGTCGCGGAAGCGGTGGGCTCGACGGTGGCGGCCGTGAAAGTGCGCGCCCACCGTGGGTACGTGGCGCTGCGCGAGCGGCTGGGTGACAGCGCGCCTGGGTCCCAGCGCAACCACGAAGCGGGGCCCAGCGTCGAGGGGAGCAAGTGATGGACTGCTCGACGGTCCGCGATGCATTCGTGAGCGGCACGGTTTTGCCTGAAGACCAAGTAGAAGCGCATCTCGCGAGCTGCCCGCAGTGTCGCGAACTCTACCAACGGGATGCCGAGCTCGGCCGCAACCTCGCGCGAGAGGTCAGCGCCACGGTCGCATTTTCGGGGGATTTCTTCGGTCAACTCGAGCAAAAATTGGCGCAGGAGACCGGCTTCCGCGCTTGGCTTCGCTCGCGCCCCTCTGGACTACGCTTCTTACTGCTTTTACTACCGTTGCTGGTCGTGCTGATCGCGACGGGGGCGCTCCGGCATCGCGCAGACTTCGCGCAATACCCGCTGCAGCGCGTGCTGCTGCTGCTCACCATCTACTTCGTGGCAATCTTGATCGCGTTCGGCAAAGAGCTCTCCGAGTCGCCCCGTGGGGATGCGTTTCGCGATCACTGGGCCCTACTCGCGTTTGCGCTCGGCGTGCCTTTCCTGGCCGCCTTTGCGCCTGCGACCGAGCTCAGTCGTCAAGCGGCTCCGAGCGGCGAGCTCGGTTGCTTCGCCTACGGCGCGTTGCTCACGCTGCCCATCGCGCTCCTCCTCTGGGGATTCAATCGCGACGATCGCATTTCCCTGCGGACGGTGTGTCTGAGCGCAGCGGCCCTGGGGCTATCCGCGAACCTGATGCTAGAGCTGCATTGCGGCAATGGTAACGCCGAGCACGTGCTGCTCGGACACGCGAGCCTCGGCCTCGCCTGGCTCGCGGCCTGGTGCGGGATGCGGCTGCTGAGCCGCCCGATTCACTTGCGGAAGTGAGCGGCGAACGGGTTGTTCGTGAAGCCCTGCGCCGTGGGTTGCGGCTTTCCTCCGCCTTGGGGCTTACCAGCGCCTACTGAACGGCTTTGATTTTGGGGTGGACGCCGATCTCGGTTTTGGTCGGGGCGGCCCCCGCCCGATTGCGCCGCGGGGCGTGCACCACTCGCGCCTCCGACCTGCGCCTCACTGCCGCGCTTGGCGCTGAGCGCGATACGCTTCCGCACCAGATCCACTTCGAGCACGCGCACGCTGAGCTTGTCGCCGACTTTGACGACTTCGTTCGGGTCTTTGACGAAGCGATCGGAGAGCTGCGAGACGTGGACGAGCCCGTCTTGGTGCACGCCGATGTCCACGAACGCGCCGAACGCGGTCACATTCGTGACCACGCCCTCCAGGACCATCTCGGTCTTCAAGTCTTCCATCGTGCGTACGTCGTCGCGAAACTTGGGCGGCTCGAACGTCGCGCGCGGGTCGCGCCCGGGCTTTTTGAGCTCGCTCAGGATGTCGTCCAGAGTGAACGAGCCCACGTCCCCCGCTTGGTAACGCTTGGGGTCCAGGCGCTCGAGTAGCTCGCGATTGCCGATCATCGAAACCACGGGCACGCCCAGATTGGTGGCCATTTTCTCGACCAGTGCGTAACGCTCGGGGTGCACTGCGCTCGAATCGAGTGGATGCTCGCCGCCGCGCACGCGTAGAAAGCCAGCAGCCTGCTCGAAGGTGCGCGGACCGAAGCCCGGCACTTCGAGCAGTTTGCTGCGGCTGGTGAACGCGCCTTTTTCGTTGCGGTAGGCGACGATTTTCTTGGCCAAGGTCGGACCGATGCCAGCGACTCGCGAGAGCAGCGGCGCGCTGGCCAAGTTCACCTCCACGCCCACGCTGTTCACGCAGCTCTCCACGACTTCATCCAGCTTTTTGGCCAAGAACGGCTGAAACACGTCGTGTTGGTATTGGCCGACGCCGATGCTCTTGGGATCGACTTTGACCAGCTCGGCCAGCGGATCCTGCAGGCGGCGGGCGATGCTGATCGCGCCGCGTACGGTCAGATCGAGATCAGGAAATTCTTCCCGCGCGACGTCGCTCGCGGAATAGATGCTCGCGCCGGCCTCACTGACCGAGACGCACAGGGGGGACGGAGTGGCGGTCAGCCCTTCTTCCTTCAGCAGCTCGCGCACGAAGGCTTCGGTCTCTCGCCCGTGAGTGCCATTGCCCACGGCGACCGCCACGATCGGGTACTTCTTGCAGATGGCGCGCAGCGACTGGCGTGCGCGTTCGAGCGCGGCATCACCCTGGACGAGGTAGATCGTCTCGTGCTCCAGTAGTTTGCCGGTTTCATCCACGACCGCGCACTTGCAACCGGTGCGCTGGCCCGGGTCGATACCGAGCACGGTCTTCGTGCCGAACGGCGCGGACAGCAACAATTCTCGCAAATTCTGCGCAAATACATCAATGGCGCCCTTGTCGGCCTGCATCTTGAGCTCGACCCGCACGTCGACCTGGACCGAATGCAAGAGCAGCCGTTCGATGCCGTCTTTGATTGCGCCGGCGAGCTCGCCCGCCCAGGGCGACGTCGCGTCCAGCTTCACGTGCTTTTCGACGAACGGTACGATGTGGCTCTGGTCGACATCCAAGCCGGCACGCAGCACGCCTTCCGTCTCGCCGCGGCGAATCGCCAAATAGCGGTGCGAGGGGATCTTGGCGATTGGCTCTTCGAACGAAGCGTAGCTATCGAACTTGGTGGGCTTGTCTTCGAAGTCTTTGGTCTTCGAGACTCGGATCGAGCCATCTCGCACGTACGCTTCGCGAGTGTGCTTGCGCACTTGCGGATCTTCGGCGATGCGCTCGGCGCAGATGTCCCGCGCGCCCGCGAGCGCGGCCGCCACGTCCGCCACTTCTTTCTCGGGATTGACGAAGCCTTGCGCGTTGGCGCGGGGCGAGCCCTCACGGCCCTGCCCCCAGATCAGATTCGCAAGCGGTTCCAGCCCGCGCTCTTTGGCGATTGTCGCGCGCGTGCGCCGCTTGGGTTTGAAGGGAAGATACAGATCTTCGAGCTCGGCTTTGGTGGCGGCGTTTGCCAGCTGCTTGGCGAGCTCGGGGCTGAGCTTGCCCTGGCTCTTGATCTCGCTCAGGATCGACTTGCGACGCGAGTCCATCTCCACGAGATAAGTGCGGCGTTCCTCGATATTTCGGATCTGCACTTCATCCAGACCGCCCGTCGCTTCTTTGCGGTAACGCGCGATGAACGGCACGGTCGAGCTCTCCGCGAGTAGCTTCACCACCGCGCTTACCGACGCGTACGGCAAATTCAGCTCGGCGGCGAGCAGTGGTACCGGGTCAAAGGGCGCGTCGTTGGGCTCGGATGCAGTCTGGGACATCACCCGCGTTTGTTAAGCGCTAGCTAGACTTTTGTCCAGTAGCACAGCTTTCTTGTGTCAAAGATCTCGTAACTCAGTTACGCCGGCCCTCGCCATGTCCCCCCGGGGCTTACTCTTCATCACGCTCTTCAACAGCATCTTAGGGCTGAGCGTTTTGTTTCCCATCCTCGCCCCGCTCGGGCGCGAGCTCGGGTTGAGCGAGCTGCAGGTCGGTTCGCTCTCCGCCAGCTACGCGCTGATGCAAGTATTGGTGAGTCCCGCTTGGGGGCGCCTGAGCGAACGCATCGGGCGCAAGCGGGTGCTGCTCGCCGGTGTGCTCGGCTTCGGTGTCAGTTTTCTGGCGTTCGCGCTCTTGGCTGATTGGGGGGCGCGCGCGCATTGGCCCACGCCGCTGCTGTTTGGCGTGCTGCTCGGCACGCGCGTGCTCGGCGGCGCCTTTTCGTCGGCTACGTTGCCCACCGCCCAAGCGTACATGGCCGACCTCACCGGTCGCCGTGATCGCACCGCGGGCATGGCGGTGATCGGCGCCGCCTTCGGCCTGGGCGTGATCTTCGGTCCGCTGATCGGGGCCGCCTTCTCGCTGGTGAGCCTGTTGGCGGCCGTGTATTTCTCGGCTGCGGTCGCGTTCCTCAACTTCGCCTTCGTCTGGTTTTTTCTGCCGGAATCGAGACGCCAAGGCGGAGTCGACGCGCCCAAGTCGATGTCGCACGTGGCGCGGCTGGTGTGGCCGCTGCTGGCGGTGGGGTTCACCCTCAGCTTGGCCTCGGTAGCCATGGAGCAGACGATCAGCTTCTACTATCAGGACCGCCTACAGCTCTCGAATCACGCCACCCCGCGCACGGTGGGCATCGCGCTCGGCGTGTACGGCTTGGTCGCGGTGTTCACGCAGGGCTTCTTGGTGCGCCGCTACAAATGGTCACCGCTGCGCTTGATGGCGATCGGGATGCCGATCGCGCTGGTCGGCTACGTGCTCTTGGTCTTTTCGCATCACTTCGGCTTGTTGACGTTGGCGCTCGCGGCGCAGGCGTTTGGTCAGAGTTTGGCCGTGCCCGGCGTGACCGCGGGCATGTCGCTGGGAGTGAGTGAAGACGAGCAGGGCGTCGTCGCCGGACTCAATAGTTCCGCGCTCGGATTCGGTCGCATGCTCGGGCCACTTGCCGGCACGGGCCTGTACCAGCTCCGTGCCGAGTACCCCTATATCCTGAGCTCGCTGCTGATCCTGATCGTGATGCTGGTCGTGATGGTCAATCGCGGGCTGCGTCATTCACTCCTTCGCGACCCGGCGTGACGCCGACGCCCAGCCTGCTCGCGCTGCTCTCCGGAACGGCATTCGTCGCGGGGGTCGTCGATGCGGTTGCCGGTGGGGGAGGGCTGTTCACGGTGCCAGCACTGCTCGCCGCCGGGTTGCCCCCGGGCGTTGCGTTGGCAACCAACAAGGGTCAAGCCGCTCCGGGAGCACTGGCCTCCTTCATTACGTTCTTCCGTCGTGGGGGCCTCGACCGGCAGCGCGCTCCTCTGGGCTTTGCGCTCGGGTTCGCGGGTTCTCTACTCGGCGCGCGTCTGCTGCTGTCGATGCGGCCAGAGCCGCTCCGTCCGATCATCGCGCTGCTGCTCCTGTTCTCACTCGGCTTCATGTTGCTGCGCTCGCGCATCCCGGTGCGCCAAACGCCGCTCGCGCACCCGCGGCTGACGCTCGCGCTGGTCGCGTTCAGCCTCGGAACCTACGACGGATTTTTCGGGCCGGGGGTCGGCTCGCTGTTGATCGTTTTGTTCGTGGCCCTGTTCGGCGATTCGCCACTGTTCGCCTCGGGCAACGCCAAGGTCGTCAACCTGGGCTCGAATTTGGCGGCGTTTTCGCTGTTCGCCTGGCGCGGCGCGATCTTGTGGCAGCTCGCGTTGCCCATGGCGGTCGCGAACATGATGGGGGCGCGGCTCGGGGCGCGCTTGGCGCTGCGCCAGGGCGATCGCTTCGTACGCGTCGTGGTGACGCTCGTCGTCCTAGGGGTCGTGACCAAGCTGTGCTTCGACATGTTCGAAGCGGCTCGTTCTTGAGCGGCTGACATTGCGAGGTAGCGACCGCTTCGATGCGGTAGTGCAGGGCAAGACCCGGAAACCGAGGAAGCGAACGCGATGCGTCCGTCGAGGTGCGCTCGACCATGTAGAACCCGGTGTAGATCACGCGCCCGCTGAGCTTTTCCTGTACCACGGCCCCCATGCTCGCACTCTATACGGCCCGCACTGGCCCACGCATTGCAATGCGTGGGCCATGGCAAGTGCGCGTCGACTGGCAGTGGTCTCGATCGTAGTCGTGCTCGCGGCAACGAGCGCGCTGCACTGGCTATTCGCTCGTCCCTATCGCCAACCTCCGCGGGCGGCGCCTCGACCGATCGCGAGTGCAAGGCTCAGCCTCGTGCCGTCGCCGCTCCCCGCAGCGGCCAACATTTCCGCGCCTTTGCCCGCTGTTTCCGCGGAGATCGTCGCACGGGTTCCGGCCGCCCCCGGGAGCACGCCGCCCTTCGAATACACCGATAATTACCTGCTGGTGGGGCTCGATCGGCGCCCCTTCGGCGGCGGCGCCGGGCTCTCGGACACAATCCTGGTCGCGGTTTTCGACGCGCCGAGTGACGCGCTTGGACTGGTGAGTATTCCGCGCGACCTGTGGGTCGAGATCCCCGGCCACTCCGCGGACCGAATCAACACCGTGATGAACGTGGCCCGGCGGTCGGGAGAAGATCCGCTTTTGCTGCTCGGGCGTGTCGTGGAGAACACACTCGGGTTGCCGATTGCCCACAGCGTCGCGATCGACATCGGCGTCCTCGAGCGCGCGATCGACGCACTGGGTGGTGTCACGGTGGACGTGCCGTGTCCAATCGTCGACCGCTTCCTCGACCCGCGGGATCCGTCCGGCTATCGCAAACTCGACCTGTCTGCGGGCGCCGCCCGTCTCGACGGCCCGACGGCGGCTATGTACGCCCGCTCGCGCCACGGCCGCTCGGACTTCAGCCGCTCGCGGCGCCAGCAAGCCATCTTGGTCGGAATGCGGCGCGAACTCTCGAAGCCGCGCGCGCTGCTGCACATGCCCGCGTTGCTTGGTTCGTTGGAGGATTCACTCGAAACCGATTTGAGTCGCGCTGAGCTACTCGCGCTCGCTCGCCGTTTGCTGCGAGTGACCCCCGCGCACTTGCACGGCGTGGTGTTGGGTGCGCCTCAAGTGAGCGCGATGCAAGCGGCCGGCGGAAAAGCCGTGCTGCAGCCCAAACGCGAGGCGATCGATGCGGCACTGGGGGACTTGTTCTCCGCCCCTTCGCCGGGGCTACCGCAGGTGGGCTCGGTGTGCCCGAAGGCCGACGTCGCGCTGAGTTCCGGCTGACGGCTTTGCCACACGGGGGTCTGGCCGCATACTGGGCGAGAAGTGGACAATCTCACGCACGCTCTGGTCGGGCTGCTCTGCGCCGAAGCGGCGGTTCGCGTGAGCGAGCGTCGTCGCACGCTCGACCCGTGGTGTCGTACGGCGATCTACGCCGTTGCGATCATTGGCAACAACTTGCCGGATCTCGATTTCACGTACTCGAGCATCAGCGGTAAGACCTTCGGCTATTTGCTGCAGCACCGAGGCTACACCCACACCCTGCCCGCCGCGGTCGCCTTCGCCGCCGCCATGATGGCGGTGCTCTGGGGTTTGGCGCGGTGGCGTGCGAAACGGTTCGCCCCTGCCGACTGGTGGCTGGTTGGCGTGGTGGCATTGATCAGCCCGCTCCTGCACCTGGTCATGGATTATGCCAACAATTATGGGGTGCACCCGTTCTGGCCCCTGTATTCGGGCTGGTTTTACGGGGACTCGTTTTTCATCTTGGAGCCGTCCTTCTGGCTGGTGTTGATCGCGCCCTTGTCGCTTTCGTACCGTTCGCAACTGCTTCGCTACGCGCTGTGGTTCGTGCTCGGTATCGCGTTGGCTGCGCTTTGGTATCGCCCTCTCGTGCCGCGCGGGCACGCCGTGTTCTTTTTGCTGCTGACGGTGTTGCTCTTGGTCGTGGCTCGCAAAGTCAGCCCGTCTACGCGCTCGTTGCTCGCGTCCGTGTGCTTTGCGCTCTTGGCCGTGACATTCGTGTCCAGTTCACGCGCGGCCAAGGGCATCGTTCGGGAGCAGGCCGCGCGCCTGTTTCCTGCGGCTCGTACGTTGGATATCGTCGCCACGCCCCTGCCGGCCAATCCGTTCTGCTGGGGCGTATTGCTCGTGCAAGCGGAGGGGGCAGCATACGTCGTACGCACGGGGCGCGTCGCGACTTGGCCGGCTTGGCTTGCCGTCGGCTCTTGCCCCTATGACGAGCGTTCGAACCCGGGCGCTCCGCTGCGCGCCTTGCATGTTCCGAACGACGTGCGGCTGTCGCTGCAAACCGAATACCGAGCGCCGCTCGCATCGCTCCGGGCGTTGCTGCAAGGACGCTGCGAGGGGCGCGCGTTCTCGCGTTTCTCGCGCGTACCCTACGTGACCGATCCGATCAGCGACGGTACTCGTGTGCTTGGAGATCTGCGCTACGACCGAAATCCCGGGCTCGACTTTGCGGATCTTGCCCTGAGCGAGCGAGAGGGTGAATGCCCGAAGTACGTGCCCCCTTGGTTGCCGCCGCGAGCCGATCTCTCGTCCGAGCCGGGCGACTAAGGCTTGCGTGAAAGCGGCTCCCCGAGTGCGCCGCGTCGGGGCCCATTTCGGCGAGAAGTGGCGTTTACGCGGGGGCGGGTTGAACTCGGGTCACGGTCCTCGACTAGACTCGACGTCGGATGCCTGATGACGTGAGCGGACAAGCGGGGGCGGGACCATCGGCGGCGTCGCCAAACGACGTTTTGGACTTCATTTTGCAGCACTCGGAGATCCGCGTGTTCGAGGTCGATGCTCGCGGCGTGTTCTTGATGAACGATGGCGTGAACCCGCCGGGAGGGGCGACTCCGGGTTCACTCGTGGGCGTGAGCGCCTTGAGCGCGTACAAGGACTTTCCCGAAGGACTCGCGGCGCTCGAACGTGCGTTGTCCGGAGTGAAGAGCGAAGTGCGCTACACCAGGGACGGTCGCAGCTACGACCTCAAGCTCAGCCCGCGCCGAAGTCAGCACGGGAGCGTAGTGAGCGTGCTCGGCATCGCCCAGGTCGTGACCGAACGTGTGCGTGCCGAGCAAGAGGCGCGCGTGAACGAGGAGCGCTTTCGGCGTGTCTTCGAGTCGAACATGGTCGGTTTGATGTTCTTTCGCACTCTCGGTTCGGTCATCGAGGCCAACGACGCGGTCCTGCGAATGTTGGGCTACAGCGCCGCCGATGTCGAAGCGGGGCTGTTCGATTGGCGCAAAAGCACGGTGCCCGGTTACGAGTCTGCGGACGAGCGCGCGCTCGAGGCGCTGGCTCGATCGGGCGTGTTCGGCGCGTACGAGAAAGAGCTGTTTCGCAAGGATGGTAGTCGAGTTCCAGTGCTGCTCGGCGGCGCCACGCTGAGTGAGGAGAGCGAGACGGGCGTCGCGTTCCTACTGGACTTGAGCGAGCGCAAGCAAAACCAAGAAGAGCGGGAGCGTCTCCAAGCGCAGCTCTTGCAGGTTCAAAAGCTGGAAAGCCTCGGGGTGCTGGCGGGCGGCATTGCGCATGATTTCAACAACTTACTCACGGCGATTTTGGGCAGTGCGTCAGCCGCCGTGTTCAGTCTGCCGCGCGAGAGTCCGGCGCGCCCCGATCTCGACAACGTGATCCTGGCCGCACGACGCGCCGCCAACCTGACCCGACAATTGCTGGCGTACTCGGGCAAGGGGCACTTCGAGGTACGCGCGATCGATCTGTCGGTGCACGTGCGCGAACTTGCGACCCTGCTCGAGACCACGATTTCGAAGAAGGTACAGCTCCGCTTGGAGCTCACGCAACACTTGCCCAGCATATCGGCGGACATCGCTCAAGTTCAGCAGATCGTGATGAACTTGGTGATCAACGGCGCGGAGGCGATTGGCGACCAACGCGGAACGGTGCTGGTCACAACCGGTGTGCAGGCGATCGACGACTTTTACGTGCAGAGTTTGTTTTCGAGTGAAGGCATCGCGCCAGGGACGTACGTGTACCTCGAGGTACACGACACGGGCTCGGGCATGGACGACGCGACGAAAATGCGCATCTTCGACCCGTTCTTCACGACCAAATTCACCGGGCGTGGTTTGGGACTGGCCGCGGTGCTGGGCATCGTGCGTGGGCACAAGGGCGCCATCAAGGTCTACTCGAGTCCGGGCAAGGGCACGACGTTCAAGGTGTTCTTCCCCGCGAGCGACGCGAAGGCTGCGCGCCGTTTGCCCGAGGTTGCTTCGTTTCGGGGTGAAGGTCTGGCGCTCGTGATCGACGACGATCAAGGGGTACGTGACGCGGCCACTCGCTTGCTGGAGCATTTCGGGTTTCGAGCCATCTCGGCCGTGGATGGCCGCCATGGAGTCGAGGTGTTCCGACAGCACCAGAGTGAAATCGTGATTGTTCTGCTCGACATGACGATGCCGGAAATGAACGGCGAAGAGACGTTTCGCGAGATCCGTCGGCTACGCGCGGACGTACCCGTGATCTTGAGCAGCGGTTACAACGAGATCGAGGCGACGCGGCGCTTCACGGCCAAGGGATTGGCGGGCTTCCTGCAAAAGCCTTTCACGCCCAAAGAACTCGGGCAAAAGCTGGCCCTCGCGTTGAGGCCGCGATTGCCAGGCGAGGACTGACGCTCGCCCTTGTGCACGTGGCGAGCGCATGCTGAACTTGGCTCGTGCGCATCGCGTTGATCTACCCACCGCCTTGGAAAATTCCAGCTCCCGGTGAGGCGCCCGATACGGCTGGGAATGGCCCGCCTGCGGACTACCGCCCGGGCGATCTAGATGCGGATTTCTTTCAAACGCCGTACGGCTTGTTCTCGCTCGGTGCGCAAGCGCTGCGCGCTGGGCATCAAGTCAAGGTACTCAATCTGTCCGGTTTTGCCTGGAGCAAAGTGGCGGAGGTGATTGCGTCGCTCGACGCCGAGCTGTTCGGCATGTCGTGTTGGACGTCCAATCGACGGGGGGTAGCGCTCGTTGCCGAAGAGATCAAGCGGCACCATCCGGCCGCGCACGTGTTGATCGGCGGCCCGCACGCGACGCCGTTCGCTCGTGAGATGCTCGAGCACTACCCGGCGATCGATACGGTGTCGGTGGGCGAGAGCGAGACTACGTTCATGGAGCTCGTCGACTGTCTGGCGGAGGGCCGACGAGCACGCGGCATTCACGGCACTCTGTACCGCGACGAGTCAGGGGTGCAGGCGGCGCCCGGCCGAGGTTCGATTCACGATCTCGACGCGTTGGCCTCGCCACACGAATACTTCGATACGCACATCGTGATGACCTCCCGCGGCTGCCCTTGGCAGTGCACATTTTGTGGCGCAGAGACCACGTGGGGCCGCGGCTTCCGCGGTCAATCCGTGCCGTACGTGCTGGACGCGCTGGAGAAGGCGGTGTCGCGCCTCAACGTCAAGATGGTGCAAATCAAGGACGATACGTTCACGACCAACAAAAAGCGCGTGCTCGAGCTGTGCCAGGGGATCCGAGAGCGGAAGCTGCAGTTCTTGTGGAGCTGCGATACACGCGTCGATGTGCTGAGCGACGAGCTACTGCGCGAGATGCGCTTGGCCGGCTGCCAGCGTCTCAGTTTGGGAGTGGAGACCGGCTCGCCCACCATCCTCGACAAGATCAACAAGCGCATCACGATCAAGAAGATCGAAGAAGCCGCAGCCATGGCCAAGCGAGTTGGCATCCAGGTGCGCTTCTACATGATGCTCGGTAACCGAGGTGAAACCGCCGAGACGTTCCAGGAGACGCTGGAGTTTCTAGCTCGCGTGAAGCCCCATCAATACATCTTCTCCTGCCTGACCATCTACCCGGGCACCGAGGACTTCCAGCAAGCCGAGCGCGAGAAGTGGCTCGACCGGGAGCTGTATTTCACGGGGGATTTCCAGGAGTTCAAAGTTCCTTTCGATGCCAGCGAGCAAGTGACGGAGCTTCTGAACGGGTGGTTCGAGCAAAACAAGGGATTGCAGGACTACTACCGTGAGGGCATCACCGAATACCAAGCCATCTTGGCCTATCTGGGCGACCATCATGCCGCGCACTTGGACTTGGCGGGCGCCTACTTTCGAGCCAACCAGCTGGAGCTCGCCGAGACACACGTGCGTCGTGCGCTCGAACTCGGCACCCCCGTGCCCGGGCTCGCGCTCAATTACCTGGGCTGCATTGCATTTTTGAAAGGTGACGTGAGCGGCATGCAAGATCACTTTCTCGCCGCCGCTCGGCTCGACCCACAACATTTAGTGCTGATCGAGAACGTGCAAGCGGCTCGCGCCTGGTTCAAGGCGGAAGGGCCCAAGCGCGGTTTGCCATTGCACCTAGTAGGTAAACACGATTTTCAGTTGTTCGAGCGGACGGCGCAGCCCGCACTACCAGGCCCGCTGCCGGACGACTATGCGATCTGGGAGGCGCCCGGCGAGCGGCCGCCAGCGCAGGAACGCCCTGAAATCGAGGGGGTTCACGGCAGCGTCGTGGACCGCCAGCGCCAGCCCATCAATTTTCGGTCGCGTCGGCTACCGGTCGTTTGACCGTTGCGTTCTGTCTTGAGCTGCGAGCGGCCGTCCGACTAATCGACTGCGACTGAATGTCGCGCCGGTTGAAATCGCTTGCAATTGCTCACTCTCGAGGGTGACTGCGCGAGTTACATGAGGTTAGACTGCGCTGCGGGGGATTGGAGCTGCCGCCAGATTTCACTCGCGCGTGTGACAGAATGCCTCGCTGCGAATCGGACTCGCACTTGTCGGTCTTCGGAGATTGACATTCTCCGGTGTCATCGCTTACGAACGCCTTCATGGCGAATATCAGTGACACGATTCGAGTTGCGCTCGACGCGTTCGTGAACGATCTCTCGAGCTTGATTCAAGAAGCAGCGTTGGAATCGGTTGAAGATGCGTTGGCCGAGGCCAGTGCGATCCCCGGTCGTCGCGGCCGCGGTGCCCGTGCCGCAGCGCCTTCGTTCGTGTCGCTCTCCCAGAACCGCAAGAAGGGCGCCAAGCGCACGCCCGAAGAGCTCGAGCAGCTGATCAAGAAGCTCCACGGCTACATCGCGAAGAATCCGGGGCAGCGCATCGAGCAAATCGCTCAGGGGCTGGATATCAGCACCAAAGAACTCAATTTGCCGGCCAAGAAGCTGATCAGCGAGAAGAAACTTTCGACCAAGGGTCAGAAGCGCGCGACGACCTACTTCGCCAAGTGAGACGTTCGGCAGCTCGCCACTGATTGGCACCGCGCGTCCGTCACCCATCGACGCGCGGCCGCTCCGTCCGAAGACTCAGTATTTGCCGGCGCGATTGTAGTGACCATCAAGACCCGGATTCACGTCCCGCTGGTCGGCGAGTTGCGATCGCGCAGGCAGCCACGTAGGGATGCGCGCAACGCGCCTTCAATCTCTGGCGGTGGGCTCTGCCCTCCGACGCTCGACAAGAGCAGCGTGTCTTGGGCCTCGAGTCGGAAGGTATTGACGCTAATCTCTTCGGGGAACAGCACGAAGCCTGCCAAGTGCTCGAGCAAGGCGGACAAAAATCCGACGCGATCGGGCGCGCGCAACCGGAGTTCCAGCGTCCCCTTGCGTTCGCTGGAGCGAGCCAGTTCGAAGCTATTCAGCTCCAGCTCGATCGCGGGGAAGGGCTCACTCGGCTCGCGCGCCAGAGCCAAGAAATCGATCCGGTCGAGCTCGAAGGCGAGCGCGCTTCGGATTTCGAAGTACGCAGTCCAATGCCGTTGAGCTCCACGGCGGGCTACGCCTCGCACGATGTCCAAGCGTGAACGCGTCGTGGCCCGCGCGAAGTTGCCCAGCCACGCGATGGGCATGAATCCCCACAGATCGACGCGATGAATCCCCTGCTCGGCGCGCGTGACTCGAGCTCCGGATTCGGAGCGGGCGGGATCCGAACCTAAAGCGTCTAATTCGGAGCTCACGCGGCCATTATACGAGCACCTGCTTTTCGCTGCGGTTTCCCCTAGGCTTCGCCGCAACCGTCAACCGCCGCGCTTGTCGGCTCTCGGCTGATAAAGGGCGCGGTGAGTTTCCGTGAGCAGTTCGCGTAGAGGAAACCCGAGCGGCGCGCGGGCCTCGTCGACCTTGGCGACGTTGGAAGGTGTGGCGAAATCGCCAGGTACCCAGTCATCCCCAGGGCTAAACATGTTGTAGCGGTAGCGCCCGAAGGTATCCATGTCATAGCACTTGAGCATCCGGCGGAAGCGCAATACTTCGGGGATATTGATGCCCGAGGCGTCGTCTTCCAGCTCCCAGCCTTCGTAAGCGGCATACGGATCGGTCAGCACGCGCGCATCTAGTCTTTGCTGAATGGCTTGGTCTTCCTGCGAAAGCGGCGTAGACACTGGGAAAATCCCAGGGACGCCGCTGAAGTGCTGCGGTTGATTCATGCCGAAGCTGAGTGTGTGCACGTACGGTGTTTGTAGGCAGAAGCGCGCATTGAACTGAATCGGGCTGAGGGGTGCAGTCAACTGTTGCAAGAGCGGCGGCGGATCGAACAGTTGCCCCCCCTTGTCGTTCGGTGAAATGACGAACACGCCCATGTCATGAGCCGCGGCAAGCTGCACCGCGCCGAAGTTGCGTTGTCGGAAATAATAATAGTGAAGATTGACGAAATCGAATGCGTCCGTGCCGATGGCTTCACAGATGATGCGGTAGGGGGCGTGAGTACTGAAACCCACGCTGCCGATCACCCCTTGCTCTTGGTAGCGCTTCAACACTTCGACCGGGCCGCCCTTGGCCAACGCGAGCTGGAATTTTTCCCGATTGTTGATGCCGTGCCAGGCGTAGAAGTCGAAGTAGCTCATGCCCAGCGTGGTCAACTGCTCTTCGATCAGACGCTTGGTCTCATCGCCGGTTTTGGGCGCGCCCTTGGTCATGAAGAAATAGCTGCTGCGCGGTAACCCGAGCTCTTGGTTGAGCACGCGACCGTAGCAGTGCTCGCTCTTCATGTAGCCGTACGCGGTTTCGATGTGATTGATACCGAGAGCGAACGCCCGCTGTACGCTGTCGCGGCAGGCGTCGATGGTCGCGGCCGGCAGTTCGTTGCGGGGCGCGGTCCAGCCGCCGGGAAAGCGCATGCCGCCGAGCGTGATCACGCTGAGCGCCTTCTGCGTGCGGCCGAAGCGGCGATACTGCATCGGCGCGCGTTCGCCGCGCCGTTCGAGGGGAGGAAGCGTAGGCGAGGTCATCGGGCGGCCGAGTGTAGTCAGGAACTCAGCTCGCGCGAAGCCGCGTTCAGGGCGCGATGCGATTCAGGAGCGCCGTCGCTTCGAGCCTGCGGTAGCTGCCGTAAGCGCCCCCCGCGAACGGCTCGAGTGCGCGGCGTGCCTCTTGAGTCCGCCCTAGGCGCAGGAGGCTGAGTGCGCGATTGTAGCGTGCTTCGGGCGCAAATTCAGCGCTCGGTGCCGCGTTCAAGTAAGCGTCCCACGCCGCCAGCGCGCGTGCCGGGTCGCGCTCGACGAAGTGGGCGGTGTGCGCCACTCGATACAAGGCGAGAGCGGGATCGATGGGCTCTGCGCGGAGTTGCGCGGCCCTGGCCGCCGTCCGGGCGGGAGCTGCTGCTCGAGCAGCAATCGGCGCGGGCGGTAACGGTTGGGGATCCGAGTCCACCGTCAACACGGCTGGCTGGGCGCTAGGCGCCGCGAGGGGCGGAGTGGGAACGGGGCCGCGCCCCATCGTTTTCGCGGCATTCGGTGGCTTCGTAGCCGGCGCGGTCACGCCCACGAGCTGCTCGAAGCGGTCGAGTAGCAGCCGTGCCTTGCCGCTTGCCGCGCCCCAAGCGCTGACGGCCACGAAGCTTGCGGCGAGGGGCAGCAAGAATGCCAATCGCGTTCGATGCCGCACCCGTGTCTGATGCAGCCCCGTCATTATTCGCGCGCGCGTCGCTCGGGGCTCGAACTCGCTCACCTCGTCCGTCTCGCGCAGGGCGCGGGTGGCTTCGTTCAATACATCCTTGCTCATCGCCGACCCTCTGTTTCCAGCGCGAGACGGAGCTTCTTCTTCGCGTGAAAGAGCCGAGTGCGCAGCGTGGCTTCGGGGGCCCCGACGATCTCGGACGCTTCGCGTGAGCTGCGCTCTTCGACCTCGCACAGCACGAAAGCCACGCGCTGATCGATGGGCAGCGTGTCGAGCGCGCGGGTCAATAGCTCCGCGAGCTCTTTCCGGCGTGCCTCCTGCTCCGGGTCGCTCGACTCGTGGCTCCTGGTGTCGCCGTAGGCGCTGATCGCGCGGCGCCGCCGTTGCGCGGTGCGTACGTGGTGCCGCGCGTGATTGACGGCGATCGAGATCAGGAATGTGCGCAGCGCCGAATCACCGCGAAACTTGCGTACGGCCCGAGGCAGCGAAACGAACACCTCATGCACCAAATCTTCAGCGCTCGCGGCATCTCCCAGGAGGCGTTTGGCAAAGGCGCGCACGGCCGCGTGGTGGGCGTCGTATACCTCCGCCACTGCACTCGGATCGGCGCGCCGCAAGCGCAGGACGAGGTCGTCCGCAAGCTGTGCATCGCGGGCGAGCGCTTGCTCCGTCACCATGGTCAACCCGAGGATGGTCATAGCAAATTCGTGTGCGCTCGTGAGCTTCGTGCCCGCTGACCCCGGAATCGTTCACCGCGTTCGGTCGATTTTCTAAAAACTCATTCAGTTCGAGACCTTGCGGGTCACCAAAAGGCGACGCCGCCGAACAATTCGACGGTCACGGGGTGGGCTGAGGGAGCGTCTGCGCTGTGCGCAAAACGCTGCAACACCCCGGCGCCAGCGAAGGGCGAGACCCGCCCAAAGTCGAACCCAGCCGCAAGGCGGTAGTGCCCATACTCGATGAGTTCGTGATCGAACGGATGCCGGCTGCTGCGCAGCTCCGAATAGTGCACGCCGGGCTCCAAGAAAAAGCGACCGATCGCAAAGTGCCCGCCGAGACCCAGCTCGTAACTATACGTTCGATTCTCGGGTGCGTAGCCAAGGCCAGCCTGCGTGTAGATGGGGCCGATCGTAAACTTCATGGCCGCGTTGAGGGGCTGCGAGCTGCTCGCCCACAGCACTGGTTGCACGCGCCCGTTGTCGGCCACGCTGACCAACCCGATCGACGTACCGCGCACGCGCCTGGCGACATTGACGACTCCCAGTTGCAAACCGTGCACGTCACTCGCCACATTGACGACACCGAGCTGCAGGCCAGACACCGAACCGGCGAGGTTGACCGCGCCCGCCGCTTGCACCCCCGCTAGGGCGGTTGCGCGGTTCAGCGCTCCTGCCACTTGCAGGCCTTGAATCGCGCCGGACCAGTTGAGCGCCCCCGCCGCCTGCAAGCCCTCGAAGTCTTGCTCTAGATTGGCGAGGCCCGCGGCGGAAACACCCTGCGCATCTGCCGCTCCCAGGTTCAGCAAACCGCTGAATGAAAGCCCGCGGAGCCGCCAGCGCCGGTTGACGAGCGCCGAACCGGCGACGCCGGTCACGGTCCCTTCCGCGTCGTTGTAGAAGCTGGCAAAGCTCAGCCCGCGCACATCGCGCGCGGTGCGCAAGACGAATACGTTCAGCCCTGCGCCGTGCAGCTCGCCCACATGACTGTAAAAAAGCCCGAGTTCGCCGGCGAAAATCCGTCGCTCGCTGCGCCGATACAGGGTCACGGGCGGGAAGAGCGAAAGGTTGAACGCAGGGAACGGTGTTGGCAGAAGTGGGGGTCGGGCGCTCGGTTGCGCGTGCCTCGGTGGCGGTGCTGGTCGCTTCTCGGCGGGTTTCGATTTCGCCGCGTCCGGCCAAGCAAGCGCTTCACGCGGCTCCGGCGCGCCTTCCGTGTTCGTGGCCGACTCCGCCTCGGGCGCGGCTTTCCCGGCCAGATTTGCCAATAGTTCGGCGGCTTCATCGCGCGATAAGTTGCCCGCGAG
>Ga0247757_10000032_pt1 | contig 100438 bp, 111 predicted proteins | sample UWRJL126311R4_FD_180929 | JGI IMG/M metagenome (GOLD analysis project Ga0247757, IMG submission 180929) | Plant litter microbial communities from Arlington Agricultural Research Station in Wisconsin, United States - UWRJ-L126-311R-4 | ecosystem: Environmental > Terrestrial > Plant litter >...
TGGGTATGTTTGATGGTGCAGAAGATGAAGAACCTGGTCCCGAGGATGTCTTCAGTGGTGTTTCCGATACAGTAACACAAAATACGACCAAATCTCGCAAACGGCAGGAACAAGACCTGAAAACACCCGACTTCAAATTTAGCGACGGTTCGAACGGTGGCGATGGCATAGCTGAAGATCCAGTGACAATATTTGGAGAAGAGCCAGAAAACTATGAAGATGAGTGGCCAGTTGCGGATGGGGATGGGATTGAGACGGCTTCAGTTGGTGCAGTATCAACTGGTGGGAGCCCGACATTTGGAAATCAATCAAATGCAAAGTACATTTCCATTCCTGAAGAAAGTGGGTATGATGAAGCCCCTCAATCTACTAAACAAGAGGTGGATACACAACGGCGACAGGTCAATAGGCTAGATGATAAACTCTACACTAGTCTATCTATCTCGAAAGCTATTCCCGCTATCCCAGGTCCCACTTTTCTTACCGTGAAGGGAGAACTTAGCGGAGCAGAAGCCGTCGCGATGGGAACAAAAAGCGGATTAAACGGGTTTGCTGGCGTCTATACATCCAAATTTCCCGAAGACACTGAGCCTAAGGTTAAACCTGCTTCGGGATTTCTAAAGGGATACGTTCCTCTACCAACGAACCTCAACGGGCTATTTGTTGAAAGTCAAGCGAACCCTGGACCTGCTGCAACTGAAGGACTAATTGGCAAAGATGCATTCAATGCTGGCATGAACGTTCCAGGGAATCCATCCAGTGCGTACAGCGCAATAGGAAATGACAACCCTCTCGCATTAGGCCCTGAAAGCCGGCCTCTAACTGGCCCTGTCGATGCCGGGGAGGGTACTGAAGATGCTCCAGAACTTTTGTTTCCTAGTCTTGTAGGGAACATGGTCCTTAAGAACGGCATCAATCTGACGACTGATAATTCCGAAGCCGAAAGCTTTGATAATGATCTAGTAGAAGGGAACGGTTCTGATTTTGAGACTGACGCTAATGATGAATTGGGGAAGGTCGAAGATGACTATGAAGATGATAGTGGAATCGAAGGTTCGCCACCAACTTTCGTCTCATCCACTCCATACGCTACCCCTATAACACCTACAACTTTAATCAGTGTCAAATTTCTCTCTGTAGAACTTATCACAGCCTCTTTATTCACACCATCCTTGACGGCGTCTGAATCGTTCAGCACTCCGATCCCGCCATTAAACACCACAGTCTCATCTCTAGTAAAAACAAATCTGAAGGAAGGGCACAATGACATTGAGAGTTCAGTATGGAAAGATGGCAACCTTGATTTCGATTACCTCCCCCCTACCCCAACCTCTAATAATGTCGCAGCATCCATCCTACCCTTCTTCATGGGCCCTGGTCCTGTCGTTCCTACTAATTTGAATATTAGTTGGCCTGGACCTCTCAATCTCCACAATTCGCCAACTTGGTCAAAAGTTGCACTACCGTCATCTCCAATATCGATTCTGGGATCAACTATAATGATGAATGCTGGTGTTACTACTACAGTCTCTCTTTTCGGCCCTACACCTTCGTGGCCCCCAGCCATCCCTGGCGTTGTAAACGGTGCATGGCCTCCTGCGCTCCCAGGAGTGTCTCCACATACTAAGGCATTTTCAAGCGGGCTGTAAACAAGGTCGAGCTTGTACGACAGTCTATGTTGTGGGAAATGGAGGAGAATGCCTAAGATAAGCTCGAAAATTGAGAACCAAGGGAGGTACTATGAGATGAGCCAATACTATCCCATCTTGGTTAAATAGCTTGCTCTGTCTTTGATTATTAATGCATAGTATTACTCCCAAAGCATTGTCTTATGTGGCACCATTTGACTTATTACTATTGGAACTGTCCTAAGGGTGGGGAAAAATGGATATAAGAGAATGAGAGTTCTGGCTTTATGGAGTATCGGAAAAGTATGTACGCACACAAGATGGTCTAATGGTTCTCAATACATTGATTCTACGACTTGAACAAAGAAGGCATTCGTCCTAGATACGCTTTCTAGAAAATCTCAACATAGCAGTGTTTCCTTCACTCTATGATGACTTGAAGATTTTGTTAAGGTAAAGTAAAATGTTCATTCAATTTATACCTAATTTTCTTGAACCAATTCGAGGAGAGAGAGGGGGGAGGGGGTTGAATTCATGTAAGCAATGTAGACTTACGGCTTACACATAAGGAAAATAATCTCAAGATAACAGTACTTCCCTGCTACAAAATCTCAAGAGCGGCGAAAAGAATTCGAAGGGTTCTTAATCTTATACGCTCAGTGTGTACTCTCGTCCTATACACGAGAAAATAATCCTAAAGGAAACATAATTTCTTCTATTACAAAAGGCTGGGAGAACAGCAAGCCAAGGATCTATAAAGAGACCCCTAACATATATACGATATAGCAGGGAAATTACTGTCATCTTTGAGGTTTTTTCTTAGGACACGTAGGACGAGTGTCCTTCTCGTGAAATCAAAATAACAAATATATGAGTCCTGAATCTTACCAACACCATGAAAAAGTATTTCACTAAGGTAAGACATTGATAAAAGACCCCTACTTTCCAGTTCCAAGTTCATAAGCACCGCCGTATTGCTGAACGTCAAACCCACCCTGGCTCTGATTGGCCCACTGTCCCTGCCCACTTTCGGCGTACATTGGTCGCCCAGTGCCAGCTGAATATTGATGACTATCGAGTTCCGTGCCATGGGACAGAATTGAGTGAGTGATTTCGCCATCGCTGTGGACTTCATGTCGTATGGGAGGGATAGAGCCAGGAAATTCTGTGGGCGCAGAAGAAGGCGGCGCCAGGGAAGCAGGCTGAACTGAACGAAGGGCTGGGGTACCTTGTGGTGAGATGTCGTGTTTGAAAGCTCCAGAGCCAACTTCTTTTCTTGTAATACCCACTGCTGGCGCCTTTTCATCAATTGGGCTTACATCTGCCCTTATGCCTGTGAGTACACCGTTATTCGGGATTTGTAAAGGAGCTGGCTGCTGTAGCGAAGGTGGATCGCGGGGGTCGTTCCCAGAGAACGGCATTGTGGATATCTGCTGTGGGGGATGTGGCTGTTGTTTGCGACGACGGAGAACGACGACGATGAGGATTGCGAGGAGAATGCAAAAGATAGATCCAATTGCTATTCCGGCTTTTGCAGCGGTGGACATTCCCGACGATGCATTATTAGATGGTATCGGTGGGTTTGATGAACCGAGGTCTAGTAAATGTTAGTAAATCGATTCTTCCTTTAAGAGATGGTATGAAAATACGATATTGCTGGAATGAACTTATTTCAGTCGGGCTTACCACTCGTTGGAGTCGAGCTACTAGTTGGCCTTGTTCTCGTTGCTATTGTAGAGTCTGTTAATACTCCAGTTGCAGAGATGCCTGTGCTGCTTGTGTCTGAAGGACTACTGGCGGTTGTGGAAGCTTCCGCTGTGCTTGGGAGTGTCATTCCCGCTGGACTGCGGTTCATATCCACACAATACTGAACTTGGATAGTACTAAGGACTGACAAGTCAGTCTCAGTGTTCATGTTCTCGAAGGTGCCTGACTAGTCAGTAATCTCCCCACATACAAGACGGAAGCGGTTTGCTCCCAGATATAACGCACATTCCGTCGATGCGCATCGTTGAACATTTGATATTCTTCGATCAAGGTTTGGCTTGGTACACCAGCAGCCCGAATTATCACAGCCCTGGATCGGTTAGCGAAAACACGTGGAGAAGAGTCAATTAATACATTGTAATAGGCGGCATCTTCACATGATCTCATGCACGGAGCCATGGCCCTGTACCCAGGGTAGTCGAGGAAAGGGTCATAGTCGCCATCAAGGGAAGGCATTTTGGACTATTGTCAGTGACTTTCAGAGATAACAAAATCAAGCGGAGTGGAAGAGTGAAGGACTCGTCTTAAAACTTCATCTACCAAAGTACTGACTCCACTCTTCTTTACATTGATTGGATGTGCTACAAGCCACACGGAAATTGCAGGGCATTGTTGGGATAGGATCTCTCGGTACGAGATCCATGAATGAGTGTGAGCACTAAATATAGATTGCACAGCATGTCAGAGATCAACTCCTGTTAAAAGTGTGAACTATGCAGACACCAACATGTGTGGCTAAACAATGGCCCTTATGGGGACACATATAATGACTTGGCCACTCAAAAAAAGTGTATTCTGGTACTGGCCGTTGGATAGATGCTGTGAGCCATGTACGGCTAGATTTGTTAGTGTTAAATATCTGAAAGGCGCAACTATAATTGTCGATCATAGTGATATGCTGCGTAACCCGGCGCCTAACAATAACATTTGACATTAGTCGCCTTCAACTAATTTCTAATTTACCTGTTAACGCACCACTCGCATTCAGGACCAGAAAGAGAAACCATGAATACGAGATATAAACTAATACAACGAATCAATGCATCTCTTCCCGCCGGTACGATGTGGTAGATCGCGCCAAGAGCGTTCGGGTGCAGTAGCCGCCTTGGTATCGCTGTTGGGTTGCGAAACTCCTGAGTGAACAGAGGAAAAGCCTGTTGCATCTTAGAGTCGTGAGCACAATGTGTGAAAGATATGGGTATCATATTTACTAGCAATGCCTAGCGCGATTGTATTCAAGATTGAGCTAGATATTCGAATTTAGCAAAAAACCAGGTTCAATCATCCAGTTCAGGAAGAAGAGTTTCGTCCGCAACTAAATCTTCATCTATTTTCGTTCCCAAATCCATATCGTCTAGGAACCCCCGACCTCTTAACACCTCAGGCAGATACTCCTGTTGCACTCTGCCATCAAGATATTCTGGGTTATATTTGTAGCCCGCTGAGTATCCCATATCCTTCATCAGTCTCGTGGGTGCATTCCGCAGATGGTATGGAATTGGTAGACTGGCAATCCCCGGCTCGCTCAACGCGGCTTCAACAGCTCTTAGACCGCGATATGCACGAGTCGATTTTGGTGCCAGACTGAGGGCTGAGACGGCATGACTGAGGTTAATGGCACATTCCGGCATGCCAATCTTTTCACAGGCAGTATAAGTGGCTGTCGCCAGTGAGAGCATACTATTGTCCGCTAAACCAACGTCCTCGGACGCAACAACCACAAGGCGTCTGGCAATAAATCGAGGGTCTTCTCCAGAGTTGAGCATCCGCGCGAGGTAATAAAGCGCGGCATCTGGGTCCGAGCCACGTATTGATTTGTGCAGTGCTGAAATGTTGTCATAGTGCTGGTCACCCGCTCGATCATACACCAAGGTTTTGGTCAGCCTTCTCTTGATCTCGTCCTTGGTAACCCCTGTATTACTTGAAAGACTGATGGCTAGCTCAAGTAGATTCAAAGCTGTCCGCGCGTCACCGTCTGAAAACGAAGCAAAATAGCGCAGCATTTCTGTATCCAGCAAAGGGGAGGTGCAGCCTTCAGCAGCCATAGCGCGCTCCAGAATTCTGAGCAAATCATTGTTGCTCAGCTCGTTCAGCGTAAAGGTGCGACAGCGGGACAAGAGGGCTGATATGACCTTGAAGGAAGGATTCTCGGTGGTGGCTGCAATCAGCGTGATGATTCCACTCTCAACGGGTCCCAAAAAAGCGTCCTGCTGTGTCTTTGAGAACCTATGTATTTCGTCGCAGAACACGATGGTTTTCCGGCCGGTCAGCTGCAGGTCGTTCATGGCATCTGCAAATATCTTGCGCACCTCGTCCAGCTTTGTGCTGGTGCTGTTGATCTCCACGAAGCGGGAGCCAGACGTGTTGGCGATGATTCGTGCGATTGTAGTCTTACCAGTGCCCGGCTTGCCCCAAAGTACCATGGAAGGGATCTTGTCGCTTTCCAGCATGCTACGCAGGATACCGCCTTCTCCGATCAACTCCTGCCCAAAGACATGGTCGAGGTTCATGGGACGCATGCGCTCAGCGAGCGGTTGTGCATCCTCGACTGCCTTGAGCTTCTTCCGCTTCAGCCCCGTGGGAGACTGGGGCTCGCCATGCGGCTGACCGCATACGGACTCGTCGAGTGAGCGCTTCGCGCCCGGTGGGGGTGTTTTCTGCTGGGCGGCAACTGGCTGAGCCGTCAGGTGGTCGCTCTTCGCTGGCTTGCGGCTCGCAGGGGCGAAGAAGCTATGCGTCTTCTGCGGGTTCGGGGTGGCGTTCTGCTCGATGACATGGTCGGCGCAACCACTGTCAATGTGTTCGTTGATGAGGGCCTGGCTGACTTGTTTGTTGCACAGCGGACAAGCAACCATGGTGAGGATGGGCCGGCCGGCTCTCGCGCCGCGTCGCGTAGGTTGGCCGGCTCCGACCGCTGGGGACTGGGACGTGGACGCGGGAGCGGACGCGACTAGCGGAGCGACTTCGGGCGTCTTCTGCGGCTAACGACGGCACCAGCCTGTGACTTTTGGGACTGGAAGCACGCAATCCCCTTCGCACCCTTGCCCCTCCTTTGCTGGTGCTATGGGACTGCTGACCGTCTCCGTCCCCAGCGCCTTGCGAAGAAGAATACTCAGTATCCCAAAGGCCTCAGCCCGCGCCATGTCAGCGACGTCGAGGCGCGACGATCCCTTCAAGCCCGCGGCGCGTGTCGCTGGCCAGAAGCAGGACGTCTGGTGAATGTCCCGACCCAACCATGCTGCGTCGTCGCTGACAGCAGCCCTAGGTCCATCGTAAACGAAGCCGCCGCCGCATCGCCTGTCCAGCCCATTGTGAACATGGGCCAGGGTTTCTTTGGCTACAACCCCCCGCAATTCGTGCTCGATGCCGCAAAATCGGCCCTCGACAAAGTAGATTGCAACCAGTATTCGCCCACAAAAGGACGGCCGCGGTTAAAAAAGGCCATCGCAGATGCCTACTCGCCATTCTTTGGCCGTACCATTGACCCTGAGAAAGAGGTTACCATCACAACCGGAGCGAACGAAGGCATGCTTAGCGCGTTCATGGCCTTCTTAGAGCCTGGCGACGAAGTCATAGTCTTCGAACCCTTTTTCGACCAGTACATCTCAAACATCGAGATGCCCGGTGGAAAGGTCGTCTGTGTGCCCATGCACCCGCCGCCGGAGGGGGCATCCAAGACAACCTCGGCAGCAGAGTGGACAATCAATATGGACGCCTTTGAGAAGGCCATAACGCCAAACACGCGCATGATCGTTCTCAACTCGCCGCACAACCCCATTGGCAAGGTCTTTTCCAAAGGAGAGCTCCAGGCTATTTCCGATATCTGCGTCAAGCGCAACATCATTATCCTCTCTGATGAGGTCTACGACAGACTGTACTACGTCCCGTTCACACGTGTTACGACACTTTCACCCGAAGTTGCCAAGCTAACCCTCACGGTCGGCTCGGGAGGCAAGAACTTCTATGCCACCGGCTGGAGGGTAGGGTGGCTCATCGGCCCAGAACACCTGATAAAGTACGTCAGCGCGGCGCACACTCGCATTTGCTACTCCTCGGTGTCGCCTTTACAGGAAGCGACAGCGATCGGCTTCGAGCAGGCAGACGCACACAACTTCTGGGAGGAGTCGAAGCGCGAAATGAAGGGCAAGATGGACAAGTTCAATGCCATCTGGGATGAGCTGGGCCTGCCGTTCTCAGATCCCGAAGGTGGATACTTTGTGCTGGTAAACATGTCCAAGGTGCAGCTGCCCGCCGACTACGAGTTTCCTCCACATGTCGCCGAACGTCCACGCGACTTCAAGCTGAGTTGGTTTCTAATCAAAGAGGTCGGCGTAGCGGCTATTCCACCGACGGAATTCTTCACGCCCGAGAATGCACACATTGTAGAGGACTGGCTGCGGTTTGCCGTGTGCAAGGACGACGACGTGCTCGAGACGGCGCAGGAGAGACTGCGAGGGTTAAAAAAATATATTAAATAGCGAACAAGGTAGACAACCCGGAGACTTCCTAACCCACGTTCAACAATGCCAACTGCTTCGGGCTCTTCCTCGAGGTCACAGCATCACGCTATGAAACCCAATGAAGAAAGAGTAGTGTAGGCTTCAAAAATTCCCCCATCAACACAGAGGCCGGTGGGAAGCTGGTCGTTGATAGTTTTCAATTTGCAAAAAACTGAGCTCGGACAAAATCCTCATTGCTCCAGCTACTGCCCATGCACCAAGACTAGGGAGGAGAGAAGGGTCTGGGGGAGAAGGGTTTATGTAGGCACAAGAGCGCGGCTGCCTGGCACGTGATGCTGGTGAGCGTGGTCCGTTGGCGGGCGAAAACGCGATTTGTTCAAGGCAGACGAGTCACGTGCGTAGCAGCCTGATGCTCGGTGGAGGTGGAGAAGCAGAAGTGGAATCCTCGGTGGCCTATTGGTGATGTGTTTTTGTGACTAGGCCGAAGACCATCTGACTGTTGGACCTATGTGATTGCAAAGCTTTGTCATGACGGGTCGGGCGTGCAATCTTTTGTTGTTCGCCAAAAGCCATGAGAAACTTTGATAGTATTTAAAATAACAGCGAATGAAAGGTTGCTGGCCTAGTGATAGCGGGGTTTGGGTACACCGCTGGCCTACACGAAACGAGCACGCATCAACCGCGAACAAGCACACGTAACGAGAAAAATTGTTTACCTCTGAAAATCTTTCTCATAGGAGATCGTGACTCTTCCTCTACTACGCAGCTGCGCTGCGAAAGTGGATGAAAAAAGTGTGTCAAAAATTCCTCGCCGACCCGAAGGCCAACAAGAGCGGTCATAGTTATAGTTTTCAACTAGCAAAAACGCTATCTCGGACAAAATCCTCACTGATACTACAAGGAGTTAGTTAATGACCTCGAAGAGGATGAAGTGCGAACTCACAGCGTAACGCCACTATGAAGAAGTCAGTACGTTAGTGTCGAAGGTTGGGGGGGCAAAACTTGCCTGCACTCAGACTAAAGATCGAAAAGAAGAGAGGAGGAGGCGTGGATGATATAGTCAAAACGCCAAGACGCACTAAAAGTCATGTGACTGGGCACGGACATACGCTAGATGGCTCACGGATAATGGTCCACTTTTCATTTCGCTTGCTCGCCCAGCAGTCAGTTAGGGCGACTTGATCTCTGCTGGCCTTACTTTGGAAGAAGGCTTTCATCAACACGGCAACTGGACCAGTCCTAATTCTTAACCTCGTTGCGACATCGGCTACGGCGGAAGATCCAGAAGCGTTTGACCCGGCCCTCCAAGGACGTTACGCGGCTTTGGAGGTCCTCGACTTAGGGTGTTAGAGAAGACATTTTGATGAATTAAACAAGTCTGAAGGTCTTCACAAATACGTTTTTAAAGAATCAGTCGATATGGGCTTTTGGGAGATGAAGGTTACAGATGGTGTTTTCTAGGTCAACTCATTGGGTATCACAAAATCAGAAGTAAGAACCATGCAAAGCATCCTTTGCAGACCAACAAAAAGGCGTGAAAAAGATAATTACTAGCACTTGACTCGCAAACCAACAATCGATGAAGGTTACAGATTGAAGCTGGTTTAGGCGGAAGCCGCGAGTTCCCTGATAATGGGCGCGCTAGACATCACTGCTTCCATAGTTAGGCAAGGCACGATCCGGCACGCAGTATATCAATCTGAGGACACTCTGAACAACTTACCGTCTATATAGAACGCAAACTATCATCATCAGTCGCACTGTCCAGACATACTTTGGTTCGTTTCTGCGACTCAACATTTTGAGACATGGGATCGTCTCCAGGGTGGAGAAACTCCCTCACCCCTGCCGGGTACTGATCGAGGTGATCGGAAAGCTGCTTCACATTGACTTTCGGGACGCCATTCGCCTCAGTCACCCTAGAAGGCGCCCATTTCTTCTTCTCAACGGTGTGCAAAATGTTTTAGATCCAAGCGTTACCTTCATGAGCGCGTGCCTTAGAACGGCAAACTGCTGAAAGTCAGATAAGGCGACCGTTAGGCGACTAGCAAAAGCAGCGCGGCCAACCGTCTTATCAGCGGGGTGGCCGCATCCATGGGTGATGCCTTTCGTTTGTCGCTTCAGACTTTGTCCGCAACCATGTATTTAGACACTTGGTCCTGCACTAATTTGCCATAGAGTCTTTAGCTGCAGCCTGTAAGACCTCGGACGGTGCTACCCGCTTACAAGTGGCGTATGGAAGGCCCGTTGACCTTTGGGATCTTGATTTGTGTTAATATTCTTCAGGAAGGCGGATTTTCGAACAGGTTGGAGAGCTCTTGAATCGGTAATGTGAGGATGTTGTCTGACGCTTGGGGGAATTACCCAATGTATAGAAATTTGCCAGTTTCCTCTGAGCGTTGGGGAAAGTGGCGGCAGTAAGAGAAAATGATCAAGCCCCCTCACTGGTAGTGAGATTTTATAGCAAACTGACCGCTACGTAGCGGGAATACCATCTTCTCTGCGCCCATCGTCTTCGGTTATTTCTTCCTCACACCTCTATCTTCTAAGTCTTGTCTTAAATCTGCTCCACACTGAGTGTATTGCAATTCAATAGGGGTTATGAAAACGTCGGTGAAAATGTCATCATCACAACGGTCCAGGGCGCAAAAACATTTGAATGCGCAATCACTGGTGCGCAAGGAAAGAAAACTAAGGAGGAGTGGTACGCCCGGGAACATCAGGATTTAAGAGTAGAAGTAGGTAAAGAGACGGGCCTAGATAGTTATATTCGCGACATTCTAAACACCAAGTCGTAATAAGCCCATAAGAACTATCGTCCTAAATGTGGATGCGACCTCTGGAATGTTTATAAAATTGTCTGGGAGTATTGCGAATACATACTAAAAGAAGTTGCGCGACTTGTTCAATATGTAAGGAGCCCACCTACAGGGTAACCGACACCACTACCGCAAATAAGTAAAAGCTCGAGCATATTCCTAGAGCAAAGCTATATACTTGTTATACTCAGCCTATTTTCGCGATAGATATTACTAACGGGCAACGTCATTATTGATTGCGTAGTAAGCTTTTCGAGTACGAATACAATCTACAGAGCCAGCTTAAAATAACCTGTATTGTGATGTAAATATGGATAATGGGCCTGGAATAGAGTGCTAATGGGTTCGCTGAACACGTAAGATGCCACTCATCTCACGGTCTTTTCTATGCCTTTGTGCTTCGGGCGGCTTAGCCGTACTGTGGTCAATATTATGATTGTCGATCTCATTACAGTACATGCAAGTTTTGTAGTAGTGGTAGTAGTGCTGCTGCTCTAGAGGCTTTGTACATAGGCTATAGCCCGGTTACACGTACAAGTCGTTGTCTAGCTCCATCGTGTATTTCAGTGGCGCGACAATCAGTTCCGCTGTTTTTTGCGGAGTACAAATTCCGCCCATTTCCGTGTTCTGTCCTTCGTAAAAAGCTTAAGTTCTGGTTGATCTCTTAGCTTCCAATCTTTCATCGCACTCGAATCATTCGCACCTGTGCGCCCATGATTTCCCTCAACTAAACATTCTCATATAAGCCGAGTGTCTTACTCAAGAGTGTTGGTACATATACATCCGGCTTTCCATACTCGATGTTGCTTATCCACCAGCTGAAACACCTGGCAGGTCAACCCTTCTACCTCACATGACCTTCGAGAATAAGCCTAAAAAAGGGCGTATTTATGCAACTGGTATACAAACGAGGTGTTACCTTGCACTTAGCCTTAATGATGGTAGTACGTATCAGAGTACAACTGTCCATCAGTCTGGGGCGTGTATGCAGTACCAGCGACCAGAGGATCAAAAGACATGAGCGTTGGCGAATGCCCGTCTAACAAAGAAGTCGAGGCAGGCGTTGGTGCCACTGGTCCATACCCAACACTGGTGACCATTGGGGGAATCCCAGTGTACACACCGTCCATATGTACACCACGTTCAGGACTGGAATAAGCCATTGAGTGATCCACCAAAAGACCAGAAATGTCTAAAGAAAGACGATGTGCGACCAATTCGAAACAGCTCAGTGCCACTCGAGTTGCCCGCTCAGCTATCGGGTTGTTCAATGACCGCAGCCAGCGAATAATCTTGGTACAATAGCTTGCAATGACAATATTATCCTGTAGCACTGCAGAAGAGTATGAGAGGGATAAGAGAAGAACAGCAAGTGCCTGCATGAGATTGTGTACAATGGTCCACCAAGGTCCATATTCATACACGAAAGAGGGATCAGGATGATCAGGGAGAAGGTCAATCTCCAATTTGGCAGCTTCTATACATGCGCTCGCTAAGGCTCGACTGGAGCCGTCTTTCGTATCTCTGGCAGCTTGTCCTAGACTACTCAAAGAAGGCCGCGTCAATAGGATTCTAGCGCTGCAGAACTGGAACGCTAGCAACATGCGTTCCCGAGAGAAAACGCTCTCTGATTGGCCTATCCAAGAACGGTGAATATAAAAGTTGAGATCTGCAGGGAGTTTCGTGACCCAATTGTCGAGGCGCTGAGTCAATTGCTGTGTGTCGTGTTGGAGCTCTTCTGGAGAGCGGATCATTGTCCTGGCGGAGTAGAGTGAGGATAATATGCTTTGTGTAATGATACCCATCTCGACAGCCGCTTTGAAGTAAGAGCCTGAATTAGCTTCGGGGATGGCGAGGCCCGGAGGAGTTCTAGGCAGTTCCCCAGGCATCGCAGGACTGACCGTCAGGGACGAGACCGCGGATGCTGAACTAGCTCTTCGCAATCGATTTACGAGGTCGATATCATCCGCTATTTGCTGTTCTGAGAATGGTATTGGAAGAGGGACTGAGCAACATGAATCAACAATGACACTAGGCCGACCTGTAATGATACTGAGTTGGCGTTCGAGGTAATACAGGCTCCACCAAATGCGAACCAAGACCTCGCGCTTTAGACCTGAAGCGGAGGGATCCTCATTTCGGACATGTAAGCCAAGAGCTGTAGCAAAGCGAAGTGCCACACCGACGACCACCCATGCTCTGGAATTTGTTTAATCACCAGCTACCAATGTTTTCTAGGATCAACTCACCGGCTTGTCTGTCCTACGGATAAATAATAGAACGCCAAAAGGCCAGCCACCTGTATCTGGGGCAGGTCTGGATGCTGTGTGAGCGTGGACTCGTTCCAGGCAAAATTGCGCGCCCTTGCTTGGTATATAAGATGGTCTCGCTCGTCTGCCTGCCAACTCGCCTTGATGAGATGTGAGTACTTAGAGCCTATAGCAAACACTAGATTTAAAATGGCCTGCCACTTCGCGTTCAGGCGCGGTGCGGTGCCCTGCGCCAACCCTATAAAGTACCTTCGAAATTGGTCCTCGAACAGTCTACGGGGCAGAATAGGGAAAGAGCTGTGCACTTTGTCCATGTATACGCCTAGTAGTTGCTCAGCCACCTCGGGCGGGGGGAGTCCGTATGAGTCTACATGAAAATCAAGGTCGATGTTCTCGTTGTCGAGGTAAAAGGTAATGGCGCTAACCTGCTCGTTGTTGATTGGACCGGCCGACCAGGTTCGCTGCTCAGGCATCATGCCCTTGGCTGTAGTACCGTCGGCGCGTTCAAGAAGCAGAAAGGTCCGGAGCCATTGGACCTCTGAGTTTGGGCCAACGAAGCCTGTGGCGCGCGAGCGGTCGTTCTCATGTAGATTTTCATCCAAAAGGTCGAGCGAGTCGATATTGACCCTCTCCGAGGTATCGAAGATGAGGTTATCGATCATGGCGACAGAGCCCTTAGATTCGTTGTCGTTTGTGTCCGGATTGGAAGGGGGTGCAGCTTGTCGAGTCTCGCTGATGTCTTCTTCGACCTGTAGATGTTAGCGCCAGAAAGGTAACGGAAGCCCCCGAGCATACCACATCGAGGAGTTCGGCAATACGAGCCTGGTCTTCATCGCTGGCCCAGGCCTTTACGGTATTTAAGAGGCCGGCCATTTGCACACATCGTTCCGTCACGCTGGTGCAGTCAGCGATGGGAACTGGCAGGCAGAGGGCTCCCTAGAGCATGGACGGACATCTTCAGGCGGTCCTTTCGAGGCATTATGTAGATGCACTCGCGGCCGGTGGTCTCGCAGTGCTTGCATTTTGGGTTGTCGCCAGTGCATTTGATCTTGTGGGAACGGCAAGCGGTACACGCGCGCGGGACCCGACGCCTATTGTCCTTTGAGGGCTGTGAGTGGCCAGACCGTTGTAGACGTGGTATGGCGACCTTTTTGCTTGATGCGGGCGAGCTGTAGCCAGAGGGCAGTGAGGGCGTGTGGAACGACATGGCGAGACGGTCTGCCAGCAGAAACAGAAGGGGGCTTGTTCCTCACTCAAACCGGCATCTGGAGAGTCTGCAGATGAAGGAGAGCACCAGGCAGAGAGCGTAGTAGCAGCAGTAAATGGCGACGGCGGGTGGATGACGGAGTGCTGGAGCCCAGGGCACGCGTCTATCTCGAAGAACGCTGGCACGCTTGCAACGGGACAGGAAGGCCTGCTCGTCGATGTGGTACAGCAGCGCCGATGGGCTGGCGGGTCTCTGGCGCCCTCTTTTCGACGTTTTCTCTTCTCAAAAGCAGCCATATCGGTATGTCTGGTGGCCGCTGGATGCTTTTCACGGCCTAGAAACCCGTGGCCAATCGGAAAGCCAATTCCGGCCAATGGTAGCCCTCCGCTGCCAGCCTGACGCCTGTACCATGCCCCAGCTGCTCTTTCACCACCACCACGACGTCCACAATCACCACCATCATTGCGACCGACGGTATGGCCTTTGTCGCTTCCAGCCCTGCGCTGCTGCTCACCGACCTGTACGCTGCACCGCCGCTCGCTGAGTCGCACGTCACCCCGTCTGCCTGCCTGTTGTATTATCTCACTCGCCACTCGCCACTCACTGCCCCTTGCCGGCCCTCTGTCTAGTCTAACCACTGTGCCGTCCTCGTGGCTTGATTAGCAGGGCCCGCATCTGTCCATTGCTTAGGACACGAGAGTCTTCCAGCCCTTTCTTCCACTTCCGCTCGCCTTGACGCGCTTCCCACAGCACAACTATAGTTAGAGAGCATTCTAAGGCCCTGCCTGGTTTTTCCTCCGATAGTGGCTCCGTTTTGTTAACTTGGCAGCGCTTAGTTCAGCAGGGGTAAATTGACGGCGCCTTGGCTGACAGTCGTAACTAAATGGACACTTGTTTGGCTGTAGGTCGACTTTTCGTATCGTATAACTGCGCCAACGTGGTGGCGACGATGCTCAGGGCATTGATCGCAGCTATGCTAGCAGCAACTCCCCGGGGATCTATATACAACAAAGAATACGGCACGTGACGCCTCTTATTCACAAAAGCATCTCTGAGAAGCGATTGACCCAGCTCTCTGGCAGCCTTGCAGCCCTAGCGTCAGTGTAGTAATGGTCTGCAAGATCGAGGTTTGCTAACCTGGCCGCTACCAGTAAGCAGCGGTAGGCTGCCCAATGCTTCCTCGGGTCCTCTCAACACTGAGGCATTCTCACGTCCCAAGACTCTGCACACTTTTGAATTCGTAGAACACGTACACACATAGATGTCTCGGTGCTACTTGACCCACACAAACAGTACACCCGATTGTGGTCTTGGAATATATCCTTTGTTCATGCATCATAGTTGCCTTAGGGATCAATGGCCTTTTAAAGCCATTTCACTGTTTGTCTCGGTAAGGCTTGCCTCGTGCAGGTTTCAATTCTGGGATTACTGTTGCTGGCCGAATTTCCTATCACGGAGCATAGCTTAACGTGTGCTACCATCTGCTGATTGACCTCTGCTCAACGGTCCTACCAATGCTGCACGATAGATGGCCGGTAGACTTCCTAAGGCGAGCTGGTGACTGAGCCTACGGCAGCTGTCAACTGCTTTTGATGGCATGCTATTTGGGCTGCAATTGGCTAGGCCACTTGCACCAGTCCAATGTTGCATGAACAAAGGGAAGAGATCCAATGCATATATGATCTGACGCACGCATCAAGATACCACCTAGTGTATCTCCGCGACCTGATCTCCGTGGTGTAGACTGTTAAACTTTCCACGGACCAGCTCCCACCCCGGTGATTGTCTGAATCCTACAGCATCGTCAGCCATGGAACAAGTCAGTAGATAGCTTTGCTACAAGTATATAGCGCCCCATACAGCAGACCCTTCACTACCCTAACCTTTGGGCTCGTATATAGGTAAATGACACGTAACGTGACGAGTTCGCAACTGTTCCGGAATTTGCAAATACTATGAATATTATTGACATGTAATTTGCCGTCGCTCGAGAGAAACGGTAAGAATTTGAGCTACTGTTTTAACCATCATGTCCTACAATAACTTGACTTTATCCGTGCATTGCGGCATTTCTTGTTCTGTGCTAGTCCATCACATAGCTGTACGTGTTTGAGCTGGCGGATTGTCGATATGCCTGACTCGTCATCAACAGCAGGCTCTGGCAGCTACTCAATCTATATTATATGGGGCAGATGGTATGGCTCCAGGTTATATTACGCAGTCTCGCCAGAGCTTCGTCATGGTGATATCAAACCCGTAGATGTATTTTAACGACACTTCTTTTTGGTGCCTGAGTAGGAGGGCTGTCAAGACTTCGATGTTCACTGCCCTTGATCTCAGACAGCTATGCGTTCCGACAACGGTATGTTATTGTCCCAATGCCCTGGCCGCGTTGGAGTGGTTCCATCTACAATCGGAAGAATTTCTTCGTCGCTGACGCTGTCGTGAATTGGCACCTGATTTCCAGCCCTGGATTTCCACTTCGGTTTCCCCCCCCTCTGCGCTTTGCCGACCCCCATTTCCCTCCACTTCTTAGGCGGCTTCACGCCCAGCTCAACCAAATTGGACCATATTTTCTCCCCGCGCCTGTCCCAACGCCTCAATCGCTCTTGTTGGTCTGCATCCGACGGTCTCCATTTGCTCTTCAAAATCCGTCGAATAGCCTCTGGTGAGACTTTGAAATGCTGGGCGAGCACAGGGGTAGTGAACCTTTCTGGTTGCATTTTGTGGAGATGGCGTATGCCCTCCATAGCATCAGGAGAGAGTTTCTTGCGAGGATTCCAGGCTGATCCTCCTAGCTTATCCTTCAGAGCTTCTTTCTGAAGCTGCCAAGGTGGCCGCTCCTTCATTGTATCTTCTTTTGGGTCAATTCGCGATAGGCTGTTGGACGCAAAAGGCTTTGGGGACTCTGCATGTCCTGGTTGCGACTGTGGGCGAGATGTGTAGGAAAAGACTCGTGTAGATAGAACGGCTTGTCCGCATCCTATCGCAGGAGAAGTAATGACTTTAACGTTCACGAATGGGCGGGAGAAGAGGCTGAGTATCCGCCGCGAACAAGGTTGGCAATTCATGGCTGGCGTGAGTTAGGAGAAGGCGAGTTCGCGCAATGTGATCTTCAGTCATTTTTCCCGCACGGGCCGCCTTGTTGTGCCACATACACAGGCCTTGTGGCTACGACTGTGGCTGTTAATGACCGCTCCCCACTTCCATCATCCCAACTTATCATTCCCGACATCTTCGGGCTGCTAAAACTAGCTTTACTTTGTCTTGTTTCCTGATATTGGGAAAACACCGTATTTGTTCCCAGAAACAAGCCGGCTAGCCTCGCATACATGGATTCATTTCACATGTAGTTAACCATTGCTCCTCGGTATAAATTTCTTTGGTGACGGTTAGACTAGGCTTGTTCGGTGTATATTAGCAAAACCCACCACCCCGCTCCGCCATCACTTATCTTCTCATATGTTGCCCTTCTAGCTTAATCTGTTTTTACCCTGTTCGTCGTCTTTGAGAACTTCTTGTAATGGCCTTTTACAACCCGTTTCGTCATCGCACAGAGAATACCAAGTAGTAAGTGAGCACGAGTCATGACTTGCTCATCCCACCAACGTTTGATACCACAGCTGCTGGGGCTACCAGTTTGAGTGGACCGAAAACCACCTTACCAAACAACAGTCCGAATCACTAAAGCATTCATATGATGTTCTTGCGGAAGAATGTCTTAATCGTTTGAATGGCATTTCGCCACCACACCAAGGAGCCCTTCCGCGGAGCGAAAGCTTGCGATCACCTTCTGTTACTGGGGCGGACGAAGAAAATGAAAAGGGAAGACAAAATCAACACCGCGATCTATATACTCTGTTAAAGGACAATCATGAATCCGATTCCAAACTTCACCAACTTTGGAAAGAGGTGAATACTGTTCCACGATGGGTTGACTGGGTGCAGATTGAAAGAGGACAGAACGTGTTTTACCGCTATGGAGGACCAGCATTGACGGGCCTTACATACCAATCGCTTCTCGGGGGTATGGGAGCTGCGCGAGTTGTCGAAACCCTGGCGAGGACGGGAGGCTTTGATACCAAGGTTGCCAGGCGGAGGTTGTTTGAAACAACACAGCATATATTACAATGTACTTGGTCCCTAGAAAACATCCAACCCGGGGGTGCTGGATGGGCCTCTTCGATCCGTGTTCGTCTCCTACATGCTGCTGTTCGACAACGCATCATGAAACTTACCGAACAGCGCCCAAGCTACTTCAATGTTGAGGAATGGGGAATACCGGTCAACGATCTAGATCAGATAGCCACCATAGGAACCTTCTGTGCTACACTGATCTGGATCAGCTTCCCGCGCCAAGGTATCTTCCTACAGAAGCAAGAGAAAGAAGATTACGTTGCATTGTGGAGGTACATAGGCTACCTACTCGGTACACCGACCGAGCACTTTGAGACCACTGCCAAGGCGAAGGCTATCATGGAATCGTTGCTCCATAACGAAGTCCAACCTTCAGAGATGTCCAAGGTTTTAGCAAACAACATCATTCACTCGCTTGAAGGCCAGCCACCTACCTATGTCTCTCCAGACATGCTAATAGCCAGTGCCCGCTGGCTTAATGGTAACGAGCTGGCTGACGAGCTTGGTCTACCGCGAGTATCTCTTTATTACTCGCTACTCATGGCTGGCCAATGTCTCTTCTTCATGGGGCTGTGCTACTTCTACCGAGCGCTACCGAGCCTTAGCTACGCTCACGTGGAGCGTCTCAAACGAATTTTCTACGCCGTTATCGTCGATGCTAAGTATGGTCTTGCTGGGACAGAAACGCTATTTGACTTCAAGTATGTACCTGAGTATGACACAGTGACGGAGATGGGTGAGCCCAGAGCCATTAAGCTCAGGGGTTCGAGTGTAGAAAGGAGAAATTTGAGGGTTTTGGGTGTCTTTGTTGGTCTGGTAGGATCGTGTACGTGGCTCTCTTTTGTTGGGGTTCGAGCGGCTTCAAAAATGGTGGCTAAGCTATGGGAAGCAAGAGGATTGTGAAGAATGGTGCCTCCATAATAGCATTCGTCTCTTTATCGTTTCATCTTTTTATGCACACACAATTTATAACGCTTGGAACCAAACTCACCAGGATAGACGCCATTATCTCACTAATGCCGCATTCTATCCATACATTCCGCACGTGCTCACATGCATGAGGATTTTCAAGTTTTTGTACTCTTACTTTCTCAACTATTTTACTCGTTGGAATTTTCAATTACATTGACATCATGTCTCATAGATTATTTAAACCGACTTCTATGCTCTGTTCGGCTTCTCAAGCGGCCATCACATTACAATCATGGTGCAAAAGTTGCCAGATCCGAATGTTTGTGGGTGTCGAGCATTTTGGGGTCTCAATGGTGATTCTTATGAATCTGATTATCATCCATTTCACTTCCTAAACCCAAACCAGCACATGGAAAAGAATTTACCGGCCGCTTCCTGCGACCTTCCAGAGACCTTCGACACCGGTTCGGCAACAGTGCCTTCAACTACTCTCCCTCGCCCTGAAAACAACGAGGTCAAAAAAACCTGTTTTTTCTGGTACCATGGGAACTGCAGCCGAAAGAACGACTGTAACTTCGCACACGAAGTACGCATCACTTGGCCCATACCACCTCCACCTGGCTATACTCATCACACTCCTTGCTATCTCCCACTCTGCCCATTACGTGCAGATCTGCTGGGACTTTTACAAAAATTGGAAAGAGAGGAGCGGAATATACGAGAAGCATGTGCAAAAGCGAAGCTGAATCCAGTGCACGGGAAGATTGAGAGCGATTTGAAGAGGATCGAAAAAGAGATATATGGAGAGGCGGGAACCCAAGAAGAGGACGACAGCAAGTTGGACAACGACAACCATGAAGGAGGGGCTGCTAAGAGCTTAAAAAGGGCTTCAAGCCCAATCATAAGCAAGAATTTGGCGGTGGCTTCGCCGTTAGCATCACCGGTCCAGGATGAGATGCCTCCGCTGGCTTCCATCAGGCACCTTAGTATTCAGAGTAAAAAGCGTAAATGGGATGATAAAAGCCAAACCAGAAATCAAACAAAAAACGCGCAGGCAAGGAAAGTTCCGTGGCTAGTTTTATCGCCTAGAAACTACACGCCGCAACCAAAACAAGCTATACGCCGCGCTCTCGTCGAAAAGCCTACCACGAGTCGTCAAATCTGTTTCAGTTGGTATCATCTCGGTAAGTGTCAATATACTCCTAGAGGGTTACTAGGTTGTCTTAAGTGCCCGTGCGTTCATTTTATGGAGTTCGGTTTGCCAGTACACCAACCGGAGAATACAGACGATCACGATCCTATGTGTAAGCTTCCGTACTGTCCTATTTCTGGCGTCAAGAAGGTCATGAAGATTGAGCCTTTGATAGATTACATGCTACCAGAGGGAGACGACAGAGCAAACTGGGATACTGATGACTTAAGGCGTGCATTTGGTGAGATGGTGTAAAGAGTTTATGGAACGACCACGATTTCTTGATAGATTCATGGAATTTCGTGTATGAGTCTTTAGGTGGTAATGAAATAATCATTTGGTCTAAGGTTGGAAATTTTATCTTTCAAACTATCGGCCCAGTGACGCTAACATTCAATTCCATTTCCATGGCTCACTCATCACGATGAGTTCATTAAAAACATATGGGTACAATAGCCAACCTAAAAGACGCCAGATCGCAATAGCCTTGAATTATTTAACAGTGTAAGACAGTTATCTTCATTCTTATTAAACTTTCAATCAACATAATGGTCTCCCGTTTCTACACTGGGCTTTTATAAAGATACCCAGTCTTCAAATTCATACACCCCAAATCAAAGGCTCGAGCTCGAGCTTCATTCCGTTGACGGGCTTACTCGTGATTGTCCCACCAGCGATAACTTCCTCGTTTGGATCTGCCATTCGCATCTCAAAACACCCGACAAAAGCAGCGATTAGTGCCCTCAATTCTGCCCTTGCGAATCGCTCTCCTATACAGCTCCGTGGTCCATGCAAGAACGTCAAGAAAGCATAATTGCTATCAGCTCCACCATTCATAGTGGTTCGTCCAGATTCATCGATCCATCGCTCCGGTACAAACTTCTCCGAGTCACAACCCCACAGTGCCGGACTGCGATTAATGGCCCATGGAACAACATATGATATTGTTCCTTTAGGAATGAAGTGGCCGGCAATGGTAGTGTCGCGACTTGCTACGCGAGCAGACACTGGAATTGTTGGGTAGAGACGAAGAGTTTCATTACAGACAGCATTCAAGTAGGGGAGGGATTCAAGCAGCATTGCGATGTCGAATTCAGGATCCGTTGGATTGGGGATCCTTTCGTGGATCTCCTTTCGTAAGCGAGCTTGCGTGTCCGGATGGGTAGAAAGCAGATAAGTTGCCCACGTCAGGGCAGACGATGTTGTTTCATGTCTATATAAGATTAGAGCGGTGATGGAGGCCGTTTGGTATTGCATACGTACCCAGCCGCCAAGAATGTCAGGAGCTGATCGACTAAGCCATCGTCCGAAAAGTTGTTCGAACGTATCATAATGCTGAGGATATCTACACTTTCTTGGCTTTCCATCTTCATCTTAGCTTTTTTCTCCGTCACGAAATTGCGGCAGATTCTCTTCAAATTTCCTGTCGTAACTTTCACTCGTTTGTTGAGCTTCCATGGCAGGATGTTTACAAACCAGGGTGGAAGCAAAAGGTGACACAGAAAGTAGATAGCCTTCTCCGTAGTTGGTTCTAAAATTTCCTCATAGTTCTTGATGAGCTCATCATCACTATTCCTCAACGAGCCAATATCACGACCTAAGCCAGCAAGCCCGATGATATCCAGTGTCACCTGAGTAGAAAAGTGCCCGATTTCAAGTACTTTGTCAGGGGTGTCGAACAGCTCTTTCAAGGTACTCTCACACAGCTCGATTGACTTGGACCAGAACACAGGATACAGCTCTTTTATGTGACGAAAGCTAAAGGCCGGCATAATATGCTTCCGCTGGTGCTTATGCTCATCACCCTCGGTCATCAACAAACCCTCACCCAGAAACTTTTTCAAAAAGTTTCTCGACCACAACGGCTTTTCGAAGTCGTAACTCCGGTGAACAAGTACGTCTGCCAGGGCCGCAGGGCTTGTCAGAAGCAACCGACTGACATGACCAAAACTGTGGAAATGGATGATACCGTCGTTCTCTGTTTCCTTTAATAGGTCAAGAAGAGGACCGCCAGGTGGTCTTTTGACAAGTATCAGTCCATGCCCAATGATAGGCCAGTTTCCTCTTGGTGGGCAAGGCAGATGACGCAGCGGATTAACAAAGAAAGGATAGAGGACAATTCGAAAGAACAGCCATGTCACGGCCTGTACGGAGACAGTAATTGCAAAGTAGGAGGCTAGTGTGTTGGTTAAAAAGACACGAGGAAGGCAGTAAGAAGCAACAACAGCTTCTGCTAATGCAGCGAGAAGAAAGTTCAGAATCGTGACCTCCATATTGACATTCACAGCATAGGCTGGGCAAATTGAAGGAAGGGGTGTCGGCCTTTTGAGGGAGTTTCTAGGCTTGCGTATGCTCTATTAGTCTAACTGGTTTCTAACAATCCCCGCGTTGGAGTCCAAGAGTCCTAGTAGGCAGGTGACGTACACCCTCGCGATTAGATGCCTCGGCTAAATGTCAAGAAACGTGGTTAGCATGTGTTGTCTCGCTTATCATGCTGGCATGAATATTAAGGGATGTAGTTAATGAAAACACTTTATTCATAGAATATAAGTAACAAATACCTAAATAAATATAGTAAATGAATGGTTCTAAACTATCATACCATACAAAGCTATTATATATACTTAAATAATGAAATCAAGCAATTGGCGGATATCGCCATCAAGAAGACGGTCGTGATGCGGGCAGACACCATCCTGAACACTACTATAGAATGCCTTGAGGTTTCGAAATAGTATATATAGTAAATTGTTCCTAAATGCGCCTGGTTTCTACCTATTCAGGAGGAGGTCAACAAAAGCGACACACAAATCTTGAAGATTGCCGATAATTAAATCATTGCACAGTGCTTTCTTAATACCCATAAATTTGCTGGCACCATATAAAACCACTCAATTTTACACCGTCACGGTCGAGCATAAATCGGGGTTTGTTCTTATTCTAGTGTATGTAGCTTGAGCGAATTGCGGGTGATAGCTCTTCGTGGTGCTTGGGACTTTAAGCTTTCTCGCCAAGGCTCAATTTCCTTCGACACCCAGCGGCCTGACTGTGCTAGAGTCCCATGTTGACGAAGGCGTGCGGATATCTTACAAGGAGGTAGGTCGCTCGTGGACGGACCCAAAAAGCCCTCCATATCTAGCGGAGCGCGGTTCTCCAAGTCTATCTCAATCTTCCTTGCGCGATATTTAAAAGCAGCTGAGAATACCTGGTTATCCAGGAACGTAAGACAGATTACCGCGGTCTATTACCTCCCGACGCTAGGTCCCGTAGGGTGTACGACTGTGCTTGTGCTTTTAGTCTAAGGAGCCTTCGATTCAAGTTCCACGGTTCCGACTCGATCCTCGGATGTGTCTCAACTCCTTAATCTCACTCATTTCTGTCATCTATACATTACCAACAGACATGCCACTGTGTGAGCTACCTCAATTGCCAATATTGCAGTCCACAGGCTCCATTCCTCATACCACTCTGTTATAAGTTTTCATAAGGAGTTGCCCCTTGCTGCTCCGATTAACTTAGTCGCCGGGTTTTTATTTGAACGAACACTGATCTATGAACCAAGTTCCTGTAGGTGCAGACAAAAGTGCATGAGAGACAACAACGTTGATCTAAAACCTGTCGGCATCTAGAACATGTCCAAATCCTCGAGAAGACTGACAAGACTCTATCTATCGCAAACACCCAATACAAAGTTGAAAGCTAAAAGTGAATACTTCATTCAACCTTACCGAAGATATCCGGATCATTGCTCAATCCCACATGGTAGAGTTCAAGTACGGTGCTCCGCAATGCGTCTACTTACTTTCGCAAGCTTTTCAATTGCGAGTGACCAATCCTTTTTCTACAGAATCCTCCCATCCGCACACTCGAAACAAAAGCTACACCTGCGGGGCTAGTCATGGGGGCCGTTTACCCTCACGGCTAGTATTCCAACACCTTAGACATCGATGGGCTGATAGACCTTGTGTGAAAACCAAAATACCATGGTACCTGACCCCTTGCCAGCATATCTCACATAGGCGCCGCGACACCTTGTTGTTGTGGCGCAAGAGTACAAAATGCTACCCGCTATAGCTCGATGGTCCACCAATGTGTGTAGGACCTCCTCGATCAGCCAATGGACGCTGCAAGCAAAAGGCTGTTGACTATTGCATCTGTATACCAGCTTCCGAGAGAATTTGAATCTGCTTCTCCCAAGATCATCCTTGAGAGCACCTACTGGCGACCCGATGAGTTTCGCCTGGTTGATAAAGGCTTGATTGACGACGACATCGTTGGTAAGCAGACAGTAGAATCGTCAAAGCGATTACTAATAATTCTTGACCATATCCACTATAAATTTGAGAACACAAAGACTGGCCTCCTCCGTGTCTTTGAGCCGACAGTCCTCCATGAGTGCAGTAGCGCCACAGACAAGTGCGCTGAGGCGGTAGTCGACAAGCAAAAGCTGGAAATCGGGCATGTGAGAGGTCCTCTCAACGATGGCGAAATGGTTCTCTTGCGAAAATGAAAAAAAAGGTCGTATCGAAACACCCCTTGAAGACCCTCATAAGGGTGTTCTGGACCGAACAACGGAGGGAAATAAAAGTCTCCGAGAATCCTCTAACAATGGTATCTCATGTCCTATCGTCCACATTTTCTCCTTCCGCAAGGGACCTTCACAAGCGCAATTTCAAAGCCCAGGAAATTCGCCTCCTCCTCGATTGATACGGCGCCCACCTGCCGCTAGGGCATTGAATGCCTCTGCCGCGAGCTTCAGCGGGATTTTGTACGGCTTTATAAGGACATTTACAAATTGAAGAATGGCATTGAAGAGTACAGCCTGGACTGTATCATTGAGAGTGTCTGAGCTGGGCAGTATATTGGGAGTCAGACAGGGGGAGGGGGGATAAAGAAAGGGGCTATATATTTTGAGATGGGGAGGAAGAGAGGGAAAAAGGGGGCAGATAATTCGAAAGACATGAAAACATCGTGACTTAAGTGTTTGTGTCCGCCAAAGATTATCCTGACTCACTCTCTGCTCAGGTTTTCACGAGCATGTCGAGGCCTCGAGTATTCTGAGGCACTGGGCCGCTTGAACGGAGAAGATCCTTGCTCCCCATCGCCTGACCTTTCATCAAAGCATCCGATGGTGTAGACAGACATTGCAGGCGCTAGGCTATTCATGGGTATCGGGCAAAGGGAAGTCAAGATCGACAGGTGAATGCAAAAACTCAAAAGCAAACCAAGGATATCACTAAGACGTAGGACTGCGGGGCGTGTGTAAGCATACCCTCACCAGACATATGGCGTGTTTTCCCAGGTCCAGAACGTGCCACTATGTTGTATTCCCTTGGTCTGAATCACGTGTATCATCTTCGACACTGACTCCTCAGGTGTGATTATGCCTTGGACTTCCCAAGGCACGTTGATGTTCGCCATGTCACTAAGCGTATCGGTTAGCTTGATAAATACCGGGTAGGCTATGAACACACGTTGCAACCTCGCCCGGATGTAGAGCTAATATGATGGTGTCATCGTCCTTTCGCTTAAGTTCTGCGGCCATGTGTCGTATGGACATATTCAAAGCAGACTTGGAGGCAGCGTAAGCAGCGAAACCGTCCTCCATTTCTCGAAAGTTACCGTGTGAGCCCGAGTCACTAGACATGAAGGCAATGGTGCCAATTGGTATGTTAGTTTGGAGCAACTTTTGGGCAGTGATAATGGGGCCTATGGTGTTGGTGTGAAGATGAAAGGCAAACTCGTCGAAAGAGCTGTCTCAGGGTCAGAAAACATTCAAAACAGGCTGCCTAGTATGGTGGAATACATGTGCTGGTCCATGTAATAATTCTAGGAGTACGTACAGCTCGGTTGCTCTCTACTAGTGTCAGTGCTGGCACCTTGTACAAGGTAGCAGACATGATGCGCGCGGCTTACATTGGGGTATCTCAGCACACCTGCATTGATGACTACATAATCGATCTTCAGGTTCCGTAGGCCCGCAACCTGGCTGACGAATTCCTGATACACGTCAATACACATTTGGCTTCCGACTCGACCACGGTCGGTTGGTTGCGATGAGGAAACGCACGACGATGCTGTCCTCGGATAGCACATCACATATGTACATCTGGCAGCGGCCGTGGTCACTACCAGCTTGGCCTGGAGCGAAGGCTGAAGTTAGTGGGACGAAGGGCTGGCAGGGTGCCCGGGACGTACCCCACAGAGCCGACGCATGGGAGGCCCATTCCTCGCGCACCGTCGCAATGATACGCTCGCCGCGTTGAAGCAGCTGGCGCACAAACTCCAGGCCGATGCCTCTACTCGCGCCGAGGATCAGCCAAGTGCTCGAGTCCCGGTCGGCATAGAGAACATCTGGGATCTGGTTCATAGGGATGGGCAAGGTCGTGGGAATGGCGTGCAGGCCGAGGTTGTTGGTACGTTGAAGGCTTCACAGGACGGACTGCGCTGTACGTAGGCGGGCCTTAGCCGAGCATCATGGACAAGTGACCAGGCTGCGCTGTGCAGGCCATGCGAGCCAGAGTGAAGCGGATGCCGGCGATGGAGCTCCTCTGCGCATTCCTGTCCAAGGCCGGCTGTCCGCTGGCGCAGCGCCCAAGCACCCACTCACTTGAGCACCAGTCAGTGCGCGGAGCAGCCATGATGCGTCGAGCGTCCGGAAGAAACGGAGGTGCGTCATGCTGAGAGCCGCAACGACGGGCGCAGAGGACAGGACAAGGAAAAGGTCATGTCGAGCGAATTGCAGTTGCTGGCCAACGACCGCAGACGAGGCCCCGCCCCGGTTTTGCCCGGCCGCCCCTTTGTAAAGGCCGCCGCGTGATTCGCCAGACGCGCCACGCGCGAGCCCTAGCTGGGCCGGCAGTCTCACGTGACCGGATGACGATCCAAACTTTTCACCCTGCCTTCCCGTCGACTTTTCCTCCTCCTGACCTCTCCACATCCACCGCACACTCTGCCTTGTGCCCCATCCATTGCTATCCCCCCCGTCGCAGCTACTCCATCTTCTTCTCACATCCACCATCATGGGTTTCGAACAGGGTACGTTCTCACCATGGCCATGGCTGCCAAACGTCATAGCTTCGTCTCTGCGTTGCTTTGCCACGCTCCCGTCCGAGCCATTGGGCTTGCGCACTGTGTCTGGCGATGGCATGGCGAGCTGGAGCGCCGTGCAAACACCAGACGCTGCTGCCTGGCTGCTCTGCCAGCTGCCATCACGCTGTGGCAGCTTTGCGCTCGGGTTCCGGCCAAGCCAACTCCAACGGACATTGCGGATGCACACGCTTATTTCATCATGGCCATTGCTAACCCGTCTACGCAGGCGACGCTAAGAAGGGTGCCAACCTCTTCAAGACGCGATGTGCGCAGTGCCATACTCTGAAGGAGGGTGAGGGCAACAAGATTGGCCCCAACCTACACGGCCTCTTTGGCCGCAAGTCTGGTCAGGTCGAGGGTTTCTCATACACCGACGCCAACAAGCAGAAGGGTGTCACCTGGGAGCACGAATCTCTCGTACGCATCCACCCACAGTTATCCGTGATGCTCGTCTAACGCGCAACCCAGTTCGACTACCTCGAGAACCCCAAGAAGTACATTCCTGGTACTAAGATGGCCTTTGGCGGCCTCAAGAAGGCCAAGGACCGCAATGATCTCATCACGTTCCTCGAGAATGAGACCAAGTAGACGTTGGACACGCGTGGGCCTTGTTCGATTCTTCTCTAGACATAAACCTCTAATTTTGGCCGGTTTCCCAAAAGCCCTGGATTCGGAATTGCAGCTTTGGGAAGCCATGATAGACGTACGATTAGGGATGTAGTATGTGGTCGTTGTGTTTCTGTTAGCCTGTACAATATGCTTGGTGTATTATGCAAGACCGTTTCTTTTGATTCTAGAGGCAGCGCAGGAACCGGTCTGGGACTTTAGCGGCACTCAAAACAAGCATTCTCCTCTTCCAACTTGACCAACACTAGGCGTGAGGCTGCGCATGCAGCGAGGGCATCTGATGGATGCGAGTGACAACAAGCTTGGTGGGAAGCTGCCGCTGTGATTTGGCCGGTGGCCGGTGCCAAGCCCATGCGACGTGCTCTACAGAACGTTGGGCCCGCCTCAGGCAAGTGGCTCGGAGCTGAGGAAGAAAAGGTGATGCCCGGCGTGCCCCGAGCATGACGCCGCAGCGGAAACCTGGAGCTTTCGTCGCTTGCCGAGGGAATTCCGCTGCTGTGGCTGCTCAAAGTGGCTGGAGCCTCCTCTCTCCTGGTCTCCGGTCTCCCTCCATCGCCTCTTTTGTATGAATATCTCTCTACCTCCAGTCTGCTCTCTCGTCCCTTGCCCTTTATCCCCGCAGACAGGCAGACAGGCAGGCAGGCAAGCAGTAGAGCAGGGCAGAGCGGGGCCTCGACGCCGCATGTTCATCTTGATGGTCTCCTGAGATGGAAGCACAGCCAAACACTGAAGCTGGAGTGTTGGCCCAGGCGATTATTGCACCCCACGTGAAGGCCTGGTTCCCCCTAGCAGGCCCCAGGCGGACTGGGCGAGAGGCTCAACTCTGTAAAGTGTGGGGAATGGGTCGGCTGTCCCTTTGATCATCTTCCGCTGCCGGTCCCCCGTCCCCGTCCCCCGTCCCTCGTCCCACGCTCCATTTCCCTTCCCATCATCGCTGCAATTGCGCCGCTGGCATACCTCCAGCCTATACTCTCTCTCCGACTTGTGCTTGCATTTCAACCGGCCTGCCTCAGCCGCGTGCTGCATTGTGTACCTCGGCCCAGCTTTCCCTTTCATATTAGCGTCATAGCGGGGCGGAAGCCGTCCGCCGAAGTCGAAACACCGCTCGACGACTGCGAACGCATACTTCACTGCCTAGCCACCGCTGCACCACCTTGGCGACGTCATAGAGAGGGAGGCCGCGAGGCCTTGAGCAATTGCCATCATGTCGTGGAAGGCGTCGGAGAAGCTGATGGATACCATCAAGGTGCGGCGTTTCCGTCGACTCCGCTCGCGTGCTAACAGCAGCAGCACTACAGCAATTTCTCTCCAACCAGTGCGTATCGCGAAGCTGCCAGCGCATCATGCTTTCTGATTGACAGCTAGGTGTTTCCCTACGCCAAATGGTCCAATTCGGCGAGAAGCCGTCGCCAGGAACCCTCTTCCGCGCTTCACAGTTTCTCTCCGAAGAGCTTCCCATACGGCTGGCACACCGTGTGCAGGAACTCCAGGAACTCCCCGATGGCCTCAATGAGATGCCTTCGATTCAGCGAGTGAGGGACTGGTATGCCCAGTCATTTGAGGTCCGTGTTGCCACACTCTCCCTTCACGATGCTTTGACTCATCTTCGATTTAGGAGCTCACCAACCTGCCTCGGCCATCCATCCCTCCCGATGTCAGGGATCGACTGCTGCGACCGCCAAAGAAACCCAACGAGCTGACCTCCCGAGCGACGCACAATCCAAGCATTGTCCCCGGCCAATATAGGTCAGCTCCAGATAATGGAACTAGCAATGGGAATGGAAACGGGAGGGAAACGAAGGCTACCGCCTCGAATCGTAGATATTACGCTGCAGCCGACGATGGACAGGAGTGGCCACCGATGCTCAGTGCCTACAACAGCAAGTTTGCGGAGACGTTGGACAAGATCAAGCGGCGGCATGACAGCGTCGTAACCACCGTTGCGCAAGGCATCCTCGAATGGAAACGGAAAAAACAACGCATGCAGATTGACCATAACATCCAAGCTTTTCTGGATCGCTTTTACATGTCGCGCATTGGCATCCGTATGCTCATTGGTCAGCACATTGCTCTTACCGACCAACGGCAACGATCAGACCCAAACTACGTTGGCATAATCTGCACAAAGACTAACGTGCGTGACCTAGCTCAAGAAGCCATAGAAAACGCACGTTTTGTCTGCGAGGACCACTACGGGCTCTTCGACGCACCCAAAGTTCAGCTCGTCTGCAACCCTGACATTAGTTTTATGTATGTTCCCGGCCATTTGTCGCATATGCTTTTTGAAACGCTCAAGAATTCCCTTCGTGCTGTTGTCGAAACAAGGGGCCAAGACAAGGAGGAATTCCCTGTCACCAAGGTCATTGTCGCCGAAGGACAGGAAGACATTACTATCAAGATTACAGACGAGGGTGGCGGGATTCCTAGATCGGCTATACCACTCGTATGGACGTACATGTATACAACTGTGGATCAAACACCGAGCTTGGATCCCGATTTCAACAAGAGTGATTTTAAAGCTCCCATGGCTGGCTTTGGCTACGGTCTACCCATTTCTAGACTATACGCGCGGTACTTTGGTGGTGATCTTAAATTGATCAGTATGGAAGGGTGAGTTGAACACTTTAAATATGCAAGCACTTCGTTAAACGGCTCCAGATACGGCACCGACGTGTACCTACACCTCAACCGTCTAAGTTCGTCATCGGAGCCTCTGCAATAGCAATTACCAGTCATGAGGGATGAATGGGCATCGAGTGAGCTTATCCGTTCATCTCGAGGATTGGCGCATGGTAATCCTTACAGTTCTAGGAGCAAATCACTACTTGCCTCAAGGGCAATGCGCTTGAAGCTGAGTGGGCAACTCAACATGGAGGTCAGTGAAAGGAGGCAGGTTGGCGATGCTGAAGAAATGCTTGCGGAGAAGGGTGCTATGGTACCATGGTGGAGAAATGTTGGCATGGACGAAGGTATGTGAGGTGGCTTGTGGTACGCTGATCGAGAAAAGCGGCGTTTGAGCTTGATCCTGAACTAAGGAACAGTTCTGATGTTACCATTTCCCCTGTATCTACTGCGCATTTTGGGTTGGAGCGTATGGAGTAAGTAGTTAAGACGATTTTAAGGGATACAGACTTGAATTGGTGCACAGCGCGCACTACATGTTCTGGCCATGTTCTGGCCAGGGCTAGTTAGGCACTATAATTACATTCTTCACTCAAGGAATTGGACATGGTAGGAGCGCCACTGCACGCAATTGCGACCATAGTACAATGTAAGCAAGACTCGAGATTGCACTATTAAATTATCATTACCGGTTTATGTATATGAGAGTGAAGCAGATTTCATCTGAACGCCTCGCCCCCAGTCGTCGCATAGGTGAAAGTTAAAGGGAATTGAGATGCTAAGTGATTCACAGTGCCTCAGCACTGCATATCCATTGGTCTTATCGCCGCCCTTGAACCACACTTCCTCCATAGTAGGTTTCATAGGCCGCATTCACACTTTGGTGGTGCTCCTTAACTTTCCTCTTCAGCTCGTGCACCACCTTTCTCGTTGATCCTTCCTTCTTGCCTGCCACCAGAGGAACCTTCATCTCATCTGCAACAGCTTCCTTGGGAACTGTAGCCTGTACTCGCCGCGCACTGCCTCCGTAGTACGCAGCAAATGCTTCGTTCATGCCTTCATGGTGCTCCTTGGCCGCTTTCTTGAAGTTCTGCCACGTCGTGCGGAGAGAGGAGGCTGTAGATTCACTATCGATGGAAGGAGTCGAAGAAGCCGAGTGCTGGCGAACAGAAGTTTCGGTAGATGACCGTGGAGATGAACCGCCAGAATAGTAGGTTTCGTAGGCAGCATGGACAGATTCATGGTGCGCCTTTGCGCGGGCCGCGAGTTTCTTAAAGGTAGAGGTTGAAGTGGACATTTTGGTATCCCTTGAGATGGTGAGGAGACTAATGTTCAATTAAGTGATGCCCAGTGTCGGTTGGTGTGATAATTGTGAGGCGATTAATGAAGAGTTCAATGGATGTTCTGGACCTCGTTTGGAGCCTACTTTGATGCTTTGCGGTATGATACTCACTTCTTCAGTGCCTTCCTTCTCTTTATACTCGCTAAACTCTGACATGGCACTCCTATGACGGCTCGTCACACCATGCATGTCACCTATACGACCCGCTTACACAATAATAGATCTTGTAAGCAGCTCTACCATCAGCCAATGGGCATTTTCTAACCATATACCGGTGACTCGTCGTATTCATTCGTAGCCATCCAATAGTTGAGGGCTTGAAACGAGAGCCACACAGCTTCGGCTGATACGTCTGCGTGTGATTGGCCATAACGGATGACAAACGCCCAATATTTATAATCGCCCTGCCTGCACAGCACGTAATGTGACACTCACAAGGCGTGTGTTGCTCATCGCGCCTTACCGACGACATCTCCGGACAGGATTATCTTTTTCTTCTCTGGTTCTAATCCTAGTTTTCCGTCGCGCATGAGAAATGAAGAACATCCTCCCCGTGCGTTTTCCGATGGCTGACAGGCGGGCAAGTGTCGCCGCAGGTTTTCCGGCGGCTGCGTGCGACGGGCTGCTAGCGTGACTGATTATCAGGTCCTCAATGTTTCTCGTGGCCTAGGCCAGCAACACTGCTTCATTGTTGGCACAATCTTTCACTACTGGGCTGCTCACACTTGGTCATTGAAACTAGCAGGCGGTTCTCGAAGAGTCTCATTTGGTTGATTGATCTCTGTTTTCTTAGCTACTGAAAGGCTCTATAGACATACCAGGGGTGCGCAGATAGCTAGGAGAAAACTGATCCATTCCATCGTATCTAGTCCTTGCTCCCTCGACACTAAAACCGGACTTTGCTGTAAAGTGAAAATAAATTATAAAAAAAATCTCTCGACCCGGAATCGAACCAGGGACCTTTCGGTAACAATGTATATTACAGCCGAACGTGATGAACCAACTACACCATCGAGAGTATGTGCTTTCTAAACACGATGGTTTGGAACTGAGGATGGAGGTTCTGGCATTTTAATAATATTATATCGTTGAAAATTAATAGGCAGATAGCCCCGTTTCGAATCCGTTGATGTATTAGTGGGTCAGAGACCTTGACTAACTAGCTCAATCATTCGCCTCATTTTGCCACCCGTTTGGCTTCCTCATTTGCAACGGTGGACGGAAGTTTAATCTGTTTGTAGGTAGGTTATTTTGATACATGCCAACCTCCCACTCAAGCATGCTTTGTAATAACCGCGTAGTGGTGAGCGTCTGCGGTGCTCGAAGATATGAACCCACGTCTCAAACTCAAGCGACGACATATCGCTTTTTGGGTATCTACCCAACGCGCGCACGCTGTTTGCTGTATTCCGGGTGAATCCTGAATGCACGTTGATGCACTCGTGGTTCCTGCAGCCACACAGTCACCATTAAAAATGTAGTATGTGCAGTGTGGCACAATTGCTTTGAGTCCTCGCATCCGGTTCCTTGTCTCATTACTATTCGTGCCAACCATCGCCATGATTTCGCTACATCCCAGTCATTCTACCCATTGCAAGCTCATAATACCGGCCGGTGGCACTGTTGCGCGGGATTTGCGTTTTCTAGCACCGGATGGTCGAACCACGTGCCCACGTTCTAGATGTTCAACGCTTAACCGGCTGATTGCTTCTTATCCCTACCCGGTCCGGAGCGCCGAGTACTTTTACTTGACCCCTACACCGTCTTGGGTTTACTCATAAAACTGAGATCCCCTTAGCTTCAACGAGCTGTGGTGTAATACAGGTCTATGGCACCGCATTATGTACCATGGCTTTTGATGGTCGGTTTGGTATAAGCGGTTGGGTCAACTAAACGTCCTCAACGCACTCTATCAGCATCTCCATCCTGTGCCTCGCACTACTTCCGAGTACCTACACCTTCTAGACCGGCCCCTTCATTGGCTCGTACTGCAGCTTATAGTATCTCCAGGGTAGAATTTCGCCTAAAGAGCTCTTCCGAAGCAAGGTATACTTGGACAGAAAGCCAATTGACGTATCACAGCCCGAGATTATTCGCGTATAAATTACCAGTGCAGTTCGACCACTCGCTACTCGGGACGCCTGCCAATCGGCACGCACACTGTGCGGGAAGCTTGGTACCCCCCTAATGAACCCCAATCTAAACAGAATCTATATGAACTTGGTTCTCGAATTTGCATTGTCATCAGCCGTGAGCAGTCGTTATTGCGCCTGCGGCAGACAAGATGTAGAGTGCAATTCTGGAATGAAGGTTTGATTGCAAGCGAACTGACGAGTCTTAAGCGGCAGGTAAGGCTTGTGTATGTCCACTGCTGTTGATGTTGTTCTCTCCGTCACTCTGCTGCTCTGTTTGACCACTGTTTTTCATCATGGCAGTCTTTCACCATAGAAATGGGTCACAATCTCATATTTTTTCTTTATGCCGAACGTTATGCATATGGACAACATGGGTTCAGGCTGCTGCAACACTACCTCAAGCGAGTATGTTTCTTAGGCAATGTTTCGTATCATTTGATTCAACCGACCTTCGCACTAACACAGGCTCATAGTTGCGTATACAGACGGATTAAAACTAGCAGGGAGTCTTGCTTTGATACCATCGGCTCCAAGTATGTAATTATCACATAGTCAATTGTCAAAAGGAATTCTGTTACTGACGAGGGTGTTTGGCCCTAGGAGGAACTTTTATCATACCGTCTGCACCTATCACTTCGTCGCCGACACAAAGCGTCCTCACATCATCACAGTCTCGCTCTCCTGGCTTGATACCATCAGCACCACTTTCATCAAGTACCCCATCCATCGCTCCGCCTCCTGATCCCACTTCCTCATCACCAGTTCTTCTACCTTCGTCTTCGTCTTCAACAGGCCTTATACCCTCCGCGCTACCTACCCAAACGTTTCAAGTCACAACACCAGGGGTGTTGCCGTCGAGTAGTCATGTACCTACGAATGGCTCTTTTACCTCGAGTGAAACCGACATAAGCTCTACAACACCGTCTGGAGTACCAATTACAATGTCGACGAGCGAAGGCCTGCACCCTATACCAGCACCAACGACAGTAACAGGTGACCCTAATGGCCACCATGAGATTCCAGAGCCAAATTTCACCATTACTCTGCCTTGTCGCGGTTGTTCTCCAGCCATCGAAATCACTGCCACAGGCTGGGACCAGATACCGACATTCCCCGCTCAACCTCCAGCCCAGGAGCAGGAGACGAAGCAAAGCCCGCTGCCCCTAGTAACGGTCACTGCTGGTCCTTCCAATATCCTTGTCAGGCCCAATCCATCGGCTGGTATCATCATCGGCGACTCCACCACAGTGCGCCCGGGTCAAACCGTTATTGTGGACAAGACACCTATTGCTATACAGACATCATCCGGTCGAACCGAGGTCATTATTGGCGGAACACAAACAATCCCCTTACCTTCTGTAAATGACCCATCACTTCCACAAGCAACCATTACCATTGGGCCATCCAACATTCCCGTCAAACCCGAACCTACGGGCTTCAATTTCGTTATTGGTGACTCTACGACCATAAAACCTGGTCAAACAATCACCATGGATAATACCCCAATTGTCGTCCAAACCTCCGCCGGCCGTACCCAAGTCATAGTTGGCGGCACCCAAACTGTCCCTCTTCGGCCCGGCGACATGACCGACGCCCCTGTGCTCCTTCCCGTTACCGTCGGGAGCCAAATCCTCACCCCTATCCCGAGCCCAAACGCAGACCTCGATGCTTCCGCCAACCCAATAAACTACGTTATTGAAGGACAAACACTCCTCCCAGGTGGTCCTGCGATCACGGTTTCCGGAACCACGCTCTCGCTCCTCCCCGCTGCGACAGCGCTTGTCGTAAATGGCCAGACCACAACGCTTGTTCCGTCCCACGGCGCCATATACACAACTACCTCAGCCGCTCCGCTGACATTATGGGGCCACGTCTACACGGCTAACCGCGCAGGATACTATAGCCTCGCACCAGGAACAACTTTGGTACCCGGTGGTCCACCTGTTACCATCTCTGGAAGTGTAATCAGTCTGGAGCCCAGGGGTACCGCAGCGATTATCCAAGGTAGCACGAGTTACATGCAGCCGATTACTACCATCGTCACCGTAGCGCAGACCTCTGGATTCGGCGGTGACGGCGCAGGCATATCGACGCCAATGCCGTTAGAAACAGGAAAGGTCCATTCCGGTGTTGGAGCGGTTAAGGTAGGAACTTCAGGAGACGAGTGGGCCAAAGCAGTGCTTGTTCTTGGGGCGGTGACCTGGTATTGGTTGACCATGTGGCTATAAAAATCAGACGGAAAAAAGCAGATATGAGATACGCTGATGAGTACATGTATTATTATGATATACCCCCCGGATCTACGCAACGAATCTTAGTTAGCATGGGCGGAGTACCAGGCGTACAAACGCTTGACTTCCAAGCTACAAATTTAAGCATGCATTCTTCTTTTGAGTGTGGATATGCTATGTTGACTAAACAATGGCATAGATCGTCCTCTCCACACAGTGAACAAGGGTTCATGGTGCATCTTTAGATTTGCTGTCTTTATCCTTGAATCTCCAACTCAACGGATCTTACATGATCCTCCGTTGTACGGCCTAGTCCTTCCCTTGCGTAGAAATCCATGGGATATAGATTTTTCCTTTGCTCATGATTCTCCTCGACTACTTCCTCCAACCACGGCGCGTCCCTAACCCCTAGTGCAACCAATGCCTCATAAGGGCTTAGTAACGGGCGCGGGAATGCATATCCCCAGTCTATGCTCAATCGGGGGCACGCGATTTGCACCCACGCGTCCACGTCATCCATCATGGCTAGCTTCCCGGGGAAGATCTCTGACAGAAGAAGATTTATGGAATTGAAGCCTTGGCGCTTGAGCTCATTCTCTATTAGTGTCAGTGTGTACGGGTTGCCCTGACGACCAAGCGAACCCAATATAATACCCCAAGTGTGGGCCTTACGGGCAGTGATAATGGCAGTACGCCGAAGAGTATAGAGCGAAGTATGAGCATAGGTTTCATGCGTTAGACGGCGGGAGTAGGGATCGTAGCGGTAAGCCGGAAGCGAGGGGTTTGCAATCATGGCACTCTCGAGATGGAACCGGCCATCGCCAAGGTAGAGAAGTAGGTCAGGTACCGGCTCTTCTTTTCCTTTCGTGTCCAGTTGTCCCGACTTGATAGCCATCGAAGGTGAAGTACATCCCAGTATCTCACCTTTTGATAAGGGTGCGATCTGTGGCACGATGGGGTTGTAACCTTCCCTTCGTAAAATAGAGACAACACCATGAATGGTCGCATTGAATTGTATGGTCCCAACAAGTGCGATGGTCTTTCCTGTCGGGAAATTTTCCGTTATTGTGTTCACTAAATGCTGCGTGTCTATGCTGATCGCCACGAAGATGTACAGTGTTGCAATTTTGGTCACTGCAACAGGGATCAAACAACTGTGGGCATAATGTATCAAGAGATCACAACCCAAGGCCCGCGCTGTGAAATCATCAATACAACATGCGCCGTATGTCACGTCGCCCATGATCAACGTGGTTATGCCTGGGCAAAAGCGCGTTAGGATGTCGGATATGGTGGTTGCGAACAGCAAGAGTCCCTCGGGGAACTGAAGCGCGATGGACGTAGCACCAGAGGAGCGGATGCGATGGATACATTTGTAAATTTCGAAGTTGTAGTTAGGTGGAAGCAAAGCAACGGCAGCGTTTATGTCAGGATCGTGCAGGATCGAGTCCGGTATAGAGTTCAGCGCGCGTGCAGTGCGACGAGGTTGGGCGACTGAGCAAGCGAGTCAGCCTCCGCTACAACAGGATAGCCCAGGCGCGTCTCACACCTTGTATCGCGCTGGATTCTTCGATATTGGCATTAGGGTCCAGCAGCTTGCCTGTGCCGGCTGATACCTGTGCTGTCTTGCGCCCCACGAATCGTCGCCTGGGCTGCTTCGGCTCGACAGGCACTTCTTCTGGAACACCCTCTTCTGCTGCAGGGCCCAAGTTTGTGGCTGCTCTGTCGTTCTCCATGGGCATGCGTATATGTTGTGGATGCTGTGTCGCGGGGTGAGTGGGTTGTGGTGGGGCAAGGAACTTTTTCGGCCTCCCTACATCTATGTAAGTCTCCTGCGCGCTACGCCCGCGCTGTCACGCCACCACGTGAGAGGACCGAACCTACAAATTGATTCAGAAAGCTCACAATATTATTTGCCGCTATCTACAGGGATATTTACACCATCAACCGGACTTAAGCTGTCTGCCAGACACTTGCCATGGCATCCGCTAATATAGCCATACCTTCACTGATCTCTGCCTCGGAAATGACAAGTGGTGGCACGAACCTCAAAGTGTTCGTGCCGCAGCTGATGATCAACAGCCCTCGTTCCCTTGCCGCAGTGATGATGGGAGTAGGGTCGGAATCAAGCTGCAGGCCAAGTATCAAACCTTGTCCCCTCACCTCTGTGATGCGGCCGGAGAACTGCTTTCGCAGTACATTGAAATGTTTCTGGAATAGTTCGGATTTAGCAGGAATGGAGTCAAGGATTTCAGGAGAGGACAATCGGGATAGGATGTGGGACGCTACGCGGCACCCAAGAGGGTTCCCACCAAATGTTGTGCCGTGGTCACCAGTCTGAATATGATCACAGACGAAATCATTCACGATGGTCGCACCAATGGGGAACCCGTTTCCCAGTGCTTTCGCCGTCGTCACTATGTCCGGATGGCATTCCGTAGGGTAGCCAGCATGGGCCCAGAAGTTGCCCGTACGCCCCAAGCCGCATTGGATCTCATCATAGATCAATACAGCTCCAACATCGGTGCAACGCTTTCGCAACGCAATCAAGAACTCTGGCGTTGCTACATTCACTCCACCCTCGCCCTGGATTGGCTCGACGATGACTCCACAGGTCTGTTCCGTCACTAGGTCATTGATGGATTCCACGTCGTTGAAATTCCCGTACTTGAATCCTGGAACCATAGGCGAGAAGGGCTTCTGATACTTTGGATTGGGCGTTGCACTCAAAGATCCCATCGTCCGACCGTGGAATGAGCCATGGAATGACACAAACTCGTGCTTGGGTGTGTCGGGGGATACAGCCTTACCGACTTTGCGCGCGAACTTTATAGCTGCTTCGTTGGCTTCGGAGCCACTGTTGCAGATGAAGGTACGTGTAGCTGAAGCGAAGCCGCCAGTCGCGTGGGTAAGTTGGATGAGCTGCTTAGACAGCTGACCAGTAAGAGGATTATGGTATAAGTTTGAAGTGTGCATGAGAATTTGTGCCTGTACCGAGCTGAGATCAGCATGATGGCCAACATGCCTGCAATTTTCCCATTCCACACACCTGTTGACCAATGGCCTGGGCAACGCCTTCATCGCAGTGTCCAAGCGCATTGACAGCGATACCTGCTGTAAAGTCCAGGTACTTTCTGTTCTCTACATCGTACAGGTAGCATCCTTCTCCCTTTTCGAACATGGGCGGTGGGCGCACATAGGTTGGCACCATGTATGGAAGCTGTTGGCTGACGAGGCCAGCAGTTTTGGACGTCGAGGAAGGGTCGGGGGTGGGGAGAGAGGCCTCTCGCTGGGGCCAAGTCAGCGTCTGAAGGCGGAGCTCGTCCGTTCGGGTATGCGTACTGCTATCGTATCCTTTATATCTTGTGGCAGGCTAGAGCCTTTAAGAGCAGCGGCGGTAGAAGCATAGCGAGCGCGGGAGCAATTGGCTCGCAGAACGGTCGCCAAACGCCGGGGAAAGAAGCGCAAAGCCATAGAGTGTACGTCCGAGTGTACGCGTGCGTGCGTACGCCGCGGGAAGAAGACGAAGGGAAAAGGTGAAATGTTGTGTTTTGGGGCACCAATACAGAGGACAAGTTTTGAGATTTCCTGTGGCTTGCCATGGGCCAAGCAAGGGCTGGGGCTAGGGCTGGGCCGCCTTATCGATTAGGCTCGCTGTTGCCGATCTCGGCGGTTCTCGTATTGCGCACACGCGCCTCGAACAGGCCCTATACTGTATACACCGCATGCTTGCTTTCAATGTCTCTTTGCCGCCTTTTCTTTCCTCGTATGCTCAATTAATTCATCCATCCGCTTGAAACTCGTGAATCCTTCAATGAAACAGCTTCCGACCCAAGCCCACCACACGCCCTCGAACGGCGTTAGCCCATGCCTACTCAGTTTCTTGATCATCATGGCTGTTTCCGTAATATGGATACCGACCATGATGGTCAACAGGTAGGGCTGGATGGTAAGGCAAAAGCTACTGAAGCCTGGAAATCGGAAAAGCACGTTGTTGTACAGGAGCGACCCCGGTCGAAAGTTTGCGGGCCGAGAGTAGGCCATGTAGACAAGGAAGCATTGGGTAAAGTTCCACAAGTGAAGGAAATGGACATAGGGTGGAGAATATCTCGAGACGGAAATGTCGCTGCGGCCAAGGGTTTGGAGGGCGTCCCTATCAAGCTGCACGAGGCGTTCGCGTGCCTCACGGAGGGACTTCATGGGCGGGTCGAAGTGAATGGCGATTTGCTGGCCACCACAGTCGATTTTGATGTCATCGAGTGTCACGTCTGTGAGGCGCGCATTGCGAACTTGGTAGAAGGACTTGTGCTTGAAGGCTTCGAGATAGCGACGGATCTGAAGAAGTCAACACGGGCAGCCGCCCCAAATGCCGATGTTTGCGGCCGCACAACTTACAGAATCGCCATGGTCAGCATTCATGTGCTTGACGATGCGCTCCTTTGCAGCAGCTTCCTGTGCTGCCGGAGTCGCCATGATGGTGCAACCTGCATACGGTGGTCTTGAGGTTGATCCAGCCTCCACATGCACGCTCGCGTTCCGACGAGCACGTGCGTACACAGCTGTGTTTCGGAGCAGGCCCACTGCTCCGTAGCAATGGCACCTGCAGAGGCCCAAGCTCTTCTTCTCCTCCGGCCTGCCATCGCGATCGACTGCATCGGCGAGCCGAGCGGAGACGCGCTTTGGCCCCCCCCAAGCCGTTCGCCGTCCTCGGCTGAGGCGTCCGCGTATGACGCCGGCGGCCCCTCTCCACAAACTTGGAAGTGCAATGTCCAACCAGGCAGGGAACGCCCAGGATGGCCACTGCTTACGCCCCGCCCGTCTAACGCCCTGTCTTTGCGAGCAGGGGTGGCCGCAGGTTTCGGCCATGGTTCACAAGAAATCCCGTGGGCCATAATCGAATGTGCCTTTCGTTGCGTCAGACTGCATAGGTGCGTGGCTCGTGTGAGCATGGGTCTCAAGTGCCTCTCATTTCAAACCGGTTCTTGTCCCCTCGACTATTCTCTTAACCACATTCTCCGCCAGCATTCTCACCTCACTGCTTGACCCACACTCCAATTCCACCCAGCCTTGAACCACGCACACTATCGCCATGGCGGATACAGTCGAAGAGACTAAGAACTCCGTTGCCGGAGAGGGACAGGCCAATGCCAACGCCTCCGTTGGAGGCTCAGGAAGCGCAGAGAGCACGAGTAAGAAGACCGAGAAAAAGGCACCCAAAAAGCTGGGCAACAAAAAGCCCCAGCAGCAGCCCACTCCCGAAGCCACGCCCGCCCCCGAAAGTGATGGTGAAGGAGAGGCTGAGCAAGAGGACGCAGGACGAAAAGAAACCACAAACGCCGCCGACGATTCCGAGCCCGAGCCACAACCACAGAAGTCGCAGTCGAGACGCCGCCAGTCTCGAGGCCGTGGACGACGAGGCGCCCCCGAATCGGACACGGAATCGGTTGCGCGCTCCGATGTTTCTGCCTCTGGTGGTCGTCGCAACCGCCAGCGCCAGAAGAAACAGCAGGGCGGCAAGGGCGGACCCCTTGGCGACATCAGCGAGAACTTGCCCGGCGGCGAGCTTGTTGGTGGCGCAACCGACATGGTGCAGAATACAGCGGGCAATGCTGTCAACCAAGTCGGAAACACGGCGGGTAAGGCCCTCGGAGGCCTGACGGGCGGAGGAGGAGATGAGGAAGATGGGGACAGCAAGGGCGAGCAGCTTCGGCTGAGACTAGAGCTCAACCTCGACATTGAAATTCAGCTCAAGGCCAAGATTCACGGCGACCTTACGCTGGGCTTGCTGTAAGTCTCCTTTGTACATGGTCTCCATTTCATTGATCAATGGCTGACTTTGGGCAGCAACTAAATGCTTTGGAATGCTTGTTGCTTTTGCGCTCTCGTTCCCTTGTCTTTGGCACGCGACCGGATCATGTCTGGAGCGGGTGCGCTTTTCGTCTTGGACGGCGTTGGTTCTACGGGCGCCCATAGTGTAACTTTTCCTCCCTCGCGCTGCATGTGCATAAGAAAAGCTATGTAACAGTAATCCACTCCACGGTTCCTCACGAATTGGTTAGCTCTGTGAATAAATCCCAATCCTAACCCCAATTGCAACTCCAGTTCCCAGCCCGACGAGTGACGACGGAGCTGCCCCCGCCATGCCTCCTGTGCTTGCCAACCTGCCAGCCTGCCAGCCTGCCAACTTTCTATACCCCGCCCGTTGCACGTTCACATCCGATATACGCCTGCCACGCAAGCTCAGCCGTCACGCCGGGTGTTTCAGCACAGCCTGCAGTCCTACTGTGGAGCTCATGCAGCGCAATGCACCAGGCCCTCGTCCCTGACGTCAGTCATCGCGATCAGGACTAGGCGGAGCAGGGATCTGCAGCCAAACGCCCGCCGGGCCCCGTGCCCATTACCCCCAGCCGCGAAGTCCATCAATCCATCAATCTTGTTTTTGGCGTGCGGGCTAGACCTGCAGTACCTCTTCTTGCTCCTCGCTGACCTCTGCGTCGTCTTATTTCCCATCGCTCAGTCTCGTCTCGATACTCCCTGCACCAGCGCCTATCCACACATCACCGTCCGCTGCCCACTATGGCCGACCATGAATCCGACTCTGAGCCCCATGAGCGCACCACTATGCAACAGCAAAAGGCCATCAATGCGAAAAAACAGGCAAAGCGGGAGGCTGGCCAGCAGTCCGCCCGCTCACGATCCGCGTCACGTCGTGCCCGACGGCAACGCATCCAGAAGGGCATGGAGGAGGGCAAGTACATGAAGACGACATCGCTGGAAGCCCTCGAGGAAGCCGACGCCAACAATGAACTCAATCAGATGCAATTCTTCGAGCGCATCGGCCCAGACAGCACTTCCATGGACGGCCCGGTGACCAAGGCCCGAGCCCTACGCGGCGAGATTCCCATGCGGGGAACAGATCCCAACCAGCCGTACCGGATGCCTGAAGAGGCTCGCAAGAGTGCGCTGGATGACACAGATGGCCTGAAGTTGAAGCTGGATGCAAACCTCGAGGTCGAGATTGAACTCAAGGCATCCATCCGAGGTGACCTAACTTTGTCCCTGTTGTAAGTACCGCCTTTTTTTCGTCATTCCTCCCCGTGAGCCCAACCCAGTTTTTTGTTTTCTCCTGCTCCCAATCTTTCAGGTCAATGTCTGGTGTGGTTGTTAACAGGGACTAGTGCATGATGGTTTGTTATACGCGCGAGCTATGGAAATGACATAGACGAACTGTCGCCATCAATCTCACGGCCTATACGCACGGCGCACAGTTTCTTTTCTTTGACCATGTACAAGTCTGGCGCCTTGTGTCAAGCGTTTCGGAGTTGCGTGTAGCCATGTTCAGGCATTTTGGGTACTTTGATTAAGCATAAAAGATACTGTTAATCAACGATTGCATGTTCAAATTCGGCAACTGTCGCCAACATCATAGGGTTGACGTTCGCACTTAGCATGTCCCCCATGTTCGCCGCATTTCCTATGTTAACCCACAATGCCTTTACGCTTGTTGCTGACGCCCAATAGCGCTTCGGACGATGCCTTTGCTAGCATCGGGAGAAGCTTAGGTAAAGTTGGATCAGCTGTTGGCAAGATCGGTGCAGCTGCAGGAAAGACTGCGGGAAAGCTGGGAGAGAGTGCTGGAAAGGTGGGCGGCATTGTGGGCAGCACAGCGGGGAAATTGGGGGGAACAGCGGGTTCTTTAGGATCGGGTGTCCGGTCGCTGGGCTCCACCGCTGGCAACCTCGGATCTATGGCAGGAAATAAGGTCGGCAGCACTGGTAATACCGTTGGTAAGGTAGGTCGAATTGGTTCGAATCTGACGAATACGGTCCAGGGCGTTTCGAAACGATGAGGTAAAAGGCTGCCTTCTAGAAAGCCTGGAATATATTGAGACAAGCTTTGCCAATCGAATTAAATCGTGCTACGGTGTTCATCTAAAAGAAAATTGCTTCAACCGTAGCCGCACTCGCCCAATTTCGTCTCACCGACTTTCTTCACTTACTTCACTATAATTCACTGCACACTATCCTTCCAGCTTCATATACTTCATACCTTCACTTCCATGTATCAGGTTCACTGCGGGTCAAAATCTCTCGAAGAGAAACAAGACGACGCCCTGCTACCACTGGGGGCACGCATTTTCGATTTTGAACCCTCATATGTTATCCCATATGAATGTCTTGTCCAGAGATATCAGCCGGGTGATCACCTGAAGCACAGAATGGCTGTCTGTGACAACCATCTTACTGTTCACGGTGACCTTCGTAGACTCAGTGTTCTCTGGCAAGAAGCATTTCAAGAGGTTTTGCTATCGACAAAGAAAAGGTGCAGTCTCCCAGATTCACTAACTGCACGCGACACAGACCTACTCCTTTCACATATGGAGCAGTTGTCGGTGGATGTCAAATTTTGGGAAACAAAGGTGGACAAGTTGATCTACCAAACGCCGGGCTCTATCAGAAATATCAGCTCGTGGTCTACATATCTACGAAATATCAATGCATTGAGTGAGCTAGACATTGAGCAATTAGAGAAGGAGATGGACAGCTTCCGTCGATGCCTGAAGATGATTGCCGAGAACACTAAAGCAGCCGTTTTATGCCGGCAGATACCACAAGAGATTCTCAAGGTAAGCAACCTTCGAGCACTGGAGGTTGTTCACCACTATGCCTTTGACTTATGTTACTGTGTATCTACTGGGCTCCCAAACTAACGACACATCGTAGGAGGACTACACTTCCAAAATCGCGGAGATCACATCCCAACCTCAACCTTCTGCAATCACAAATGAGCCGTGTCAAGAAGCCGACGAAACAAGGGACATGGTTAACGAACTTCCACCCAACGCACCCAAACCTTCAAGTCTCCAATCACATCCAGCCCAGGCTGCACAAACTAACCGTACGCTGAGAACATATGGATCGACTTCCGAACACTCTACCGGGTATGTGTCAAACTCACAGACTTGCTGCAGAAGCACAGACCAAAAGAATAATTATAACCATCACTTCTACAAGTCTGATAGCTCTACTTTGAGAGGGGCTAATACCAGCTTCCCTAATAATGTTTGGGTGTATGATTCGCATACGCGATTTGCACATCCCAAGATACCTGCGAGGCAGAAAGCTTCATTCTTTCGACAACACAATTGGCAGGGTATGTCTTAAAGAGTTAATCGGTATATTCATACTTACTGTTCAGGCCCAGGCGTTCAGCAACAGAATACAGAGCCGCAGTCACAATTCGCTTGTCCTCGTTTTAATAGTCTCAAAAATAGTGTTCAAAATCAATGGGCGAGATGGAACAATAGCTCTCGCAGGGATTCTAATACTCTACCTCGGACCTGGCGGAGCAGTCTTCGTCGTTAAGTTAAAAATCGAACTCGAAATAGTAGTGTTGTTTGTCCATGTGGATCTTCGTCTCTCTTCGCTGAAGAGCAATAAATAGCAAAATGTTTCACTCTCGAGGCCGGGTGAAATCCTACATGAAATAACGCAGCAGCACTAGGAGTGTCCATCCAACTGTTATGCTGTCTACGAGTTGCCTGTTGTTAAACATGTTGACCAATGCGCACAACCTTCGCCAATAGAGTGTCACCCAGAAGCAAAAGAAAAGTGCTACCGGAACATCAAACTGGAAAACGATGATCATACGTTAATATATGAGACTGGATGAAGCTTGAAATCCCATTCCAAACTCCTTTGAAGCCAATGATAAGTTCCTTTGCACCCCCGAAGGTACCTATGAACAATTCTGGTATCTGTAATGTGCCCAATTCAAAATAATCTGACGTCTTGCCGGCGTTGTCCTACCTCCATAACCACATCCACTTCCAGCACCGTCCTACACTCATTTCTGGTTGGCCGCCCCATTTCGCCATGCACATGACCATTCCAGCTATCGCCATGAGTCCGAAGACCATCAAAATGGCGCACATGAGCAGAATGAGCTTTTGGCAGAAGCTAGCACGGCGATAGTGCACATAGATGTTGATGTCAAGCGGTCTCTCGTCGTACTTGTATGTGTCTTCATCGTGAGAGGGACGTAGTGATCCGTGCATGAAAGGGCGGTCGCTATAAGGATTTTCTGGATCCATGGGTTTGATTTCAAAATTTCTGGGGAACGATTTTTGCGGAGTCGTGCTAAGTGGTTGCTTGCCAATGGTTCAGCCGATGGTCGCGAGAGTAAGCTGATGGATATGTGGCTGGCATGCGAACCGGAGCATTAAGTAGATAAAGCACGATAGGGGGGCTGTGCAGCGTCGCAGGTTCGCGAGCTCAACGCAAATCATAGCCTATGTCTTGCTTTGTGCTGAGCTGAGACGCGTTCATAGACGCTATGACGATCCTTCGATGCTCCATACGAATCCGGCACTGCACAGCCCCCATATACAGCCTAGCGCCTCTTCGTCCGATGGCCATCAGCCTGATTTTCACTCATGCTCTCGGAAAACGAAAAAAGTCGGACCTCTCAAAGGGATTCTATAAAACAACACAAGAGGATAGCAATAGGCTGTCAAGGCTGTGCCTTGTTTTCGACCTCTTACATTCCCAGAAGAGCCTTGCTCCCAATTGCTCCACCTTTTCGTATTTCTCATTGCATGTTCTATCTATCGAAGACGAGTCATACAAGGCAGCCTACACGTTTACTGTTATTAAGATGCATTTCCATTGCCTAACTATTACTCATTCAATCTTCTGCGTCTTATGATTTGAATTTCATTTGGCCTGTGATCTACACTCATAGATGAATGGCTTGATTCCATTTTCCTATATGTGCGCGACGGCGCTCTGAACAGTTATGGACACGAATACTAAACATGAAGACAGAAGAGCATTACGCTAGCAAGAATTCTGACTGAAATCTACTATACTGACTTCACCTCTTTAGCGCCGTCTCAGGGTCTTTCTGGAAAGCCTTGCACCATGTTACCCATTCGGTCGCTGCCTTTCTCATAATTCGTTTCACATCCTCCTTTACTTCAATAAGTTGATACCTCTCGTCTTCCTCGCATGTGAGCGTCTCAACTCTGTCCTTGAATTCCACGTCCAGGTCACGCCCACATCTGCGAGTGGGTGTCCATCCAATAGCCTCTATAACACTATCTTCATTGACGTCTCCTGTATCTTCTTGTATCTGCGGGAACATGCCGAACTCTTTCTCCAGACATGCTAGGTTCAGATAGCGACGCAGGGTCTCGATTTTAGCAGACGCTTGGAGCTCCATGGCGACCGTTTTTGCGTTGTCTGTTCTCTCAGCTTTGACCGTCATCTCTTCGTGTCTGGGGTCGGATTCATGATGGCCACACGTGCAGCCTCCTGTCTCCGTTCTATGTTCTTCGTATTTCGGTGCTTGATGTTTGCCCTGCGTAAGCCCCTTCGTTATTTTCTTACTACTGATGAAACTGGACGTGGATGTGTACGCCCAGATTCCAGATACTTGGGTGAAGCCTCCCAGAGTAACAATCAAAGAAGCATCAACTGCTGCTGCCACCGGGAGCAAGGCAGACGCTATGAACGCTTGGTTACGTGACTTCTCACGGGTGCGTACAAGGCTGTCGACAAATTCGGTTCGGATTTGCTCCGGGGTGAGGGAAAGCGATGGAGGGTAAATGAGGGTAAGAGCTTTAAGGCTTTTGGACTGTTGGTATTTGTCATCGTCTCTTGATGAAAATATCTTTGAGGAGCCCTTGGACGCATTTTCATCAGTGTCGTCCAAGTCTTCCCCCACTGACGTGATAGTACCTCCCGAAACTCTGTCCAAAAACTCGACGTTCGAGGACCTGGTCATGTTCATGCCTTTGTGAATCAAGTTCGTAGTCGCAGCCTTCATACCTTTCCAAGTAACTCGAGATGCTTTTGAAAGTGTAGCCTTACGTACATCATCCTGCCATTGCCGTTGGGACTTGTGCCAATGAGTTTCCTTTTCACCAGGGGCTGGTTTGGAAAGAGGTGGAAGGGGTGGTGTGTAGATCAAGAAACGCTCCGGGATATCTTCCACTCTCATACCGTTTAATCGCGGCTTTGGGAATGGAATAAGGTAGCCCGTTGCCCGGTCAAGTCCTCTCGTATGCTTTAATTTGTTTTTGAGTGAAAGAACAGTAATGTCTGGGGAGCCACCAACGGAGCCGGGGCCAGGTAATGGCACAGAGTTGTGAGTCGCTTTTTCAAAGTCAGCCTTATGTGATTTAGCCAACGAGTATGACGATACGATATGTAATGCTTGAGATGGCACTGGTTTTCGCGAGGTTTGCGCATTGGAAGGGCTTTGCTGCAGTCGAAGGGGAGCAGGTACCAGACTCGCGTCAACTGGGCTTCCCAGTTGAGTTGATTGGGAAGAGATTGCCGCTGTGTGGTTGAATAATTCAAATGGTTCTATTCCGTACAACGTAACTACCTGTGGATCATTGTAGGCGCTGAGTTCAACTGGAATGATTGATGATGTCTGAGCATGTGGATACTCGACTTCGGAGTAAGGTGGAGGAGTCTCGCCGTGTTCATGTTGTACTTTTCCAGGTTTTGCGGAACCCTGGCGCTCAACCGCACTAAACGTCTGTTCACCGGGTAGAGGGTCAACTTCTAGTGGATTTTCGACAAGCGATGGTGCAAAGTTATCTTCTTCACAGGTAACCTGAGGCGCCATAGTATTCAAAGTGACCGGAAGAGGCTCTCGGACTTCTGTCAGCATCTTTACTCAGGATAGAAGAATATAAGGCAGTGAACATAGCCCGTTTACGACCTGTACCCAGATTGATGATCTTAAACTTGAGTAATGCGAGTGATAAGGGGCATACCGACCCTAGCTCTCATGGAAGCGCGGAGTCCCCTACAAGAGGGTTCAAAAGGAAAAAAAAGATTTTGAGGGCTCTTTTGGAGTATTCTCTGTATATGTACTTCTTATCTTATCGCTGGCTTTTTCTTCCACGAGGGCTTAGCTTTTAGCTCTAACGTGAGATACGAAGCGAAGCCATAATCATCCTGAATCCTTTGTGTGCCTGCCTTGCAACAAAAGCGATCCAGTGAGTAAAAACAATAGTGCCACGACATGGCGTTTGGGGCGGAGTAAAAGCACTCGCAAGCACATCCGCAAGAAGCGGGTTTAACTAACCGTCTGGGCTTTAAGCCTTCTAAATGTGAACAAGCCGATTAAGCCGATCTTAGGGTAGTGGAATCTTTGGCTGCAGTTATTGGATTGGAGGACAATGTAAGAGTGTTGTAAGCAGCGGGACACCTACTACGGATGTAGAAAGTTTTTTGCGATTGGCTGTAAGTCAGTGGATGGTCTATCAATCCAACCAGTTTCTGGCGCAATCTACAGAGTAACCCCCCTAGGCCTGGATCTAGATTTTATATTGCAAATTGGCGGCATTAAACTCGTTGAAAACCGCTCGATCGGATACCAGACTGGAAGTCACCACATACTCGTTTGATAGACTAGGATGCCCACGAAACATTCACAGCAACGAAAAGCACAGAATGGTTGATATTGATTTACAGATACCAATTCCTTTGCCAATTTCGCGCCTATCGACCCAAATACTAACGTCTCTAGTCGCCTTCTGAATCGCACTCCATGCAAGGGCACGAATCGATCACACTTGATCCTGTCCCAGTACTATAGCGTCCGATACCCATCCAGAGTGTTGTATGAGAGTGGCTGTTTGAATTCCATGCTGCCTACCGCTAAAAAGCTTTGGCATCGTTCACCAGTCGTCGTTGTCGTCTTCATCATCTATAATTAAATTAGCATATCAGCCGTCTGCTCCAGCGAAGATCAACTTACCGCTGTGACTAACTTTGGCCTTTCTCGCTGCAAGCGCATTAGCCAACGCGCCAGCCAGGCCAGCGTCTGGCCCTGCTGCTGCTGCTCCCCCACTGCTAGATCCCGCTGCATGTTCCTGGCCAGGAACTGCCGCCGCACTTCGATCCCTTTTTTCCGTATCGGCGACCTTCTTTAGCCTTGCACCACCGCGAATGTCCGCTAGCAAATTGTCTCGTCCAGCTGGCGGCTTTGGCAACGGTGCCGCATTGGGCATTGGTGGAGGCAGAGGCGGTCCAGAACCAACAGGCATAGGTGGGGGTGGTGGTGGTCCTGACCCTGGGGGCGGTGGTGGTCCTGACCCTGGGGGCAATGGAGGTGGAGGAGGGACGGCATTTGAAGGCATTGGAGGTGGTGGTGGGATAGATTTCGACGGCATCGGTGGGAGAGGCGCTATGTTGCTCGTGGGTGGAAGTGGTGGAAGCGGAGGCGCATGAGAGGACGGGGCCGGGGGTGGGGGCGGCGCATGCACAGATGGTAAAGGGGGAGGAGGAGCAGCGCCTGTAGGTGCCAAGGGAACGGGACGAGACGCAGATGGCGGCAATGGGGGTGGTACATTGTTTGCCGGTGGTAGTGGGGGAGGAGGGGGAGCGGCTGAGGTTTTGGGGGGCGGCGGCGGAGCGATAGGTGCTGGGGCAGACGGGGTGTCGCGTGCTGGCGGCGGCGGCGGCACGGGTCCACGACTGGGAGGAGGAGGAGGTCCTGAAGGCACTCGACTTCCTGAAAACGGAGGGGGTACGCCGAACCTAGGCGCAGAAGATTTCTCAGTATCATCGACGGGAGTCTTGGGTGGACGCGGAGGAGGGGGGGGTCCCGGATTTGCTAGCGAGTTTGAAGCTGCTCTCGCCCTGGATGATGGAGGAGGCGGCTCATTTGCGAATTTACCAGCATCTGCAAGAGGAGGTGGCGCGCGAAACTTGGGTTGCGATAGCCCAGGTGGTGGAGGCGGTGATACTTGCCGTGGAGGAGAAGGCGGCGGTGCAGGGCTTCCGGATGACGCTCTGTTGATGCTCGATGCATCTGTACGGGTTCTCCGAGCTGGTGGAGGCGCTGGCGGAGGACCCCGTTTAGAAGTAGATGTTCCTGTATTTTGGGGGCTCAGCGACGTCTTAGCTGGAGGAGCGCTCGGAGGTGGTGGGGGTGGTGCCCTGGCTTTCTTTTCATTGTTTTCTGCCTGTATCTTCTCCTGCGTTTTCCGCTGCTCAATGTACAGTTTTATAAAATCCGCGTTCTCTTCAATCTGATCCTCGGTAATTCCCATGGCAAGCAATTCCTTTAGCAAGGGTTGCCATGACGGATCAGTGGTGTCGATTGCAGAGCTCCGGGAGCTGGATAGGTTGGAATGGCTAGTATTGGAGGGCGAGGTAACAGTGGCCGGGATAATGGACTGGGGTTGTTGGGTAGATGAAGAGTGCCTATGGCCAAAGAGACCGCCTAGAAGGCTGTGACCCTTGTGGCCATTAGTGGGAGCTCCTCCGCTCACGGCGGCCCCGAACGGCTTGTTCTTTGTGTTTTTGTGTGCATTCTTCTCTCGATCATCCATTTTCTTCTTGAACGTCTTGGCCTCCTTCTCATCGGCGAACGACAGTCCCGCTAAACAGCCCTCAAGCTCGAAGGTATGAAAAAAGACGCGGTCCTGGTTGTAGGTAAAGGTATCGTAGATCTCCTGGTCCCAGATGACGCCGCGGCCGGTGGACTATACCAGAGTCAGTTTCCTCCCGAGGAGGGGCGTGTAAAAACATACCGAAATGTCTACCAGCTTAATCCAGAAGGTGTTGCCCACCAGGTCGTTGGCGAGCACAGCAGCACCCTGCAACCCCGTGTAGGTCCATTGATGCTTCTTTGGGTAGGCAATATAGAGCTTCGCAACGGCCACGGCGTGGATCTTGTTGTTCTGCTTGGGCACGGTGCGCTTGACCGTCTGCTTATCCTCGTCGGACAGAATCGATGGCATCGTGGGTGGGTTCGCAGTGAGCGCTGACGGAGTTGCGGTCGGGCTTGGGTGGTGCGGTGCGTGTGTGTATGCGTGTGCGTGCACAGCTCAGCGGGGTGAGGCGTGCAAGCTTCTGGTTCGCCAGGCAGCACAGCACGCGACATTCGGGCCGCGCAACGGTTGGCAGCGGACAGCAGGCAGAGGCGGTGGGTGTCGCAATGTGGAGGAATGGCGAACGTCAGACTGGGAAGAGAATATGCAAGCACAGTATTGTCATCGACGGCTGTTGCTGCTGCGAGGCCAAACGAAGCTAGCGGGAAATGTGACGTGCACAAACGCCGCAACGCATTTGAAGTCATACACCGCCCTCCTATGCTTTCTCCGTATACATGGTAATGTCTAATTGTCGAGCCCATATGCTGCTCAAAAGGCGGTCACCATTATCTGCAAGGCGACGCCGAGTGTGACCTCGTGTTCGTACTCGTCGCACACACGATGCAGCCATGCTCATGCGGCTGAGGTCGGCTTGACTCATCATTCCTCTTTAACATACAGCAGATGGATGCAAAAAGTCGCTGACCTAGTAAGTCCCCCAACATGACAGAAGATCTATTCGAGGGATGGTTATCAGTCCCGGGCATTGAAGAATTCTTGGGCTTTGAGCCGTCGCCGTCGCCGTCGCCATCCAGAAGACAGGATACGCAAGATGGCTACGAGGGCGAGAGGGAAATGATTCAGGGGATAGACCAGCTTGGCCATTGGTACAATCCAGCCTTCGGTGGTATGTTTGGAAATACTCATCCCTCATCAGGTCTGCTTCACCTCCAGCTGGCACCGCTATCGCACACATTGCTGTTCGGAAACGACGAGGACATACCAAGTCCCGTCTAGGATGCATAGCCTGCAAGCGAAGGAAAGTCAAGGTACTGAAGCATCACCGGCAGTTGTACTTTAGTTCGCACTCACATGTCCCAGTGTCAAGAAACTTGGCCATCTTGCGCAAACTGTATCAGGCGTGGATGTGAGCAGTACTCTGGTGGACTGATACTGCTCGATGCCACGGCTGACCGAGCTTCCAGGCCCTTGCAGATACCCAGTCGTGTTTAAACACGCCCAGCATGACCGCATCGCTTCGGAGGTACTGGCGAGCCCTCGCCGGTATGCCCAAGTCTCCCATGTGCCAATGCAATCTACGTATAATGCCAACGACATGCGGCTGTTTCACCACTACCTGATAGCTGCCCATCCATGTATTCCGTATGAATATGAAGCAATTTGGGTTAGGGACATACCTGCTTTCAGCCACCAGGTAGGTTAAAGCTTTTGATGCTGATGTCCAAGAGCACTCACCATGGTAGTATGACTATCTGATGCATGGCATGTTGGCCATGGCTGGCTCACATCTTGATCTTTATCTCGACGATTCCAGGGAAAACATGGCCTTGGTCCATCGACAAAAAGCAATTAGAGGTCTCGAAGAGGCGTTTACTAGATGGCCTCCTCAGCCTCACGAAGCACATGTTATGCTGGCAACCTCCTACCTGCTAGCTTTCCAATCATCGTACATGGCAGATGGTATGTTGGATCATATCCTCTCCCTCCGAGGCTGTGGTAAGCAAACCTTGCAAATACACTATGCACGCACGTAAACAAAGCTCATCGAACAATACGTCTACAGCCATACTTTCTCAGATGATTGTCACGCACAAAATCGAAGGTGCCTTTACAATTAACCCAGACATGCATGGCACATGGTACGAATGGAAGATGAACAATTTCCCTGCTCTTGACCAGGGGCTTGCCCGCGATGCATTGCATTCTCTAGCCACCCTTGCACCGTATCTGGCGGGTCCCAAGGCCACGGCCATCGAGCGCGCCGTCCTTACTCAAACGGTCGAGTGTGTGCGTCCACTGCTGGTAGCCACGGATGACGAACGAGCGTCCTCGATAGAGGCTACACCCGGCTCAGCAGACACTAAAGCAAGTCCAATGCCTAGCGCCGTATCAACAGCCCTGACTCATTCGGTGCCTCTTATGAAGAATCCGTTGTTTCCTTCGGAGCTAGCGCCCAGGTTTGAGGACATCGAATCTTGGGACGCAATCACTCAAGTTTCTCCAACACACCGACCAGATGGGCATCGCACCTTCAATGCGCTCATGAACAGTCTTCTCATCCTAACGACTTGGCCGTGTGACCAGGTCATGCATCTCATGTCGCCCTCCAACAAGGTGGGCAACGTGGTCATGGCACATTTCTGCTGCGTGCGGTTCATCGTATCCCCTCTGGCTGCACCAGACTCGGCCATGAAGACGCCCATGAAGGCGCTAGTGGAGTGGTGCGAGAGGGTGGTAGATGCCGTCGAGGATGACGAAGAAGTGCAATGGACCAAGCTTGTTGAATGGCCACAGAAGATACTAACGACGATGCGATGCTGCGTGAATCAAAACAGTGCGCTGACGTTTCAGGATCTATATGATGTTCTGGTGAATGACCCGAGTGTCTTCCGGGAGGGAAGGTTGTGCAGGTTGTGAGGGCAAGGAGTGAACCGTAGAGGAAAGGGGCAAGACGTGGAGGTGGCTTGCGGAGCACGAATCGGTCTGGCGGTTGGGTTAGACGGCATTGTCACTGCATCAGCTTGGATAGATGAGGTTTTGGCGTATCACGACGAGCTGTTGCTAGCTTTTCCTCAACCTGATGGCTTGCAAGTCCTTGTTCTGTCGGCCACGTCGGCCTGGCGCAGATGCAAAGAACGCGGGAGCGGACTGGATCCTGGCCTTGCGGCGTAGTCCATTTCCTCAAGCGATGGGTTCGCGAAGCGACGGACGGCGAGGGCGCTTCGCAACGTGCGGTGTGAATGTGCATGACATGGTCCCGACGTGCCTTCCGATGCGTCGGGTTCGTGATCTTTTGAGCAGCGAGCCTGCCGACGCAAGCGCTCGGCTTTGGTGGTGAGCAGGGCGAAAGGGGGAGTGGCATGCAGGAACGGCTGCAAAGGCTCGATGGCGTAGACGCGTAGGGCTGGCGGCAACGGATGTGGTGTGTACAATACATTGCGTGTGCCTACCATACACAGCGGGTCCCACCATGGGTCGCTGGACGGGTGTTTGTTTGGCGGGGGTGCGTGCATGTTCCCGTGATCGGGCGCATGTACAATATGTGACTGTGCCGCCCGGACGAACACGGCGACGGCATCACGCCCAGGCCCATCACAGTGATATGGCAGATAGTTCATGGCAGACGGCGAATCGTCAATGCAGCGCGAGCGTGCGAGCGAGCGAGAGCCCAGGCTGGCACCCGGACGCCAGGCTGCTTCGGGATGGCCCGGCGCTTACCCAGCGCACGCCGTCCAACCAAGCCGCCTCCCTCCCGCCCCTCACCCACGCCCCGTCGCCGCCCGCCGCCGCCCCCCCGCTTTCTTCCTCGCATGCAGAACATGCAGGTTCCATCGCCCTCGCTGCCCACGACGATTCGCTGCATCGCCCAGCCATGCGAACGCACACGGCTGAATTCTGTGCGACTCGCCGCCATTGGCTTCCTGCTGCCCTCGCCACTCGCAGTCCAACACTGCACGCTGCGTGCCCACATGCCTCCACCACGCCTCGCCATGAGGCCTGCTATCCTCTTTCGTCCATCCCCTTCGGTCGGCCCCCTGCTCTGCACTCGACATCGCATCTTGGCCCAATAGCCGGGCCGCCGTGGGCGTCGTGAGCGGTTGAATCGCAGGTCCCTTTGGCTGCCGGCGCCGAGCCCCCGTGAACGCTCGTGAACCCTACATGCATGCTCCCGCAGGGACAAAAGGATTGCTACCCGCATCACCTCCCGACCCTGATCAATTCAGCCCGACGCCTGCCCATTTGTACCCGCTCTCGTCCTCCCCATCTCCCGCCGCTGTCTTTGCATCCACGTCGCACACGAACCCAGCCCATCCGTGCATCCTACACCAACCTTCGGTGCCCAGCCGTTACTGGCTGCAATCCCTCACCGCAACCCCACAGACCACAACGAATCCTGTTTGTATTCCATGTAGAACCCTCCCGGCTCGCCTCTTCCACCGCTCTTTGCGAAGACCCATCCCGCTGGCTTAGGTCAATCCTCTGCCCTGGATCTCGCTTCTGCTGGCAGAAGTGTTCCATCAGCTTCACTTCCCGTCACCAATTCTTTCTTCCAAGGAATTCGACATGCCAGCACTTCCAGAAGCATTGGTGCAACGGGCGGGCGTGGCGCTGGAACACTTCGAAGCCGCAATGTCCCTGGCCGAGCGCGAGGTGGCCGACTCCCTCGCAAGCCTGGTCCGTCGAATAAACATACCTGTCAATACCACCAGCCCGCCTGGATTGATCGAGGCCAGCACGCGGGACCCGTGGAAGAAGAGCGGCAAATACGCCCTGGCTTATGTCTACTTTTGCATTCCGCTGCTCGTCATTGCAGGCCTGCTTCGCTATTACCATTTGTTCACGGACAAGATCCGGACGGCACTTCACCAAGAAGAGGTACAGAAATCCTCGAAGATAACCTCCCCCGATTCCGATTACGAAATGTCAGTCCTGTATACTGACAAGTCTACCGTAAAGTTCTTTCCTCGTGACGGCCCTCTTCCTTCTGGCCCCAAGTCGCAGTCCAGTGTTTCGTCTGTGCGACCCATCAACAACTGCATTGCTTTCTTCCGTTTCGTATTTTACCGGCCGTTACCGCAAATCCAGCTACGGAAAGGATGGAGACCACTGGTCTTTCCTTCTCTTGCTGCCTGCGTCATTGTGCTAGCAGCGCTGGCCCTTGGACTCTGCTACTGCTTCATCCCCCAACCTCTTTTCTGGCAGAGCATTGTCTATGGATCACCCCCTCTAGCCGTTCGATCTGGCATGATGGCTGTGGCCTTGCTTCCCTGGATTGTCGGCTTGTCGATGAAGGCAAACATCGTTACCCTAATCACAGGAATCGGCCACGAGCGTCTGAATGTGCTCCATCGATGGGCAGCTTACTTGTGCCTTGTGCTCAGCATCATTCATACCGTTCCCTTCTACATCACGCCCGTATGGGAAAAGGGAGCTCGACACGTTTTTGAATCTTTGTTCAAGCAAGAAGGTTTCTACGCCTATGGCACTGGAGTTGCCGCGCTCGTGCCGCTGTGTTTCCTCTGCGTTCACTCGCTTGAACCGTTACGCCACTGGATGTATGAACTCTTCGTTACCCTACACGTCCCTATTGCCATTGTGTTCCTCGGCATGATGTTCTGGCATTGCCACAACTATCTGACGTCTTGGGACTATCTCTTTGCTACTCTGGGCATCTGGGTGGCCTCTTACCTTATGCGCCTCTTCTATTTGAACTGGACAAATCCCTTTAAGATGTCATGGCTCATTGGGGATGAAGCCGCCGTGACGCTTATGCCGGAGAACGCAATCAAGATTACAATCCCGACGCAGATAAAGTGGCGGCCCGGTCAATATGTTTACCTAAGAATGCCCGGCATATCCGTCTTCGAAAATCATCCATTTACCATCGCGTCTCTGTGTAGTGATGATTTCCCATCCGAGTACGGCCAAGGATACAGAGACATGGTCTTGGTCTTCCGTCCTTTTGGCGGATTCACCCAAAAAGTGCTTCGAAGCGCACTTGAACATGGACCTTGGCACACCTACCGTGCTTTCGTCGACGGCCCTTATGGGGGGATGCAGCGCCGCCTTGAAGCCTTTGATGATGTCGTACTCGTTGCTGGAGGTAGCGGCATCACCGCCATAGTCTCGCAACTTCTTTCACTCATCAAGAAGATGCGCGACGGGAAAGCTGTGACGCGCAAGGTGCATGTTATCTGGGCATTAAAGCGGCCCGAAACCATGGAGTGGTTCAAAGAGGAGCTGAGGATCTGCCGTGAATTCGCTCCTCCTGAAAGTGTGGAGTGTCAGTTCTATATCACAACTGCTAAGCGCAACGCTGGCGGCACCCTTGTGAGCGCGAAGACACCCACACGACCCGTTTCACTCTATTTCCACGACAAAGTCAACGACGCTTTCCAGAACATCGCTGACCACCGTGTCTCTGGCATGTCTTCGAAACGACATTCCGCGCTCATTCGCGACGAGGCTCAGGGTGACCCTGAGAAAGAGAACGAACTTCGCGCCGAGAATGAAGACAACATTACGGCACTTCCGCAAGCACGTCTTGTTCCCCTAAACCGCTCACGCTCCCATCTCAACGTACCGTCAACTAAGAGCACAAACCCCGATCTTATCACTCCTATCCCCCAGTCCATTGCCGCTCGCCGACAGGATCGTAACTTGTCGTTGGATATTAGTACCGCTCTCGAAGCTAATCCCAATACCTTTGATGCATCTATTTATCAACCCAATGCGACGTCGCCAACGGCCGGCCTACCCACCAGTGGTGTACAAGGGTTTGACTTTGGATTTCCCTCGACGCCTACCGAGTTTCAAAAGAACTTGATGCGTTTCGCCTTCCTGCCCGCAGCAGTAAAGAAGAAAGATGGCTGGTCGACCGAGTATGGGCGCCCAGATCTGAAGTTTCTCTTAAGGGAGAAGAGCAAAACTTTTGGGAGGCGAACGTGTGTATTCGTATGCGGACCAGCTGGTATGAGAATAACTGTCAGCGAGACGGTGGCTGAGCTGCAGAGATCGGTCTGGAACGACTCCACACGGGACGAGATCTTTCTGCATGCGGAGAACTATGCCCTTTGATTATCGAATGATTCGAGGAATTGTCTACTCTCTTTTGTATCGTCTTGTGCATAGCGTTTGGTTGGCTATTTGTTTGCCAAGATGGATGACTCTTTATACCCCCTTATATTTTTCTTGGCTCTTACCCTTTTTCATATTCATACGGATTTCTTTTTGTAATTGTTACGACAGGTGGGCTTGGGTATGCATCTAGTCCACTGGTATTGATACTACTGTTCCTTTTCTAAGTCATACTGTACTTGTACTCTTTCGGGCAAGAGAAAGAGAGAGGAGAGGGAGAGGGAGAGGGGAAAAGGGAAAGGCCTCATGTCCATGCCACGTCGAGTGGGCTCCGGAACTCTGCATTGTTTAAGCTTGCCATGACGACATGTGCTTCCTTGGGCAAGATACAGATGTTCCTAACTAGAAGATGGGGAAATGGATGATACCCCTTTTTGTCATCGTTGGGAAAGCGATAGCCAGATTCAGGCACCAAGATACGTTAAATCTATAAACAAACCTCATCTCGATTTTCTATGTGTGGGCGTAGTAGCTCATCGAGTGTGTGCATGCTGATCAAAGCCTGAGTATCCACAAATGGCTCACCCGTCACCATCTCAGTATCTTACTTCGTCGTTCCAGTACAAGGTATTGTGCTGCACCTCAGGACCCGTAGCACCCAAATCCCAGCCAAATTTGAGACGAATATACTGGATGACATGACTGGCAATCTGGCTTCACCGTCAACAGTGCTATTTTGCGCATGATGCAGGCCTGGTAACAACATACCTTGATATGACCTACGTCAGTAGGGTGGTATTGCGGTCCAACATCGTTGTGCTGCAGGATGCCAGTGCTATTGAAATAATGCACGTTGCCATCGGCCTCGTATTTTTTATAGACTTGATAAATCTCTTCGTTGTACGCTCCCACCTGCCTATATGAGTTGCCCGTCCGTGAAAAGCCGTTCCACAAACTCATCAGCACGATCTGGGCGTTCGGATAGACGGTCCGCACTTTGGGGATAAAGTCTATGTAGCTCTGTAGGTACTGCTCGCGGGTAACGGGGTTGGCCGTGTTGTTGTCATTGGTGCCTATGTTGATGATAACTAGGTCGGCTGGAGTGTGAGCCTCGAAGTCCCAGAGGGGTGGGTCGGAGCCGTAAAGTGAAAGGGCACGTGGCGACGTATCAACAGTGCGATACCACTGGAATTCTTGACCGCGTGGGTTTCCCCAACAACTAGCGTCGTGCAAGCAAACACCCGGGTAGGCAGTCACGCTGAATTCAACGTTGCCCAGGCCAGCGCCAATTGTGTATGCGAAGCCGGAGAAGGCCTCATAGGTGGCCGAGTAGCCAGCCATGAGGCTGTCACCGATAAATTCAACGGTTTTGCCGTAGTTTGGGATCTTGATCATCCTCGATCCAGACGAGAGATGGACAGCAGATATCTGCACGCCGTAGGCCCAGTTGGTGACACGGAGCTCGAAAGTAAGTGGAAGCTGCCATGGCTGTGTGGAGTTGAGACCCGCGGTGGAAGGCGAGACGAGGTGGTGAGTTGCTCCGGCAGTGATGTTCGTAAGCTGCCAGTCAAGTCCGGCAACACGGTAGGCGACGAGGACGCGATCGGTAGTCAGATTCCCGAAGCTGATGGCAACGTCGAGGCCTTCGAAGCCAAATTTGAGACCCGGGGCGCTGAGACGTTGTCAGTACTTGGTAGGCGATGGGTGACGACGGGACTAGGAGCATCACTCACGCCCACCACGAGACGTGTTTGCTATCCCACCGTCCCTTGTAGGAGAGTTCTGTGGCATTGGGGCCATAGGTGGACCAGCCCGTCGAATTGGCGGAGAGTGCAGCGATTTTTGTGTCTGGGTAATCAATGCCTCGCACGTGGCCGTTCTCCAGGATGGTGGACGACGCGACGCGGACGGCAACGAGCCCGCACAGGTAGGAGAGCAGCCTCATGGAGCAAGCAGTGGCATGGCATGGCAGAGGCAGCAGGCGGTAACGCTGGGGTTTTTATGAGTTTTCGGTCTTTCGAAGCCATTGATGAGGCAGGTTGTGGGTCGCGGGTCGCAGGCAGTCGTGGTGCAGCTAATCAATCTCGAGGCGCAGAGTTTCTCCGTCGAGCCATTGCCATTGATCAATGTTGTGGGCGTGGGCGGAGGCGGGCGTCCGTACCGAATCAGGCGGCGGCTCGGGCGTGGGCTGCATGCACTGGGGGAGGGAGGGGAGGGAGGGGGAGGGGAGAGTCGTCTCGGCTGCTGGGCTCGTCGGGCTGCCTCGTCTTCGGTGCTACATCCATATATGTGTATACCCACCCCGTGCCCTCCGCCATACTCCCACAACCGGCGCCGCATCGTCCTCGTCCTCGCAGGCGGCGACACACGCCAAGGTGCCCTGCGCATCGTGTCCTGGGCCCGTGTCCGACCATGGTGCTGCTAAGATGGTGTGATGTCCTCCTCCGTCCCCGACTCTCAACTGGGCCTCTCGCAGAGCGAAGTCCAGCTCCTCCGCCAGCACCAGCAGATTGCCCTCTCGCAGCAGGACAGCTCGTCATCGCGCGCTGTGTCGCATGCCTCCAGCCAGGGTCGTCTCCTCCTGGATCCCTCCAGCCTGCAGGCGCTCAGCGCCCACTTCGACCGTCTAATGTACTCCATCCAGCAGCGATGGCAGGCTGTGAGCGCGCCCTCTCTTGTTCATGACGGCTGATGCTCATTCCTGCTCCTCAGCTCAATCAGCAGACCCAGCTGGCCACCCAGGTGCAGTACGACCGCGCCGGCAACGCCATTCAGCTGGCCGACGCCGAGATTGCGCGCTTCCGCGCCCTCCTGCGCGAAATCGACGAGCTGCAGGTCGAGTTCGACAAGGTGCGCCGCATTGGCGAGATAGTCAAGGGCTTCAAGGCACGCGTCCAGCACCTCGAGCGCCGCATCTAGCTCGACTCATCCCGCAACCGCACCACGCTCCTTTGCACTGACGACTGACGACTCCCCCTTTCCCATTCCTCCCCTTCCTGTACACAATCGAAGCCTCGCGGCGGGCCCAGGTACGCAGAATATAATGTAGGATGGGCCTCACGGTAGGCGTTGGCACATGGTTTGTTCGGCAATTGGGAATACCCTCGACTTCTCCGCCCATTTACCCGTCCTTAGTTTGCTTCTTCCCACCCGCAGTTTTGCTTTTGTACTTGCTTTGGAAGCCCCCGCTGTTCCGTATCCGTCTTTAGTATCCCATTGTACACAAGGCATGCACCATGCCAATCTGACCGCTTTGTGCTCGCCATCTACCCTTGGCTCCCGTCGAGACTCTGCTCCGTTTGTCATATCACATTGATGGCTTCGCACCCAATTGGCCGTCAGCGCAGTACATAACCATGGAGCTCTCCAAACGGTCTGCATGTCAGCTGCGCGAGCTTGTGCTGCGGCTCGCGACCCAAACGGGTCTTGTGGCTCCACGGTATCCGGCTACGGACCCTGTCGGTTGCCCTCACGAAAACGGCCACCCTTTCCCTTACGCCTTGCCATGAACCCAGGTTTCTGTTGTGTTCTGAACGTGATGGTATGCACTAGAGCCCTGGCCGCAAGAGCCTCGGAAAGATGATTGAAGTGATGGCAGCTGTAATCAATGGATTCGGGCAAGGCAAAGTAAAGTCCTCAATAGGAAGTAGCAACCCATGGCCGGCCGCAACATCTTTTTTCTGCTGTCCTTCATCCTGACCCTCCCGTCTTCTTTTCGTCCACTCCCGTCCACACTCCAACTCTCTACTTTTATCAATCGCCCGCCATTCGTTCTTGGTATCCTTACAACTCACTATCCTCACTATGGCCCTGGCAGACGCCATGAATTTTGGAGGGCATTGCGTATCTTTGGTCTCTCCACCCGAGGACTCAGATTCCGCCAGCTTTGGTCCTGGTTCACGTAGAAGCCATGGCTCTCGCCCGTGTACTCATGCCAGGGTTAGTCCCCATGCTTTTCTACACCGGTCACGGCTAACTTATCCATGCAGCCTAGACGAGAAGGGGAACTCGGACCTTCTAGCGACGTGGCAACGTCGATTGAGGGTGGAAATCTAGATCCATACCATTCTCAGGTATGGGGAAGCGCGAATTCCGGTACTCATGGCAAACCCTCTCCGCATGGGGGGTCTTCACCCGCAGAAGATGCGCACATTTCTTTCGAGCATCACGGTGGTATTCAAATCGCGGGTCGCTCTGCAGAGAAACAAGTCTTCGGGCCTGGTTACTTCGGGCTTTGGGTGGCTCTGGTAATTCTTGTTTCCTCGTTCATGGCTCCCATGCTAATGATGAAGGGACTTTTGTATCTGTCTTCTCAGTACCCCCTGTGCGTTTTCCTCCCAAGTTACTCTACTCCAGACTCATCTCCATGCCACTCTTCAAGGGTTTCAAGGGGAACCCAAGGAACACCCGACTGACTAAAAATACAGGTCAGCCTTTGCAAGCATTGCACCATTCGCGTACAAAGATCTCGGTGTGAAGGACAAGGCCTTCCAGTGGATCGTCCTCTCGTACTTGAGTGGTTATGCCGCAATCTCACCAATTGCCGGACATCTGTTTGACAGGCTTGAACGACAGTGGATTGCCTATAGTGGGCCCTTCATAACTGTACTAGGTCTGCTCATAAGCACTTTTAGTCAATCACTGACCATTTTGTCCCTTGGCATAATCGTGGCTGGCATGGGCGGGGGATTCAGTGAAGTAGTGGCAATCACGGCAACATTAGAACAAAACAACAGGAGAAGGTGCCTTCATGTTGCCTTGTTAGTAACACCCGCGCTCTCTTGGTAAGTTATGATACCTTATCGTGCTTAAAATAGGCTAATCAGATGTATTCGCAGTGTGACAGGCACCCTGTTCACCCAGGCAATGTCTCGCTGGACACCGTCCGGATGGAGGTATTGCATGGCTTTTTGTGCAATACTGCCCCTACTCGCGGCCCTTTTTATGTCTCTTTTCTACCGGCCAGCTCGTCGAAGCCACCCATGGGTTTTTAGTGCCCATCCAAATGAAAGACGTCGAGACAGTCGCAACCAGCTTCCACCTCGCAAACCCATAAGCTGGATCTATCGTCGAGTTGACCTTCCTGGGTGTGCACTTTGTTTTACTGGAATTATCGGAGTCATGCTAGCCATCCGACTGAACCACTGGCCGTTAAGCCTTATATACCTCGTTCCAGGTGCAGTTTGCATGCTTGCATTTATTTTATGGCAGTTACCGAGTATCAGAAATCGGGGAAAGTTTCGAAAAGCTTTCACAGCACCACCCATAATTCCAGGTAAGATTTCTCAAAGAAACGGCTATTGAAGATCGCCCCATACTCATAATACCGTAGGTCCGATGGGTTCGGGGCCACCCACGCGTCTTTACGGCACTGTTGCTCCTCGGTCACTCATCTCAACCCTCCTCATCAAGTCCTTTGCCTCCATTGCTTTTGCTTCTGCAAGCCTCTTTTACGCTGTCAATATCTATAGTGTTTATAAAGAAGACAGCGGGATCCAAGTCGGCATACGGGGCATACCAGTGAATGTACAAGCTCTTGGCAGCATTCTCGGTCTTTTGGGCTTGCAGTTATCGCTGTCTCGTGATCATAAAAATGGATCGACTCTTGGGATATTTACGATTCTCGCTTTGGCGTCAACTTTTCTAGTAGCCGGGTACTTGAGCCTTTCGCTAATAACCATATCGCTTCCCTGGATCACGTAGGGCATGATTTTTATGATAGCCATGGGATTCGGAGCAGCAGATCTAGTAGGGACAGTGACTTGTATTGTGACCTGCAACACTAAAATTACTGCGACAATCACTTCGATCAATGTTGCATTGCGCGGCTTAAGTACGTCCATTGGCTATCTGGTGAGTTTGGAGTCTGAGATATCCGGCGAGCACCTTACTTACTATTATTCCAGGTATACCATCACGTGTTCGAATCTGCCTTTATCAACAAGATTCAAAATCGATACGAAGACATCGTTGCTTTGCCGAGCGCTTCGAACATGATTGGATCCTGTATCAAGCTCCTGTGTGAACCACTAGTAAACAGCACCCAGCCTGGATCAAACGTTGAAAATCATGACAAGGGTCTCAGCAACTCCACCACAGCTGGGCAGAACTCTTTCGTTGAAGCATCCCGTCAAGTGTATCTAAGAGCAGCCGTCTTCGCGGCATTTACACTGGTTATGGTGAGTTATCCATCGCGCAACCTATTTCGGAAGCAAATGCTTAGATGTCAGGTCATTGGCTTCTTCTTTGCGCGCGAGCCTTTTGGTGATATGCAAGGCCACGACAGCGCGTGCGTACCCAGACTGCCAGCAGATATTGAGAGAAAGCACATGGGATGGTCTCGGCCAAAGCGAAATAAGCAGGAGCGACAAGTAATTGATGTGTAAATCGTTGAGGGATATTACATTTGCGCCCTCAGTCGGCATGGACTTTACTGTAACATAGTTCAGTCTTCTAGCGCTTTAGAATGAGAATCCTTTTTCTCAGACTATTTCAGAATCTGAAGGTCAATCACAGTATCACAACATCTACACGCAAATGGTATTCTTTACAGCGACTTCTGACGCGTTTGGCGCCATGAAGCATCGAAATCAAGCGGCCAGGACGAGGAAAATTAAAATAAGCCCTCAATGGTCCTTCAGAAGCAATAGTACAATGTTGACGGAGTTTGTATAACATCTCGTTCGCGAAACATACGCATGACGATATCTCTGTCTTGCAGCTAATTGCTGAGCTGAGTGGTCGCTGGCGGTGCCGAACACTTAAAGTCGGAGGGGTAAAACATTTCGCCGGCCCACTCAACAAGCGAGAGGCGATCTTGGCGCCCGCAACCCCCAAACTCCAGTCCCGCTCATCGACATCCATTCTTCCAACTTCTACACCACACACGCCAAAATGACCAAGCGCACGAAGAAGGTCGGCATCACCGGCAAATACGGAACGCGCTACGGCGCCTCTCTCCGTAAGTATTGCATGTGGAATATCGATTTCGATCGACTAACAGTATTTTTTTTCTTCCAGGCAAGCAAGTCAAGAAGATGGAAGTAGGTGTCCTCGACGGTTCGATGAATTTTACTCGCGGGCACAACGACTGACATGTGCATCCTCCAGATCAGCCAGCACGCCCGTTACACATGCCAGTTCTGCGGAAAGGATTCAGTTAAGCGCGAGGCCGTAGGTATGTGAAATTAATGGTTTTTCACCTTCTCATACAATGTGCTGACCTAATTCAGGTATCTGGAAGTGCCGCTCATGCCGCAAGACGACCGCCGGTGGAGCATATACCGTCAGCACACCCGCTGCCGCTGCCACACGGTCCACTATCCGACGATTGAGGGAGATTGCCGAGGTCTAAATGGGGCATAGGAACAGGCGGAAGGAGTTCTCCAAACGCATTTTCATCACGTGAACGGTCACGTCGGCGATATAGTGACGTGCACGAGCATTTGGGTCTCGGTATTACCAGTCCTATAACGATAATGGGCTCGGAATTTCTCTAAAATCAATGGTATGCTTACGATAAGCTACACTTTTAATGCAACAAGATGTGATGTGCTGGTTGAGGTATAAACCCTGCAGGTATTAGTTCCCTTCTAAAGGCCACGAAGATCTCGCTTGGTGGGCCAGATATCGAATCCATAGACCTGTCAGTGACGAAGAACTTCAAGCTGAAGCCTTCCATTCTCGCGGAACTCATGTGCTTGAAATCTGGCTATACATAGTTGGTCTTGAAGGCATTTTGGAACTAATTGTTTGTATTACATGGGATGTCAAAACGTAGGCACCGTAGAATCACCATACACACTGTGGTTGAAGAACCTGTATAATCTCCTCCCCACATCCGTCCCAATCAGCTTACATAAGTCTCTCTCCTCCATGTTCGCCAACTCCATCATACTCTCAACCTCCAGCGTCAACATCGTCACTATCTTCTCATTCACTCCAGGCAACGCACGTAGCATGTCCTGTGTTACCTGGCTGAAGGTCCTCATTTCATCGCCTTGCATATTTGGATCGAGACCCAGTTGCACCGCTTTCAGCGGATCTGGCTCGTCTTGTTGCTTTTTCAGCTCAGTAAAAATCTCCGCTGTTTGATAAGGGCTGCTCGACCAGATGATCCTGAGCCGCGGAAACGCAAGCGTGAGCATAACAAGCTTAGCTTGCAAATCGGGGGCTATTGCTATGCCCGCGGAGTTCGAATGCGCAGATATGTCGGAGAAGGGCTCCAGTGTGAATGATTTATTTTGGTCAAATTCAATGAGCAACATGGGCGACTTGTAGTGCTCCATCATAGATTCGGCTTGATTATATAGGCGTCCGTTGGCAAGGGACCCGATGAGATCGCTGACGGATTTGCGCTCCACGCAGATTTGTGGTGTGAGTACGTAGTCACCTACCGTGAGCATGCAGGGCACGACAACAATGGATTTACCGTGAAGAAAGGATGGCAACGAAGAGCGGAACTCGCGTACATCGACGACGATGCGAGGAGGCTGTGCAGTGGCAGCCAGACGGCCACCGCCTGCTATGCGGGTGTTAATCGTACGGAGGAATGTTTCTTGAGGGTCGAGATTTGAGCTGGGGTTTATCGTCATGGCCATGTTGGCCCGTTCACGGATAAGGCGCGTGAATGCGTCTTTTTCGCGGCGCACAGCCGAAAGATAACGCTGCTCTTCAACGCTGCCGCCATAGTACATGAAGAACACTTTTATGGTGCGGTCCGTGTGCGAGGAGCGGTATACCTCAACGCGGCGAATGAAGGCAGCGTTGGGCTCATACATGATAACGTAGCGGGGCTTTGTCTCCTCGAGAACGTGCTCGTCGAGGTCACCTTCGTAGGGATGAACGACAATCAAATCATCCATGTCAAAGAGCTCGTAGTAGTATTCCATGTTATCCAGCGGATCGGCGCCTATCTCACCCTTCTGCATAGCTTCAAGCTCAGTAGGCTGGAGCTCGGCCATCAAAGCTGCAATGTGTGAGTCGCGGTCACCTGCGACACGTACTGCGCCTGTTTCTGAACGTGCGGAAGCCGAACCAGCTATTCCGCCCCCGCGCACTCGTCTTCGCTTGTTGGGTGGTGGCTTGTTACTCCTCATACCACTGGATACCTTAGTCTCTGTGCTGTTGTTGATTGCCTTTTGATTCTCTGAGAAGAGTGCGGCGCTGACTTTCGTGAAGTCACCCTTCCAAGAGAGGTAGTCTCGGAGTTTACGACGCATCAGAATCTTGGCAGAGGGTTCTTCGGGTGCCTGATCTTCGTTTTCCGGCTTGATATACATTATCTGAAGGTACTCACGGATTTGCCTGCATGTTCGTTGGTCGCCGCACATGATCAATATCGCACCGGTTGACGAGTCTTGCGGCGCCGGGTTAAGATAGGCGTCTTGTTCTATTTCTTGAAGAATTTCGGCAAGCTGAGCCCATTTGGGCTGTTCTTCCAGGATCGGATCCAAGGCATCCGGCACAGTAGTCGTGTTATTCGCCAGGTCAGCATTCGTAGCCTTTCCTTGATAGACGCGTCCTTTTGCGGTCGTAAATATGGTATCGGCAGCATCAAGGAAAAGCCAAGGAGATTGGTTTTGCCTCGTTGATCCTGGTGGGGGCTGAGATGCCGCTAGAACAGTGTCTAGATACCTGTTGAAGTCGACAGCATCATATGTAAGCAACGCATGTAAAATCGTTCGCAGCAGGGTGAGATCTCGCACGACCTGTCGTGTCTTGAATGTGGTTCGATGCCATATGGGATCCAGCTGCCGCCTGATCATTGTGTCGAAATTCTTGTGAAGGGCGCTGTCTAGCGTCCAGTCCTCCATCTCAATGCCCGTGTTGCTCTTCCTAAGCTCGCTAATGCTCGCTTCAACGCATTCCAGCACGGCATTTTGGATGGCACGCATTGCATCCGTCATGGGTACCTCTAGCTCTATCACCTCGGCTTTCTTACGTCCCTCGAGCGACTTTGCTACTGTCACATGGAACCGGGGGTACAGGGCGGGCTTCTGGAGAAAGAGATTCTTCATCATGTTGGTCAAGGGCGCAAACCCTGTGGTAAAAGGTTCAGGACTGTCCGAAAAGGCCTTCAAGAATCCAGCCTTGTTCTTTTGCCTGTATATGCGTAGAATGAAAGCCTCAAGCGATGTGGCAATTACTTTTTCAGCATGCAGCACCACGACGCCCGTCACCGTTTCCGGATTCAACAGACCGGATAGGAAGTCGACGATGAGGATGCGCGACGTGATACTGAAGATGCCACCGTGCGCATACATTTTCTCGCGTGCGCCCACGCTCATGAGATCGGTATTGACCAAACTCAGCCCTCTGGCCTTTGCTGCCCTACTGACAGCTGCATGCTCGGCCAGGGCCTCGCCGATCCATATGTTTTCGCGCTCATCCGCCCCAACAAGCAGTATAAGGTTGTTGCCGGCAGCATCGTATGCGTGCAGAAGGTTGGTGACCATGCGCAGCAGGCCGAGGCCGCGCGCGATGATGACGAGCTCATCATCTTCTCGCAATTCCTTGAAGATTTCCTGCTGGAATTCCTGACTGTGGTCAGCAGCTATGAAGAGGCAGGATGTGGGCGCTTACGAGAGGAAGGGACAGCTTCACGGGGGCTTGCGCATCGCTGGGCATTGGGGAGGTTGATACTGGAAATGGGATGACGTGCGGGGACGACGTGCTTGGGTTCGCGTCCAACACTGCCAAGTCACTTCGCGAGGTCACGCTTTTTGCTTGCCAATTCAGGTCAGCATTATCAAACAGTAGCCCCTCCGTCTGTCGCAGCCATCATAGGTCTACTCTTTGAATCGTGGTTTAACACCCGGTCAGTAAGGGTCCAATCTGGCTGGAGATCCAGACACGGTTCGGTGCCCAGCTCATCCTTTGTCACTTCAAAAGGCCTCCAAAGGCTTGCACGGATTATATCATTGTTCAATAGAGCTCCGTAAAAGAGAGAAATGCATGAGACAGGGCTGTTGGCATAATGTTAGTTTAATGTTGATCATCATTGTATTCGGCGCTACGATGCTTATAAGTATAAGCGTTTACAAGATGTATGAACTTGCCGAAACTAAAGCTGTAATAATTATGTGTTTAGTACGGATACTTCAGTACGATTGTGGCCACGAAGAACGGTGCCTTGCAGATGGTACCTGTAGTCGGGCAACTGGCTCCTTGGGTGATAACGGCCAGCTCCCAAGCCAGCTTTCAGCATTGTGTTCAGCTGCAGAGGCCCAGAAGGTCAGGGTTCCCGGTAACTGTAGCACAGCAAGCCTCCTCGTGAACTGCAGGCTGCTCCAAGGGCTTGACAGGCAGCAGCTCAGCGTCCATGCCATGTGCAACAAGCGTACCAAGGAGATTAACACTCGACTCCTGGAGATGGCTCGACGCATACGGTTTTCTCGTGCCAAGCTGACGAACAACAAAGCGCTCGTAGATTGCGGTAACAGTGGCCCTCATTGGTGCGGCAGCTCCCCTTCTAAATACCCAGACAAGGAGACCATGGCGGATGCTGCCTGGCAGGCCTACTCGCAGGCTCAGCGAATGTGGATGGAGGCGCTGTCGGGGTGCACACAGCGGTTGTTGGCTATTTTCTCGGCCGAAGGGTGGCCGACCATCGGGACGGCGTCAGCTACGGCCATAGCCTGCCTCGTTGAAGTCGAGCGGTGGGCTTCTCGCGTGGCACCGGAACTAAAGCGGGTAGCTGATGCAGTTGAAGCTGCTACCAATGCGGCGGAGGATATTGACACTACGATGCAAGTGTCCGTCGACGAGATGATGGAAGCGCTGTCCTCGATGCAGCTCTGACAGGCCGGGCGTAGGCCCTGGGCGAGGCCAAGTAGCGAAGTATCCAGAAGTTTTTTTTTCTTTCTATAATTAAGTTTCACGTTTATCACCTTCAAGGAAAGCAATAACATAGGCCTGGGCAGGGATACGGGCTGCGACTCATGCATATGGGAGAGCGGGTCTGCGCAGGCGCAGGAGTATTACACGGTGACGATGGCGGGGGCAGTTCGTCGGGTGTTCCGTACATGGTGTTTGATGCTTGGTCTGCCGAACAACGGGCCGTTTGCGGGGGGTCATGGCTGCATCGTGGGGTGTGACGCAGCGCCAGAAGTGGAAATGCACGTCTGGGGCACAGAGACACAGAGACACGGAGAGGGGGAGGAAGGGAAAGGGAAGGGAAAAGGAAAGGGAAAAGGGGAAGCGATGCACCATCACACAGGCAGACACACGTGCGTGACCAGGGCACCGATGGCGCAGGGCTCGCGCAGGACTCGCGCAGACTCGAGCAGACTCGAGCAGCGACACAGGCCAGCCAGGCCAGCCAGGCCGTCGCTCTGTGACCACCAGCCACCAGCGATCGGTGCCGTGGGCGGTCAGCGGAAACGCCCTGCGCATGGGCGAGCACGGCGCTGATTCGCGGTGCTGCTCTGCGATTCCGACGGGCGCGCGCTGCTCTCCACTCGAGATACCACCTCACCTCCACCCCTCCCACCCCAGCAGCCCTGCTTCCTGTCTCGCCTGCCGCCTGGCCCTCGTGGCTCTCACGCCTGATATTGCGAGCTCGTCGCCCCGAATGCTGCCCGCATGTCCTCATCCACATGCCGCCTATGGCCGAAGCATTCACCATACCCCCCAAGCCTTCCTCGTTCCTCACCAAGCCCACGCGCCCCGTGTCCGCCAGAGCTTCCAAGCCCTCCCAGCCCGCCTCCAGCCCCGACACCAAGCGGAAGCAGTCCAAGAGCCGCAATGGTGCGTCTCTGCTCCTTTGAGCACCATCACCATCCCGCTAATCCCATGCTTGTGTTTGTTCAGGCTGCATAACATGCAAGGCGAAGCGCCTCAAGTGTGATGAGACAAAACCGGCCTGCAAGCAGTGTGCCCGTCGGAGCGTGCCATGCGGAGGCTACAAGAAGGACTTCAAATGGCGCCCGTTCGAGGAAACCACCTTCACCGCAAAGGCACCCGGCAAGCCTAAGAAGAGTGAGTATACCTCATGCATGTCGTCGTTGCATCTCTCTGACGATTCCTAGCTTCGACACCGCTGGATCCAGTCCCCGCAACACCCACCGTCCAGCCTACTGAACAAGGCATTGCCTGCCATGGTCCTTCCTCCGTCGACCATATGCTCCAACACAGCCTCTACCTGGCCCCACAGATACAAGCACATGGCATGCCACCCCTCGAGCCTTTGCAGCCCCTGCTCGCCCACAACCATGCCGTGCAGCAGCGTCAAGAGTACACGCCTGCCGTCCTGCCAATTTCGCCCATGGGCAGCTTCCCACCCGAGTCGGACAGCGCAACCAGCATGCTCGAGTCGGAGAGCGTGGATACTCGCCACACCAAAGCTACCGGCGCCTCAAGCGTGTCTTCTGGACAGTCTCCGCGATTGGTGGACCTGCTTCTCCCAGGCACAGATTTAAACGACCTACCAGAGGAGTACATGTCATTCCGTGAGCAGCATGAAGCTTTCTACCAACCCACTGGCTTGACTCCACCAGCAGATCCTATCCAGGACGGCGTTGAAGAAATACCCCGCAGTTTCGACCACGACCTGTGTCTGGTCCGGCTACCGTCTCCCGCATCATCTTCCAGCTCCTCCAGTACCTCCTCCGAATCCAATGAATATACCTTTTACGTGCAACCACACTTCTCCATGGCATCGCCTGAAACACTGACGAGACGATTTGATCGGGAAACATGCGGAATCCTGTCGGTCAAAGATGGCCCAACGGAGAACCCGTGGCGCACGCTCATCTGGCCGCTCGCACGAGACTGTCCGGCTTTGTACCACGCCATTGCATCCATGACTTCATTCCACCAGTCCCGAGACCTGCCCGCCCTGCGCATTCAAGGGATTGACCACATGCGCAATGCAATTCATGCACTAGCCTCCAGTCTGGAAAACATGCGCGTTGACGCAGCCATCTCTACCACGCTCGCTCTCGCTTTCTCAGAGTCCTGGGACCAGCACATCAGCACAGGCATCAACCACATCAAGGGCGCCAGAATCCTAATTGATCGTGCACTTGTGCAACACAACCAGAATCCCATGCGAGGCGAGGCATTTGCCCGCCTGAAGTTTCTCTGCAATTTGTGGATCTACATCGATGTTATTGCGCGCCTGACTTCGGCTGATACGGATGACTCCAGCAATTACGATACCGTCTTTGACAGCTTCGGCCAGAATGAAGCTCAGCTCGATCCACTCATGGGCTGCGCACAGACGCTGTTCCCCATCATTGGTCATGTTGCGACCCTTGTCCGGAAAGTACGAAGAATAGATGGCGACAGCAACAGCCCCGCCATCATATCGCAAGCCATGGAGCTCAAGCGACAGCTCGAGGATTGGATGCCGCCTTCCTACGTCGAAGACCCAGAAGACGAGACGACGAGTCCGCACGATTCCATCAAGACTGCCACTGCGTACCAGTACGCAACCCTTTTATACCTACATCAGGCTGTTCCCGAAATTCCTTCGCTGCCTTCGGCAGTTCTCGCCAAGAAAATTGTGTGCGAGATCGCCACAGTTCCTCCTAGCTCGCGTGCCATTATCGTCCACATCTATCCAATGATGGCCGCTGGTTGTGAACTGGCTGCTGCCGCCGATCGAGAGTGGATATGCGAGCGCTGGGAACTCATGTTTAACAGGATGAAGCTTGGAATTATTGAGAAGTGTCTAGAAGTGACCAAGGAGGTGTGGTGTCGTCGTGACGAATATGCTACCAGCACTCTTCTCCAAGTTGTATCCACCGATATTCCTTCCGGGACACCTTCACTAAAGCGTCATTTCCACGCCATGTCAGACAGTCATGAAGACTCCGATGCCTTCTCTTGGCTCGATCAGGCACCCAAACATAGAGCTGTAGATCCCATGGTTGGGTTTGAGCCCGAGGGGGATTTCTGCTGGCTCAACCCCGAAGGTCCAAAACGAGTTCCTGTCCAGTCGGAAATGAGTGGTGGCATACGCAGATCTGAAGTTTTGGGTACGGAGACCCTCCAGCCCGAATTCACGGTGAATGGGCGTTTACATTGGCTCGGCGTTATGAAGGATTGGAGGTGGGAAGGTGAGTAACTACTCCATGCCCTCTAGATCTATGCTCACTACATATAGTGTTGCTGGGGTAAAATTCAGGCCTGTTAACTGTCGTGACCAACCTCCTTGGGTTGTCTTATCGCACAAGTTCTACAGCAGCTCGCCACAACAAGACCAGCGGTCAAAAGACCCTGGTTCGTCACCGGTGACTGCTCTACGGCCCGGCCTCAATCATGCCTGGGAACACGCTAACGTTCGATTCTACAATGGTCTCGTTAAGAAAAGTATCTTGCGTGATATCAGCTTAGCCTTTGAGTATATCGCTTTTTAATCTTTGGCTGTGCAAGTAATGGAGTTACGATCTCGTCAGCTACATAGGTACGCAGGTTTGGATTACGTTTTGAAATGCTATGACTGGTCAATTTTTAACTTGGGCAATACGGGTGCCTTAGATCTAGAATGTTGGAACACTTGGGTCACTGGTGATATGGAGGTGTTCTGTTTTAGCCTTACCAGGCCTGCTTTTATTCTTTTAAATTCTTTTACAACGCTGATGACTTTTAATTCCCCAATGTTCTTATCGGAGTTGAAACCAGATCCACGCTCTTATAGTACCAAAAAAAAGTCAGGTATAACAATACCCCTTTAAGGACCCTTACAAGGGTACTTCAGATCGAATAACAGATGAAAGTGCAGGCCTATAAGAGCTCTCTAATCGTGGTGCCTGAGGTCTTGTTTCCAACATTTTTGCTTCCGTGAAGGCGAGAGTACTGTGAAATACTAGTGGTAACGCGAACTTCACTAGTTTTAGGGTAGTCTAACGCTGACGCATAACTCGGCAATGTGTGCACGTTCATATGCAGCTACGTCTTGACTGTGTGCATATCTTTGACTTGATGTGGCGGATAGCTTGTCGAAGCGATGCCTCTACAACGGATTCTAAGCATCAACAACTACCCTAACAACCTGGGTCTTACCATATGCAAATCAAAGATCCTGATGCTCACTTGAACGTTCCGTTAAGGCTCTCATCTTAGACGGATGTAACTCTATCTATATACGGTGTTATTCGCTACGCAGCTCAGGAGTAAGTGCGGATCTCCATGAGAGGTAGATTATAGCCATTCATTCTCCACCACCTGTTCCTAACGAGTGAGCTTGAACGGAGAGAGGGTAGGTACAGGTCACGCAGACAAGGGGTGTGGTGCAAGATCTGATATACGCTCTTGTGATGTGTATTGTAGGTAGGTGGGAAGAATACCCGGTGCACTCAGGATGCCTCAAAAAAGACACAGGTGTTACACCACGAAAGAGTACTCGGGAAATGACAGGCGAGTGTTCCTACTTTGGGAAAGGGAAGGGCTATGGAAAAGGGGGCAAACAGTTGATTATTGGCTAGTGGCTTGTGCGATGTTGGTTGATAATGTTACCATAACAAACCCAGGTTAACTTTGTGACCCAGTGAAGACTGCGGGGAGAACTAGCTATTCAATGCCCAAAACGGAGTGATTATCTGATGCACATCGAAAATATTATTTGCCTTGATTTTCAAACACTCGCCCTACAAGTTTGAAAGAAGTAGACAGCCCACATACGAGCTTATCAACACCATAGTAACCTGCAAAACAGTTGCTTCTCACTAGCACTAACTTCGGGAAAATTGTAAGCCGCGGCCACATGAACTGAGCCGGCCTGCGAACTAGTAGAAACTTCAGCAATAAATAAATTTCAAATGCAGTCTAACTAGTCTGTAATAAAAATATTCACTAACGTCACTAATGGCTTTACTAAGATCGAACTTCATATTTCATAATAGAGAATTATCAATGAATAGTCTCCGAGATAGCCAAAAGCTAATCTACCTGTGCAATTGTGATAAGTTGGTAGATTGGCTGGTGTGACTGTGAAGCCAATGTTGTGCCAGTGGCGCTTGACGGGTACAACGCATAAGGAGAACATTATTGTACGACCAAGAGGTGATTAGATACCATTGACTAAAAATATACCAAGGAATCCCTGCTCGATGGTGGGGTTTATGTATGCTGATATAGAAGGATAATATACACACACTGTCGAACATTCGTACCACGTGACGGTTCACATAGAAATTAACTGGAAGTGTAGAAAGAGTAGGCACATTGGCCAATGTTAACTATGTAAATTTTAGTCTTATCCGATCCTAATAAGGATAGGACCAAGCCGGAGAAAACAGTTCTTCAGATGCATTATCACTCAAGGCAGAACTTCTCGACCATCCCAATCCCAACACTTACCCCTTCCTTGAATTCCCACATCTCTGACAACATTCATCAGTCTCTCAGCCACCCATTCGCTCTCGAACAACTTGTCTTTCTTGACACCTTTCCAGAATTCTTTGCTCAAATCTGTTTTAACAGTGCCAGGGTGAAGTGCAAGTGCCATTGCCTTGTCCCCAGAAGAAGTCCTCAGGTGATTGTCAAATGTTTTGACCAACTGATTGATACCGGCTTTTGAGGCACGATAGCTATACCAGCCTCCAAGACGGTTATCGGAAATACTGCCAACCCGAGCAGACATAATCGCTACTGTCGAGATATTGGCAAAGCCCTCTAGTTCTTCGTTGCTTTCATCGCTTCTAGCTTTCTTGTTTGGGATGAAGGGTGAGAAGTGCTTCACCATAAGCATGGGGCCTAATGTGTTGGTCCGAAAAGTCAATAGCGCGTCATCAGCATTAATTTGGGAAGGTGATTTCTCAGGGAATAAGAGCCCTGGAACTATAAATCCTAACTGTAGCTGGTACGAAGTAAATGGGAATTTTTTCTTGCAAGCCGCAGCAGCATTGGCAATTGTCGATTCGTCTCCACCCTGGTTAGCACAACGTCACACGTGCTTAAAGGGAACATACCTAGAACATCAACTTCAAGCATAGTCAATCTACTCTCGTCCACGTTCAAGCCGTACAGGAGCTTCTTCTTCGTATTTTCTAGCTCACTTCGAGCAGTCACCACTAAAGGTGCCTTTGTCGTCTGTAGCACTCTCCTTGCGAGTGCGAATCCTATGCCTCGAGAGGCTGGGGAGACAATAGACCACGGGGCCATAGGATACGATTTGGAATTGAATGGAACTGTATAATCAGCATACTGTAATACTCAAAGGCACATGTCTGCTTCATCGGGTGCTCGATCGATGACATCTCTACTTCGTTTGCGAATCGGGCTATACTTGAAGAGGCTAGAATATTACCTTTCTTGAACTCACCTATCACAGATGCGAAAAAGTTGGAGATACAGATGCGGAAGATTACTGTTAGAAGGTTCTAATAGAGTTTTACTTCCCTAAAGATCAGCACTATGACTTTTGCTTGGAGATAGTATGTCCGACTTTTTCGCTTCTAGAAGAACCCACGTTGCAACAAGTCGAAAGTAATCTCTGCTTCTCATTGTACTGCATCAAACAATTAACATGATAAGAAGCTCTACTTCGCTGTATATAAAAACCTGTCATGAATACAGATGACATTGAATCGTGTAGATATTCGATTTTTTGGAATTCCTACACTCAACGTGGATTTACGTCCTATACGCAAGGAAAAAGATCTCAAGATAACAGTGCTTCCCCCATTAAAAAAACCCTAAAAGAACGACAGAACAATCTCGAAGGGATCAGGGTGTAGATATAAGAGTACCATATGTCATGAAGCTTCTTTCTTGGGGCCTTTGTGATGGAAAAGGCAGTGTCGACATTCACGTGATGTCAAGGGCTTGGCACTGAAGTGTTAGAGTAGTTGCCCTATGGCTCCTCTCCATAATATCTCCACTCTATTCTGTTTTCTATTTGTTCTGTCCTATCGGTGGATTGACCCCATAGCCTTATCGTTGGGATTTATTTATCGCACCGCCTTATTGTACCTAGATATTCGTCATTCTACTATTTATAGGTCGCCTGTAAACCTTCATCCAACTCATGCGAAAGCAAATGCCGGCTATAAACAAGGTTTGTTACAAGACAATTAGATGACAAGATTATGAGTTTCAATCAAGAATGAATTACTACTACACGACTTCAGCTTACTTTACTTGGATTCAAATCCACCTAAACGTCGTCAAGAAGAGCTGCGGTTATACAAGCTTTCTTGGTACTCGCATGTTGGGAATGCATAGTCGAAGGACGCGGTAGTATCATTCCGAAAAAGAAGCGTTGATTCGTTGAGATAGATGCTATCATGAAAAGTCGTGTAACAGGTGTCAATCAAGATAAATTATTTCTTCAAGTCCCGGGCTTAGGGGCGACATGGGGCGACATGGGGCGGCAATGAGCGACACTGACTACCGAATTCCCTTAGCAGTGCTTTCTAATATCATCAGCCATGTAATAGACCAACGTCTTCCATTTTCGATTCCTCTTGCAATTTTTTGTAACCCGACTTTGGCAACCATGTACTGGTACACTGCTTTCCTCATAACCACCGTTCAGGCTCAGATCTCTCAAGGGCTAAACCACCTCCGCTTCGGATGTTCTCAATTGACGATCGAGCGGCTCGATCCTCTTGTCAACCCTGGCATGATTGGGACACCTCATACTCACCAGATTATCGGTGGTAATGCATTTAACGCTTCCATTCCCAGTACGGACGTCTCCAAGCTAGCTACATGCACAACTTGCGGCCCAGCAGACGATCTGTCTAATTATTGGACGGCCAATTTGTACTTCAAAGCGAGGAATGGAACCTTTAAAAGAGTTCCTCAAGTTCCAAATAGGTATGCCCACACAGTACCTACTAATAACTCGGACTCATTTAAACCAGATTTTTATTCAATGACAAGTTTACAACACAAACAGATGGTGGTGTAACTGTTTACTACATTGCCCCAAAAAAGAATACCGTCACGGCTTTCAAGCCTGTAAGTATACAAACTCATATTTGTAGGAAGACATCGACTCACAGTATGTCTCCAGGGATTTCGCATGTTGGTAGGCGATCCTATGAGACGCACCAAGAAGTACAAGATGCAAAGCTGCTTCCGTTGTTATTCAGGCCCGAACTTTGGGGGCGATGACAGAGCCCCGTGCTCGGATCCAAAACTTGATTTCGAAGGGTTTCCACCACAACCTTGCCCTGGTGGTATCCGGTCGAATGTGCTATATCCTACGTAGGTGGCAAGAGAGCATTCTTCAATGTTTTGAGCGAATACTGATACCGACCAAGGTGCTGGAACGGAAAGGACCTCGACTCTCCAAATCATCAAGACCACGTAGCGTACCCTACTTCTGGTCCTTCCAACTTTTTATCAACAGGAAACTGCCCTGCTAGCCACCCTGTTAAGATTCCACAGCTCATGCTCGAGGTGAGAGTGGTAGAGTATCAGTCTAGATTGAAGAACTTGCTAATATATGCCTTAGATCGTTTGGGATACCACTGCATTCAACAACAAAGCGGATTGGCCCTCTGATGGTTCCCAGCCGTTCTATCTTAGCACAGGCGATAACACTGGATATGGTCAACACGGCGACTACGTGTTCGGGTGGAAGGGCGATGCCCTACAAAGAGCAATGTAAGTGAGCTAGCCGTCGTTTGCGGTGTTATAAATGCTAAACTGGACGCGTGTGTAGGGATGATAATGGATGTTTCAGCGCGACATGTGGAAAACAGAAGAGCCAGGATATTTCAGTTGCAAAGCAGTGCAAGATCAAAAGGACAGTGAATGAAGATGTTGACGGCTGTAAGTTCATGATGTACACAATGCGACGCCGGAAAACTGATTCAGGCTAGGGTTGACACAGCTACCCGGAAACCCAATGATGAGATAGATATGAGGACAACTTCTTTTAGCAAGTAAATCAGCGACGCCTGGTAGTCTGAGTTTACCTGCATTGTTTGATGTCCTTGGATTATTAGATGATCGTATCTTAGCAAGCAGACACAGTTTATGCATTCGATGAACACAAGTGAGAATTAGTCCCTTACAGCCTGTTGACTGATTTTATGGAGGCTGTTATGATTTAGCTTTTCCATAGGTCATTTAGCTCTGATTTAAGTTAGCCCTTCGCGATGCTTCTATTCGGTGTTTTATCCATTGAATGTTCACCTTGTGAATTAATACTCCACAACGCTAATTCTCACACACTTCATGGAACTATGTGAATGTGGTAGACTAAATATATGGGAACAGAGCCAGCAACTCCAATTTGTACTCGATGGGGATATCTGAATAGACCGAATCAAAGTTCTGCGGGCGTGTGATTTTTTATTTAACTTTGCACCCCACCAGTGCTACTTCTTACCATCGCTTTTAGTCATCTGACGTGATTCATCATTGGCTTTCTTAACCCTACCCGCCTGTAGATACATAAACTCCAGCCTTTACAGCTCAAGATTTTCACTGCCCACTAACGGCTCTAGCCTCTCTTTTAAGTCATCGACGCTCATCTCCTCGCCCTCCCAATAGACATGCTCTCCCTGATGAGTTTTTGGCGGAATCAACACATTGGACACAACCTGAATAACGCCATCGCTAGCGACACCATCATGAATAGTTACACGCGAGAAAGCGTTGATCCGAATCTCTACAAATGGCCCGTATCTTGTAGAATCAACAGACAAATACCTGTCTTTCAGCACGGTCGGAAGGTCAACATGGAAATTTCCGGTATTCTGTGCCGTATCGCTCTGGTCATTTCCCTCTGATTGGTTGAAGAAAGCATCAGAGTACAGTGTCTGGTCTACCACCATATGGTACTCCAACAGTGCTTTGAGGTACTTGACACCATACTTACTGAAAAGGAATGCATTGATTTTAGGCCCAAGCTTCTTAAATGCAAAGTTTGAAGGGGCAAAAAGGGTTCCTCCATTGTGCGGATAATCGGTGCTATTGAGCTTTTCGAAGAGACCCGTTTTTGCAAGGCCGAGTTCTAAAGTGCTGAACTCTCCAGGAAGAAGATCGATTATAGTAGCAACCTGCGGCGGGGGTACAAGAAGGGAGTCGATACCGTGGATAACGCCGTTTACCCCGAAGATGTTGACAGCTACCAATTTGCTATAGAAATTGAGGGTAGGGCCCTTTAGAGTAACACGCACAGTGAGGCGTTGCTTGTGTCCCAGATTCTTAGGCTCGAGCAAGGTTGGAATCGTGTACGAGTGCAGTACACGACCAGCCGGGTAGAAGTCGTCGCTGATGTGATATAGAAGAATCTTTTCGAGTAGCTCCTTGGACGGCTTCTTTCCATGATCAGGAATTTTTTCAAAGGCTGAATCAATCGGAGCGAATATAGTATGATTGATTTTGGTATTGTTGAGTGTATGAATGAGGTCGGGAAAGTCATCGAGAAGTTTTGCTAATTTCGTGGTATATTTACTCTTACTGATCAGTTCGTATACTGTGTTGTTTGGCTTCTCGTGATCCGGTGGGTGATGCGGCCGACCATGGTGCGGAGGATGATTAGGATGATCAGAGTCCTGCCTAATATCTTCAGAAGAGGAGCCTTGCAGCCAAGACTCTAAGTCGTATCCAACCTCATGAATCCTGTGGTTGACACGGTCACCAGTATTTTTTACATTGTCGATAGACTTCGCGAACTTATCCCCAAGGTTATGGTGGACCCGTTCAAACCCAATTTGGGTGTGGTCAACGATCTTTCGGCCAGTCTTTTCGATGTCCTCGAACACATCTGCATTGGGAATGAGAAAGGCAGATGTAAGTGGCAACAAGGGTAGCGTCTGGCTGAATTTCATCTTGGATTCGAATGAGTATGGATGAAAAATAACGACGAAAAGCGACTAGGGAATCGTAGATAGAAGTACTGAGTCGTCGATGACACCACCAGTGCGTGGCAGTGCGTGCTAAGGCGGATCGCCCCGGCTGGACAGAATACGGACGAATACGAAAACACGAAAATACCGGATATGGTCGAGAGGAGAACCCAAAATCACAGGTAAATTGTCTCAACAATTGAGCAGGAGGGCATCAAACTAATCTCAAGCTGTCATGATTTCTGGAACATAGACTTGGATCGGATCGATGGAAGAATCCGAATGTCCTCAGGCTGGAGTGCGTCATTGTTTTAGCTGGCGCAATCCATCCATGACCACGGATGACGCCAAACCACCGCCGCTTTTAACAACGCCATACACAATCCAAGTGCACATCAGCCCGGAATCGTATGATGTACGTTGATTTCAAACGAATTATTTGTTTGTTGTGATGTTATGACTTTATGCAGCACGTCCACGTACTGTTGCAAGCCCTGAGTGTGCAGTCAATAGCTCAATCACGTGCTACCAAATCGAACTGATTAGTGCCAGATTCAAACATGTCTGTACCCATGTAAAACTGGAGGTGGGGTGGTAATCTAGGCTTTGACATCCTCATATCTCCAGCTATCACAAGTCAGCTGGTCTAGTTAACTTAAATATATTTGCAGTATGATTCAGCATCGCCCCTCAATGATTCTCACTCGAGTCTATTTTTTCCTCGGTGTAGCATGCTTCCAGTACTTCACCGAAGCCTGCGCGTTTGTCAATTGGCTTTTGGTATGCTTGGACCCACAATTTTTTCCTAGCAAAACTGAAAACAAGCTTTCACTGCAACTGTCAAGCTTCAAAGCCCAATTAGCATTCCACAAGGCCCATGCACATGCATTCGATATGGCTCCTAGCTTTGTTGCTGCTAACGGGTGACAGCTCATTACATCACGGATGCTCGTTCTTTACCCGCATGTGTTCCCGGGCTTTCCGAACCACATAAGAACCGCCTGAAAGCCAATTTCTCTTGTAACGCCACAAACCATAACACACACAATGGCAGGTCTTGCACGACATATCGATCCAGACGAGTTAATCCAATCGCTTCGCGACCATCCTGTACACAAGGCAGGACGCCAACACAGCCGTTTCGTCTCGCATACTACTCCATACTCTAGCCGGTATGCGAGTTCTACCGAGCTCTCTAAGTTCCAGATTCCTCATGATGGAGCCCCAGCCGATGTCGTACACCAACTCCTAAAAGATGAGCTTGATCTAGATGGGGTGAGCTTGCCGTGTCATTGGTACCAGATCAAGATTAACAAGTAACAGCGGCCAAGCTTGAATCTAGCTTCTTTTGTCGGGACCTATATGGAGAGAGAGGGCGAGCAGCTTATGATTGAGAACATTTCCAAAAACTTGAGCGATGCGGATGAATACCCAGCCATGATGGACATGTGAGCACTCGCCCCTTTATGAATGGGACATACACATTCTGACTAACAATATGCATGGCCGATGCGTCTCTATCCTTTCTCATCTATGGGGCGCTCAGAAAGGCGAAAAGGCAATCGGCTCTGCCACAACGGGATCAAGCGAGGCTATTCATTTGGGTGGGTTGGCTATGAAACGCCGTTGGCAAGAAAAGAGAATGAAGGAGGGAAAAGACACTTCGAAGCCTAACATCCTTATGGGAGCCAATGCCCAGGTGGCATTGGAAAAGTTTGCACGTTACTTTGAAGTTGAAGCTCGGATTCTACCTGTATCGTCTGAATCGAATTACCGACTCAATCCCGCACTAGTCAAAGAGAACATTGATGAGAACACCATTGGTGTGTTTGTCATCCTGGGGTCTACCTACACCGGACATTACGAGCCTGTGGAAGAAATTAGCGACATTCTTGATGAGTACGAAAAGGAAACAGGTATAGACATACCGATACACGTAGATGTATGCTTTTATAACCATGCGCATGGAACCCTGTTTCGCTAACTGGCTAGGGGGCTTCGGGAGGATTCATCGCACCATTCACTCATGCCAAGGCTGGTCAGAAGTGGAACTTCGAACTACCGCGGGTTAAGTCAATTAACACAAGCGGCCACAAATTTGGCCTCGTCTATGCTGGTGTTGGGTGGATAATCTGGAGAGATGAAAGCTACTTACCAAAGCATCTCATTTTTGAACTACATTACCTTGGTGGCACTGAGGAATCGTACACCTTGAACTTTTCCAGGCCAGGAGCACAGATCATTGCCCAGTATTTCAATTTGATTCACTTAGGCTTCACCGGATACCGTAGTATTATGGAGAATACACTCGCAAATGCTCGATTGTTGAGTCGCGCGCTAGAGCAGACAGGCTGGTATCGCTGCGTGGGTCTTCACATTGATTTGACGTGGAGCTAGCACTAACATCTCCTCAGGTCAGTGATATTCATCGCAAAAAGGGAGATCATAAATATGAGAAGGGCAAGGCCCAGTTTGAAGAAGGTGCCAACAGTGCAGATTACAACGCCGGCTTGCCTGTCGTGGCGTTTACTTTCTCCGATGATTTTAAGAAAAATTATCCGCATCTCAAGGAAGACACCGTGAGCAATCTGCTGCGAGCAAAGCAATACATAGTTCCCAGTGAGTGAACATATCTGGAGCATAAGGCGTTGTATGCTAACGGCATAGGCTACCCGTTGCCTCCTAACGAGGAGAAAACGCAGATCCTGCGTGTGGTAGTCCGCGAAACCCTATCTTTGGACATGATCGACCGTCTTGTTACAGACATATGCCATGTAACTGAAACTATGCTGCAAAGTGATGCAGCTGACATAGCTGCATGGCAGCCTGCTCCTCGGAGCATGGAGGTACGCCTTCCCTTTTCCTCAAACCCCTTCTTTTGAACACTGTGACGCGCCGCATTGCTTGCACCTATACTACAAGAAAGACTCGACTGACGGGAGGCGCAACAGAAACAGCATTCCTCTACAGGTCTCCCTTCGCACCAAAAACACAAGGCACGACGCCCTATGCATAAAGGCGTGCATCGAAGCGTCTGCTGAGCCTCATTGCCCGGTTCAAATTCTCAAGTCGAAATGCTGTTCGGCAAAGAAAGTCTCGGATCGACGCACCTGCATATGACAAGCAATGAAGGGGCTTGGGGGGTTGCCAGGGAAGGTCAATATCTGTCGGATTGGGAAAGGCCTAGTGCGGGACGAGTTAGACGTCGCGGAGGATTATTTTAAGTCGTACACAATCGTTTTCTAGAGCAAACATGGGCTTCATGCGAATAATCACCCGGCTCTCGTCCGGGAAAGGGAATCGGTGACGGCTGATCGCTGGGTCTTTGGATTTTCGTATCGATCTGGGCTAGCCGTGTTCAGCAAGCGGTTCGCGATCTCCAAGGAACCACTTGAGCGTCACCATCGTCAGGACTCAAACATCCCTATCGTCGCCTGTTCACATCTCCCATCTGTTCTCGCCATGCAGCAGGCGTCCAATGAAAAATGCAGGCAATCTGCCTGCGTCATGTCCGCCACGTTTGCGATGCAGTTGATAACGAGCTAGCCACCGGTCTTGCCATGAACTGGGTTTCTGCAGCATCAGCGACTAGTACCTATATACTTGTCATATGACACATCTTTCTCTCTTTTAGTGCACGACCCTCTGGCATATCGCCGAGCTGCGAGGACATAGCTTTGATCATGACGTCTCCACCTCTTTGGAGATTCACCATCTTCTAATGAGCGCGTACGCGTACCCGTCATGCTTGCCTCCCGCGAATAACGCATGAAGTGTAAGCCCCCAATGTTGCGCCGCTGTGCTACATGGCCTACATTCAACGAGCAAGTTTGTTCTTGCTGTTTAAAACGGACACATTGGACTTCAAGAGAAGAAGCATCTGCCATGGAACAAAAGGCTAGCGTACTTATCTACATTCTGCGTCACGATATCCGCCTCTCAGATAATCCTGTCTTTCATGCCGCGCACCTCAACTTCCTGAAGAATGAGGCGTATCAGAAATCCTTGCGAAACGCTGACGAGCATCACCGCGAAGATTCACTTGTCTCCGAGGATGTTAACCCTCCTTTCTTTACGCATCTCTTGCCCGTCTACATCTTCCCAGCGAATCAAATCGAGGTTTCTGGATTCATCCCAGACTTGAGAACCGACAGCCCTTATCCAGAAGCTCGAAGTTATGTAGCTGGGCTATGGCGTACGGGACCCCATCGTGCCAGGTTCATGGCCGAAGGTATCTGGGACCTGAAGGAGAGGCTTGAGGGTTTACAATGCGGATCAGGGTTACAAATAAGAGTTGGGGAAATTGGCGAGGTGGTGAGGCATATGGTCCAATGGTTTGAAGATGAGAAAGGTGCAGGTCGGAACATAATAGAGGTTGCTGGAATCTGGATGACCGCGGAAGAGGGAACCGAGGAGAAAAAAGTTGAAAACGAAGTGAAACACCTAGCAGAGGATGTGGGAGTTGATTTCAAGCTCTGGGAGGATGAGAAATATTATGTTGATGAGTATGCGTTTCGATTCGTTCTAAATTGCGAAGCTAATCACTAGCAGCCGTGATCTACCATATCAAAACATCGCAGACGTACCAAATGTCTACACTACTTATCGCAAGTTGCTAGAGCCCCTCAGATCGCGACCGCGTCGTACCATTCCAGCACCAGAACGACTGCCGCCTTTACCTGGGACGATTCCTCCTCAAAAGCATCCATTCCAGATTCCGACTACCTTGAATGACCTTGTTGATGCTCTGCTACGACCACTCAACATGGACCCGGCATTTGGCCTCTCGTTTCCACCCAAAATGCCTTCTGGGACAGTATCCGCACATCCCTTTAGAGGAGGCGAGAGCTCTGCGCAAGACCGACTTTCGCATCTAATCTTGAGTGGCGCAATGAGTTCATATAAGAACACACGCAATGGAATGCTTGGGCTCGATTTCAGCACGAAGCTATCTGCTTTCCTTGCCCAAGGCCACATCACAGCACGACAGATTCATTGGGCGATGGTTGATTTCGAGGAAGGGCAGGGTCCGGGGAAAGGCGTCAAAGGGTATGGTAAAGGCGAAAACGACGGTACCGCTGCTGTGAGGTTTGAGCTTTTGTGGAGAGATTATATGCGCTTGTGTGCCAAAAAATTTGGGGTACGCAACGTGCATCCTCATTCGGCAGACCTTAGCTGACATTTACATTGGCAGGCTAGGATGTACATTCTTGAGGGAATTCAAGAGCCACCAAGGCACTCTAGAGTAAATGGGAGCGTAGGAGTGCTGGTAGAGGATGAACGACGACCACCACGAAAGCGATGGAAACAGCTAGATAAGAGTGCTGGGCTAGGAGATACTCCTGGGAAGACACAGGAAATTTTTGAGAGGTTTAGGTCCGGCCGTACTGGGATTGGACTCATCGATGCCTCCAACCGTGAGCTTTTTCTCACGGGGTACACTTCGAACCGTGCTCGGCAGAATGTGGCATCTTTCCTCTGCCATCATTCTCACCTTGGAATCGACTGGCGCATCGGAGCCGAATGGTACGAATTCCTCCTTACCGACTACGACATGGCGTCCAACTACGGCAACTGGCAATACGTTGCTGGTGTTGGAAATGACCCGCGCCAGGGCCGTGTCTTCAACCCAGTAAAGCAGGCCTTGGATTATGACCCACAGGGTGAATACATCAAAGCCTGGGTTCCAGAGATGAGAGGTGTTAGACTGAAGAAGAGTGTAGAAGGGAATGATAAGGACATGGATCAGCAGAGGCTGATGGGCTTGTATCAAGCATGGAGGTTAGAAGAGCACGAAAAATCGAGCTTAGGATTGAAGGGTGTGGAATGGGTGGAGCGACCGTTGGTCAAAATACAATTTTCCGTAGGAAGGAATCGGGGGCATAATGCGAGGGGCAGATGCAGAGGATGGAGAGGGAAAGGGAGGGGGAAAGATATAGAATGCAGAGGGGCTAAATAATCGGAGAAATCATGGCGCGGTATCCATCTTTGTGAGACAGCTTGATTAAGCGGAGAAGGGTCAGCCACATCAACCATACGTATCTCAATAGCACCATGGCTGGCTTCTCCCTATCTCGGTTGTACAGCAACCTCATCATATGGCCCCACAAGCAAAATCCTCTATAGCTTTAACCATGGACCCATGTTGTTAATCAACCATTAAAGAGAATCTAGATTCTCATATCTATTTATTGGCTGCCTATCGACACTCTTGGTCGCTCCAAGCTCCTTATATATGTATCTATACTACTAAGCTCCTCATTTCTCCTGCTCTGTTCTTGGTGGTCTAGCCCAAAATCCAAACCAACCCAGTATCCCCACTCTCATACCTCGCCCCCTTGGAACCGTTGTTCTATTTTGTCACTACTAGCACTTTTAGAGTTGGATGGCTAGCGATCATCTGGCTTATTTCTACAGAACTCTTCTCCACTACCGCTCGTGCACAAGGTACGCCATCTCTGTTTTCGTAGGGACTCGTAAATTTCGGCATCACTTTTGTGAAGCCAATCATATTTAACAATCTTTCCTACTTAACCTTCGTAGTCTTCGCTGTTTCCAACAGGGAGGCTGGCCTGTGGACATGGTCGTATCTACCAGAATCCGGTGGCCGTTCACTCGGAAACCGACGAGTTTTTTTTAGGGAGCGAAAGATGTGGAGACCTAGCAGATGAGGAAAGTGGCTCGAGGCAATTTCACCGTGCGGTATGACTAGACTCACATATCGTGATTATGTCACTTCTGGCTTAGATTGTGTACCAAATATTGCAGTCTTACTCTCTGGGCTTGGTTGGCTTGGCATTGCATCTTTCTTGTTATGATACTGGTAGATTTCCCAATGATTCTTTGAGCATGCATCTCAGTCTGAAAAGCACGTAGCTTGACCAAAAGCGCAATGCACAGTTATCCCCTTGCTTCTCCGCTTTCCTCCTTGTTTGCCAGCTCTTCCTCTTTATCCCAGACTTTGTGGCCGGCTACCCAGGTTTGTAAGACTTCACCTGCCTCATTCAGAACACACAAATCAGCCCTTCTCCCTTCCTTCAACACACCTCTTCCTCCCGCTCCTTCGATTCCCATGAAAGCGGCTACATTCTCTGTGACGGTGGCTACGGCCTGAGCAATGCCACATCCAGACCACGACATTAGGTTCCGCACTCCCTGCTGCAGCGGAATACAGCCACCGATGAGAGTGTCTGTGCCTGCAATGGTTGCCCGTGTCCCAGCTTTGGTCTGCTCGAAAGGAATCTGCGAGTGACCAGGATAAGTCCCGTCAGGGAGAGAAGCAAGCTCGATGGAATCGGTAATGAGAATCGAGCGCTTCGGGTTGGTGTTGTGGAGGAGAGACACAGTGGCCGGGTGGAGATGTTCGCCATCAGGGATGATGGTGTACCACGGTGGGGATGGGTTGTGTGTAGAAGGAAGGGATATCAGGCCTGCTAAACCTGGAATGCGTGATGCAAAAGGTGGCATGGCGTTCAGTGTATGGGTCAGACAGGTTGCGCCCGCTTTCAAGCCGGCCAGACCGTCAAAATAGGAAGCTGTGGAGTGGCCCATGGAGACTTTGATACCAGCCGTGGTAAGTGACTCGATGAGGGATACCGAGTCGGGCAGTTCAGGGGCCACAGTAGCCAGCTTGACCGACGACGAGAGGTTTGATACACCGTAGACGGTGGATGGAGGGGTGGTGCATGTTTGGAAGAGAGACGAGTTGTGGGCGCCCTTCTTTTCGGGATGAAGATAAGGTCCTTCGGTGTGGGCACCGAGCAGGGAGGCCGAGTTGGGGATATCGCGAGGGGCAAGCGAGGGAAGGATGGTTTGGAACTCATCTGCCTTGATGGTGGGTAGCGTGGCCCAGAAGCCCGTGACGCCCTGTGTAGCGTAATATCTCGCAATGGCATCCAGCTTAGCAGCATAGCTCTCCTGGTCTTCAAAATGGGTGAAGTGAAAGCCATTGGCGCCGTTTGTGTGCAGCTCCAGAAAGCCAGGGGCGATAATGTTGTTGTCCAGATCGACGGCTTCCCCGCCGATATAGCCGTCCCTCTTCAGTATGTAGCCCGTCTCGTCGGAGATGACCAGATGATCGTCGACGAGCTGACCGTCGAGCACGTAGCGGCCATTGGTGAAGAGGGTGAACCAGCCCGACATGGCTCTGGTCAGGGCTGGGGAAGGGGGGGAAGGGAAAGAGAAGGGTGGGATAGGAGCTGGCGCGGGGCCGATCTCTCAGGATCGGCACAGGCTCCCCCCCGGACTCTCCCAGCTGCCCCAGCTTCCCCCGCGGACGCGTGCTCATCGTGCGTCACGGGCCAGCAAAAGAGCACCAACAATGGATCCGAAAAGGCAAAGGCACCAATGTGTGGCTGTTTTGGCCAACAGCCACGGGTGGGGGCACGGCCGGTCGACGCGACAACGCGAAGCTGCGATGACATCACGGTTCGCCCATTGTCAATGGCTTGCACGCGCCAGCTTCCCTGCTTTTTTTGGTCGCACCGTCCAGAGACGTGTAAAATCCCTCCCTGCCGCCGCTGAGCCCGCACACAATTCCTGCATCTTTCTCTCCGATCCTCCCTGTCCAGCGGTGCGACGACATCATGGCGGAACAGCAGCAGCAGCATGCCCCCGGGGGCCACTACTCGGGCCACAATCCCGTGCCGACCGTGAAGAAGTTCCTCGAAAACCTGGACAAGGACAAGGCGGAGCGAGATCGCAAGCTGGACGAACAACAGACCGCAAAGCAAAAGCAGGCGCCGTTGGTGGGCGAGCCGGTGCCTCACAGGCCGCAGAAGGCAGGCATCGAGGGCACGCGGAAGACAGTCACAGACCCGACCACGGGCCGAGAAGTCACTATTGAAGATGTTAGCAGGGCTACCATGGATCAGGTCGACAATCCCCAGCTCTCAGTACCCAATGCAAACCTGCAAAAGGACACAGTACAGTGCTCTCGTTCCTCGTCGTCCTGCTTCGTGTACTTACCAGTCCCAGCCCATTAAAACAGACCCTTCGCAGTCTCCCGACGAGTACAAGTATGCTCAAGATGTCACGGCCCCTCCAGATCCCGTTGCAGAGGGCACCACCTCTGATGTGCCCATACATGGCGAAAAGACCAATATCCTGTTTCATCCAACCCCGTCCGTCAGCTATGAGCCCATGTTTGCCGCGCTTGAGAAACGGGCAAACATCCTGTGTGTCGGCATTTTGGTCGCCACTGTCGCAGTGGGCAAGATTTTCGGAGGTGCTCTCCTCGGGCTGGTACCTTTGGCCATGTGCCTTTCATCCGGAGTTTACCTCTGGGTCAAGGAAGTCATACGAAGCGGAAGAGAAGTCGAGTGGCATAGCGAGCAGACTAGGGGTCAAATGGTAATCCTCCCTTCGGTAGCCTGCTCATTTCGTGACATTGACCATAAAAGGCTACTGCAAACTTGCTTCCCGAGTCCGTCGAATGGATGAACACGTTCTTAGGCATCATGTGGGGTCTGATTAACCCAGACATGTTTCAAGGCGTCGCGGATACGCTCGAGGATGTGATGCAGGCCTCTGTGCCTGGCGTCATCGAAAATGTCCGTGTCGCAGAAATCAATCAAGGGAGCAATCCTCTTCGCATTCTTAGTTTGCGCGCTCTTCCCGACTCCCATATGAGTGAAATGAAGCAAGCCATCCATGAAGAAAACAAGAAAACAAAAGATCCTCAAGAAGCGGCTGCTGACGAAGAAGGCGGCGACTATTACAACTTGGAGGTTGCTTTTGCTTACCATGCCAAGCCCAGTGGCAAGCGTGCTTCGGAAAAGGCACGAAATATGCACATGCAATTGGTCTTCTACCTTGGAATCAAGGGTCTCTTTGGTGTGCCGCTTCCAATTTTCGTTGAACTTCAAGGACTGGTTGGAACAGTTCGATTGCGAATGAACATGACGCCAGAGCCACCGTTTTTAAAAACACTGACCTTCACGCTAATGGGCGCACCACAGGTAGAGGCTGGATGCATCCCGATGGTGGAAAAGGGCGTCAATATCCTGAACCTCCCATTGATTAGTAACTTTGTGAACTACGCAATCAAAGCCGCGGCAAGCAGTAAGTACTTTATGGGCTGCGAAAAAGTCCCCTCCTAACAATAACAATAGTGTATGTTGCGCCCAAGTCAATGTCGATCGACATGCGCGCAATTCTTCAAGGCGACTCTGTCCAAAAAGATACAGAAGCTCTAGGGGTTATGTGGATCCGGATTCATCGGGCAATCGGCCTCAGCAAACAAGACCGCCGCGGCTCTACGCATGGTGGCAGCGACCCGTATATTACGTTGGCTTTCAGCAAGTACGGAAAGCCCATGTATTGCACACGCGTCATTACCGACGATTTAAACCCAATATGGGAAGAGACAACTGCTCTTCTCGTCACTCCTGAGCTCATCAAAGCAAACGAGAACCTTAGCGTGGAACTTTGGGACTCGGATAGACACACTGCAGATGACATTGTGGGAAAGGTTGAGCTTTCGATGCAAAAGATGATTCAGCACCCAGGCAAAATGTACCCTCAGGTCTCTAGGCTTGCTGGTATGGATGCGGATAGTGAGATGCCGGGTGAGCTCCATTGGGAAGTGGGTTACTTTGGAAAGCCTAAATTCCGACCCGCCCTACGTACCGATGGCAAGAACCGGAACCTACCTGATGAGCTGAAGAATGATCCGTCATTGCAGGATGAAAAGGGTGTTATCAACAGCGACGAGGATGACGCGGTCATGCACACGCCCCCAGACCCTCTTTGGCCAAGCGGTATTTGCAGTGTTGTCATTCATCAAATCGTGAACCTGGAACTCGATAATGTTAAGGGCACTACCGGTTCTCGCAAGGGACGTGAATTCGAGCCTGCGAAACCGTATGGGGAAGCTACAGAGGAAACGGGAGGCAACCTTCCTACAAGTTATTGCACGATTCTTTACAACGACGAGTTGGTATATAAGACACGGTCAAAGGCAGTTTCCTCACAGCCCATTTTCAATGCCGGAACAGAGCGATTCGTCCGCGATTGGCGGTCTACCATTATTACTGTTACTGTGCGCGACCAACGCAATCGTGAGCACGACCCCATTCTCGGCGTTGTTCCATTGAAACTCTCAGATATTCTCGAGACATCCTCCCAGGTCACACGTTGGTACCCACTGGATGGTGGTATTGGATTTGGCCGTATGCGCATCTCCCTACTTTTCCGCAGCATCGAGACGCGTTTACCACCCAACATGCTAGGTTGGGATGTCGGCACTTTCGAATTCCGCTCTGATCGTATCCTGGCATGTGGCTACAAGCATGCCGCAAAACTGAAACTTAGAACAGGTGGAAGCACAGGTAAAATCGGGCGCAGCGGAGCCACCAGACTGAACGAAGACGATGGCTATTATTGGGATTTGACTGGGCATAATGGCAAGCATAGTGTTAGCATGCCGGTAAAGTACCGCTACAGATCCCCAATTGTCTTTGAGTTTCATACAGCAAACAAACGTAAGGCGGACGCATATGCCGTCGTTTGGCTACAGCATTTCATTGACAATGAAGATGCTGACATCAATATTCCTATATGGACTACATCAGCTCCAGCACGACTGACACAAAACTACATCACCGAAGAAAACTATCATAAAGAACCCGGTCTGGAGGACATTCAGGAAGTGGGACGTCTCCAGTTTCGCGCGCGTTTCAAGGCGGGTATGGATGAAAGCCATGCTCAATTTGTTGTGGACAATCCTTCCCGTGAAACTTATGAAACTTGGGAAGCCTGCTTGACAGAAGGCGTGCGCAGCCGTATTGTTGACAAAGAGCTTTCTGATCGCGTTCAACAGCTGCACAATGAGTCTCTCACTGAGGGCCGTGATATTCTCAAGAACGCTGGCCCTGAAGAAAAGAAGAAGTGGCTGTCCAAAGATGGTGCTGACTGGTCTGGCGCCTTTGGAGAAGATCCAAAAGCGTATATGGACACTAAAGGCAAGAAGAGGAGGGAACCAGGCAGGGATCCCCCACTACATGATCCATACCACCCTTCAGACGACGAGGATCATGACGAAGATGATGATGGCACGGATTCCAGTTCTGATCTGGGTGTCGAGGATGCAAATACCGCCGGTAATGCAGCGAACATGTCAGGAGGTCTCGGCGGCGGCAACCAGGCTCGGCATGGTAACACGGATGGGAAATCCCACAATACAAATCAACGCTTGAGCAGCGACTCGGATCCTGCCAATGGCAACTTGAATCACCAAGATACCGACTTGTCGCCTAGTCAGCCGCGGTTGTCGCAATCCACAGCGCGAACTAGCATCACTACGGCATCTGGTGGTACTTTGTCTCCCGTGTCTAGCAAGGATATCAACAAGCAGAACAAGCGGGCAGAAGAACGAAAGCAGCGTGGACTAATGCAGTGGAAACCGGCAAGAAACGCACGCTTTGCGAAGGATCAAGGAAAACTTGGGTTGGCAAAGCTGAAGAAGAAGGTTACGGGTGGGTTGGAGGGTAGGCAGCCTGGAGTAGAAACTGGTAAGTGAATCTTTTTGCTCTAACGAGGTGACAGCGGCTAATTGGTATCCAGAAACCGGAATTTAATTCTTGATGAGCACACATGGCGTTTGGCAACAAAACAATGCATTTTACGATGATGAAGATATGCCGAATATGATTTTTGCTATCAATGCTTTCCTATGACTTTAATTTACGATTCCAAGATTACGGTAACTTTACCAAGATACTTAGGGGCGGGCAAAAGCATCCAAATGTAACGTATTTTACAGAATTTTCCTTACATTCAGTATTCATCCTAGAACTACTACGCCGATGAATGTGCTGCCGCAGCAAGGCGCTCCGCACACGCCTCACTGTCGGTTATCGAAGGATCGCAGATTACCTGTTTACGCTATGCAAATTTTACCCTGCAGCCCGGCACAGTTCTGGTCATTACCCAACAGGCATGCATCTAGCTCGCGTGACTGACGCCGTTGCCGCCCTTATGATGTGATGTTGTTGCGCGGAAGGCAGCAGATTCAAGAAACTGCCAACCCCCCGGCTTCATCGGAACGTGATAGTTTGCATGAGGGACGAAGGGATGTTTGAGATGGGGTCCATGGTGCATGCTAAGCAGCGTGGGCCACCGGGCGACGATCACGCATCACTACTTTCAGGCCGCTGGGTGGCTACTTGCGAGACTGTAGGGCCCAAGACTCGGTGTACGGTCGAAACGTAAGTCTGGTAGGCGTAAGCCTTTGGACGTATCCAGGCCTCCTGAGGTGCTCAGAGGGGACCAGGTTAAGCGGACCCCATATCGTGTAGATGCAGACTCCGTACATGGGCCTCGCGACGACACCCGACACTGTGAAAGTTGGCCCCCGGACCAATGAGTCGAGGCAAGAAACCTTGCCCCTTTCACGTCAAGCAGCAGCAGCTGATGGTCGACATATCGTATGATGTTGATGGTTCCGCTCGGCTAACCCGTCTACGAGCCCTACGCTTCAAGGTTGGCAAAAGTATGCAGCCATATCACCAACTTGCCATTGTGTTGAGCTCCGCCTGACCCATCGTGTACCGACATCAATCTAGGGCGGTATTTGCCTTCGTTTCTGCACCTTGGCAGAGGCCTTCAGGAGCCGAGACAGGCGTTTGCCTTTGTCCGCCGAAGCTAGAGAAAGGCGTAGACGTTTGCCACCGCGGGAAGGGTGACGTACGAGCGGCGTATCTTTGTTGGCATAGACTTGATTCGCCGCCTGGGCCCATTTTCTAGTTGATATAATAGGCAAGGTGTGCTGTGCCGCGCGCTAACAGCGTCGGGGACGGTAGGGCAGGCCAACGCAGACCAACGCATTCACGGTATAAATGACCACTTGGGTGGCGCACCAGCACCATATCCGAGAGGATGAGGGCGCATATAGGGATGTACCTTGGGTTCTGCTTCAGCTTGGGTGCGGCGGGGGTGGCAGAGATCAAAGACAAGTTGGGGCGGCGTCGGCCAGCTCCATGAACGCAGTGGGCAAGGTCCGGAGCACGAAACATTGCATGTTCTCATTTGACCGCGTGTACCATCACATTGCAAGCTGCAATGAGAAGGAGAGTATATGGGGTGGTGCTGAAAGCGCCTGCTACGGTGGCGACGAGGCAAGACCGACACCAGCATACTTGCAGAATGGGAAGATCAACGTTGGAACATAGCTGTGCTTGAGCCCGGCAACCAGATTTGCAATGCATGTGGGTGTATATGCGAACAGTCATGTGATGGGCCAACGAATCGTCGTAAGTGGCGGACGTCGTGCGCTTTACGCTGCGGGATGCACACTTGCGGCATTCTTCTGGCCTCATTTTACCGTATGGGTCCCACGCCTATAGCAGTATCACAAAGATACCCCCATCCCCCCAATATATCTGGCCTTGGGGGGCTCCGCGATAAAGGCCACAAACCTCCAAGGTTAGGATTCACTGTTAGGGAGCCAGGATTATGGCAGGCAGGTCTCTTGTCAGATGGGGCCAAGCGTATGGGAAATGGAATAAGCACGGCGTTTAACACGCATGACGGACATGACATGCCGGAGATTCTGTCTGGATGCTGCTCCCATCTGACATGGCCAAGGCGACTTTTTTTTTTTTGGTTCGAGCGATGGCATGAGGCTTTTACGGTGCCTGAAAGAGAGCACTGCTTTGTTGCCTTTGCTATGTGGCTCACGGAACAGGTTGCTTAAGAAGACTAGAAGTGGGAAGTAGGCTTTTTTCACAAGGGCTTTCGACATTGTGCAGAGAGAGCGGAAGTAGAGTAGTGAGTGAATGTATTGAGTATGCTATGTCTCTCTGTTCTGAGAGCTGTTCCAGCTAATGTAAGGACCAATTTGAACGAGCAAAGCACCTGTGGAAACATGCTCCCTCCCAGGCAACCAGACATAGAAATAAACAATGGGGAAAAGATTGCTTGCAGGGTTGGACCCAAAACAGAACGATATACAGCTTTACATCTGCAGAAAATGCCACCCATGAAGCTTCACAAAACGAGCGGAAAGATAAGGCGGGTCCCTTTGACAGTGATATCCATCGGAGCCCAGCGGTCCCAGGGCCGGATTGGTAGTAGAAGGTGTCCGGGTCTTCTATTTCTTCAGCTATACAACAATCAGTGACCGTTCGTTCACAGGGAAAACTGGCCATACGCACGCGGCACGATTCGCAGATTCCCCCAGAAACCCCCACCTGTTGATGTGCCCCTGGGCGATTCGAGTTGGCACACTGGTACCAGTGAAAAGCTCCCCCCGTGGCTCCCGTGCCAGCCTGGCCTCCACTACCGCCACTGACGCCTTGGCCCTGAGCTGTGGTAGGCATGTTTGCGGTTTGCAGTTCGAGGAATCTCTCAAAAGAAAATGGGTGCAGAGGTTATGTGGTACGATAAGTAGTAGACTGTTGGTCGTGGCTCTATGCTCCCAGATGAGTGCTGGGTTCATGGACAAGTAGGGTGGTTTATATATGATTTGAGAGTGCCTTCGTGCCAGTGGTAACCCGTCACCGTGCCGCAGTGGTTTACCTGTCCATGACTGCTCCTCGTAAGGCAAAGTTGCCTTGGGCCAAAGACACAGCTGTCACACCAAGGACGATGGTACTCATTCTACGGTACGGGAATGTCCGAGACGTTCTGATGGGCTCAAGCGGAAAGTCCGGTAGTTGCACGACGCCGCACGCGGCTCCTGTGCCTCTCCCATGGCCGTGGAACACACCAAGGCCTCAATCTATCCCTAGAAAGCGTCAAGTAGGGTGGTCAGACAGAATTAGGACCCAGTAGGTTTCCCTACGTTAGGTAATATGGCACAGCACTGTGTCAGTAACTATGGTATGGTATCGTATACATAAGCGACCCAAACGTCGACCAGCTTAGCCATGTGTTCGAGGCATGGCGGTACCAAACCCGGTCATGAATTGTTAAGCCTCACTCGTAGTGTTGTAGGGGATGTCGGAGTACGAGCAGACTTTACTGGGACGGTGACTTGGTTGAGTCCATGCAGTCGCCCCGGGGGCGTTTTGAAGCGATCCGACTATCCATCGAGCTGAACCACAAAGCTTCATAGCACGCTTCGACCCAGTACTGCCAATAGGGCATGGAGAGAGGGCCGGGGAATGAATTCTTGTGGGATGGTAACCGACAGGTTATACATTTCTCAATTGGTGCCAGCATTTTTTTTAATTTTTTTTTTTTAAAAAAAAAGGGCAGTTGCTCTTGGATGGCTGGTTACAAGCGCAGCACAGCCGTGCGAGACAAGACAGTTTAGCATCATGTTCACATCCTGCCCAGGATCATGCTCAAAGCTACGACAAAGATAGGCTGGAGGCAATCATGTTTACTCGTGGCCGCAGCAACGATAACGTGACTGCAGGCCAACTACGCAGCACTTCCATGTTGAGGTGTGTAGACTTCAGTACGCTCCACTCGGCCCGAGTAGGGACGGGGATGGGGGGGTTTGCTGACTACGATGGACTGGGGAATGTGGGCGGGGCAAGGGCGGCAGAGCAACAGTTACTTGGTTGGCTCGAATGTAGACATGAGCCCAGACGGCTAATTCAACCAGGTGACGCTTCAGGGGCAATTGTTCGAGCGAGAGCGTGCAAGCGGGCGGTGGGCAGCAGCCAATGAAGGGGGGAGCAGGCTACGGCGGGGGAGATGGCGCTTCGGAGTACTCTCTCAGGGTGGCGGCGAAGCATACTTGCAGACGAGCCAGTGGTTACGCTATCTGGCGGTTTTCACGTGGGAGGGTCGCGGCCAGGATAACTGGACCAGCCTGTGGGATATTAGGCCGGCGAGTGTGGCCGGAGCAAGGGCGATTCCAGGCGCCGGGCCCGAGGGGCTCGAAGACTCTTGCGCTGGGATGGGCCTCCAGAGCCGTCGGCGGACGACCATGGCAAAGCATGACGATGGCAGGATGGTGGAAGGCGGACAACGGGTGGGAAAAGCCAGAGGGACGAGGCGCACGGGGGGGCTTTTCGCTATCAGGGCGCCTCCAAGTGCCGACGTGCCGACGTGCGGCGGCGCAGGAGGAGCCCCGCGTGAGGCTCTGATAACGAGTCAGGCGTCGATGATGTGCAGCAGCAGCAGCGGCGGCCAAACACAGCGCAGGCGGCCGGACAGGCGACGACGGGGCAAAAGACGCATCGAGGCGCGCAGAGTCGGACGCTGTGGTGTGCGCGGCCTCGCCCCGCAGCCCCCTGCGGCGAGGGCGTCCAGCAGCATCGTACCCCGCAAGACGGCGGGCGAGCTTGCTTCAGCCTTCAGGTACGGCGGCTGGGCGGCTCGCATCATCACGCTGACGGGCTGCGGTGGCCAGGTGTTGTTGGGCGTGCAGGCGGGAGGCGGGAGGCGCCCAAAGAGGACCCGTCGCCGATGCGGTCTCACCTGGCTCACGTGCACGTTCCGCTGCTCACGCTCACGCTCACGCTCATGCTCACGCTCGCCTCCATCGTGCCCCAGGCCCGCCAGGGCTCGTGGTGCCTGGTGAGCCTGGGTGCTTCGTCAGTTGACGTCGGCCCAAGGGCTGGTGGAGGTGGAGGTGGAGGGAGCACGCAGGGCGACGGGAAGACCACACCGACGACGACGATGATGGCCGTGATGGTGAGATGGCTGCTTGCCTGCCTGCTTACCTGCTGGCCTGCTGGCCTGCTGGCGGGCTGGCTGTGCGCGGGTCTCAGGCGCGTGGGGACGGGCTGGCTGGGCCGTGGTCATTTCGCCCACAAAGCGTTATCACGGCACAGGCGACCCAGCGGAGCGGGAGAGGGCGCCAAGCGCTGCGGAGATGCCGCCAGCTGCTCGCTCGCTCACTCGCTTTGCTCGCTGCCCACACTTGACCAGCACCCCCGGCCCAGCAGCACCACACGCCCGCTCGCTGCCTGTTGTCGCCAGCTCCAGCTCCAGGACAGACCTCCATGCTCCCTCCCTCATGGGGCCACGGCATGCCCTGCCCTGCCCTGCCCTGCTCCTGCTCCCGAGGCACGACGCCATCCATGTCATCGTCGCCGCGCAGCACCACCACCACGCGCCTGTCCTGTCCTCTGCCTGTGCAGGTCTGCTCCTCCGCACGCCAGCCTCCTGATCCGCCCTGGCCCGCCGTCGTGACCACGGCCGTGCAAGTGAGCGTCGAGCGGCTGTTCCTTACGTACAGCACATACACAGCACAGTACATGCCTGGGCGCGCCCGCGCGTGCAGGTGCAGGCGGCTCTTGCAGCGCCCGCCATCCGCCGTGGCTCACGCTGCCTCGCCTTGGGCTGTTCTGCTGGCGCACAGCTAGAAGCTGCACCGTTTCCATACAGGTTCGATGCAGCCGTCCAACGGCCATCCACTACTCCATCTCAGTTCGGTCGGCTCCGCTGCTCATGGCTCCGCGCCATTCGTCCCCGGCTTCGCGCTATCGCCCATTGCCAGCCGTGGCTTCGCACACGCTGCGCGCGCAAAGGCCGAGCTGGCCTAGCACGCCTGCCCCGGCCCCTGCAAGAACGGAACTCAGAGCACGCCGTTTCGCTGGCTGGAGCCACACGACCCTCTGGGCTAGCCTCCGCAAGATCGTCCCTGTCCCCGTTCTGATTCGTGGCCGTCCGGCGCCTTCTCCGTCGTGCATCGTCCAGGGCGAAGAAGCGAAGAAGCGCGATGTAACATCATGCCTGATGCAGCACCATTCGCCGCTCTGTGTGGGGTGGTAGGGGCTCCTGCAGCTTCAAGGTCCTGCTCGCCACAAGAGCCCGAAGCTTCGGCAGGTTCAAGCTCAAGCGCTCTCCCCTCCCCCCCCCCTCCCCTAGCACCTTCAAAAGAAAGACCGCGGCA
>Ga0247757_10000033_pt1 | contig 100326 bp, 83 predicted proteins | sample UWRJL126311R4_FD_180929 | JGI IMG/M metagenome (GOLD analysis project Ga0247757, IMG submission 180929) | Plant litter microbial communities from Arlington Agricultural Research Station in Wisconsin, United States - UWRJ-L126-311R-4 | ecosystem: Environmental > Terrestrial > Plant litter >...
GGTGGCGGTGGTGCGGTTCCACGACCCGTGGAAAGTGATGAACGCGTCGCCAACCACTTCCGCGGGGAGTGAGCCGCCGGGGTAGAACTTGATGTCGAGCGGAGCCGAGTGACCCTGCATGGCCAGCACGGGCGGCAATACGTTGCTCGTGTCTTTGCACCAGGCGTCGTCGTGAGTCGTGTTTTGCGGGTCGGCCCATTGTGTCCCGGAGCCGCTACCTGTATCGGGCAGGTCGTACTCCGACCAGCAGTAGGGGTATCCGTAGAAACGACCGGCGTTCTGTTCCTCGAATAGGTTCAGTTCCTCGGCGGGATTGTCTTGATTGATATCAGTGCCGAGGTCGGGGCGTTGCAGGTCATCGCGACCGTTTTCCACGCCCCAAAGCCGGCCGCGCGCGTCTATGGTGAGCCCCGCCTCGTTCCGAAGGCCGTCGGCGAACAGTTGCCCCTCGGCGAAAGTATAAGTCCCGCTCAGTGCGTTCGCCGGGAAACGAATGATACGCGCGCGGTCGGAGTTGGCATCGACGTTGGAGCCGGAACCAATGCTGACGTAAAGCCTCCCCTGCTCGTCGAACTGCAGAGTACGCGTGCTATGCCCACCGTTCGGCATGCCGGTGACGACCGATTGCGGATTGCCGAGCGCCTGGCGGTTGCCTCCGTAAGGCCAGCGATAGACGGTCGTGGGCGTCGACGCATACAGATAGCCAGCGTTGATCGCGATGCCATGGTTCAGGCCCGGCTGCGTGCGGAGCACGAGTCGCTCAGTGGAGTCCGAGATGCCGTTTCCATCGTCATCGTGTAGCAATACGATTCGACCGTCGTCGCTGACGAGCACATCGCCGTTGCTGTCCACCACAATCCCGCGAGGTCGGTTCAAGTCGCTTGCCCAAATGTACGCGCAGTAGTTGGGCGGCACCGCTGCGCTCACGAGCGTGGCGGCCTGCGGAAAGATACAGGTGTTGTGAGAGCCGTCGCCGCCCGTGCCGACGTCCCCGCCAATGCCGACATCGCCTGCGGCGCCGCTGTCACCACCGACTGAATCGTCACCCACGGCACCCGCGGGATCGCCGGCCGCCCCGCCCGTGATGGATCCGCCGCGACCTCCGCTGTTGTTCCCGCCGGAGCCACCGGGTGGCGCGCCGTTGCCCCCGTCTCCACTCCCCGAGCACGAGGCCAACGCGCAGGCCAAGAAGAGCACCGTGACTAGCAGATGTTGGGTGGACATATTTGCTCGCTGAACGAGCATAGCTGCGATCGTTCGACTCGCCATCTATCCGGCTCGGGGTTGAGGCTCCTGAAGCATGAGGGCTCACCTCGACGAAACGCACATCGGCGCCGAACGTTTGCATGACAGCTGCGTCATCCGTGTCATCCCTTGCGCGTCTTGAGACACCGGATCGACCACGGTTCCGCAACGCGATGACAATCGTCGGAGCGTTGCGGCGCCGTCCGTTACACCCGAGCCGATCGTTCGATAGCGGGATCAGGCATGCCGCCACCGCGCTGAAGTCGCGAACGACCCAAGCGCGGTGGATACCAGGGAACTCAGACTACGGCTTCAGCACGACCTTGATGCAGCCGTCTTCTTTGTCCCGAAAAGTCTTGTAGGCCGCGGGCGCCTCTTCGAGCGGGATACGATGGGTGATCACGAACGACGGGTCGATCTGACCGGCCTCGATGCGCTCCAGCAGCGGCTTCATGTAGCGATGCATGTGGGTTTGACCGGTCTTCATCGTCAACCCCTTGTTCATGAACGCGCCCATGGGGAACTTATCCGGAAATCCGACGTACACGCCGGGCACCGAGACGGTCCCGGCTTTTCGACAGCAATAAATCGCCTGCCGCAGTGAGTGCGGCCTGTCCGTCGTGAGTTTCACGGCCGCCTTGATCTTGTCGACCACCGCGTCGACGCTGCCGGTGCCATGGGCTTCCGCGCCCACGGCGTCGATACAGCGATCCGGTCCGCGCCCACTCGTCATCTCTTGCAGGGTTTCGTACACGTCCTGCTTCGTGAAATCGATGGTTTCGGCGCGGCCTTTCGTTCGCGCCATGGCCAAACGCTCTTCGACGCAATCGATGGCGATCACCCGACCTGCGCCGAACATCCACGCGCTCTGAATGCAGAACTGGCCGACTGGTCCGCAGCCCCACACCGCCACGGTATCGCCCGCTTCGATCTCCGCATTCTCGGCCGCCATGTAACCGGTGGGGAAAATGTCCGACAAGAACAGCACCTGCTCGTCTGAAAGATCGGATTCGATCTTCAAACAGCCGACGTCCGCATGTGGCACCCGCAGGTATTCGGCTTGACCGCCGGGGTAGCCACCCGTGAGGTGCGAGTAGCCAAACAACCCAGCTGGTGAATGCCCCATCATCTTTGCCGCCATTGCGGCGTTTGGGTTAGTCGTGTCGCAGGCGGCAAAAAGTCCCTTCTTACAAAAAAAGCACTCCCCGCACGCGATCGTGAACGGCACCACGACGCGGTCGCCTTTCTTCACCCGCTTCACCGCGCTTCCGGTTTCGACCACGATGCCCATCGGCTCGTGCCCGAGGATGTCGCCGGACTCCATGGTGGGCATGTAGCCATCTAGGAGGTGCAGATCCGACCCACAAATCGCGGTCGAAGTGATCTTGATGATGACGTCCGTGGGTTGTTCGATCGCAGGGTCTGGCTTGGTGTCCACGCGAACGTCGCCATGACCGTGCCAACAAAGTGCTCTCATTTTTTTGATTCCTCCGCGCTCCGGAGAGCAATGACTGTGCCGCGTCGCGCCGCGACGACATGGGGCGCAGCTCCCCTGAGTGCGCGTCGCTCGAACCAGTGCGCAACGCGGCGAGCGGCGTTGGGCGCGACGGCTCGCGGCGGGGTACGACCTGCGAGGGACGCGGCAAAGCGTCGCCAACGAGGCAACGCGGCGGCCACACTCGTGCCTCGGGGCTCAATTGGCGACGGCACGGGCGCCAAGCGCGATTCAAACTCAATCACTCGGCCAATTGCCGGCCTTACCGTACGCCCCTTCGGGAACGACCTGGGCGTCGTTCGCGCCGTCGCCCGGTGCGAACGAGGCGCTGCTGACCTGCTCCGCATCGGCGGGCGCGACGGCGTCGCCATTGCCCAGAGCGGTGATGACGCTCGCTTCAGCGCGCCCCAGTTCTTGCAAGCAACTGCGGAAGAACTGTTCGAGTTGGCGGTGGTGTGCGCGCTCGGCGGCGGCCAGGCCTCGCTTCGCCAGGCGCAAGCCCCCGTCGAGGTGTCCGCGCATGGCTTGTAAGAGCTCGACCAGCTCTGGCGTGGAGGACGGATCCGGTTGATGGGTCATCGCGCCCTCAACGACCTTCGCGCGGAGGCGCGCTGGGCGTGACCTCATTGCCCTGCTCGCGTGTGCGCGACTGGGCTCCCTGCTGTGGCCGCAGCGCGATGAGTATGGTCGCTACGGCGGCCAGGATCAGGAACGGCACCGCCCACTTCACCGCCGGGTGCGAGGCGTTCACGTGGGTATCCCGCGGAGCAAAAAGGTCGGGGGCATCGACCGAGGCCACAGGTGTTTCCAACTCCGATTCGGGTTGGGGAGGCTCGAGGTCGTCTAGATTTGGCTTGACGTTCGTCGGTTGCATACTCGAACGGATTGCAACGCGGGTGCCAGCGTTCTTCGGGATATGCCCTTCGGCGGATTCTCCGACGCGTTCAGCCGGGAGACTCGTGCTCTTGCACGCCGCCGCTGGCATTAGACACGAAAAACTCGGGGCGAACGGCGAATTGCCTCTGAAAGCTAGCGCTGATGGCGGCGCGCACGCGTTCGATGGCCGACTCTTCGAGCAAGGTAATGGTGCACCCGCCGAAGCCTCCGCCGGTCATGCGAGCGCCGTACACTCCGGGTTCCCCCCTGGCCGCGTCCACCGCGACATCGAGCTCGGCGCAGCTGACTTCGTAGTCGTCACGCAGGGACTCATGGGATTGCGACAACAGTTCACCCACTCGGTTCAAGTCGCCTCGTCCGAGGGCGCCGGTTGCGAGCAGGGTACGCTCGTTCTCCCGCAAAACGTGACGGCAGCGGCGACGAAGCAGCTCGGGCAGCCGATCGGCGCTCCATTCGAACTGAGCCCAGGTCACATCGCGCAAGTTCCGCACTTGCGGAAACTCCGCCCGCAGCAACGTCGCCGCTAGTTCGCACTGCGTGCGGCGCTGATTGTAAGCCGACGCCGCAATCTGGTGCTTGACGCGTGTGTCGCAGATCAGGACTCGCGCGCTCCCCAACTCCAGCGGCACCAGAGTACGCTGCAGAGAGCGGCAATCAATCAGCAACGCGGCGCCGGGTTCGGCAAAGGCAGCGATGAATTGGTCCATGATGCCCACCCGCGCTCCCACGTATTCGTTTTCCGCCGTCTGACCAGATAGCGCGAGCGCAACGCGATCCGGTGCTGTGCTTCCGCCCAAGCGCGCGAGTGCGTAGGCGACTGAGACTTCGAGCGCGGCCGAGGACGAAAGCCCAGAGCCGATGGGAATGTCACTAGAAACGAGCAATTCGGCGCCGGGTACGGCGAAGCCTCGCTCGATCATGGTCTGCGCGGTGCCCTCCACGTAGTCAATCCAGCTGCCGCGGTGGCGCGGCCCGGGGTGATCGAGGTCGAACGAAAAGTGACTCGATGTGTTGGTCGAGCGAACGTTCACGAGACGCCCTGGTCGCACCGCCCCGACCACGTACGTCCGGCGTTCGATGGCCATGGGCAATACGAATCCGTCGTTGTAGTCGGTGTGCTCACCAATCAAGTTGACCCGGCCGGGAGCTGAAAACGCGCGGCCCGCTCCGAAGCGCCCGGCAAACTCTCGGCGTAAGTACTGCAACGGGGCCGGTTCGGACGTCATTCGCCAAGCTCCAAGCGGGCGAGTTCGAACGCACGGTCCGCAACGGCCAAGGTGCGAGCGATGTCTTCGGCAGTGTGAGCGTAGCTCACGAACCACAAGTGGCGGGGATGGAAGAGAATGCCACGGGCGAACACTTCCCGGTAGAAGCGAACTTTGAGCCGCTCGTTCAGTGTCGGGTCGGGCGCAACGAACTTCAAGAATGGCATCGGCGGTAATGGCTCCCCGAAAGCCTGAGCGGGAACACCGTGGCGCTCGGCGCTGGCGTTGAGGCCGGCGATCAAGCGCTCGCCGAGAGTCCAGACGTGCTCTGCCACGGGGTGAGTGGCGCAGAAATCCAACATGGCCGTGGCCGCCGCCATGCTCGCCGTTTCCCCATGGTACGTCGCTGACAGGTGCAGCCCCGCCCCCGCCTGCATTACCGCCCGCGTCCCAACCACGGCCGCGATTGGCCAACCGTTGCCGAGCGCCTTGCTGAGCGTGGTCAGGTCTGGGCGGATCCCCACGTGCTCTTGGAAGGACCCGGGCTTGATGCGCAATCCGGTCTTCACTTCATCCAAAATGAATACCGCTCCGTGCGCTTGGCTAATCCTGAGCAGTTCACGAAACACGCTAGCTTGCGCGGGCAAGACCATTTCTGGTGCGACGATCACCGCGGCGACCGGGGCCGGCGCGTCTCGTAAGAGTGCCTCGAGCGACTCGGGGTGGGCCACGTCGAGTTCGAATACTTGTTCGGCGAGCCCGCCGGGCACGAACGGCTCGAGCGGCAGACACCAGTCGTGCCAGCCATGGTAGCCACAGCGCACCACTGATTTTCTGCCGGTTGCAGCCCGGGCAATGCGCACGGCAGCCGTCGTTGCCTCGGAGCCGGTTTTGAAGAACGCCGCCATCTCCGCGCCTGGCAGCCACGCGACCAGGCGTTCGGCGAATTCCACGTGAAGCGGGTGGTTGAGTGAAAGCAAGCTGCCACGCGCGAGCTGCGCACAGGCGGCGCCGTCGATCGTCGGGTGAGAGTAGCCGAGCAAGAACGGCCCATAGGCCCCGATGTAGTCGATGTACTCGTGGCCGTCTGCATCCCAGACCCGAGCGCCCTGGCCGCGGGCCATGTACAGCGGTGACTCTTCGGAGGGCAACAGCGGGCGCCCGGACAAGTGGTGGCCACCCGGGATAACCGCGCGGGCGCGCTCCAACCACTGCGACGACGCGCGGTAGCGCTGGGCGGGAAGCTCTTCATTCATGGGGATCCATCTTCGTCGGGAGTGATGGCGGCGCGGGTATGGAGGCGGGCTCTCGTTCTTCTGCCCGTGGTCCGCGCACGGCTCGAGCGATCGCCTCGAATGGAATCTTGGGCGAGCGGTCGCTTCGGAGTAAGCCATTCGCCTCTTGGTAGGTGTCGGAGAATTGCGTGTAGCAAAAGCCCGCCAGCACCTCGAGCGAGCGCACCACCTTGAGTAGCGCGCTGAACCGCTCGGCGAATGCGGGCGCCGTATCCGTCCGCGAGTAACCCCAATGCGCCGGATCACTACTGAAGGCAATGCCGCCGAACTCCGAGAGTACGAGGGGATGCTCCTGTCCCTCCGCCCCTTCCAGCACCAAGCTGCGCCCGCCTGGACGCTCGCGCTTGAAAAGATTCGGCAACGCGGCGTGGGCCATGTAGCGCTGCGCGATACGCTCCGGATGGTCGTCGTAGTCGTGAATGCCGATCATGTCCGTCGCGATGCTTTCCCAACCATCATTGCCAATCACGGGGCGCGTGGGGTCCTGAGTTTTGGTCAAATAATACAGAGCCCGGACGTAGTTTCTTTCGGGCGGGCTATCCGGCAGGTTGGGCACACCCCAACTCTCGTTGAAGGGGACCCAAGCCATGATGCAAGGGTGGCTGATATCGCGGCGCAACACGTCCAACCACTGGTGCGTCAGCCGCGCGACCGAACGTCGGGTGAAGCGATAGGCGCTGGGCATCTCTTCCCAGACCAAGAGGCCGAGCCGGTCGGCCCAGTATAAATAGCGCGGCACCTCGATTTTTTGGTGCTTGCGTACACCGTTGAAGCCCATGGCCTTGGCCAGCAGCACGTCGGTGCGAAGCGCCGTGTCGTTCGGCGGAGTCATGCCCGTATCGTCCCAGTAGCCCTGATCGAGGACGAGCTTGAGCGGGTAGGGTCTACCGTTCAGCAAAAATCGGTCGCCCGAGACTGCGAAGGAACGGAGCGCCGTATAGCTGTGCACGCGGTCCAGGACGTCACCCGCGGCGCTCAGCAGCTCGACTTCGGCTTCGATCAGCGTCGGTCGCTCCGGGCTCCACAAAAGCTCGTTACGAAAATCGTCCACGCCCGGATCCGAGAGCGCAATTCGGCGGTGCACCTCACCGGCCACCACCAGGTATTGGTCGTGCGCCAGGGTGATGTCGAACACCTTGAGGCGCACGCTCAGCATCAGCTTTTCACTGTCCGCGCCCAGAATGCGCGCGGCGACCGAGATCTCCCAGCGCTCCAAATTCGGCGTCCAAACCAAGCTTGCGATTCGTGTGCTCGCCACTTTCTCAAGCCACACGGTCTGCCAAATTCCGGTGGTGCGCGGGTACCAAATGGAATGAGGCTCTAGCTGCCAATCTTGCTTGCCGCGCGGTTTGCCCAAATCCCCAGGGTCGTCTTCGGCCCAAACCACGATCACGTGCTCGGTTAGTTCGACTTGCAAGGCTTCGGTGATGTCTGTTTCGAACGGCGTGTAGCCCCCCTCGTGCGTCGCGACCAGCGTGCCGTCCACCCAAACCGTCGCGTGGTAGTCCACCGCGCCGAAGTGGAGAACCACTCGCTCGTTTGATTCCAAGCTCGGAATCTCCAGCCTTCGGCGATACCAACAGGCGCGATACAAACCCGTGTCGGCAACGCCGCTGCGCGCCGTCTCGGGCGCAAACGGCACTTCAATGTGCGCGGGCCACGTCACGCGCTCTGGAGTTGCGTGGTCTCCCTCCGCGTCGATCGCGAATTCCCAGCGACCATTGAGGCTTTGCCAATGCTGGCGACGGAACTGCGGCCGCGGGTAGCCCATCGCATCGCTATCCGGCTCGGGCGCGGGAGGTGGGCCAGAACTGCGAATACCAATTTGTGAGAGATGGCGTCTAAGCATACGCCTTGAGCTAGCCCAGCATAGAGCATGCTCAGGCAGTGGGTGTTCTCACGCAGCACGATGCGAGCGAATCGATGCCCGCGGCGGTCTAACGGAGGCCCCAATCACCGTGTGGGACATGGTTTCCGCCTCGATTGTGACGGTTTGCCGCGCCGGTGCGCTCGGCGCCCCGCCGAGACCATAGACACTGGCCGCTTTAGTCCCCCCTGGTCGGGCACGGATGGTGCTTAGGCGTTTTACATCATGCGGAAGGCGCGCGGCGCCGCGCAGAACCAAAGGCAGCACGTGAAGCACACGTTCGATCTCATTTGCTTCTCCCACCTACGTTGGTCATTCGTTTACCAGCGACCACAACATCTGTTGAGTCGCTACGCACGCGAGCGGCGTGTCTACTTCATCGAGGAGCCGATTTTTGGCGATGGTTCGGATCGCCTCGAGTCGACGACGAGCCCCGAAGGCGTGCACGTGATCGTGCCCCACCTCAACCACTCGACGCTCGACGCGGTTGCCGCTCAGTCGACGATGCTGCGAAAGCTGATGGGTGAGCAGAAAATCGAGCGCTATGTTTCTTGGTACTACACGCCGATGGCGTTGCCGATCGCGCAAGACTTCGAGCCGCTGGCGGTCGTTTACGATTGCATGGATCAGCTCGCCGCGTTCAAGCATGCACCACCGACCTTGCTCGAGCGTGAACGCGACCTATTCGCCCAGGCGGACGTCGTTTTCACCGGCGGGTACTCGCTGTACGAAGAGAAAAAGCATCGACACGACAACGTGCACCCGTTCCCCAGCAGCGTGGATGTTCCGCATTTCGCGGCCGCGCGGGCGCCACAAGAAGAACCGGAGGATCAAAAGATCCTCCGGTCCCCCCGGCTGGGCTTTTACGGGGTCATCGACGAGCGCATGGACTTGGAGCTGATCGCGGGCGTGGCGGCGGCGCGACCCGACTGGAGCCTCGTGCTCATCGGCCCGGTCGCCAAAGTGGACGAAGAGAGCTTGCCCCGCGCGGCAAATATCCATTACCTCGGCGGCAAAACCTACGCCGAATTGCCAAACTACGCGGCCGGCTGGGACGTGGCTCTGCTGCCCTTCGCTCGTAACGAGTCGACCGAGTTCATCAGCCCGACCAAGACTCCCGAGTATCTCGCGGCGGGACTGCCCGTCGTCTCGACCTCGATTCGGGACGTGAAGGATCCGTATGAAGCGCTTAGCCTCGTGCGCATTGCGGACACAGTTGAGGATTTCGTCGCGGCGTGCGACGCCGCGCTCAACGAGCCGCTCGGCGGTCATCTCGTCAAGGCGGACGAATTTTTGGCGCAGCTGTCTTGGGACAAGACCTGGAGAGAGATGTCGCTGTTGGTCGAACGTGCCGTGCAGCAAAGAGGCGAGGCGAGCGCTCGAACCGCGGCGGTTGCGCCGATCGAGCTCACATCACACGGCATTGCCGCGGAAGGATGAGCGTGTTTGACTATTTGATCGTCGGGGCGGGATTTGCAGGAAGTGTGCTCGCGGAGAGACTGGCGAGAGACTCGGACAAGAAAGTGCTAATCGTCGACAAGCGCCCCCATGTGGCGGGGAACGCTTATGACCATTATGACGACCACGGCATTTTGGTGCATCGATATGGCCCGCACATCTTCCACACGAACTCCCGCGAAATCTTCGACTACTTGGGTCGGTTCACCGAATGGAGGCCCTATCAACACCGGGTGCTGGCCAGCGTCGACGGCCAGCTCGTACCGATTCCCATCAATCTCGACACGATCAACACTCTCTACGGGATGAATTTGACCTCGAGTCAGGTCGAAGCATTTCTGGCGAGCCTGGCCGAGAACCGCCAACCCGTGCGGACATCGGAAGACGTGGTGGTGAACAAGGTCGGGCGTGAACTGTACGAGAAGTTTTTCCGCGGCTACACCCGCAAGATGTGGGGCATGGACCCTTCCGAGCTGAACAGTTCGGTCACGGCTCGCATCCCCACCCGAACCAACCGCGACGACCGATACTTCACGGATACGTATCAGGCGATGCCGCTGCACGGCTACACGCGCATGTTCGAACGCATGCTGCTCCACCCCAACATCAAGGTGATGTTGAATACCGACTACCGGGAAATTGCCGCGTTCATCCCGCACCGCTGCATGATCTATTCGGGGCCGGTCGATGCGTTCTTCGACTACCGCTTCGGCCGGTTGCCCTACCGTTCAATCGAATTTCAACATCAAACACTGCCTCGGGAACAGTTCCAGCGCGTGGGCACCATGAACTTCCCGAACGATCACGCCTATACGCGGGTCACGGAGTTCAAGCACCTCACCGGGCAAACACACCAGCACACGAGCGTAGTTTACGAATTTCCTTGCGCCGAGGGAGACCCGTATTACCCCGTACCCAAGCCGGAAAATGACGAGCTGTACGCCAAGTACAAGCAACTAGCGGACGAGACACCGAACGCTCATTTCGTGGGTCGACTGGCAACATACAAGTACTACAACATGGATCAAGTGGTCGCGCAGGCGTTGACTCTCTACAAGCGCATCGCGGAGACAAAGCCGGTGACTCAGTTGGAGGCGGTGAATGGGCGACAGCCAAGAAAAGTTGCAGCTCTGGGGCGGCATTGAGTGCACGGTCAATCGAGTAGACGAACGTTACTTCGACCAAATCAAATACTCGGGCCACCATGGCCGCGTGACGGATCTCGAACTGATCGCCGACTTGGGTATTCAGGTACTGCGCTACCCGGTGATCTGGGAGCGAACCGAGCTAAAAGATCACTCGCTCGACTTCGCCTGGGCTGACGAGCGCTTGACGCGGCTCAAGGAGCTCGGCGTCGAGACCGTCGTCGGCCTCGTTCATCACGGCAGCGGGCCGGCTCACACCTCGCTGGTTCAAGGCTGTTTTCCGGAGAAGATCGCGGCTTTCGCCGAGCAAGTCGCGCGACGCTACCCGTGGGTGTCTCGCTTCACACCCATCAACGAACCCCTGACCACGGCCCGGTTCAGCGGCTTATACGGACATTGGTATCCGCACGGGCGAAGCGACCGCACCTTCGTCCGTGCGCTACTCAACCAATGTAAGGGCATCGCGCTGTCGATGACCGCGATTCGCCGCGTGACCCCTCATGCCAAGCTCGTGCAAACGGAGGACATGGGTTACACCCGCTCGACCGCGGGGCTGCGTTATCAGGCGGACTTCGAGAATGAACGGCGCTGGCTCAGTTTGGATTTGCTGGCGGGCAAAGTGGCACCTCTGCACCCCCTGTACGGTTACTTGATTCGTTCCGGGGCCACGGCGGTAGAGCTCGACTTCTTCCTCGAGCACCCTTCTCCGCCCGATGTGGTGGGCATCAACTACTACGTCACGAGCGAACGCTTCCTCGACGATCGCCACGGCCTGTATAGCCCGGAGCAGCTCGGGGGGAACGGGCGCCACCGATACGCCGATGTCGAGGCGGTTAGAATTTGCCGCGAGGGGCTGTTGGGGCCGGCAACGATACTCAGCGAGGCGCACCGTCGCTATCGCAAGCCCGTTGTGATGACGGAAGCGCACATCGGCTGCTCGGCACCTCAACAAGCCAGCTGGCTCGCCTACGCGTGGAATGACGCAATACGAGCGCGCCAGGGCGGCGCGGATGTGCAAGCCGTGACGGCTTGGGCCCTGCTCGGGGCGCACGGTTGGGATCGCCTCGTTACGGAAGCGTGCGGACGCTACGAACCGGGTGCGTTGTCGCTCTGCAGCGGCACACCGGAGCCAACGCACTTGGCTGTTTTTCTAAAACGGCTGGCCCGCGGCGAACTGCCCGCGACGGAAAGTGGCTGGTGGACGCTTCCGGAGCGCTTCACCGGTGAGCCGCACCCCTCGAGTTCTATCGCGGCGTGAGCTCCCGCCGCGCCGGCGCTTTTGCATACGGAGGCACTTCGACACAAGGCCGTGCCGACGCGCTGCGTTTCGATGCGCTAAATCGCACCGCGATCGTCTCGCGGTTGCGGCACGCAACTTGCGACTAGCCCTAAACCGCGCGTGTTCCGACCGTGCCAGCTGCGAGCGTTCTAACAGCCGTCAGCTCGACCGCCTCACTCTTCCCGGAGCCTTGATGCCCACCAAAAAGCCAACCGACACCGCTTCCTCCAAGTCCAAAGCAAACGGGAAGTCTCCCGGCGCTGCCGGATCCACTACGAGCTCACGCTCGACCGTCAGTGGCCCTGCTCGAAACGATGGCAATTCCCCCGGCGACCCTTGGGTCGCCAAGATGGACGCCACGCAGGCTCTCGCCACCGCGATGCCGTTCAACCCGAACAAGCCCAATGAGTACGGCGAGGCGAGCGCGAAGCCGAGCGTCGGAGCCACCATTCCGTCCCCGAGTCCAAGTGCGACTGGGAGCACTCTGACGGAGCAGCTTGCTTCGCGGAAAGTCGGCAGCGGAAAACCGCAATTGGGGCTGAATCCGGGCAACGTGCCGCTCGACCGCGTCCGGGTCGACTCGAGCCAGCGCACCCTCACGACGAACCAGGGTGTACCCGTTGCCGACAATCAACACTCGCTGAAGGCCGGGTTGCGCGGGCCAGCCCTGCTAGAAGACTTCATTTTACGAGAAAAGATTACTCACTTCGACCACGAGCGCATTCCGGAGCGCATCGTGCACGCGCGCGGCTCGGCGGCCCACGGGTACTTCGAGTGCTACGAGTCTCGAAGCGACCTCACTCGGGCAGCGCTGTTCGCCGAAGCCGGCAAGCAAACGCCGGTATTCGTCCGCTTCTCGACGGTGATCGGTGAGCGAGGCTCGCCGGACACGGCGCGCGACGTGCGCGGCTTCGCGGTCAAGTTCTACACGGATGAGGGAAACTGGGATCTGGTCGGCAACAACATGCCTGTGTTCTTCATCCAAGACGCAATGAAATTTCCGGATCTGATCCACGCGGCAAAGCCAGAGCCGCACTTTGGGATGCCGCAGGCGGCGACGGCTCACGATACGTTCTGGGACTTCGTTTCGCTGATGCCAGAGTCGACCCACATGCTGCTGTGGGCAATGTCAGACCGAGCGCTCCCGCGCAGCTACCGTATGATGCAGGGCTTCGGCGTGCACACCTTTCGGCTGGTCAACGATCAGGGGCAGAGCACGTTCGTCAAGTTCCATTGGCGACCGGTGGCCGGCACTCACAGCTTGGATTGGGACGAGGCCGTGAAGATCGCGGGCGCGGACCCAGACTATCATCGCCGTGACCTGTGGGAGGCGATCGAGGCCGGGGCATTCCCCGAGTACGAGTTGAGCTTTCAGACCTTTTCCGAAGCGCAAGCGGAGTCCTTCAGCTTCGATGTCCTCGACTCGACCAAACTCATCCCCGAGGAGCTCGTTCCGCTGGTCCCGGTGGGAAAAATGGTGCTGAATCGCAACCCCGACAATTTCTTTGCCGAGACCGAACAGGTCGCATTTTGTACCGCGCACATCGTCCCGGGCCTAGACTTCAGCAGTGACCCACTGTTGGCCGGGCGTATCCACTCCTATCAAGATACTCAGATCTCGCGGCTGGGTGGCCCCAACTTTCACGAGATCCCGATCAATGCGTCCGTGGCGCAAACGCACAACAACCAGCGCGACGGCATGCACCGCCAAGCGATCAACCGCGGACGCGTGGCGTACGAGCCGAACTCACTGGCGGGTGGCTGCCCCTTCCAGGCCGGCGCCGCAGGCTTCACGTCGTTTCGTGAGCCCGTTCAGGAAGACAAGGTGCGCGGCAAGCCCGAGCGCTTCGCCGATCACTACACGCAGGCCACGCTGTTTTACAACAGCCAGAGCTCAATCGAGAAAGCGCATATTTTGCGCGCTTTCCGGTTCGAGTTGACGAAAGTGCAAACGCCGGCCATTCGTGAGCGCGTCGTCGCCTCCCTCCTCAACGTAGACACTGCCTTCGCCACGGACTTGGCCAATCAACTCGGGATGGCCCCCCCGAAGCCTCTGCCCAAAGCGCTCACGTCACCCGTCGCGCCGGAAGTCACGAGCTCCCCCGCGCTCTCCATCTTTTCGCAGCCCGGGGCCAAGAGCATTCGCACTCGCCGCGTCGCGATTTTGGTGGCAGACGGGGTCGATGGCGCGGCCGCGGAGGAATTCCACGAAGGGCTCATGCAAGAGGGAGCAGTGCCGCGCTACGTCGGCGTTCGGCTGGGCACGGTCGAGACCGACGACGGCAACACCCTGGAGGTCGAGGTCACGCTCGAGACCATGCCTTCCGTGTTGTTCGATGCGCTGATTGTCCCGGGCGGCCAGCTCGCGGCAGTCGCGCTCGGAAACGTGGGGCAAGCCGTCGAGTTTATCAAAGACCAGTATCGCCACTGCAAGCCAATCTTGGGACTGGGTGCCGGTGCAGATCTGATCGAGAACGCGGGCGTCCCGAGCACTTTGCCGTCAGGGGACCCCGACCCCGGTATCCTCGTCGGGCCGTACGCGAGCGCCGCCGACGCCTTGCCTGATTTCGTGACCGCGCTCGTGCGGCATCGTCACTTCGAACGAGCGATCGACCCGCCCGAGGTGTGAGGCGACGGGCGAACGGGGGCGAAGAACTCGCCCCCGTTCGCCGCGCGAGCAGGTACGCCCAGCGATATCGACAAAGAGTCCTCCACGCACCGCGTCTACCAAGTTCTCTGCACGGTGTTCTTCCGGATGAAGTCCTTGATGCCCGCGGTTTAAACGATGAACACATCCTCGCTGTCGTAGTGCCAACCGCCGCCGTGCGTCGCGGCGGGAGCTACGAAAATTTTGGCAGGCACGTTCGTACCGAATGCGCGAGCGAGACCCGCGGCCGTAGCCTAGACGGTCCGATGGTGCTGCTCGGTACGGCGCACGCAGATTCCAACGCCCTCTCCCACGAGGGTTCGTGATCCGCTCAGGCAGCGCGGTTCCGGAGCTTCGAGTTGGTAGCTCCGCGCAACGGATTACCACTTCTGGGCTGGGCCGCGCCTCCAGAACATCACCGAACTCATTCCAGCCAAACTCGCCGCTGCCTCGGCGGCTCCCGGACGGGTCCAAGCCCGCTCATGCCAAATCGACTGCAGGAATTCGGTACGCGCAAGTGAGGCCAATAGGTACTTGAGCGCGTCGCGACCGTTATTTCCTATCCTGTTCACAAGTGTGATAAGCAATTATGTGGATCCCTGCGGGGTTTCACGGGATCGAAAACCGCGAGGCGTGTAGCGACACCTTTGCGTAAGGGGTTTCACGGGCAGACGGCCGCCGGGGAGCCGGGCACAACCTTTCAGAAAGCAGGATGAATGTCGCTCAGAGAGTTTTTTTCACTCCACCGCGACGAGCTACTCGAAGCGTGCCGGTCGACACCGAACGGCCAAACTTCGATTGAGCGACTCGCGCGTGAGTTGTGTGAAATGCTCGAGAACCCGACATTCCCTGTAGAGCCGGAACGAGCATCGGACGGTCAGCAACTGCTGGGCAATGACCCAGCCATCAAAAGAGCCCGCGCGAGCATCGAGCAGCTCGCACGCCGTTCTCGCGTGCCCGTGTTGTTCTTGGGCGAGGTAGGCACTGGCAAACGACACAGCGCGCAGCTCTTGCACTCGAGCACGTACCCAGACGGGGAGTTATTCGAACTGGGGAACGAGGCGCAGCTCCCGCTACTCGAACGAAAAATTGCCGCGTTGCGCGTGCCTTCGACGGCGCTCGCCATCGGCGGGGTCAGCGTGTTCGTGCATGAGCTGGGTGAAACGTCGAAACCAGTTCAGGCGGTCGTGTCCAAGCTGCTGCGCGAGCACTCGCTCCGGTTGCGCTTGATCGTCGCTTCCCGGCTCCCGCTCACTCACGCATGCCGCGAGGGATTCTTGAGATCTGACCTCGTGTTCGGATTTTCGTCCACCATCGAGCTTCCGAATCTGCGCGACCGACTCGACGACCTCCCTCTGCTGCTCGCGCACTTCGCGTCGAGAACCACGAGCAAAACTGGTTCGGCATTGGTTTTTAGCGACGGCGCGCTCGAAGCACTACGGGCCCACGCTTGGCCGGGGAACTTGACCGAGTTGAGCCAGCTGGTCGAGCGTTTGCAGGGCCTCGATGATCCGGGCCGCATTCAGCCACAGCATTTGGCAGCCCTTGGGCACCGCCGCTCCGGGTTGGTCGTGAACCTGCCGCCGAATGGCATCGACATGGCGGATCTCGAGCGAGCGCTTCTGATTCAGGCGCTGGCATTGACCGATAACAATCGTTCCCGCGCGGCCCGCCTACTCGGCCTGACCCGAGATCAAATCCGCTACCGGATGAGCAAGCTGGAACTGGCTGCAAGTGCTGACGAGGATTAGTCGTCACCGTCGGCAAAGTGCGCAGGTTGCGACGAGGGGCCCGCGCGCATGAACGTCTTGTTTCTCTCGCCATTGTTTCCTCCGAACGCCTGGAGATACTGCCGCGCACTGGCCGGGCGAGGACTACGCGTGCTCGCAATCGGCGACCAACCGCTCGTCACTGGTGCAACCAAGCTCGACGGCTTGCTCCTCGAATATGTCTTTGCGTCCCAGATGGCCGACTACAGCGCGTTGCGCGCTGCGACTCGGGAGCTCATCTCACGCCACGGCGCGATTCACCGGCTGGATTCGAATGGAGAGCACTGGCTAGAATTCGAAGGCCGTTTACGCGATGATTTCCAGGTCACCGGCCTGAGCCACGCGCAGACCGTGGCGCTGCGCAGCAAGTTCGCGATGGCCCAGGTCTTCGAAGGAGCCCAGATTGCTCATCCAAAGACCGTGCGCGCAGCCGACCATGCCCAACTACGCGCATTGGCGGCCGACCATGGCTACCCGCTGGTGCTAAAACCGGATTCGGGCTCGGGCGCCGTCGATACCTTTACCGTAAACGATGAACAATCGTTGGTCGATGCTTGCGAGCGAGACCTTTCGAAACACGTGGCTCAGCCGTTCGTAGAAGGCTCGATCGTGACGTTCGACGGTCTCACCAACCGTGAGGGGCAAATCGTCTTCTGTACGTCGCACGCTTACGACCACGGCATCATGCAGGTGCGTCATGCTCAGTTGGATGGGCACTACTACTCGCTGCGCGAGCTGCCACTCGAGCTGGAGCGCATCGGTCGCCGAGCGGTCGCTGCATTCGATATTCGAGAGCGCTTCTTCCATCTCGAATTTTTCGCCCTCGGAAATGGCAGCTACACCGCGTTGGAGATGAACATTCGCCCCCCCGGCGGTTTCACGCTCGAGATGATGGGCGCCGCATGCCATCTGGACCTATTCGAGCTGTGGGCGGCCATCATCGACGGTGCGCCCCTGACGGGGCTACGTTACGAGCGACGCTACTTCACGGCTCATGCGGGCCGGCGTTCCAACCGCGACTATCGGCTCTCTCCTTACGAGCTCAAGCGCGCGCTGGGCGACACGTTGTTTGCGGTCGAGCCCGTACCCGATGCTTTTGCGGTCACGATGGGAAACGTGGCCTACTTGCTTCGGCACGCAGACCTGAGCGCCCTACGCGCCGCCATCGCCCTCGTGCAATTGCGACGCTAAAGCTAACTCCGCGCCTCACGTGCGTCCAGAATGCCAGGGTCCGCTCTCCACTTCCGCGACGGGCGAGAAACGGGTCGAGAGCGTGCGTACCCTCGGGCCTGCTGGCTCATGGCTCGCCGCTTCATTGAGCGACAAGTCGGGTAATTCACGTCTAAGTAGTCGCGCTGTTCGCTCCTTTCGATCCCATCGCAATTCGGGATGCGTTGGCCCGCGTCGTGCAGGGCTGATGCACAACCCAACTGGAGGGATCGAAAATGACCCAAGAAAATCGCAACGACGTTTTGAAGACCTATACGAGCGATGTGCATGCGCTCGTCACGCACGGAGTGCAGGCCATCCACCGCCAAGTAGAGCAGCTGAAAGACGTGAGCCATCAGGATGCGAAGACGGCCGTAGCGCTATTCGAGCAAACCCTACGTTCGCAGCAGTCGGCGCTGGAAGACCGGGTGAAGGCGTTGGGCGGCAGCGCGACGGGTCCGGTCAAAGACGCGGTGAGCGCGGTTGCGGGCGTGGCCGCTGGCCTCATTGACGCCGTTCGCCCCGCTGAGACCGCGAAGGCAATTCGCGATGATCACACCTATTTCAGTCATCTAGGTATCAGCTGGCTCATGCTGTACACGACCGCCAGCTCGCTGAGTGATGCCGAGACGGCCGCACTCGCTCAACGCGGCTACCAAGAGACGACCAAAATGATCATGCTCGTCGACCGCATTCTGCCCAAGATCGTGGTCGAAGAGCTGCGCGAGAACAAGACACTCACGCCGCTCGACGTGCAAGACCAAACTCGTGTGATGATCAAAAATGCTTGGGAACGCGAAGCGCCCGCGGGCACGTGATCTGGGACAGACCATGAAAGCAATCAATCGCTTCTCCATGATACTCGCTGCCGGCGTGGCACTCGCAGCGTGCGGCGGCTCGACCCCACCTCCGACGGATCCCGCCGGGAGTGCAACGAGCGGAAGCACGACTCCCGAGAGCGGAACCACTGGCAGCGTACCCACCGATGACACGGCGCCCCCGCCCGCTCCCGAGAGTCCGCCCGGCACTTCTGCCCCGGCGCCCAACCTGAAGTAGCACTAGCGGGCCGTCGCAAGGTCGCGCTCGGAAAGGGTGGCAGCGTCGCTGCTGCCCTTTCTTGCGACGGACAGGTTAGCGAGAATGAATGAGCGATGAGCGGCAGGATTGCTAGGCGCGGGACTACGCCTAGGCCTCGTCACCGGCGGCTTTACCCACGTTCGATGGCGTGCACTACCTCTCACGGCAGAGGCCGACGGCACCGGTGTTATTTCGCAGATCGCTGCGCCGTGCAATCAACACAGCTGCTTATTTCCGAGGTGGAAGCGAGTCTCGAAGGAAACCCGCGACTCCTGCGCTCGGCCGCTCTCGAGCATGTCGGCTGAGGGGTATCTCGGTATTGATCGGAGTGCCGAGCAACCCGATCGACGCGCTTCACTCAGTATAAACCCTGCGGGTGACACGGTGGCGGGTTTCGTCGTCCGTCCAGCCAATTCGCTCCGCATCCTAGACAAGATCTTCAGCGCCCAGATCGAGCGAGTATGTTGCCAGCGTGAGCGCCGCCGCCCGCCGGTACTTCGAAGCGATCGTCCAACGCTACTTGGACTCCAACTCTCCCGAGCGCAAAGACTGGCTGTTCGATGGGGGGCAGGTGAGCGACACGCATCGTGAGCTCGAAGCAGACGGTTTGATCGAACGCGTGTTCGGTACCGAACGCGGCTTTGCTTGGCGTCTCACGGACACCGCTGTCCGGGCACGTTGATGAAGTCTTTGTCATCTATCGAGCGAAGGGCTCCGGCCTCGACCGCCTCGTAGGAATCTTCGCGGGTTAGTGATCTGCGGAGTCTCGATCGCGTCGTCGCTGATGCGAGCGCGAGGAGCATCTTCTGGTACGCTCCCGCCATGGCTCCCGCTCGGTTCTTGAACTTTAGCCTCCTTGCCCTCTCTTGTTCTACGCTTGGTTTGGCGCTCACCCTGAGTGGTTGTGGCTCGGACGAGAAAAGCGACCAAGGCAACGCGGCCGGGAGTGCCGCCGCCGCTGGTCAAGGCGCCGCGGGCGCGCCGAGCAGCGCAGGCGGTCAGCCCGGGGGCGGCGGACAGAGCAACACGGCTGGACGCGGGGGCTCGAACGGGCAGACAGGTGGAACATCGTCCGGCGGCTCGAGCGCGGGGGCTCCCGCGGGCGGGGGCTCGGTGAGCGGAGGCGCACCGAACGGAGGCGCCGCGAGTGGAGGCGGCGGTGCGGGAGGCGCGATCAGCGGTGGAGCCGCCGGCTCGGGTGGCGCCGCGAGCACCGAGTGCACGCGATCCTTGCTCGATGGCCTGCTCGATAGTTATTTCGCCGCGCTCAGCGCGGGCGATCCTTCGACTCTGCCGCTCGCGACCAACGTGAAGTTCACCGAGAATGCCCAAACCAGCCAAATTGGTTCGACGGATTTCTGGAAGAACGCGGGAGAGACCAAGTACTCGCAGCGCGCGCTCGATACCACCGCGTGTAGCGCGGCCGCGCAGGCCGTGATTCCCGAGGGCACGACCGATCTCCCCGTGGGCCTGCGCATCAAAGTGGTTGGCGGGAAGATGACCGAAATCGAGACCATCGTGGTGCGCCCGGGGGACTACACGGCCTCATTTGCCGTGGCCTCGAACCCGGCTGCAATCATCAACATTGCGCCGGACATCGGCTGGCACACCGAGGTTCCGCAAGCCCAGCGCGCGACACGGCAACAACTGACGAGCTGGGTCGACAAGTACTTTCGCGCGTTCCCTTCCGGCGTGTGCAACGTCACCTCGGCATGCCGACGCTTGGAGAACGGGGGCGGCAATTTCTCCTGCGGCACGGGAGCCTCGTGCAGCGCGAGCACCCCCACCACCGGGGGAGAGTTCGTGCCGCGGGTGATCGTCGTCGACGAAGTACGGGGGATCTCCGCCGGCTTCACCATCTTCGACTATCAAACGACCGGCCACCTCGACATGCACATGATCAAGATGTCAGGCGGCCAGGTTCACGCCGTACATGCCATCCTGCGTAACACCAACGGCCAATCCGGCTGGGATTGACGCGTAACCGGCCAAATCGCGCATCGCTAGACGAACGACGGAGTGTCACAGCCAGCTCTATGCCGTCGCCCTGGAGGAGGCGGCTTGGGCGGCGAGCCCGGCACCGGCATCGCCCGGATTGGCAGGGGGGGACGGCTCGCTCGCCAACAACACGGCGGTCGTCTTGCGCGCGAGTTGCGTCAGCAATTCCTGATAATCCTTGCGGACCGTATCGCTTTCGCTCAACAGAGTCGCGATGTCTGTTGCGAGGCCCGACCAGGAACCAGGAAAGCGCAGGAGGCCGGCGTAACTGAGCTCTTCCGAGCCAACCTCATCGGTTGCGTCCCTCGCTGGTTGGGCGGCGCCCCTCACGCACGCCGCCAAGCGTCGGAGCGCGGTTGAGTTTAGCTCGGACAACTGCGCTAACTCTTCAGCACTCAGTGTGCCATCTTTGCGCCGGTGTATTCGAGCGCTTCTCAAGCGGACTCGCGGAGGCGGATGTCGCTCTCCTTCGGGTTGCTCGCCATTTCCCGTCGATCTTAGTGGTGAATACCTGCTCGTCTAGCTGCACCCTTACCGCATCTTCAACCTTCAGGGTTATCAACCCAGTCGGATTTCGTCGTACACGATCGCCATCACGTCCAGGCAACGAGTGGCCCCACTTCGGGGGCGGATACGGACGGACGAGAACGACGCTATTTGCCGGGGATCGGAATGCGAATGCACGCTTCGGTACCGCCCCCGGCGCGACTCTTGAATTCTAGCTCGCCTCCATGCTTCTTGACGATGGAGTAGGTGATCGAAAGACCGAGGCCGGTGCCTTGCCCAACCGGCTTCGTGGTGAAAAACGGATCCAAGATCTTGTGACGGACTGCTTCCGGAATGCCGCTGCCGCTGTCCGCGACCACGATCTGGTAACTGCCCTCGACCGCCCCCGTCGAAATCGCTATTGCGCCTTCATTCTCGATGGCGTCGATGGCGTTCGCTACCAAGTTCATGATCGCTTGGGTGAGCAAACCGGGATAGCACTCGATCTCGTCGGGGTTGCCGTATCGGGTATCGACGCGAATCCGTTCCTTCAACCGATGACGCAAGATTGTCAGCAAAGACTCCACGCATTCGCGAACACTGACCACCTTGCGCTCGCCCTCGTCCAAGCGAGAGAATGTGCGTAATTTGAGAACGAGTTCTCGCATGCGTTGTAGCCCGACATCCATTTCCCCGAGCCGGTCTAGCGCGCGTTGCCAAGTCGGCATCTGCTCGGAGGACAACGCCACGCGCACGCTACCATCGACTTTAGCGGTGCTCTTGCGCACGGTGCCCAGGTGGCTGATGACGAAGGCTAGCGGATTGTTGATCTCGTGAGCGACCCCTGCCACGAGCTCACCGAGTGACGCAAGCTTCGCGGATTGGACGAGTTGAGTCTGCGCCGTCTGCAGATCGCGGTAGGCCTGGGTCAGTTCCTGATTTTTCAGCTCGAGTTCTTCGACGAGCTTCGCTCGTGTCTCGGCGAGCTGTCGCGCCGCGCGAGCTTCGGCGGCTTCGAACTGTGACTGAAGTAGTTTTTCTCGTATACTGCGATGTTCGTCTTCGAACTGCTTGCGGCGGAGTTGCGCACGCACGCGTGCCTTCAGCACCTCGATCTCGCTCGATTTCGAAATGAAGTCGTCCGCTCCGCTACCTAGCGCTTCTATCATTGCTTGTCGATCTTCGGCGGCCGTCAGCATGATGAGCGGGATGTCCCGGTGCAACGGCGATGATTTGATACGACGGCAAGTCTCGATGCCATCGATACCGGGCATGATCAGATCGAGCAGAACACAGTCGAACAGCTGCGTCGCGAGCATCTCGATCCCTTCTTCACCAGAGCGAGCTGGCACGACATCGTAACCCTCGCCGCGCAGCACGGTCAGCAGCTCGTGAAGGTATGTAACACTGTCGTCTACGGCCAGAATTCGCTTGGGGCCGAGCAGGCTTGCCGCATTGGTCGGGTCGAGGGAGGAGGCCCGCAGCACGGCCGACACGCGCGCGAGAACGACCTCGAGGTCTTCCTTGCGGACGAACGCATCCGCGCCCGCGTCGAGCGCGCGTAGTTCTGCACCGTCGTCCTCCGAAGCGGTGAGCAACACGCACGGCGTCGCGCGGAGCGCCGCGTCCAGTCGAATGCGACGGATGACCGTCCCCCCGTCGATCCCCGGCATGACGCTGTCGACGAGGATCGCGGTTGGTCGAATGCTATCGGCGATCCGCAGCCCCTCCTCACCGTCAACCGCGGTGACCACGGCGTAGGCCGCGAGTTCCAGCGCCTCGCCGAGCTGCGCGCGAAACGTCGGACTGTCATCGATGATGAGGATCGTCTGCTGCGCCGGTGCATCGGCCGGGTGACGCGCTCGCAAGAGCTCGCGGACCCGCGCAATCACGTAATTCGTATCGTAGGGTTTTCCTACGTAGTCGTCGGCTCCGATTTGGATGCCACGAATGCGATCCCTCACGTCCGCTTCCGACGAGAGGAGCAGTACGAAGGGCGGTGCGGTCGAAGGCGTGGCACGGATTTCACGCAGCAGCTCGATGCCATCTTCGTCGGGCAGGATCACGTCGAGAATGACAGCGGACACCAGCTCCCTCGCCAGGACTTGCCTCGCCTCTGCTACACTTCCGGCGAGGCGTGGCAAAAATCCGCCGTTCTGGAAGGCGTCTGCCAAATCCATGCGAACCGTCAAGCTGTCGTCCACAATCAAGACGACCGGTTGCATCTCAAATCGCGCCTTTCATCGTGACCCGCGTGATGGCTGATCCGATCTCGGAGAGTGGCAAAATTCGTTCAGCGGCGCCGAGTATCGCCGCCTCCCGCGGCATGCCATAGATGATGCACGTCGCCTCGTCTTGAGCGAGGGTGTGGGCGCCCGCGCGACGCAGGGCGAGCAACCCTTCGGCGCCGTCTTTGCCCATGCCGGTCAAGAGGCCTGCGACGACGCTTCGAGCACAGTCGCTGGCCAGCGTCTCGAACAAGACATCGACGGATGGACGACACGAGTGCCGTTCGGGTGCCGAAGAGAGTGCCAACTTGCCGGCACTCACCGCCAGGTGCCTCCCTGGCGGCGCCATGAAGACCCGCCCCATCGTGCCCGCGAGCGACTCGCCTCCTTTTGCATAGGCAACGGGGTGTGAAGTTTGCGCACCGAGCCATTCGGCGAACGCGGAACTGAACGGCTCGTCGATGTGCAGGACCACGAGCATCGTCGCCGCAGTGCCAACGGGAATCGACTGCAGAACATCGACCAACGCTCCCGGGCCCCCGGTGGAAGCGCCCAGTGCAATCACGGTTTTGGGCTGACCGCTGAAGTGCCACGGCGTCGTCGCGGGGGCGAGGGGCGCCGTCGGTACCGCTGCGCGACCCACAATCCCGAGCCGAGCGCGGATGTGGGTTATCACGCGAATGCGCGAGACAAGCTTGACGGCGGCAATGAATTCCCGCTCCCACGTGCCCGTGGCTGCGTCAGCAGCCGGCTTTTCCAGCACATCCACGGCGCCCGCGGCGAGCGCGTCGTAAGTTTTGAACAGATCACCCCGATTCGTCGAGGAAGACACGATCAAGATCGGCGTCGGGAAGTGACCCATGATGTGCTCGGTCGCGGCAACACCATCCATGACCGGTAGATGCATATCCAACGTGATCACGTCGGGTCGCAGCGCCTGACAAAGGAGGATCGCTTGGTTGCCGTTTTCCGCCTCGGCGACGACCTCGAGTTGAGGGTCTGACGTGATCACCTCGACCAAGCGCTTGCGAACCGTCAACGAGTCTTCGACCACCAGTACACGGATCTTTTTCATCGTTCAGCTCACCAGCTTGCGGATCCGTTCCAGCAGATCGGTCTGATTGAACTCACGTTTCTCGATGTGGGCGAGTGCGCCGGCTGCGCGCCCGCGCTCGACGTCTTCGGGTGAGGCACGTGAGGTGACCAAGATCGCCGGGACCTCGCGCAGCTCGGGGTCGTCGCGTGTGCGTTGGATGAAGGTGAACCCGTCCATCCCCGGCATCTCTACATCCACCAAGAAGAGGGCGTATTTTCGCAGCTTCGCCTTGGCCATGCCTTCTTCCCCCGACACCGCGAGATCGACCTCGTAGCCCGCGGACTCCAGGATGCTTTGCTCCAGCATGCGAGTGGTGAGTGAGTCGTCGATGACGAGGATCGGCGCTCGGGGACGGATCGCAACGCCCGGGGTCGCGGCCGCCTCCTGGGCGGCCTGGACGACCCCATCGGGACTGAGGACCAGGCGAGGACTGCCGTCGGCATCGAAGGAGGCACCGCTGACGACCGGCGACAGTAAAGCAAGTTGGGGCAAGCCGCGCACGATGATGCTCTCGATGCCGAGTAGGCGCTCGACTCCCAGTGCGACCGCGCCGTCATTGGCGGCAACGAGCACCGCGGACTGACTGCGAGACATTTCCTGCGTCGACGCATCCACCAGTCGACCGAGAGGCGTGTACGGCACCACCTTTCCCTCCCAGACCACGGTGTCACCGTCGACCGTGTGCGTTACGTCCTGGGGCAGCCGCCTGGCCGTGCCCCGAACCGCGCTGAGAGGAACCGCGACGACCTGTCCCAGGACTTCGACGAGCAACGCCGGCAACGCGGATAGCGATACCGGCACAATGAGCGATATCGTCGTGCCCGATGAACCGTGACTTCGCAGCTGAACGCTCCCGCCGAGCTTCTCAGCGACTTCCCGGATCAAATCCAACCCGATCCCCCGCCCGGAGACCGCGGTAACGGTAGTCGAGGTGCTGATCCCGCCCTGCATCAGCAAGTGGGCGAGCCCGTCAGCGTCCAACCCTGCCAATGCCGAAGCAGGCACGCCTCGTCGCTCTGCGCTCCGCCGAACTGCGTCCAGATCTAGGCCGCGCCCGTCGTCTCGACAAGAAAATGAAACGTGCTTGTCCCGGCGCTGCACCTCGATCGCGATCGTGCCGGTGTTCGACTTGCCTGCCGCAGCGCGCTCCGCGGGTAGCTCGATGCCATGAGCAACCGCGTTGCGAACGGCCTGCACGAGTGCCTGTTGCACTTGGCCGAGGAGATCTGCCTCCAAGCGAACGTCTCCGCCGAGAGCCTCGAACCGCACGGTTTTGCCCAGGGCGAGCGCGGCATCTCTGGCCGTGCGTTCGAGTACGCTCCACATCTGTTCGGCGGGAACGAGCCGAAGCCGCTCTGCCGAATCGCGGATTTGTCCGAGCTCTCGGACGGCTAGTTCGATTCCGCGCGAAACATGACGCTCGGCCTCGACGAGGGCGAGCTCGAGCTCTTCGACCAGCCCTCGCAGCCGCGCGGCGTCAGAATGGCTAGAGTTTGGGGTTCGTCGTTTGGACAGGTGATCGCCCAACACTTCCGCGAGTCCACGCGCTTGCGCCATTCGGCCCCCCGAGTGACGCACGGCCGAAAGCTGAACCGTGAGCTCGGCGATACCGTCCATCAGCGCGTCGAGGTCCTCGAGATTCGGTTTCGCCGTCCAGACTGCCGGCTCGGTGCTCGCGGGAGTACCCTTGCTTTCGCTTTGGCGCGGGCCCTCGACCGCAGGCGAAAGCGCGGCGAGTTGTTCGCGCATGCTATCGACACAACGCAACGACGCGCCGATGACGCCAGCATCGGCCGAGGCCCCGCTGTCGCGTAGCGGGACCAGGAGGTCCTCGACTGCGTGCGAAAGGTCGGCAATCCCCTTTTGCTTGACGACGCGAGCCGCGCCCTTGAGCGTGTGGGCTAAACGGAGCAACTTCGCGACCGTTTCCGCCGTGGACGAGCCGCGCTCGAGCTCGAGTAGCCCCTTTTGGAGATTCTCTAGGATCTCCGCCGCTTCGACGCGAAAGTACCGGTACGGGTCCGCCGCCATCTTCAGGAATTCATTGTTGGTCGAACTGCAGACTCGAGCTGTGGCTGTACCAGGCGCAGCAGCTCACGCGACAAATGGGAGAGCTCGGCCGCGGTCCGCAACGTTTGGCCGGTGCTGACTTCGGTCTCTTTGGTCGCTTGCGAGACGTTGGTAATGGCGACGTTGACTTGTTCTACCGCCGTCGCTTGCTGCTTCGTCGACAGCTCGATTTCTTTGGCCGCTTCTGTCGTCGTCGAGACTTGGCTACTGATCTGGGTGAATGCGGCGGCAACCAGTCCAAACTGGTCGGCTCCCGCTTCCACCGCTTTTGATCCCGTCTCGGTGGTCATGACGGTCGTATTCACCGCACTGCGCACGTCGTCGATGAGGCCTCGAATCTCTTTGGTGGATCCGGCTACGCGATCCGCGAGTTTTCTGATCTCGTCCGCTACGACTCCGAAGCGGCGGCCCGCTTCACCGGCGCCCGCCGCCTCGATCGTCGCATTGATGGCGAGAATGTTGGTTTGCTCTGCGAGCTCCGAAACGATCTCGAGCACCGAGCCGATCTGCTGAGACTTCTTGCCTAGATCGAGCATGTGATGGACGATTACATCGACCTGACGGCGAATGCCCGTGATCGATTCATGCCCTTTTGCGACCGTTAAATCGCCAGAGCGTGCGGCGGTCGCGGTTTGCTCGGCGATCTCCGAGACGCGCCGCGCACTCTCGGCGATTTGTCTCGAGGTGGCCAAGAGCTCGCTGATGGTCGTAGAAATCTCGTTCATGGCAGAGGCTTGCTCTTTGGCGCCGGTCGCTTGCTGATTCGCGGCGGACTGCAATTCGGCCGAGGACGTTTGAATATGGTGGACCGCCGCACCAATCTGCGAAGCGAGCGAGCGGGAGATCAAAGTCCCCGCCCCCCCAACCAGGGCGACACCGATCAGGCTCCCCCAAAGAATGACCGATTTGGTGTTCTCCGCGCTCATCTCGGCCTCGGAATTGCGCCGCTTGAGCAACGCGGCTTCGTCTGCATCCATTTCGCCCACCGCTCGGCGAATTCGATCCATCAGTGACTTGCCCTCCCCCCCTTGAACGACCTTCATCGTCGCCTCGAACCCCTGACCCCGACGCATCTCGACCGTTCGCTTGAGCTCCGCGAGTTTGCTCTCGACCGCCTGCTGCAAGCTCGTCAAGCGCCGTTGCTGCACTTCATTGTCGCTCGTCAGCGCCCGAATCTCGGACAGCGTCTGCGAAATTCCAGGAAGCGCGCTCGCGTATGGCTCTAGAAACGATTCATCCGCCGTAAGCACGAACCCCCGCTGACCAGTCTCCGCGTCCTTCAACAGTGAGAGCAAGTCCGCGAGCTTGGTACGAACCTCGTGGGTGTGCGCCACCCAACGGTCGTTTTCGATCAGGTGCGCCGTGCTGCGATACCCGGAAATTCCGATGAGCATCAGCGCCAAGACGGCGAGGGTAAACCCAAGCGCAAGCTTCCGTCCGAATGTCCAATTGATTGACGTCTGCATCAGTCACCGTTCCTGCGAGGGCCGAAGGGCCTTGATTCGTGCAGCGATGTTTTCGATCAGCAATGGCAGATTGACGAGAGGGAGCCGTGACCCGTCCTCGTCGGAGACGAGTCCTTCGACCGACGTCCGCGTGCCCGGTTCGGGCTGCGAGATGCGGTCCGCCCGAACGCGAAGGTGCGACTCGAACTCGCCAAACGCGAACGCGATCGGCTGCTCGCTTCGAGCGACGAACAGCCCGCGAGCCGCGAGCCCACCGGGATATCCGAGCACCTGCGCCAAGTCATACACGGGCGTCAGCACCCCGCGGAACCCCAAGAAACCGAGTAGCTCCGGGAGAAGACTCGGAACTCTCACCAGGTTTCGTTCCGCGTGCAGGCTTTGGATTTCCCACAAGCGCAGGGCATATCGATCCCCGGCGATGCGCACGGTTAGAAAGTCGACGTGGTCCGAGCGTGCCTCATTCGCGGACTGCGAGAATGACCGATCGAACTCTGCGCGCAGCGAAAGCGCCTTGGGGTCGGTCAAAACAGGGCTCACGATGGACCTCCTAAACGCCGCAGCTCCGACTGACACAGCGACACGAGTCCCTCACGCGTGAACCCTCCGCCGAACAGGAGAACGCGCGAGGCATCCTCTCGCCTGAGCAAGAGGACGGCTTGCGAAAGCTCCCGCTGCGCGGTCGCACGATCGCCCGTGCGTCGCGCAATCAGCCCGAGATGCAGGTGTGGCATCGCAAAGCTCGGGTCCAAATAGCAAGCGATCTGACCGTGTTCGATGGCCGCCGACATGTCCCCCTGCCGCTCTCGACACAATGAGCGGAGATAGTGCGCTCCTGAGTTCAGACCATCGAAAGAAAGCAATTCAGCGCAGGCCAGCTCCGCGGCTTCCAGCCGACCGCAATGCGTGAGCAGCGCGGCGCGCAGCAAGACCGCGTCCGCGTTTTTCGCCGCGCTGACCGGCAATCGAGAGAGCACATCCAGCGCCTCCGTGAACCGCTCGTGTGCAAGCAGCTCCAACGCCAGGCCGAGGTCCAGCGCTGGCGTCGTTGGCGGTTCGGAGACGGTTGGCACGGTGGTGGGGGTCTGCACTTCCGACGATCGCTCGTTCAACACGCGTATCCGCTCGGAAGAACGCTGGACGGTTTCCAGCCAAGTGCTTGCCCAATCCAACGCAAGTCTTGCGCGCGGCTCCGGCGCGAGAGACTCGGCGGTCAAGTTGACTACCGCACGACCAACGGACCCAGGCTTGCGCTGGTAGTAGAACGTCGAGTGCGTGTGGCACAGCTCGAAGTCTTGAGACAGCCCGCGCAAATTCTCCGCATGCCCCAAAAAGAGGAACCCGCCGGGAGCGAGCGCACGGGCGAAACGCTTCACGACATGCTGCGCGTGGTCCGGAGTGAAGTACATCAGCACGTTGCGACAGAAAATCACATCGAAGGTCTCGGGCGCCCACGAGTCGGCCGCGACCAAGTTTTCTTCGTCGAACCGAACATTCTCTTTCACTGTCTTCGAGAGAACATAGTCCCGCCCTTCGAGGGTGAAATATTGTCGCTGCGTCTCGGCCGGAGTTTCTCGAAGCGCCCACGTCGAATAGCGTGCTGTCCGCGCGCGTTCCAAAACTCTAGGATTGATGTCGACTCCCTTGACCAGGAAACCGTACGGGAGCTCACCTAGCCCCTGTCGGATCAGAATGGAAAGGGTGTACGCCTCCTCGCCGGACGAACACCCTGCCGACAGTACGTTCAGTTGCCGACTGATTGCGCGGGCCTCGACGCGCGCGGGCAACGCGACTTCCGCGAACGCTCGAAACTGATCCGAATGGCGAAAGAAGTACGTTTCTCCAACCGTGAGCTCCTGCGCAAGCTCCCGTAGCTCGTCGGGGTTGTCCTTGCTTTCGAGCTTCGCGAGGTAGGTCGCGGCTAGATCTCCCCGCGTCTGCAAACGACGCTCGAGCACGTTCGCCAGATGGTCGAGCTTTCCGTCATCGAACCACAAGCCCAAGCGCGCCGCGATTGCAGCGCGAAAACGCTCGGTATCGCTGGACGCGAGGGCGCCGATCATGCGACGGCGCCCGTCGCACTCGCCCAAGCGAAGTCGGGCAAAATTTTCGAGGTCTCGAGCAGCACGAGCAAACGAGAATCCAACGCGCCCATGGTCGATAGGAACTGCGCATTCGCGCTGGCTAAAAGTGGCGGTAGATGGGCGACCGACTCGGGATCCAGGCTGCGGACACCGATTACCTCATGGACCGCAATTGCGACTTGCCGCTCGGCAATGCGGACCGTGACGAAGCGACTGGGCGCGACGTCGGTATCGAGCTCCAGGAGCCGAGCAAGGTCGACCACGGGCAGCGGCACGCCGCGTATGATGGCCACACCGGTGACGAATGCGGGCACGCCAGGAATCGACTCCACGGGCTGTGGACGCATGGTCTCGGCTACATGCTCGAGCGGTAGGGCGCAGACCGTAGCGCCCACGCGGCATAAAAGCGCCGCTATCAATGGCTCGTGACTCGGCGCTTGCGACTCGGCAGCGTTAGGCGACATCGGACGGGGTCCCGGCCCCAGACAGCACTTCCTGGACCTTCTCGACGAGCTGTTGGCGCTTGAACGGCTTGGCCAGCAACATACTGTCGACTCCCAACGATTTCACGGTGGCCCTCACGAGGGGACCGCCGCCCGTCATCAGCAGCACGCGCGTGCCGGCACGCAACGAAGAAATTTCGTTCGTGCCACCGCCTCCGGTCAACCCGATATCGGTCAAAATGAGGTCGACGGGCCCTGCTTCCGCCAACACGTTGCGCGCGGCCGCGACATGCGCTGCCTCCGTGACGGTGTGACCTTCGGCTCGCAGCATCCGCGCCGTGACGTGGCGAACCGCTTCGTCTCCGTCTATCAGCAGGATACGGCCGAGGAGTTTGGCTGGCTTCTCCAATACGGCGCTCGCCTGCCCTCGGTTGCCAGCGACCGACTTGGGCAACAAGATTCTAAATACTGTGCCCTGGCCCGGAGCGCTGCTCACCTTGATGTGCCCCCCGCTCTGTCGAACGATGCCGTAAACGGTTGCCAGGCCGAGCCCCGTTCCCTTGCCGACTTCCTTGGTCGTGAAGAACGGCTCGAACAGCCGCTGACGCGTCTCTTCGGTCATGCCTATGCCCGTATCCACGACGGAAAGCACCACGAACCGCCCCGCGCTGATCCCCAGCTCAGCCGCCATACTTTCCGTCAGTTCCTCCTCATTGGTCTCGAGCCGGAGCGTTCCGCCCTCCGGCATTGCGTCACGCGCGTTGACCACTAGATTCAAAACGACCTGCTCTACCTGGCTCTGGTCCGCGTGTACCTGGCTCAGGTCAGACCGCAGAAGCGTGCTGAACTCGATGTGCTTGCCGACGAGGCGCCGAAGGACCGCGTCCATACCCGAGATGGCATCGTTGAGCTGAATCGATTTCGGCTGGATTACCTGGCGACGGCTGAACGCCAACAGTTGCTGGGTGAGGAGGTTCGCGTTGCGTGCAGCAGACAGGACTTCGACGATGTTTTCTCGTCCCTTGCCCGCAGGCTCGAGCTCCTCGAGCGCGAGTTCGCTGCACCCCACGATCACCGTGAGTAAATTGTTGAAGTCGTGCGCCACGCCGCCCGCAAGTTGCCCAATGGCTTCCATCTTCTGCGACTGGGCGACCTGCTGCTCGAGGCTGCGCTGCTGCGTGACGTCGCGGAGCAGGGCGATGGCGCCGATGAGTGCCCCGGACGAATCGCGCAGCGGGGTTGCGGTGACGGCTACGATGGCCGCCCGAGCAACGTGATTCTTCACGCGCAGCTCCTGCTGCACCAACGCCTCCCCATCCATGGCGCGGCGCAGGGGGTTCTGCGCGAGCGGGAGGGATGTGAGGCTGTCGTCTAGATATAAGCCAAAGGTCTCCGCCCATGCCTCGATCGGGACGTCGCGGGCGTCGACTCCGAGCAGCCGGTTTGCCTCTCGATTGATGAGCAACGTTTGGCCGTCGGTTCCGACAACGACAACGCCGTCACCCATCCCATCCAAGATGGAGTTCAATATGCGTGTCTGTCGCTGCAATAGCGTTTCACTGGCCTGCAAGGCCTCCGATGTCCTCACGCGCTCGGTAACGTCTCTCGAGATACCCACCACGCCCAAGGCTTGACCCGTTCGAGCCTTGATGGGCGCTTTGGTCTCGGAAGTGAAGCGACTTCGACCCGAGCGGCTGTAGCTCCTCACCGCGTCGAGAACGGGGAACCCCTCGGCGAGCACTCGGCGTTCTTCTTCCTCCGCGGCTTCCGCTCCGCGGCCGAGGATCTCGGTGAGTCGTCGACCGACCCAATCTCTCGGGTCGGTTCCGCCCATGGCGCGGACGAACGAAGCGTTGGCGCGCAAGAAACGCAGGTCAGCGTCCTTGAAATAAATACCGTCGGGGCTGTTGTCCATGAGGTCGCGCAACAGCCGCCGCTCTGCATCGAGTTCTTGAGCCAAGCGGAAGTGCTCCACTGCAGTCTGAACCTTCTGCAATAGGTCATCCTCGTCCCACGGTTTGGTGACGTAGGCGTAGACCTTTCCATCGTTTACGGCGCGAAGTACCGCTGGCAAGTCGGCATATCCCGAAACCATGATGCGACGAGCATGGTTGTCGTTGCCTATCCTGCGCAAAAACTCGTCGCCGTTCATCTCCGGCATGCGCTGATCCGTGATCACGACGGCGATGTCGCTATTTTCCCGAACCAAACCGAGTGCGTGACCGGGGCTATCGCTCTTGAAGACGGTGTACTCGTCGCTGAGTAAATCTTCCAAGGCGGTCAGGATTTGGGGCTCGTCGTCGACGAGCAGCACGCGCTCTTTTGCTAGGGACACGTCAATTTCCTACCTACTGGGCTGTGCAAATCGAGAGTGAACTCACCTAAGCCGCGAAGGAGCGAATCAGAGCCACCATGCGAACCGGCAGCACGCGCCCTTGGCATCTCGTAGAGCGTGAGGCTCGCGTCGAATCGCACGTTATACATCGGAACAGAGCTCCTCAGGCAACCGGCAGGTCGGTCGCGACTAGCGTCCATCGAAGTGTGACGAAAAGTGTCTGGCAAGCATGGCGGTTTTCGTCGGAGTCAGGGACTGTGATTCTGATCGCGAGGGAGATTCAAGTGCGGGCGAAGTTAGCCACGACGGGGAATGGCCGGCCGGGTCTCGCGAAGTAGTACCCTTGAAGCAAGTCGCAACCGAGTTCCACGACCGCAGCTCTCTCGCCCTCGGTCTCGATGCCCTCTGCGACGATCTGCTTGCTCATGCCATGGCAGAGTTCGACCATGGATCGAACGATCTTCTGCTTCATTTCATCGCGATCGATGCCGCGGATGAGTGCCATGTCCAGCTTCACGAACTCAGGCTCGAGTTGTGTAAAGCTCGTCAAGCCAGCGTAGCCTGCCCCGAGGTCGTCCAGGGCAATCCGAAAGCCGAGCGAGCGCAGCTCGGAAACACGCGCTTGGATGCCTGATATGTGATCGAGCGATGCTCGCTCGGTCACCTCCAACACCACGCGATGAGCCATGGCCGTGAACGGCGAGTCGGCGAGATACAAGGTTGGATCACGCAAATCTTCAGGGTGAAGGTTAACGAAGAGTAACCAATCGGGCTCCGCATTGCGCGCACCACTCAAGACGCCGTCTCGCACCGTGCGCCCCAAGTCATGAAGTCTGGAGGCCCGCTCTGCAGCCGCCAGCACGGCGCCTGGATGCGGCAGAGAAGGCTCTTGGACGCGCAGCAACGCTTCTTGCGCAAAGACAGTGGAATCTTTGGCTCGGACAATCGGCTGAAACGCCATCCACAGAGAGGACAAAGCACGGTCGAGGGTCGCGTCCACTCCGGCGCGGTCACCGACTTGGAAGAGGCCGCTGCCGAACTCTTCTACGTACTCGCGCCTCGACCGTGCCAACTGGCAGATCTGCGAGGCGCGCGCGACCACCGATCGCAGCTCCAGCGACGAAACTGGTTTGATGAGGTAGCGATATGCGCCGTACTCCAGCGCCTCGACCGCGCTCTCCAGGCCGGGGTTTCCCGTCACGAGAACCACGGGCAGGTCTAGGTCGCGCTCGCGTACGGCGCGCAGCAGTTTGAGCCCGGTGATCCCTGGCATCTCGATGTCGCTCACCATGACGTCGAACGTTTCTTCGCTCAGAACGGCAAGGGCCTCGCGGCCGTGTGTGCACGAAGTGACGGAGCAGCCAGACCTCGTCAGCAACTTCCGAGTTACGCCGAGCACCGCTGCGTCGTCGTCCACGAGGAGCACCCGCGTCGGTGGCGACTCGATCGTTCTGGCCAGCTCCGACCCCATCCTCCAACTATAGTATCTGTCGGGGGCGTGTGTATTCGATCGGGGCCTTCGATCGCAACGATGTGTTCAGTTCAACTACATCGACGTCGCTCACCTGTCCGTTGGTACAGCAGGCGGTCGTGATGAGCTGTCCGTAGACCCGGGTCGATGCAACATCCGGTTACAATGTTTGTACGAGTTGGAGGGCGGCAGGTCAGCTCCGCGTATTTGGGCCGCAGCGGCGGCTGCATCGCGACAGCCGCGCCGTGAACGCGGCAGTTCGAAATCGTGGGCCGGCTTCCGCAGCGCGTTCGGCAAGCGTGTCCGGTTGCGGCGAGGTGAGACGCGTTGGCTGATGCCGCGCTTACATGGTCAGCGAGCGTGTGCGTCGCGCCCACGCACTGCAGCTTGCTGGTTCGACCACTCGATGCAGGGGCGATGAATTCTTTTTGAAACGTCGGAGCCGTGACTCCCGCTATTGAGTCAACGAAACTGCCACAGTTGCGAGGCCTGCCCGCAGACTGAATAGTTGTTGGTAATGCAAAGCATCGAAGTCCGGGCCCGGCGAATATTGCTCGCTGACGACGACGAGCAAGTCCATGATCTCGTGCACCACACCGCCGAGAGGTGGGGGCACCAGGTCGTGAGCGTCAAGTCCGGGCAAGAGGTGCTCGAGGCCACGACCACCAACCAACCCGACATCGTGGTTCTCGACTTGGGCTTTCCGGACGCCGACGGTCGTGATTTGTTGCAGCAACTCAAATCCGATCCGAAGACCGCTCGAATTCCCGTTTTGGTGTGGTCCGGGCGCTCGGGGCACACGACGGACCGGCGCGTCTCGCTCGACCTCGGCGCGGAGGACTATCTCGAAAAGAACGACCCCTTGCTGATGCTTCGGAAAGTGGAGCGCGTACTCCTACGACTCGATGAGGATCAAGCGATCCACGGCGGTCCCTCCAACGCTGCCGCGAACCTGGCGTCCTGATCCCCGAATCTCTCACGAATACCCGCAAGCCGCCGATGCAGACCACGAAGGAACGCATTCTGCTCGTCGACGACGAGCCTCAAGTCCTGGTTGCTCTGGAGGATCTCCTGGGCGCAGACTTTTCGGTGCTGAAGACGGCATCCGCCGAGGAGGCGCTCGAGATGGTCGAACACGACCACGGCATCGCCGTCGTAATCAGCGACCAGCGCATGCCAAAGATGACGGGCGACGAACTGCTTGCCCGCGTCACGAGCACCTCCGATGCGAGCAAAATACTGGTCACTGCGTTCGCCGACCTATCCGCGGTGATCCGCGCCGTGAACAACGGCAAGCTCTTTGCGTATGTAACCAAACCGTGGAACGCGGATGACCTGGTACTCAAAGTGCGCAAAGCCGCGGAACATTTTCGCCTGGCGCAGGAACTCGCTCGAGAACGGCGGCTGCTCGATTCCGTAATGAATAGCTTGGCGGAAGGAATCATCGCCGCCGACCGTGATGGCAAGTGCTTGCTGTTCAATACCCGCGCCGAAAAAATCCTCGGTCACGGGCCCCGCGATGTAGATCCGGATTGGGCACGGCACTACGGCGTGTTCACGCTCGATCGCGTTCAACTGTTACCCGCAGAGCGCAATCCACTACTTCGAGCAATGAACGGCGACGATGTCTCGGACGTCGAGGCATTCGTGCAAAACCCGAATGTCCGCGGCTCGACGGTGGCCATATCCGGAACGCCGCTCGGAGAGGGCTACAACGACGTGCATGGCGGTGTCGCCGTGCTGCGCGACATCAGCCAGCAACGCGAGCTCGAGAGCCAACTGCGGCAATCACAAAAGATGGACGCCATTGGTCAGCTCGCGGGAGGGGTGGCGCACGACTTCAACAACCTCCTGGTCGTCATCCAAAGTTATGCCGAACTGATTCGCGAGGCCCTTCCACCCGACAACGGGTCGACGCGTGCCGATCTGGATGAAGTGCTCGCGGCGGCCCGGCGCGCTGCCACGTTGACCAAGCAACTCCTTGCCTTTAGCCGCTGCGAGCCGGTTCAACCGGTCGACTTGCAGCTCAGTGATGTGGTCAGCGGTATCGAGAACATGCTTCGGCGTATCATCGGTGAAGACATAGAGCTGTTCATCGAGCTCTCGCCGAATCGAGGCGTCGTGCGCGCCGACTCGGGGCAGCTCGATCAAGTGATCCTCAACCTCGTGATCAATGCGCGAGATGCGATGCCCCAAGGCGGGCAGCTCACGATTGCCACGCAGAACGTGACTTTGGACGCAGACGACATCGATGCTCACCCCGACCTAAAGCCGGGTGAGTTCGTCATGCTGGCCGTGACGGACACGGGCACCGGCATGGACGCCGAGACTCAGCGCCGCATCTTCGAGCCTTTCTTCACCACGAAGGAAGTGGGCCAGGGTACCGGGCTGGGACTCGCGACGGTGTACGGGATCGTGCAACAGAGCGGCGGGCAGATTCGGGTCTACAGCGAAGTCGCCCGAGGAACCGCGTTCAAGCTGTACTTCCCACGAATCGACGAGGTCTTGCGCCCAGCCGCGTCGCACGCAACGAGCGTTCTGACCGCGCCCGTCGGTGGCACCGTCTTGCTAGTGGAAGACGACTCGGCCGTGCGGCAGGTCACGGCGCGCATCTTGCGGACTCAAGGTTACGATGTCCTCGAGGCACGGCATCCGGCCGAAGCACGCGCAATTTGCGACGAGCAGAGCGCAGACATCCATTTACTCCTCACGGATGTGATCATGCCCCAATGCACCGGTCCGCAATTGGCCCGCGAGCTCACCGCTCGCAACCCCGCGCTGCGTGTCATTTACATGTCCGGGTATCCCGGCGGGGCGGCAACACGCGCCGGCGCCCTGGACAGCACTGCCGTCTACCTCGAGAAGCCATTTTCACCGAAAGCGCTGCTCGAGAGAGTCCACGCCGCGTTCAACGCAACTGCGAACGCGCCCCTAAGAGCACTCTGCAACTGATGACGGTCGGCAACGCAGAGCAGGTGAGCTCAAGCAACGCCGCGTTCGGCGAGCCGGCGCCGATCTTCATCCAAGAACGGTCCGGGGCGCCCAAAATAAAAGCCCTGCATGAAATCGCAGCCTTCGGCGACGAGCGCGTCGCGCTCTTCTACGACTTCGACCCCCTCGGCGACGATCGACTTACCCAGGTCGTGACACAGGCGAATCAACGAGCGGACGATGCCGAGCTTGGTCGCGTCTTGATGGATGCCGCGGATCAGCGACAGGTCCAACTTGACGAACTCGGGTTCCAACTGCGTGAACGTGGCAAGCCCCGCGTCGCCGGCCCCCAAATTGTCGAGCGCGATTCGAAATCCGGCGGCGCGCAGCCGCTCGAGGCGCGCGTCGACGCCGTTGATCGCTTCTAGCGAGGATCGATCGGCCAACTCGAACACCACTCGGCTGGCGATGCGCGTGAGCGGAGCACTCGGCAGGTAGAGCATCGGGTCGAGTAAATCTTCCGCCAGTAGGTTCACGAAGAACAATGCATGCTCGTCGGCGCCGTTCACCGCGTCAGCGGCAACCAGGTCACGTACGGCGCGACCGACGTCGTGCGTCCGACCGATGCGCTCGGCGGCCTTGAGCACCGCGGCCGGGTGCGGGAGCACCGGCTCCTCGCTGCGAAGGAACGCTTCATGGCCGAGCGAGCTGCCATCCGCTCGTACGATGGGTTGATACGCCATCCACAGCGAGCTCAGCGCTCGGTCGAGCTTTGCTTCGATGCCGGCACGGTCACCCACGTAGAACGAGCCGCTGCCGTACTCTTCGGCACATTGACGCTTCAGCCGCCCAATCCGACCGAAGCTGACCGCCCGTGCCACGACGCCCCGCAACCGGTCGATTTCTACTGGCTTGATCAGGTATTGGAACGCGCCGTACTCCACGGCGGCAGCCGCGCCGCTCAAGTTGGGCTGCCCGGTCATCAACACGACCGGTAGCTCGAGGTCGTATTCGCGAATCGCCCTGAGTAGCTTGAGGCCGCTCATCCCCGGCATTTGAATATCGCTAACGACCGTGTCGAACGAGTGCTGGCCGAGCATCACCAAGGCCTCGGCACCCGTTTTCGCGACGATGACCTCCGCCCCGGCCGTGCTGAGCGCTCGGCCAAGCACCATCAGCACCTTCTCGTCGTCGTCCACCAAGAGGATCTTGGCGTTCTGCTCTGCCAGCGTATTCATCTCGGAAAACCGCGTACGTCCCAACTAGACAACCTTAGCACGATGGCGAACAGAGTCGTGATCAGTGCAAGACATTCACTCGGTCGCGCACTGTGTCGCTCTTGCACGCGCGCCGAGCCGAGCATCGATAAGCCCCCGATTTATCCGACATTGCGCGAGCGTAACGGCCCGCACTCACATTGTCTCCCTCGAAAACCGACATACGAAATCAGCATTCTGTACGACTCCACGTAACTCACGCAGACACGATCACGTGCCCGCTCCGAACGACAAGCGCGCCGGCCTGCCGAGCAGATATCCTTGCAGAAAATCGCAACCAAACTCGCGCAGAGCGGCTTGCTCTTCGCTCGTTTCCACCCCTTCCGCGATCAATCGTTTGCCGAGATCGTGGCAAACGCGGACCATCGAGCGCACGATATTTTGACGAGACGCATCACGCTCGATGCCCCGCACCAGCGAAATATCCAGCTTGACGAACTCGGGTTCTAGGCTCTTGAATAGACCTGCGCCGGCACTCCCCGTGCCGAGGTCATCCAGCGCGATGCGGAAACCGAGCTCCCGAAGTCCTCGCAACCGATCCACGAGCCCATCGATGTGTTCGAACGTATCCCGTTCCGTCAACTCCAGCACGATTCGCGAGGCAAGCGTCGAGAGCGGCGCGTTGGGCAAGTACAACGCCGGATCCAGGAGATCTTCACCGTGCAAGTTGATGAAGAACAGTCGGCTCTGGTCACGCAAGCGCTCGGCATCCCGAGCCACCAAGTCTCGCACGGCGCGCCCAACGTCATGCAGCCGGTGCAGGCGCTCCGCCGCGCTCAGCACCAGCCGCGGGCGAGCCAACAGCGGTTGCTCCACGCGCAGCAGCGCCTCACGCCCCAGCAGCTCGCTCGTCTCGGCGCCGACAATCGGCTGGTACACCATCCACAACGAGCTCAACGCCTTGTCGAGCGCGGCTTCGATCCCCGCGCGGTCCCCGACGGGCAGCGTGTCGCCCGCGATACTATCCGAGAATTTGCGCTGCAAGCGGCTGAGGCGACCGATGTTGGCGGCTTGCTCGACCACCAGTTGCAAGCGTTCGAATTCAATCGGTTTGATCAGGTATTGGAAGGCGCCGTACTCTACCGCCGCCGCTGCACTCCGCAGGTCAGGGCGGCCGGTCATCAAAATCACGGGCAGGTCCAGGTCGTACTCGCGCACCGCTCGCAGCAGCTGCAGACCGCTCATCCCCGGCATCTGAATGTCGCTCACCATCACGTCGAACGACTGCAGCGCGAGTTCGTGCACGGCGGCCTTGCCCGAGTCGGCAATCACTACGCGCGCGCCGCGCCCCGTCAGTTGCCGCGCCAACCCCGCGAGCAGCGCGGCGTCGTCTTCCACGAGCAACACGGCAGTGTCACGTCCCGCAACGGTGGAGTCGTCGTCGAGCATCGGCTGATTGTTAGCATGAATCGAGGGTCCGATTCAGTATGACAGTTTGTGTCAGCGGCCTGTCGGAATCCGTCAGCGCCATGGGCGAGAGCTTAAGGGCTTTGTCTATTCGGTCGTAACCCCTCAGTGTGGGAACCGGCAAGCGACTGATCGCGCGTCAAGCGCAAACCGACCTCAGTGATGAAGCCGAAGCGGTCCGTGAATTGGGCGAGCAACTCGGCACGACCGAAGCTCAAGTCGTGCTCGTGTTCTGTTCACCCAAGTACGATTTGAATCGGCTGGGCCGGCTCTTGGCCGAGTCGTTCTCGGGGCCTATCGCGGGCTGCACCACGGCCGGGCAGCTCGGCCCGGGAGGATACCAGAAGGGCGGCATTACGGCCGTCAGCCTGAGGAGTGACGAACTACGAGTACGTAACTTCCTGATCTCGCCGCTCGCTCAATGCCAGGCGAAGGCTGCAGAAGCCGCGTTCGCGGCCAGCGCTACGATGCTCGAACGCACCTCCCGCAAATCCTTCGGCTTGGTGTTGTGCGATGGCCTGTCGGTGGCAGAAGAGCGTCTGGCGGCTTCGCTGTATCAATCCTTGGCCGATGTCCCGTTGATCGGCGGCTCCGCAGGTGACGAACTGGCTTTCGAGCGGACGTACATTTATCACCAGGGGCGATTCATCTCCGACGCCGCCTCGCTCGTTTTATTCGAGACCACTCTGCCATTTGCGACGTTCAAGGTTCAGCACATCGCGCCGACGCGGCAGCGGCTAGTCGTGACCATGGCCGACCCGGCTCTGCGGGTCGTGCACGAGATCAACGGCGAGCCGGCCGCGGAGGCATACGCGGAGATGCTCGGCGTCGATTTGGAAGAGCTCAACTCCGGACTGTTCGCGAAAAATCCCGTCATGCTCCGCAATGCCGACGACTACTACGTGCGCTCGATCAAGAGCGTGAACGCGGACAACAGCTTGTCGTTCTTCTGCGCCATCGAGCAAGGCTTGGTGCTGACCATTGGCCGGAGCACGGACCCGATTGCCGCGCTCGAGCGAGCATTCGTCAGCGCGAGCGGGCGCGCGGGTGAGCCAGAAATCGTCCTTGGCTGTGATTGTGTCCTGCGCCGCATGGAGTTGGAAAGTGACGGCAAGGACGCGGCCGTGGGCGCGTGGTTGGCCCGCAACCGCGTCGCGGGGTTCAGCACCTATGGCGAGCAGTACAATGCCATTTACGTCAACCAAACCATGACCGCCGTGGCGCTCGGAGGCTAATGACGTTGACGTTCAACCACGGTCTCACGATCGAAGAGCTATCGCTAAAGCTCACGGTCTTGGAGCGCAAGCTGCGCGCGAAAGAGAAGACGATTCGTGTGCTGATCGACCGGGTCGACAACGCGGGCAGCGAACGGAGCTCGGCGTTTTGGGTACTCGAACAAAACATCGCCATGGAGGCGGTCGTCGCCAACCGAACCGCGGAGCTCAGGGAGCAGAAGGAGCGACTGGTGGGCGCGCTCGACGAGCTGAAAGGCACTCAGGCCAAGCTGCTACAGGCGCAAAAGCTCGAGGCCATTGGCCAACTCGCAGCGGGGATCGCCCACGAGATCAACACGCCCGCTCAGTACGTCACCGACAACACCAGCTTCGTGAGACGAGCGCTGACCAGTGTGTTTGCGGTGCTCGATGCCGCGACCGCCGTCGTCGAGGCCGCGCGCGCGGGCGCCGTACCGCCCGAGGGCATCGCGGCCGTCGATGCCGTGAGCAAGAAGGCAAAGCTCGGCTTCCTCAAGCAACAGCTGCCACTGGCACTCGACCAATCCCTGGACGGCCTCGGACGCATCAGCGGAATCGTGCAGGCCATGAAGTCGTTCTCGCACCCCAGCGGCTCGGAGCGACGACCAGAAAACCTGAAGGAAGCCATCGAGACGACGGTCGCGGTGGCCCGCAACGAATGGAAGTACGTGGCCGAGGTCGACCTGCAAATCGACCCAGATCTGCCCCTCGTGCCCGTGCTACGCAATGAATTCAACCAGGTCGTTTTGAACTTGGTCGTCAATGCCGCGCACGCCATCTCGGACGTTACCGCGGGCGGAGCGACCGCAAAGGGACTGATCACGATCTCGGCCAAGCGAGTCGGCAACGCGGCCGAGGTTCGCATCACCGACACGGGAGGAGGGATCCCCATGGCCCACCGAAAGCGCGTCTTCGAACCGTTCTTCACCACCAAAGCCGTCGGCAAGGGCACCGGCCAAGGGCTCGCCATCGCCTACTCGGTGATCGTGGACAAACATGGCGGCACGATCTCTTTCGATACGGAGGAGGGACGTGGCACGAGCTTCCTCCTGTCTTTGCCTTTGGCGGTCGAGACCGAGACCGCCGCGGCGGAGCCGTGACGTGAAGGTGCTCTTCGTCGACGACGAGCCCCACGTGCTCGAAGCCTTGCAACGCAGTCTGTTTCAGCTCGACGTCGAGTGGGAACCCTCGTTCGCGGGCAACGGAGCGGCAGCGATCGAGGCGCTGGAGCAAGATGCCTTCGACGTCATTGTCTCCGACATGCGCATGCCGGGGATGGACGGCGCGGCCCTACTCGAGCATACGCGCGACAAATACCCGCAGATTGCGCGCATCGTACTCTCCGGCCAAACGGACGAAATCGCTGCCATTCGCGCGGCGCGGGTCGCGCACCAATTCTTGGTCAAACCCTGTGGCGCCGAAACCCTGCGCCGCGTGATCGAGCGCACCCTCGAGCTCAGCGCTTGGCTGAACGACGACGCGCTGCGCGCGCAGGTCGGCAAGGTCGAACGTTTACCATCCACCCCGCGGCTGTTCGCGGAGCTGTCCAAGCTCATGGATGACGACACGGCAACGGTCGATTCGGTGGTGCGAGTGGTGCGTCAGGACCCGGCGATGAGCAGCAAGCTCCTGCAGGTCGTGAACTCGTCGTTCTTTGCCCGGTCGAGCAACGTCAGTGACGTTCGTACGGCCGTGCTCCGCTTGGGCCTGAAGACGATCCGCAATTTGGCGCTCGGCATTGGCGCGTTCGATGCAGCAGGCGCGCTCGCGAACTCGGCCATCTCGGTCGAGAAACTGCAACAAAGGTCGCTCAAGATCGCACGCCTCGCCAGTCGGATCGCAACCGGGCGTGATGACCCGGACGCCGCGTTCATGTCCGGACTGACCTGTGACATCGGCGAGCTAATCGTGACCGACCCGACACCCGCGGAGCAGACCGAGCCCACGCAACGCGCCATCACCCACGCCAAGGTCGGCGCCTTCTTGCTCGGGCTGTGGGGTCTGCCCTTCCCCATCGTAGAAGCCGTCTCCAATCACCATACGCCGGAGCAGAATCCGTACGATCGCCTGGGTCTCCCCCAGATCGTCTGGCTTTCCTCCTGCCTCGTTCACGGGGTCGAGCCAGACCCCGACTATCTGGCGCGCATTGGCGCTTCGAACTTAGTGACTGAATTTCAGGGAATGCTCGAATGACGCTAGCCTCGAATCGACGCGTGCTGTGTGTAGACGACGAACCCTTCGTGCTTCAAGGCTTGGAGCGAACGCTGTTCGAGCACTTCGAAGTGACGACGCTGTCCGACCCGGTTGCCGCCGTGTCACTGCTGGAACGAGAGCCGCCGTTCGCGGTGATTCTGTCGGACATGCGCATGCCCGTCATGGACGGCGCCACGCTCTTGGCCAAGGCGCGCGAGCTCAGCCCGCTCACGGCGCGCATGCTGCTCACGGGCCACTCCGAGGTAGAAGCCGCGGCCGCCGCGGTCAATCACGGTCAGATCTTGCGATTCTTGACCAAACCCTGTCCGCCCGACGCGCTCGTTGCGGCGATTGAGGCCGGCGTCGAGCAGCACCGCTTGGTCACGGCCGAGCGCGAGCTCTTGGAGCAAACGCTGACCGGTTCGGTGCGTTTGCTCACCGAGGTGCTCGCGCTGTTCGCGCCTGATTTGTTCAGTCGTACACAGCGCATTCGCGCGTTGGTAGCGCACATGGCCAAGCGCAGCCACTTGGACGATCCTTGGCGCTTCGAGGTTGCGGCATTGCTGTGCATGGTCGGTTGCGTGGGACTGCCCGACGCCACCCTCGAGCGTGTCCTGACTCGACGACCGCTCGCGCCGGGGGATCAGCAGGCCTTCGACGAGCACCCTCTTTCTGCTTACCGTTTGCTTTCGGGTATCCCGCGCTTCGAGGAGGTCGCGGAGATGATCAAGCTGCAGATCCCGGGTCCGTACGGGGATCCGACGAATGACGTGCAGCGTGGGGGCACGCTATTGCGCATTGCCATGGCCATGGACAACAGCCTCGAGTCAGGGCGCAGTCTCTCGGAAGCGATGCAAGACGTCGGGCGAAAGCTCAGCGCAGGCCAGGTGGCACTCTTGGATACACTGGCGGACTTTCGCGCAGGCCTGGCCCTCAGCACGGTGCGCGCGCTACGCATCGCGCAAATGACTTCTCAAATGCAGCTCGAGGAAGACGTTCGCACCAAGGCCGGCGTGGTCGTCGTCCCGAAAGGCAGAGAGCTCACCATGGTCCTACTCGAGCGCCTATGTAAGTTTTCGAACGCGGGCACGCTGGTCGAGCCGGTTCGCGTGCGCGTGCCCGGCTAATTTCAGCCGAGCAGCTCATGCACTTGGCGTGAGTATTCCAGCACGCGCGCGCTGGCCCCGGTAGGGTCCCGTTCCTTGAGTTCGTCGAGCTCCTGGAGATACGGAGTTACCTCTCGGAACATCTTGGCTGCAATGTCATGGCCGCTAGGCAGTTCGAGCAATCTCCTGATCGTCCCCAGATCCTCAACACATTGCCGGAATTGGTCCATAGTCCCATGGGAACATTTTCGGCGGCGGCGCTCAAGTAATTCACTTGCGCTGGCTCGCGCGCGGCGCCAGCAACAAACTGACACTCACGTCGTACGGATTGGCGCGTTCGAAAACCGCCACCCCGCGACTCGTACAGCGCTACACACAAATCCGTCTCAGTCACTCGGTGTATCGAAGTCGAATGCTGATTGTGCTTGTTTCGGGCGCAGACCGCGTCGCGAAACATCCGATCTCTTCAGTGTCGCCGTCTACCGGAACAACCGCTCAGAGCAAGAAAGTTACGTGCGCAGCATGCGGCCGCGTATTACCCTTGAGGATGGGGTTAGTTCAAGCCAAGCAAACCGCCGCGCAAACGCGCGTGCTCCTGGTCGATGATGACGTCGCCGTGCTCACCGTAACGCGCAGAGTGTTGGAGAAGGCAGGTTTCGTCGTGACCCCTTGCGCAAACGGAGCGCGCGCGCTCGCTGCGCTAGCGGCGCAAAGCTTCGACGTCATGGTCAGCGACATCCAAATGCCAGGCATCACCGGTCTCAAGTTGCTGCGCGCAGTGCGCGAGTACGATCTGGATCTGCCCGTCGTACTCATGACCGGGAACCCCGGGGTCAACAGCGCCGCGGACGCCATCGAGTACGGAGCCTTTCGTTACCTCATCAAACCAGTGCCCTCGCTCGAACTGGCTTCGGTGGTGTCGCGGGCGTCACAAGTCTGCCAATTGGCGCGCTCCAAACGCGAGTACGTAGAAGAATTTGGCAGCGGCTTGTTTCGCGTGGGAGATCGAGCCGGCATCGATGCGACGCTCGACCGCGCACTGTCGTCGCTGTGGATGGCGTTCCAGCCGATCGTGCGCGCCCACGACTCCTCGGTCTTCGCTTACGAAGCGCTGATGCGAGTGACCGAACCGGAACTCCCCCACCCCGGCGCGGTTTTGAAGGCGGCCGAACGCGCCTCGAGAGTTCATGACGTCGGTCGCGCCGTGCGCCAGCGCGTACTGGTCGATGCGGTCGAGGCCGACGAAGACTGGCTACTGTTCGTCAACCTTCACCCCGAGGATCTGCTCGACCCCGCGCTATACTTGCCTGACTCACCGTTCACCGCCATCGCATCACGAGTGGTGCTCGAGGTCACCGAGCGCGCTTCGCTCGATCACATCCCAGGCATGCCGGGAAAGATGGCCGAGCTGCGCGCGCTCGGCTTTCGAATCGCACTCGATGACCTGGGCGCAGGGTACGCCGGGTTGACCAGCTTCACCCAACTAGAGCCAGAATTCGTGAAGTTGGATATGGCCCTGATCCGCGATGTTCACCACGACACCATGAAGCAGAAGATTGTTCGCTCGATGGTCGAGCTGTGCCACGACATGGGCAAACAGATCGTCGCCGAAGGCATCGAGTCATCCGGCGAGCGCGAAGCATTGGCCGCGCTCGGTTGTGACCTGCTACAGGGCTTCTTGTTCGCCAAACCGGGCCCGGCCTTTCCGGGCGTTTCCGACCTCGGCCGGCTGTACCCGACCCTGAGCAGGCCAGCTCAGAATCAAAACGACGATGTAGCCCTGGCGCGCTAGGGGTGGGGGCTAGGGAAGCGGGCGCGGCGCGCGCGGCGTGGCTCGAAGCTCGAGGGCGGCTGCTGAAGGGAGGGCCGTTGTTTGTCCGCGCCGATTCGGCTCAATGCACTTCCACCTCGGCGAAACCACCGCCGCGGCCCAATGTAGACAATACTTCCACCCGCACGCGGGTGACGTCTTTGGCTACGAGCGGCAGGTCGAGAGCCGCGCGCTCGCTCGAGATCTCGGAGAACTCGCCCTCTACGGAGGCCACGCTTTTATCGTTCGCGAAGGCGGTCACGCGCACTTTGCCGGAGCTGCGGTCGACGAAGGTACCGTTGTGGCAGTTGACCAAGGTGACGCTGCGAACGCTGCGAGGCGCCCTGAATGCCAAGTCTATCCACCCCTCGGTGCCGTCAGGGAGCAGCCACTCGGTGGCCTCCAGAAAATCAACGGCGAGCTCGGGCGCGTACAGATCGGCGTAGCTCGTCGAGGCCGTCACTCGAGGTCGGGTTCGCTGCGCCATGAGGATCATCGCAATCACGAGCGCGATAGGAGCGATCACGAGCGCCAGCCGAATGCGAAAGCGCCGGCGAGCTTCGGCCGGGGCGAGAGCGCGCAACGTGAACTGGTGCAGCCGGTCCACCTCGCGCAAGATGCAGTCGAAATCACGCTCGCGCAGCGCCTTGGCCGGACGTGCCTCTCTCGGCGCCTCGCCGGCTACGGCGTGGTAGGCGGCCGTGAGCCGAGGCATGTCGCGATACTTGGAGCGCGCCAGCGTTAGCAACGCTTGCTCGCGCTGCTCGTGAGGCGTCGTGGCGCCGTCAGCCGCCGCGTCGTGAGCCGGAACCCAAGCGTCGAGCAGCGCGCGGAGGGCGAGCGCCATGTAGGCGTGACACTCGGTCAGGATGCCTTCACGGAAAAGGGCACGGCCGCTTTCGATGGCGAGCTCCGCTCGCGCCAAAGATTCCTTCGCGCTCACGCGCCACCGCCCGAGTCGAGACTCGACGAAAGCGGCACCTTCCACCAGCGCGAGCCGTGGAACAGCAACAAACCCAGGACGACGAGCGAGAGCACACTCAGCCCCGAGCCAAGCATACCCGCGGGGGTGATGCCGTAATACACTTTGAGCCTGTATTGCCCGGCCGTCGGGAAATTCAAGCGAAGCAAGCCCGTCGAGCCCGTGTCGAGCGTTGCTTGGTCTGGCCCGGAGCGCGTACTGACCCGCCAACCGGGGAATGCGTGAAGGGCGAGCCCCACGCTGGCGCCGGCTCGATTTGCGTCGATCGTGAGGTAGTGGTGACTGGCGTCGCTCTTGGTGTGGGCGACGGTCGCCTCGTCGGCAGATACGATCAGCGCCTTGGCGGGCGAGCGTGGAACTGCCGGCACGGCGCGCGGTAGATAGTCGTCCACGTCCGTGGTCGACTCGATGCCGCTGCGGATCGCTTGCGGGGATCTGGGGATCCCCTCAGCGCGTACGGCGGGAGCGCTGGCCGCGGGGAAAGCGATGACGCCCAACAGCACGCTCGTGAGAGCAATGACGATGCCGCTCCTCGTGTCTTCACCTAGGCGCTGGAATGCAGCCGCCGTGCCGATCCCGAGCGCGACCGAAGCCGTGAGTGTGGCCGGGCCCAGTAAGCGCCACGGAAAGTCGATGAACTGCGATAGCGGGAGTCGCCCGGGGGCCCAGAAACCACTCGCAATCGGCATCGTGGACACGACGAGCAGGAGCGTCAGCACCCACCAGCCGAGCACGTGACGGCCCGCGCGAAAATTGAGCGCCAGTCCCAAGCAAGTCAGAAACGCGGCAACGGCCAACAACAGGCCGACTTCCATGAAGTTGCGGGAAGAGAATAGCGAACCTTCAGGGAACAGCTTACTGAATGGATATAGCTGAGTTTGCGGGCGGAAATGACCGACGCCCGTCAGCTGCAAGCGCGTGAGCTCTCGATAGGCGAGCGCCGGCGCGAGATACACGGCCGCAACCCCTGGCGCACAAGCGAACGCTAGCAACGAGCGCAGCGCCCGGCGCCAGAGCCCACGCCACGCGAGGCCCGCGGCGCTAGCGATGACCACTAGGCCGATGATGATCGTTCCCCACAGGCCGAGGATCGTGTGGCTCAGCACCATCAGGGCATGGCTGGCGGCAGCGGCGACCAACAGGTAGCTCGCTCGTCGCGGGACGGCTTCTTTGGCGGCGGCGCGGTGTAAGGCGAGCGCGACCGGCAACAGCGAGATGGCGGTGAACTCACTCAGATCGCCCCGCTCGTACACGTCCAAGAGCCGGTACGGTGACACCAAGTACGCGATCCCCGCGAGGAATGCCGCGTTGCGCTCGCGCGTTTCACCGAAAACCAGGGCGTAGGTTCCTACCCCCGATGCGATCATGCCCCCGAGCACGACCAGCTTCAATGCCCAGAACACCGAGCATGCCGACGTGAGCAGCGCCGCCATTGCATACACGGCCGGGGAGCAAAAGATGAAGAACGGCGAACCATAACCGCCGTAAAAGTCCGACGCCCAACGCGGATATAGCTCACCTACTCGAAGCTCGGAGGCCCACTCCAGCGTGCGCAGCACATACCTGGCTTGCTCATGGGACGAGAACCAGTCCATCCACGCGAGCGGTGTCCACAGCCCCACGGCCACGGCCACCAATACCAGTAGTTTCGAATCGCTTGCCATCTCAGCACCCCGCGACCGGCCCGACGTGCAGCACGTCGCGGAGCTGGCCCTAGGCTGCGCATAGCACGGAATTTCGAGAGTGGGCGCGACAAAAAGTTCCGGCGGCCCGGCCGCCCGCGGGTGCCGTGAGCGAGCGCGGCTTCCCGAAGCACCTGCAGCGCGGCCGCATCACTCCGCAGGGTGTTGGTGGTCAGTGCCGTCGCCAGAGCGGCGACTCGGTGGATGGTTCGCTCTCCGACTCTGACTGCGTCGCGTCTGCCGGAGGCTCGTTCGTCAGCGCGGCGGGAATGACCTTGCGCTCGAGTTGCCGGATGAAGTCTTGATAGTCCGTGCGAGTCGCGCGGCTCTCGTTCAAAACGTCCGCGACGACCGTCGCAAAATCCGTCCAAGAGCCGGTGAAGCGCAACAGCGCGGCAACGCTCTGCTCGATCGTCACGCTGTCGCCGCCCGTGTCACCCGCTCGATGTACGGCGTTTCGCGCGTCTGCGGCTAGGCGCTCGAGCGCCGCGGTGTTCAGACCGGCTAGGTGCGCGAGGTCCTCGGTGCTGAAGGTGCGGTCTTGGCTGCGATGGTACGCGAGCGTCTCGAGAGCGGACGCGAGCAACCGAACGTCGCTCTCCGTCGAGTTGGTGGCCATTGCCGCCAGCTTAGTGACGAATGTTCGTTCGTCTACCGGCTTCTCAACCTCGCGGGTTATCAGTTGAGCCATTGGCTCACTCACGCACGAGTTGTTCATGCTACCGAAACACGAACGTCTCTCAGTGAATCGACTCGCGCTCGATTGCGCAGTTTAGTCTCATTCGGAGTCGTTCAGCAGCGCGGCGGCGCGCATCACTGTGACTCAAATGACCGGTCGCGACCGGTCTTCTATCACCGGGCGGATTCGACGAAGCGCTCGACCGGCATCGAAAAGCGTTGTTGGGCCGAAGCGTCGAGGATGATCCACGCGTCGAGGAGCGCGCGTGAGCTGCGCATCGAGACGCCGCGGCTTGCGAACCCTGAGCGTGAGCGGCGAGCTTTGGCCAGCGCACGTTCGAGCTCGCGGGCACGCGCTCGACGCTCGCGCAGCCCGCCCTCGACCGCCACTGGCGCAGCGCACGCACGCTGCACGACCCCGTTCGCTGGATGCACGCCATCCTCGGCAATTATCATCTGAACGGGCGTGAACCCGCCGCTTCACGCCTGGAGCTGAACCGCAGAGGTTACGCCGCTGCGGCCTCGGCGGGGGTGCATACGAAGGTATAGTGGACGCCCGGATCGGGACGAACGACCCTAGGTTCACGCCCAGGTGACCGCCGACGTACCCCAAACCGTGGTGACCAACTTTCGTTCGGGAGCGACGCCCGAAGCCGCACCATGATGATGGATTTGGCGGCCGAGCCCCCGGAGCGCCTATGGGAAGACGACGACTTCGTCGTGTGTCGGTCTTGGTCGCGCGGTCGCCGGGAGCTGGTCGTGACTCCTTCGGCTTCCCAGAGCAAATCGTTGTCGGCGAGCAGGCTCGAGCATGCGTACGAGCTCCGTGGGGCATTGGACAGCGCATGGGCGGCCAAGCCCATCGAGCTGAGCCATCGGGCGGGGCAGACCGCGTTGATCTTGGAAGATCCCGGCGGGCAGTTGTTGGCAACCCTGGTTGGCAGACCGTGGAACGCCGATGCCGTGTTGCGCGTTGGACTCGGCATTGCGGTCGCGCTTCGGGGCCTGCATCGGCAAGGACTGGTCCACAAAGATCTGAAGCCGGCCCATGTGCTCGCGAACCCGACGACGGGTGCGGTGTGGCTGACAGGCTTCTTCATTGCGTCGCCGCCGCCGGTGGAGCCGGCAAGTTCGGCGCACCCACCGCTAATTGAGGGGACGCTCGCGTACATGGCGCCCGAGCAGACAGGCCGGATGAAGCGCTCCGTCGATTCGCGCAGCGATCTGTATTCGCTCGGTGTCGTGCTGTACGAGCTACTCACGGGTCGGCTGCCGTTCGTCGCAGCCGACGCCATGGGATGGATTCATTGCCACATCGCGAACGAACCAGCTCCGTTCGAGAAAGGGCCGGTCCAAGTTCCGCGGCAGCTCGCGCGCATCGTCATGAAGCTGCTCGCTAAAACGGCCGAGGATCGCTACCAGTCGGCGCACGGCCTCGCTGTCGATCTCGAGCGTTGCCTCGCCAGTCGGCGATCGGAGGGAGAAATCGATCCGTTCGAACTCGGCGCTCGCGATGCGTCCGATCGCCCCGTCGTCCCGATGCGTTTGTTCGGACGAGAACGAGCAATCGGCACGCTCGTGTCCGCGCTGCAGCGAGTCGCGACGAGCGGTCAACCGGAGCTAGCGCTCGTCTCCGGCTATTCGGGGATTGGCAAATCTTCACTCGTTGAAGAGTTGCAGAAGCACCTCAGCTCACACCACGGGCTATTCGCAGCCGGCAAGTTCGACCAACACAAGCGCGACATCCCGTACGCCCCGCTGACCGAAGCCTTCAACGGCTTGATCGCGCGGCTCTTGGCCCGGCCCGAAGCCGAGTTGAGCGCGTGGCGAGACGCGTTCGCCGCGGCCCTCGGCTCGAATGGCGACTTGATCTGCGCGATGATTCCCCGGTTCGAGCAGATCGTCGGCAAGCAATCCGCCGTGACCGAGCTATCGGCGCAGGACGCCTCCAAGCGCTTTCACTCGACCTTTTGCCGCTTCGTCGGCGTATTCGCGCGGGCGGAACACCCGCTCTTGTTGTTCCTCGACGACTTGCAGTGGCTCGATGCGGCAACGTTGGATCTGGTCGAGTGCTTGATCAAAGACGCGCAGCTACGCCACCTACTATTGGCCGGTGCTTATCGCGACAACGAGGTCGATGGTAATCATCCCCTGCGCGCGCGCCTCGAGTCCATCAAGTCGGTCGCGAACCACGTCACGGAGATCGCGCTCCCGCCCCTCGATGCCGAGCAAATCGAACAGCTCGTCGCGTCGACCCTGTTCGTTCAGCCCGACGCGGCGCGGCCACTGGCCGAGCTCGTGCGCGCCAAGGCCCAAGGCAATCCGTTCTTCACGATTCAGTTCATCGGCGCGCTCGCGGATGAAAAACTGCTCGTATTCGACCACGAAAGTTCCACCTGGACGTGGAGCCTGGACGGCATTCGCGCCAAGGGCCACACCGACAACGTCGTCGACTTGATGATCGGCAAATTTGCTCGCCTACCAATCCCCACGCAAGCGATCCTCGAACGCTTGTCGTGTCTCGGCATCGGCGCGGACGGTGCGGTCCTGGCGGCGGTTTGCGCGCTCGACGAGGCGGAGCTTCACGGCCGGCTCGCTGACGCGCTGCGCACCGGGCTCCTGATTCACGATCAGCAAGCGTATCGATTCCCCCACGATCGCGTGCAAGAGGCCGCGTATGCGCTCATTCCCGAGGCCGAGCGAGCTGACCTGCATCTGAACATCGGGCGCCGGCTGGCAACCCACCGAATGGCAGCCGAGGCCGGCGAGGCGATCTTCGAAGTCGTCAACCAGTTCAACCGCGGGGCGAGTCGGATCGACGCGCAGCTCGAGCGAGACCGCGTGGCGGCGTACAATCTGCTCGCCGGAACACGAGCCAAAGCGGGGACGGCCTACGCCTCGGCGCTGGTGTATCTCGACGCTGGCCTCCGCCTGCTCGATGAAGCGCGCTGGGAGCGCCTTCCCGAGCTTACCTTCGAGTTGTCGTTGCTGGCCGCAGAGTGCGCGTTTTTGACCGGAAATCTCGATGGTGCAGAAGAGCAGTTGGGGCGACTGTCGCAACGCGCGAACGGGCACCTCCAGCTCGCGCAGGTGACGTGTCTGAGCATCGACCTATTCACGCTGCGCGATCGCAGCGACCGTAGCGTGCAGGTGGGTCTGCAGTACCTACGCTCGCTCGGGGATGATTGGTCGGAGCATCCCGAGAAAGACGAGCTCGAGCGAGAGTATCGAACGTTTCACGAGCGGCTCGCCCAGCGACCGATCGAAAGCTTGGCGAACTTGCCGCTGATGACCGATCCGGTGGGTCGGGCCACGATCGATGTGCTCACGAAGCTGCAAGTGCCCGCGCTGTTCTTCGACGAGAATTTGCACGGCCGGGTGCTCGGGCGAATGGCGAACCTGAGTCTCGCTCACGGCAATACCGACGGCTCGTGCTTCGCCTATTGCTGGCTCGCGGGCTTCGTCGGTCACCACCTGGGCGATTACGTGAGCGCGCCCCGCTTCGCACGACTCAGCCTCGAGCTCGTGGAACGCCCTGGCCTCGAGCGATTCAAGGCACGCGTGTACTGCGTGTTCGGCTACCTCGTGACTCCGTGGATCGCGCCATTGGCGAGCGGCCGTTCCCCGCTGCAGCGCGGCCGGGAGGTGGCCCGCGCGAGTGGCGATCTGACCTTCGTCGCCTACACTTCGAACCACTTGATCACGCTCGGCTTGGGTCTCGGAGAGCCGCTGCACGAGTTGCAGCGCGACGCCGAACGCGGCCAAGCCGTCGCGCGAGAAGCGCGCTTCGGGTTGGTCGCGGATTTCTTTTGCAGCCAATTGATGCTGATTCGTTCGCTTCGGGGCCCCGATACCCAGCTCGGCTCCGCCGTCGCGGAACTCGAGGCCCGCTTGGACAATCACCCCCAGCTGGCGATCGCCGCTTGCTGGCATTGGATTCGCAAACTGCAAGTGCACTTTCACGTCGGTGAGTTCGCATCGGCGCACGCAGCGGCGTTGAAGGCGGAACCGCTGCTCTGGACATCGACCTCGAGCTTCGAGGTCGCCGATTATCACTTCTTCGCCGGCCTGACCTGCGCGGCGCTCGCAACCTCGGCGCCGGCTTCCGACGAGCCGGTCTACGTCGCGCGCTTGCACGCGCACCTCGCGCAAGTAACGGTCTGGGCCACGCATTGTCCGGAGAATTTTCGCAACCGCGCTTCACTCCTCGCCGCCGAGGCGGCGCGGGTGGCGGGCGATCACAGTGAAGCACAGCGGCTCTACGAGAGCGCCATTCGCGCCGCCCGAGAACAAGGCTTCATCCACCACGAGGGGCTGGCCCTGCAGCTCGCCTCTCGGTTTTATGGGGACACCGGCTTCGCAGCGTTTGCCGAGCTATACGAGCAGCGTGCCGGCGAATGCTACGACCGCTGGGGAGCCGATGCGTTGGTTCGACGCTTGTCGGGGGGAAAGCGGCCCCCAAACCAGCCGGGACGCCAGCCGACGGCGACGGTCGATCTGCTCTTGGAGCACGTGGATTTGGCGACCGTAGTGCAAGCCCTGCAAGCGGTCTCGAGTGAGATCGATCCGGACGAGCTGATCGAGCGCTTGATGCGCAGCGCCGTCCAACACGCGGTAGCCGATCGCGGACTGTTGATTCTTCTCGCGGGCTCGCCGCGGATTCGCGCGATCGCCACCACCGAACGCGGCGTGCTCACCCTGCGCAGAACGGACTCCGCGCCCACTGGCGCGCAACTGCCCGAGTCGTTGCTCACCTATGTGCTTCGCACCCGAGAGAAGGTCGTGATCAGCGATACCCGGGACGCGCCCGCCTTCGCCGACGACCCGTACATCCTTGCGCAGAACGCGCGGTCGATGCTTTGCGTGCCGATCGTCTTGCAGACCAAGCTGGTCGGCGCCCTGTATCTCGAAAATAGCCTGACGCCGCATTCCTTTTCGCCGAACGGGCTCGTCGTGCTGGACGTGCTCGCCTCTCAAGCGGCCATCTCCCTGGAAAATGCCCAGCTTTACGCCGAATTGCGCCAGGCGAAAGTGTACATGGGGGAGGCCGAGCGGCTCAGCCGTACCGGCAGCTTCAGCTGGAAACCGCACTCTCGCGAGCTGTTCTGCTCGGAAGAGGTCTTCCGCATCTTCGGCGTCGAGGGCGCGACCTCTCTCGAAATGCTGAAAGAGCGCATTCACCCCGAAGATCACGCGCTGTTCGAGCAGGTACGGGCTGAGCCATCGCGGCTCGAGCGCTCCGCCTTGGCGCAGCGGCTGCTACTTCCGGACGGCACCGTGAAGCACCTCAGCATCGTTGCGCAGCGGCTCGATAGCCCGCCCGGAGGTCGCCTAGAGTACGTGGGCACCGTTCGAGACGTGACCGAAATAAAGCGGGCCGAGGACGCCCTGCACAAAACGCAACTCGCGCTCGCCGACGTAACCCGGGTGGCGAGCCTCGGGGAGATGGCGGCCGCCATCGCTCACGAGGTGAATCAACCGCTGCTCGCGGTCGGAATCAACGCCAGCACGTGCCTGCGCTGGCTTGCGAGCGACACTCCCAATTTGCCAGAAGCGCGTGCGGCCGCGGGCCGAGTCGCGCGCGACTCAACGCTGGCCGCGGACGTGATCCGGCGCCTGCGACAGCTCTTTGCGGGCTCCGAAGAGGCGCGTGCATCGCTCGACCTCAATGAGGCGATCCGCGAAGTCGTCACTTTGACCCAGAATCAAGGTCGCACATATGGCGTAGCGGTATCGACCGACCTGTCGAGCGAGCTACCGACGTTGCTCGGCGACCGCGTTCAGCTTCAACAGGTGGTGATGAACCTGATCGTGAACGCGGCCGAGGCGACCCGAGACATCGTGGGCAGAACCCGCGAAGTCCGGATTCGTACGTCGCGTCTCGACGCAAACCACGTGTGCATCGAGGTGTCCGACACCGGCGTGGGGGTACGACCAGAAGACGCCGCTAGCATCTTCGATGCCTTTTACACGACCAAGCCGCATGGCATGGGGATCGGGCTCTCGATGAGCAACACCATCGTCAAGAGTCATGGCGGAACGCTGTCGGCACGAGCCAACGATGGCCCGGGGGCGACGTTCGCCCTATCGCTGCCCATCGCGTTTACTGCCAGCCCTCGACTCGCAATAGCTCCGAAACGCGGTGCTTGACCTCATCGCGAATCTCGCGGACGCGCTCGACCGGTTTACCTTTGGGATCTTCCAGAGGCCAGTCCATGCGGCGAAGACCAGGGATGTACGGGCATTGCTCGCCGCAGCCCATGGTGATCAGAATTGCCGAGTCCTGGGCGACTTCGTCGCTGAGCTTGCGGGGCAACACCCCGTCGAGGTCGATGCCGACCTCACGCATCGCCAGCAGCACCTCGGGGTGCACGCTTGCGCCCGGCTCGGTGCCAGCAGAGATAGCGCGAGCTTTACTCTTGTCCGCCAGCGCGTTGAACCAGGCAGCGGCCATCTGTGATCGGCCGGCGTTGTGAATACAGGCGAATAGTACCGTCTTCATGCTTTTTCTTCCTCTGCGGTCGGCGCGTCCACGATCGGAACGTTGGCGTTGATATCCCGGGCGGGCACCAAGAAGCTGAACAACGCGGTCGCAGCCCATGCACCCGCGATCTGAGCGCCGATGAAGGCCGGCGCGTCCACTGGTCGAATCCCGGAAAAGGTATTCGTGAGCGAGCGTGCCAACGTCACTGCGGGATTGGCGAACGACGTGGACGAAGTGAACCAGTATGCAGCCGTGATGTACGCGCCGACCGCGAACGGCGTAAATTGAGCGCTCTTGCGCGACACGCCCCAAATCACGGACAACAAACCGAACGTCGCGACGAACTCGCTGAGTAGCTGTGCGTTACCGCTGCGCACGTGTTGAGAAGCCACGAAGACGGGCTCGGCGAACATCCCGTGGGCGATGGCGACTCCCAGCAAGGCACCCAAAAGCTGCGCCGAGACGTAGGCGGGCACATCAGACCACGGTCTTCCGCCCTGCCAGGCATCGGCAATCGTCACGACCGGATTGAAATGCGCGCCGCTGATCGGACCGAACGTCAAGATGAGCGCGACGAGCCCCGCGCCGGTCGCGAGCGTGTTTGCAAGTAACGCGATCGCGACGTTCCCGCCCGCGAGTCGCTCACCCATGATTCCCGAGCCAACGACCGTAGCGAGCAAGAACGCGGTCCCGACCACCTCACTCAGCGCTTTTCTGATCACGGGTCAGCTCGCCTCAGGGCTTGGCGGCCGTCGGCCCGCAACAGGCCGGAGCGGCAGCGGTTGGCTTCTTGGAAATACCCTGGGGCGCGCAACAACTGCTGGTATCCGCCTTCATGACGGGCGCATCGGCCTTGACGACGAACACCTCCCAGGCATTCCCATCTGGATCTTCCACCCAAACCTTGTCTTGGATCGCATAGCAACACGCGGTGTCTGCCTCGGAGAAGGTCGCTAAGCCGACCGCCTCGAAGCGACCCTTGGCCTCAATCACATCCTCCGTGCTCGCCACTTGGATCCCGAAGTGGCTGGCGTTCACACCGGTGCGGGGGGCCTGAGACATCGTGAGGTTGAGCGACGGCGACTCGAGATCGAATTTCGCGTAGCCAGGCCGCCGCTTGCTAGCCGTGACTCCAAAAGCCTTTTCGTAGAAGGCGACCGAGTCGTCGATATTCGAGACGTTGAGAGACACGTGGGCCTTGAGAATCTGCATTTGCATTCCCTTTCGCGAGCGGGACCCGCGACGCGCCTAGCAGCAGCTCGACTTGCCTTTACGGCAGCAGTCTTCCCACAGGTAGTCGGTCAGGGTTCTGAGAGAGGTGTAGTCAGCCGAGTAGTAGTGAAACGTGCCCTCGCTGCGAGCCTTGAGCAGCTCGGCGTCGGTCAGCCGCTTCAAATGATGGCTCAGTGTCGACGCCGGCAAATCGACGTGTGACTGGATGTCACCCGCCGCGGTGCCCTCGTCACCCGCTTGCACGACGAACCTCAGGATTGCCAAGCGTACGGGGTGGCCCAGCGCGCTCAATTGCACGGCATGTCGATCCAATTTGGTGGGCACGCACTACTTCTAACAAATTCGAAGTAACGAGCAAGCTCTATTTCCAATATTTTCGAAATATCTGCCGGGGCCCTGCGGTACGCGCGCTGCCCCCCCCTAGATTCGAAACGCCAGGGCGCCAAGAGCGCTGAGGGGGAGAGTGAGCATTTTTGGGGTCGCTCTCCGCGGCGGTCGCCGACGTGAATGATGCGAAGCGGCGCTCGTGCCAAAGCCAAAACAACCGCGCGCGCTCAGGTGCGAAGCTCGAGCGGAGACCGCGGTGGGGGGCTTGGCGCGCTTCGCGCCATACCGGTAATCAGGGAACGCCCTGGGGCGGCGAGAGCGCGCGCGAGTGAGGTGCGGTGCTGGATCGCGGGCGCCCCTCTCCCCTCTGACCGTCGCGGGCATTGCGGTGTTTTTGCAGGTTGCGGGCGCGTTTCTTCGTGACCGACGCGTGGTGCAACCGATGAGGCGTTATTGCGTCGTGCCTGGGCTTGCGTAACGCGAGGCAGGTATGTTTGATAGCCTCGTCGGGGCAAGCGCATGAGCGGCAATGCTCCAAGTACGCACGTCGGTCGAACGTGGTGGTGCATGGATAGTCCCAAGAGTCGTTCGCTTCTGCTCGATAGCCAACTCAAGCGGGTCGCGTGGTTCGGTGGGTCGCTGCTGCTGCTCGTGCTCCTCGCGATTCGCAATCGCTTCATCCAAGACGACGCCTTTATTTCATTTCGGTATGCCGACAACCTGCTTCGCGCCGGCTCCCTGAGCTGGAACGTGACGGACGCGGTCAAGATCGAGGGCTACACGAACTTCTCTTGGACGATGCTGATCGCCTTGCTCGGTCAGCTGGGGGTGGAGCCGATTCGGGCGTCGATGGTGATGGGCATCGTCAGTGGCATCGGAACGTTGCTGGTCGTGCACGCGATCGCACGGCTGATCACGCAAGACTTCGGCTTCTCGCTCTTGGCGATGCTGCTCTTGGGGACCAATTTCTCGTTCAGTTCATACATGACCGGAGGCTTGGAGACCCAGCTCCAAACGTTTTTGCTGACGCTGGTTGGCTATTGCTCCATCCGCGCGATCCAGGGGTCGCCGCAGATTGGTCGCTACGCGTTCGGCGCTGGCCTTTGCGCGGGCCTCGCGCTCTTGACCCGCCTCGATTCGACGATCGTGATCGGCGTCCTGTCACTGGGCACGTTGATCGCACTGCGTCGACGCGCAGGCACACGAAGCGCCATCACGTGGACTTGCTGGCTTGGGGCACCCTTGCTTCTCGTGGTCCTGCCCTGGTTGTATTGGAAGTACGGCTATTATGGGCACTTGCTACCGAACTCGTTCTACCTGAAGGGGCGCGGCTTCGGTCCGCAGGTGTTGGTTTCGGGCGTCGCCTTTCTGGTTTCCTTCTTTGCGTCTTATCAGTTGCTGATCCCGAGTGTGCTGCTGCTCGCTTCTTGGCAGCACGTACGCGCCAACCCCGTCGTCTTGACGCTGCTCTCGGTGTGCGGGGTTTGGGCGCTCTACATCGTCAAGGTCGGTGGGGACTTCATGGAGTTTCGCTTCATGATCCCGATCTTGCCTTACTTGATGCTCTGTTTCGTGTGGGTCATCCAACGGCAGCAGGTGGCGATTGTGCGCTTGATCGCCGTGTCGTGCATCTTCTTCGGCAGCATCTCCCACCAGCTATTGTTCAAGAACTTTCACGGCATCGAAACCATCGGCGGGCTCGACAACTTCGTGAACCGGCGCGACTTCAATTGGAAAGGCATCGGTCTGAAGCTCGGGCAACTGCTCCCGAACCCCGAGCGCGGAGTCACCATCGCCATCAACGCGGCGGGGGCAATTCCGTACTATTCTCGGCTCAGGGCGATCGACATGCTGGGCGTGAACGACCGCTGGGTCGCGCTGCACGGCGTGCCAATCGAGCCGTTTCGCCCGGGGCACAGCAAACAAGGCACTCTGCGATATTGCTTGGATACCGACGTCAACCTGGTGATAGGCCATCCGCAACTCCAGCGGCACGACTGGACCCGGAATAGGAGCAAATTGGCGTTGTCGGAATTTAGCGACTTTCAAATGGCGGCCGTGACTCCCGACGCCATTCCGTCGGACGCGCGCATCTTGCAAATCCCGATTGACGACGAGTACTCACTGTTCGCGCTGTACCTGAAGCGAAGCCCAGAGATCGACGCGTTGGTCGCTTCGTCGCAGGCGCGCGCCTTCGAGCTGAACTGAGCTCGCGCGTGCGGCACGCATGCGCGCCTCACTCGTCAGAAATGCCTCAGTTTGGCGCGCGTAGGGAGCGTCGCCCGCCGCTCGCCGTGCTTTTACTTTGGCGCTCGATCTCGTAGAGTCTTCTCAGAGAGTCGCCGCGCCCGCTGTGAGCCTTCGCACTGCGAGCGTCGGCACATGACCCAGCGCCGGAGGCGTCCATGTTCGCTTTGCATCGCCGCAGCTTCAATTGGCCGTTTGCCCTGCTTTTCTCGGTGAGCGCGAGCGGCGTAGCCACCGTTGCTTGCAGCACCGACGGCACGCCGAGCGTCGCGACCCCACCCGACGGTTTGGGCGCAGCGGGGCGCAGTAGTGGGGATGCCGGCGCGGCGGGCGAGAGCAATCAGCCCGGCACCTCCGGCGGTTTCAACCTGCCCGACGGCGGAATCGTCACTCCTGATGGCGGTGACCCCGTGACCAATCTGCAGATCTTGCCCGCCGACCCGGTGATCGAAATCACGATCGTGGATGGCGAGGTCACCGAGATCAACGGTGATGGCGACGACGACGGCGCAATCGCGTTCAAGGCCGACAGTGACGGCCGACCGGTAGCGGCCAAGTGGTCGATCGATCGCGGTGAGTTGGGCGCGCTCGACGTGAGCGAAGGCGGCTTCACTCCGGACGGCAACTATAGTGGCCTGGGCACCATCTCTGCGCTGTATGGCGGCGCGGTCGCGACGACCACGGTCACCGTCAAACTCCGCATCACTCAGAACGGTGGCACGTGGGATCCGACGCCGATCAAACCGGGCGTGGGCGGCATTGGCGGAGTCGGCGGCGAGCTACCCGGTGGCCCGGTGGACCCCACAACCCGCAAACGCTTGCTGGGTCCAACCACGAAGCCCAAATCCGCGGCCGAGTTCGGGCTGCTCTATCCGTATGACGGCACGGTCTGGCCGCGCGGCATCTTCGCGCCGCTCTTGCAGTGGCAAACGACGCACACCCCCACCCAGGCCGTGTACGTGCATCTCTCCCAAGCGAACTATGATTTTCAGGGCTTTTACGCGGGTGATAGCGCCGTGCGCGAGCACGTCGATCAGAAAGCCTGGCAAGTGGCGACCAACGGCAACGGGGGTGACCCGCTTCACGTCGAGGTACGCATCGCCGATGCGAGCAAAGTGTACGGCCCCGTTGCTCAAGACTGGACAATCGCGTCCGGGCCGTTGAAGGGCACGGTGTACTACAATTCGTACGCCACCACCCTGGCCAACACGATCCCGCAAGCCGTGTCTCCGGCCGCAATCTTGGCCATCAAACCGGGTCGCAGCGATCCAGAACTGGCGCTGCCCGGTGCCAAAGACGAATGCATCGCCTGCCACACGGTATCGGACGATGGCTCTACACTGTTTGCCCAAGTCGCGCTCAAGCCGAACGTCGACGAGTACCGGGATGGCGCATCCTATGATTTGACTCGCGGCGGCGAAGCGCTCGAGAGCTACTTCGGGACCGCGCCCGATGGCACGACGAACGCTCGCAAGTTCTTGTGGGCCGGGCTGTGGAAGGATGGCTCGTTCGCGTTGCAAAGCTCGCAGCACACCGAGCAATTCTACACGCCCGATTCGCGGATTTTTCGGCGTGACAACGGCAACGCGGAAGAGGCTCCGGGCCTCGACGGTGAGATTGCCCAAGCGGTCACCCCCGCCTTCTCACGCGACGGAACGCGCGTCGCGTTCAACTATTGGCAGGGCACGGCCGGGCCGGGCGGAGGCGGCGGGAAAACACTCGATTTGATGGATTTCGCCTGCGGCAAGGTGAAAAAGCAGGTGAAGGGCGCGCCTACCTGCTCCAGCTTCGAATTCTCCAACTTGAAGCGCCTGTTCACCAGCCCTGACGCCAACGGCGTTCCCGGCTGGCCTGCGTGGCTCCCCGACTCGAGCGGCGTCGTGTTTCAAAATAACTTCAAAGGCGTGAGCCCGTTCGCGACCTGGAAGGACGCCAAGACTCAGCTGTGGTTCGTCGGCTTGCCCTCGGACGGCAGCAAGCCGAAGCCAGTGCCACTGCACGCGCTCAACGGTGATGATGAAGACGGCAATAGCATTCTACCCGTGGCCACCGGCGTCACCAAGCACGACGACGACGACCAGATGAACTACGAGCCGACCGTGAATCCGATCGTCTCGGGTGGCTACGCGTGGGTCGTGTTCACCACGCGGCGCATGTACGGCAACATTGCCCAGGGCGACCCGTACGACACCTCCCACGGCGTCGCTCCCATCCCGAAGAAGCTGTGGGTCGCCGCCATCGACCTCAAGTGGACCCCAGGCAAGGATCCAAGTCATCCCGCGTTCTACCTCCCTGGCCAAGAGCTAGCGGCGGGTAACATGCGCGGCTTCTGGGTCGTCGACGCGTGCAAGGACGACGGCAGCAGCTGCGAAACCGGCGACGAATGCTGCGCCGGCTACTGCCGCCCGGACGAGGACAACAAACTCGTATGCGGCGGCAAACCGGTCGGCTGCGCGCTGGAATACGAGAAATGCACGGAAGCGGCGGATTGTTGCCCGGTCCCGGGTTCCGACGTCGACTGCATCAACGGCTTCTGCGCGACCAGTTCGCCGATCAAGTGAGCGCGGCCTTGCCAGCGCGAGCGGAAGGCGTATTCCATGCGCCTTCCGTCGATGCCCCTTGCGTTCTGGTCCCCCCCTCACTCGTCGACAGCCCGAAGCGTCGCGCTGCTGGCGCTATCGGCGTGCGCTACCACGACCATCGTTTACCCGCTCAGCCCCCAGGCAAAGGGGGTGCGCGTCGAGGAAAACGATCCGCCGGCCAGCGCTACTTCGCTCGGGCCGATCGCGGTCGTCAACGGCAAGGGCTGCAACATCTTTGATGCGGAGATGGGCACGCTCGAGGGCGCCACGGCCGCGCTCAAGGAAGCCGCCGCGCGCCAAGGCGCCGACTTCGTCAAAGTGACCAAGATCGTGAAGCCGTACTCGGGGCATGATTGTTACCACCGCGAGTTCAGAATGGAGGGCGTGAGCTATCGCCTCAAGCGTGCAGCCGTGACTCCCACGTCGAACGTGCCCGTGCCCGTGCAGGATGCGGCGTGCGACCCGCCCTGTTCGCCCGGGTACGCTTGTGAAGTCGGGGTTTGCCGCGCCCTGTGCAACCCAGCTTGCAGCGCGGGTCAGATCTGCCGCGTCGATCGCGTGTGCGTCCCTGCGACTCCGTAGACTATGAACTCACGCCCCTCGGCCGCGACCCGCGATTACTCGACCATCAGCCCCTCGGCCTTGTCACTCTTGGTGATGAAGTCCGGCTCATCGATCCCGTTTGCCAAAGAAGCCGCGACCCTGCTCTGGAACGACTCGATCCCAGACGAACTCGCCCACGCCCTCACCGAGGAAAACGCACGCCGCCGCCTGCGCCACTTCGAAAATCGCTACCGCAGTTTGGATCGCTTGCTCGAAGCCTCGGGCTGCTCGAACGTGCTCGAAATCGGCTCGGGACTCTCGTTTCGCGGCCTAGAGCTCGCACGCACGACCCGCACGCACTACGTGGATACGGATCTGCCGGAGCTAGTCACGCTCAAAGCCGAGCTGGTCGCCAAGCTTCACCCTCGGCCGCTCCTGGGGACCTTGCGCATTCAAGCGCTCGACGCCCTGGACAGTGCCGCTTTCCAAAGCACGGTCGACTCACTGCCCGACGGACCCGTGGCGATCGCCAACGAGGGCTTGCTCGTGTACCTCGATCGCCGCGAGAAGGCGCGGCTCGCCGCCAACGTGCGCGCCGCGCTGCAACAGCGCGGCGGTGCCTGGCTCACAGCCGACGTGTATCTAAAGAATCCGGGTGGCTCTGCGCCGACGGTCGGCTACGGGCGCTCGCGCGAGTTCATCGACGCGCATCGCATCGAACAAAACAAGTTCGACGACTGGGCCGGGGCGGAGCGCTTCTTCAACGAAGCGGGCTTCGAGGTCACGAACAAGCTCGCCCACCAGCACCCGCTCCACGTGCGCGAGTCCTGGGCGCTCGTGGTCCGGGCCTAACGAACGCGAATGTGCGTTTCAGGCCCGGGCGGTGCTACGCTCGCCCGCTCTTCGGAACCGCACCCACTCTAGCAAACGAGGCATTCGATGGACGTTCGCGCGGCAGTAGCCAATGGCCCCAATACCAAACTCAGTCTCGAGACCGTGCAGCTCGACGGGCCGCGTGCCGGCGAAGTACTGGTCGAGATCCGCGCGACCGGGGTGTGCCACACGGACGCGTACACGCTCTCCGGCGCAGACTCGGAAGGCATCTTCCCGAGCATCTTGGGCCACGAGGGCGCAGGCGTCGTGGTCGACGTCGGCCCGGGCGTGAAGAGCCTGAAAAAAGGCGACCACGTGATCCCGCTCTACACTCCGGAGTGTCGCGAGTGTGATTATTGTTTGAACCCCAAGACCAACCTGTGCCAGGCCATTCGCGCGACGCAGGGCAAAGGCTTGATGCCGGACGGCTCGAGCCGTTTCAGCCGCGGGAAAGAAGCCCTGTACCATTACATGGGCTGCTCGACCTTCGCCAACTACACCGTGCTGCCCGAGATCGCGCTCGCCAAGATCCGCGAAGATGCACCGTTCGACAAGGTTTGCTACATCGGCTGCGGCGTGACCACCGGCATCGGCGCGGTGATCCACACCGCCAAAGTCGAGCCTGGCTCCAACGTGGTCGTGTTCGGCCTCGGCGGCATCGGGCTCAACGTGATTCAAGGCGCGCGCCTCGTCGGTGCCAATCAAATCATCGGCGTCGATATCAACCCCGCGCGCCGCGCCATCGCCGAGGAATTCGGCATGACTCACTTCGTCAATCCGAAAGAAATCGGCACCGACCTCGTCGCGTACTTGGTCAATCTGACCGGCGGTGGAGCAGACTACAGCTTCGAATGCGTGGGCAACGTCGACCTGATGCGCCAAGCCCTCGAATGCTGCCACAAGGGCTGGGGCGAATCCGTGATCATCGGCGTAGCCGCCGCCGGCACCGAAATCAAAACCCGCCCATTCCAGCTCGTCACCGGTCGCGTCTGGAAAGGCTCGGCCTTCGGCGGCGCCCGCGGCCGCACGGACGTCCCGAAAATCGTCGATTGGTACATGGACGGGAAGATCCGCATCGACGAGCTCATCACCCACACGTTGCCCCACGAGCGCATCAACGAGGCGTTCGACCTGATGCACTCGGGTGAGTCGATTCGGACCGTGGTGACTTACTGATTGCGGATCATCCGCAAGATTGGGGTATCGGTGGCAGTCAGCGCGCTGGCTTGCACTCCGGATAGAGCCAGCGCAGGGCGTGGTGATGAAGGTTCGCAGATGATCCTCGCTTGGATCGACCAGGATGGACTCGTCGCCGGCTTCAGCGTCGACGCCATCGGTCTGCCGCAATAGCCAGCGGCTTGCCGAGAACAACCTGCCGAAGAGAAGCCCATGCCCGAACCCGCCAAGAAGAAGCCCAATCAGGCTTGAAACCGCTCACGCGACACCGGGCCGAGCTCAGGGGAGCCCGTGTTCCGTCAGCGCGGCGTACCACTTGTCGGCCATCCGCTGAGCACCGGCTTGGTTTGGATGAACGCCGTCACTAGTGAACGTAGACATCGGCGTGTATTCCTCGGCGGTGAACACCGAGTGCTGGTCGACCACGTAAATCGGAGACTGTGCGGTCGACGCGTTGCTCGCCCAAGCGGGGATCTGCGCGTTGAGCGCCGTCACGCGGGTTTCGCACGCGGAGCAACCGCTCGGGTTCATGGGAATGATCTGCGCCACGAACAGCACGAGCTTGGGGTTTGCCGCGCGAAAGCTGGCCAAGACCGTCGAGAACGCAGCGAGAATGGTATTCGGCGCGACATTGTTCCAAACGTCGTTGGTACCGAAATGCATGAGCACGATCTCGGCCTGGTCACTCTTGCTCCAGGTCGAGAGCTCGGATGCATGCTTACCGTTGCCGACCAAATCAGTCACGAGGTACCCCCCGTGTCCCTCCGTCTGCACGTTGGGCGCCGAGCTGCAGCTCTGATTGTTCAGGTTGCTGCCGAAGAAGCCGAAGTTGCTGCGCCCCTTGTCCTTCAGTTGACGCGACAACAGTTGTGGGCCGCACGTGGTGCCAGTGATTGAATCACCCAATGGGGTGATTCGCCAAGGCCCTGAGTGACTCGTGGTGCTGCCGGCCGAGCCGCCGACACCAGGCGCCGCGCCTGCGCTGGCACTCGACCCAGCGCGCCCGCCCGCGCCCGAACTACCGCCCGCGCCCGCCCTTCCAAGCGAGCCGCCTCCCGCCATGCTTGCGGCGCCGGTTCCGCCGGTGGGACTTGCCAGCCCACCCGAGCCAGCTCCACCGGTGATTGCGCCCGCAGCTGCTAGTGCGCCTGCGGTGCCACCCGGCCCATTGCTCATTCCGGCGACCCCCGTGCCCGCGGCGCCCCCTGCCGAACTCGTGGCTCCTGCCGTTGCCGCACCCGCGCCACCCGCATTTGCACTGGGGTCTCCGCTTTGCGTACCGCAGCCAATCGCAAGGCCGAACCCGAGCAGGAGAGCCCGACGCGGGATGGCGTGCGTGTGCAGGCGTTTCACTCATTGATAGTGCCCGTCTGGGCGGCCCGTGGCTCAACGAACGCTCTGGTTGAACTTTGCCACGAGGAAGCAAATCGGCGCCTCGGGCGTAGGGCGCTACACGCTGACCATGAGGCTACACAAGCGGACGTTGGGAGCCATGGGCTTGGTGCTGTTCGGCATCGGTATGGGCTGGCTCGCGTTTGGCTGCGCCCGGCCAGGTTCGCCCTCATCGGAAGCTGCGGCGAGCGCCGCCCCGAACTCCGTGCTCACCGCCAAGAATGTCCAAGCGATCGCGGCGGCTCGAGCCGTTCTCGCGAACGGCATCAAGGCGCACCGGTGGGACCCAGGGTTTCGCCGCGAGTTCTCCGCCGCTTTGTCCGGAGCTACGCGCGAACAGCGGATGCAACTTCACACGGAGTTGGTGCAGCGGCTCAACGACGGCGAGCTGGAGTACGACCCGCAGGAGCGGTAGCGAGCGTAGCAATACGCTTCAGCTTCACTGCGAACTCGGATCGATGTGCAAGACATCGGGGTGAGTCGCAACGATTTGAATCTGGGGCCAGGTCAACTCAGCGCCGAACGCATTGACGAGCCAGAATGCCTCACCGGAGTTGCGGCCCCCTAAAGTCTCGACCAAATCTCGAACGCATTTTTGCGACGCGAGATTTTGCTGAACCCAAAACGCTCTGATTTCGTCAGCGGCGGGACATGATTTTTCGGCGCACGAATCCAATTGGCAGATCCCGGCTCCTCCTTCGACCTGAATCATCACCTCACTGGGCTCTCCCGCTGCGGCTTCGAAGTTGATCTGCGATCGCAAATCGATTTTGCCGGCGGGCGATTCTCGAGCGGCGCTGCACGCTCTCTCCTGGATCGTAGCAGACGGGTCTGGAGGGCACGTCGGGGCGGCTTCCGCAGGAGTCTCGACCCCGCCTTCCTCGACCGTGGGAGTAACATCCACCTTGCCAGCGCAGCCACCGATGCAAAGCGCGGCCGAGATCAAAAAGACCTTTGTCTGATCACGGTGCATGGTTGGTCCTCCGCACCCAATATACGCGAGTTTCATGAACGCGTTCGCACGGTCGTTCTCCGCAAGATTCGCACGGTCGTTCTCCGCAAGAGTCAACTTGGAGTCGGCCTCGTGCACACGGGTCGGTTACTCGGCTCCGGCTCGACGTTGGTCGAGGCTTGACGAGCCGGGTCGCGAGCGTAGCCTCTGCCAAATGGGCTGGAGTATTGGGGGAGCATGGGTAGCGGCCGCCATGTCTACGGCGAGCGCGGCTGCCGCCGGGCTGATGGTTTTCGGATGTGCGTCCAAGGTGAATTCCGAGCCGCCATCCGCGACCGGAGGCTCGAAGGTGGATGCGGGGCAGACTGCCTCCAGCAGCGGCAGCAGCGGCAGCAGCGGGCTGGGCGCTGGCGGCAAATCGGGAGCGGGCGCGACCGCTAGCGGAATTGGCGGCGGAATTGGCGGCGGGAGCAGCGGAGGCGGGAGCAGTGGAGGCGGGAGCGCGGGGAGCGCCACCTACGAACTGGTGCCATGCCGTCCTGCGAGTCTGTTCACAGGGTGCGTGAAGGAATGCGGCGACCCCGCGCGTCGGGTGCCCGAAGCCGCCCGGTGCGTTGATGGCTTCTACGCTTGCCCAAAGCCGCTGATCGTCGCCGCATCCTGTCCGGGCGACGCTTGGCCAGATGGCTCCTATGCCGGCTGCGGTCCTTGGGTAGAGAACTACGATTGTACCTGCCCCGCGGTGTGCGAGGACAGACTATGGACCTGCTACGTGGACTGCCTTCGCCCTTAGCGGGCGAGTCGAGGCGCGGCGCACCAGCGCCGTTACGTACGGGCAAGGCTCAGATCTTCAACTTGAGACCGATCTGAATCATGCGCGGGGCGTTGGGGCGCGCGCCGAATGGGCGGCGTGACACGAGATCGTGCTCATTGAACAAGTTGCGCACGTTGCCGTAGATGTCTAGCCAGCGCAGCACACGGTACTTGGCGCCGAGATCGACGATGAACTGGCTGTCTGTGGCGATCACTTGGTCGATGGGGGCGCTACCGGCGATCTCGCGCATGCGCGAGATGTACGTTGCGCTGCCGTAGACGCTCGCGGGCCCGTATTCGGCGCCGAGCATGCCGTTCAGCTGGTGACGCGGCACGTACGGGATCTCATCGCCCTTCTTCACGTTGCCGAACACCGGATCTTCGGAGCTGAAGGTGTTTTGGAACTCCGTGCGGGTCAATGTGTAGGCGGCGGAGAGCGGGAACTTGACCGGTCCGATCTCGGGTTCACTCTGCACGTACGCCTCGATGCCGTAGATGCGCGCTTTGCCGGCGTCGAATTGCCGATCCAAATTCATGTCGACACAGCCGCTCGAGAGCGTGCAGATGTCGGTCAAGTTCGAGTAGTCGTTGTAGTAGCCGATCAACTCGGCGCGCAGCGCAGGCGCGGAATAACGCAGCCCGGTCTCGTAGTTGACGCTGAGCTCCGGACCTACGCCGTCACTGCCGGGCGCAGGCGGGCTGAACCCGCGGTACACGCCGCCGAGCACGCCGAAGTAGGGGAACAGCTCCTGATACACGCCGATACCCGGCAGGACCGCGTGCGCGGTGCCGTGCGTAGTCTTACGCTCACCCAGTTTGTCGATGAACGTCGAGCGCATCAGCTCGAAACGCACGCCGGGCGTGACCGTGAGCTTCTTGAACGTGATGGCGTCGATGGCGTGCACGGAGAAGGCAGCGGTCGAGGCCTGGTTGAAGGCCGTGACGGTCGTGGCGGTGCCCTCGGGAGTCAGCTGCCCCCCCGTGACGATGAAGCCGTCTTCACTGTGTCGACGCTCGATGCTATCGTAGTGAAAGCGCATGCCGTATTCGATGCGATGAGCGAGCGGACCGGTCGAACGCTCGTAACTCGCCCGCGAGTCGATGCCCTGGGACACGAACTCGCGTTGGTTCGGCCCCACCATCAGCACTTCATTCGGGTTCGCGGTATCGGCCTTGCCCGCCAAGATGGCAGCGTAGATCGCATTCTGAGAGCTGCCTCCGTCGCTCAGCACGTTGAACAGCTGGGCGCCGCGAAAGCGATTCACCTTGCGCCAAGTGCGGTGAAAGTCATGCCGGTAGGCGTTGGTGGTGATGACCATGCCGCGAACCGGACGCATCACGTGCGTGAGCACCGCGGAGGTGCGGTGGTTCTTCATCTGATCGAGCGCGCTGACCGGATAGCGCTGGAGGGGGTTCTCGCGGAAATCAGCGTCGGTCAAGCCGAGGTAGGTCTCGTTCGAGACCTCCTCCGAGTAGGTCAGCTTGAGCTTGAGCTCTTGGCGGTGCTCCGAGTACGGGTCGAAGACGTGCTGCGCCTTGAGCATGAATTCGTTGCGATAAAACCCAGTATTTGCGTCGCTGGGCAGCTCCTTGAAGCCGTCGCTCCGCAGGTGGATCCCCTCGAGCAAGATACCGTTGCGATCATCACTGCCGCCGTAATGGCCGTGAATTTTCGCGTAGCCATAGTTGCCCCCGGCGATGTCGAGACCGCCGGAAAGCTCACGCGGGATCGGCCGCGTGACCATGTCGATCGCGCCGCCGATCGTTTGGGGTCCGTAGACGATGGCAGCCGGGCCTTTGATCACGCGCAGCTGAGTCATGCGCGTCATCAGCGGGAAGTAGTAGGCGGCCGGCGCAGAGTACGGTGCGGGGCCGAACGGCACGCCGTCCTCCATCAGCGCGACTTTCTTACTGCGGTCGGAAGTCGTGCCGCGGAGGCCGATGTTGTTGCGCAGACCAAAGCCGTCTTCACCGCGCGCGTACACGCCCGGCACGGCCTGCAAGACCTTGGCCGGGTCGTCGTACTCCATGCGCTCGAGATCTTTGTTGCGGACCACGTGCGCCGAGCCAGCGGTGCGTTCGACGCGCGTGCCCACCACGCTGACTTCAGTGACGACTTCAGGCTTCGGGGGAGCCGGAGGAGCCGCGGGGGCGGACGGCGGCGGCTCGGCGGGGGCCGGTGGGGGGACCTCCGGAGGCGGTACAGGAGGCTCCGGAGCAGCAGCAGGTGCCGCAGGGGGCGATGGAGCTGCCGCATCCGGTGCCGGCCCTTCGGGCGCGGGCGTTGGAGCGTCGCTAGGAGGCGCCGAAGGAGCGGGCGTCTGAGCGGGTGGGGCGGGCGCGGCGGGGGGCGCCGCCTCGGCCGCCGCTTGTGCTCCTGCCAAAGAAGGAGCGCACCAGGCGGCTAGGCCAGCGCTGAGGAACAGCGCGTGTTTCACCGTCAAACCACCAGATTTCTGCGAGAATTTATACGACACCACAACGTTGCTGCCCGCATAACACGGTTAAAAATGGATTGAAAATGAATTTCATGTTCACTGTCAGGAGATAGCGCGGCATCCGGGTACGAGCGGGCGAGCGTCTTTTCGAAGTGCGGGCTCCCTTTGCGCCTTCCGCTTGGCATGCGTGGGCTTACGTTGCCCCTGAGTAGCCCAGCCGCATGAGGCTCGTGCGAGGAGAACTCTCGTGTCTGACACTTCGACTGAGTTTGCGACCGGCGCAGAGCCCGGATCCGGACCGCCCGCGGCACTCGTCACGGCGGCTCATGCGCCCGTACACCTCGACCACGAAGCGCTCGCACGCACGTGCAGTGCAACGCTAGCGGCTAAGCGGCGCGAGTACTCGATGCCGGCGCGCATGCTGTTCGAGGGGCTCGACCTCTTCTACGGCAGCCCGCGCACGCTCGAGAAATTCCGCGTGCTCGAGCTGATTGCGCGCGTGCCGTACCAAGCCTGGGAGCAAGCGGCGTACGTCGCGACTACGCACGTGCACGAGCAAGACGGACTTGCCCGTCGCATTTACGATCGCGTTGTCGAAGCGCGCGCCCAGCAAGACAATGAACAGTGGCACCTATTCATCTTGAACGAGCTGATTGCCGCGAAAGGCAACGCGCTCGGCCCCGTGCGTACGGCCTGGCTGCCGCAAGTGATCGCTTTCGTGTACTACCAGATCTCGTGGCTGCTCTATGTACTGAGTCCGGCTTGGTCCTATCGCCTCAATGCCGACTTCGAAGACCACGCCGAGCACGAGTACGCGGAACTGGTGAACGAGCATCCGGAGTGGGAAAGCGTGCCGTTCACTTCCAAATTCTCCGCTGATTACGGGGAGTTCTCGAGTCTCGCCGACGCCTTTCGTCAGATCAGTCACGACGAGCGCGTGCACAAGCTCGAGAGCGAAGAGAAGATCGCCGTCGCACGCTTTCAGTAATTCGCAGCCTCGAGCACCGAACGGACGGGGATGGGCATCCACGCAAACAGCGCAACCGCTCGGTTTGGCCACTTCACCCTCGCTCAGGCTCGTGGATCGGGCCACGTTAGAGCATTCAGGTCACGGGCTTAGACTCGAGCGCGGCCCAGCGGCGCTGAGCTCGAAGTTCGCCGCGTCACTCAGTCAGTGCCGAACGATTTGCTCCACTTCGACTCGGCGGAAGCCGTTCGGAAATTGCGCCAAGTATTGCGCGGCTTTCGCGCGAGCTTCCAGCTCGTGCCCATTGCGAAGTAGGTCGACGATGTGCAGATATGCGTCGTCTTCCGCGCTGTCCGTTTTCAGATTCATCGCAGCGGAGCGCTCGGTGCGAGGGCGCACGCTGGTCGTCGAGTCGGGCAGATGCTTTGGCGGCACGGCGGCCTCGGCACTGGCTGGCGCGGTCGAGTCCGGTGCAGGTGCAGGTGCAGGTGCAGGTTGCCAAGATTGCCAAGATTGCCCGGCACTCAACTCGAACTCCGGAAGTGCGTTCAAGCGCACGGCGATGCGACCTTGGCTGACCGCGACATGCACCGTGTGCTGGTTTCGCACTTCGACCTCGAACACCGTGCCCAGATCTTCGATCTCGCCGTCCGGCAAATCCAGCAGCATGCGCCGATCAATGGGCCGCCGAACCGTAAATGTCGCGGAGCCCTCCACCAGACTCAAGCGCGTCAGGTTGGATTCCTCTCGCGCGTGCCATTGAGTCCCCGGCTGGGCGACGACATGAAAGAACGGATCTGCCGGTTGGGCGGTGGGCATTGTTGGCCGCAACGCATGGTACGCAATGAGCAACACCAAGGCCGCGGCCGCAAAGACGACGGCGCTCCACACCACCAGGCGCGAGCGTGTGCTTGGCCCCCGCTGGCCGAGCAGCTGTTCGTTCCATGCGCCGAGCAACGCCTGTCGCGTTCGGCGGACTCGAAGTGCGGTGGGCGCCGGCAAACGAACCGCTCGGATTTGTCGGTGCAGCTCGGACAGCGCGCGATGCTCGTCCGCACACTCCCGGCATTCGCTGCGATGCCGCAACGCGTTCGAGAGCTCATTGCCTGCGAGTCGGCCATCGTGGGCCGCCTCGACTTGCCACAAACGCGGGCAAACGGGGCGGGTCACGAGGCCCCCTGACGCTCGAGTAGTTGTCGTAATTCGCGGCGCGCATGGTGCAGCCGAGTCCATACCGTGCCGACCGGCACGCCGAGCGCTCGCGCTATCTCGTCGCAGGATTGATCCTCCGCCTCGGCGAGCAACAGCACCACTCGCTTGGGCTCGCTCAACTGACCGAGGGCGACCGATAGACGCTGCACCTCGTCGCGCGCCCACAGTTCTCGGTGCGGATCCGCGTAATCGTCCGCGTAGCGGAGCGTCAGTTCGCGCAGCGCGCGAAGCCAGCGCGACATGCCGCGGCGGCGTCGGTAAAGGATGCGCCCCGCAATGCCGACGAGCCAGGTGCGACACGTCTGTTTGCCGTCGTGACTGGCGACGGTTCTGGCCGCGCTCAGGAATGTCGCTTGTACGATGTCATCGACGTCGTTGGCGTCAATCGTGGCGCGGCGGACGAAGTCGTACACGGCTCCACTGTAGCGGTCGTAAAGCAGCGCGAGCGCGCCGATTTCTCCCCGGTTCAGAGCAGCGAGCGCGTCATGATCGGTGGGCGCGGTCGTCGAGTCCGCGTTTTGCACACGGTCGAGGTCGCCGTCGCTCACTTGCCCCTCCACAGGATACCGAGCGCGACTCCGAAGGTGAACGCGGGCAGCGCGGGCAGACTAGGCTGCGCAAAGTGTCGCCGACCAAGACGCGCGGGGGAAAGTTCGAAGTCGCTGCTGGCGAATGCACACCATTGGCAGCTTCGTGGTCCCGAGAGCCGTGCGCCGAAGGCCAGCCTCACGTCCGTGGCACGACCTCCAATGTCGAGATTGCCGTCGTCGGCGTCTTGGGCTTCGAGCACTAGATTGGGTCCTAGCAGCAGATCCAGCGTCGCGCCTCCCGGTTCGAACCGACGCCCTAGGCGCACTCCGACCGCCGACGACATGAGGTAGTAGTCCATCAACGTCGGCTCGGCGAGGAGGCCGGTGGTGATGTCCCAGCGGGCGTCGACACCGAGAAGCCAACGGTCGACCACCACCTCGGCAAAGCCGACCAGCCCCCCCGCAATGAACGAGGGCAGACCTCCGAGCCGGGCGGAGGCGCCAGCCCCGAGCTCGAGGCGAGTCGAGCTCCTCGTGGGCATCGAGGGCGCCGGAAAAGGCGGCTCTTCTAACGGAGAAACGGCTCGGGGAGCGCTTGGGGCGGCGCTGGGCACGCTCGGCTTCGGCGGTAGCATCAGCAGCGCCTCAGCCGCACGCAGGGCTTGCGCCTCGTTCTCGACGGGGCGCGACGCCGTGCGTCCATCGCTCGCGCGCACCACGAGTCGCGTTTTCTTGCCATCCGATAGCAGGGTCAACTCAGCGCAGCGGTCGAGATCGCTGAGGGCACGTAGATGCTCGCTCAAGTGCGTGTACAACGTGAGCCATTGCTCGCGCTGCGCCGCGGGGACGGCCAGCGCGATCCGAGGGCCGTCGCAGGCCGCGAGCGACTGGCTCAGCGCGGGCCGAGTCAGTGAGGAGCCGAGCACCGCCACGGTGAAGAATGGCCAGAGGTTGCGCACGCGACGCACGGTGTCACGCATCTCCAGAACGCGCCATTTCTTCAAACGAAGCGTGGGCAATTGGAGCCCTCGCTAACGAAACTCGAATTCTCCGGCTGGCGCGCAATCTTCAAAAAATAGATCGTTCGATGTCGAATTGGTTTTGCAAACTCGCTCGTTGACAGAGCGTTGGTCGCGCGGCGAATTTGCGCTTCAAATGCCGATTCTCCATCGCCGCGCCGTGGCCCCGATGATCGCGCTCGGTGCGCTCGCGTGGTCGCCGCAAATTGCACACGCCGAACCACTTACCGAACCCGCGAGCTCCGCGGCGGCCGACGCGCCCAAGCCGAATGATGCGGCGTCGACATACTCGCCTTCGACGAAGGCCTCGCCGGCCACGGACGCGACGAAGGCGGAAGTGGTGCCAACCAAGGCGCCCGAGCGCAAAGTGTCACTGGAGCCCAAGCAGGTCGAAGTCGCGCCGACCGGGCGAACGACCTTCGACATCGATCCCATCGCGGACAGTGCAATGATCGCGGTGTCGCTCGGGTTTGCCGGCACGCTCGAACTCGTCAACTCGACCGGCGAGATTCGACCGCAACAGATCTCCTCCGACTTCGACACCTCGAAGTTGATTGCCATCGACCGCGGGGTGGTGAGAAGAAAACCCGATCCCAACGCCAGCGGTTACTCGACGATCGGGCTCGGCGCCGCCGTGGCCTTCGCGTTCATCGACCCGATCTTGAGCGGCATGCGCGAAAAGAGCGTCCAGACCGGGTTGGCCGATGCGTTCATGTACTCGGAGGCGCTGTCGTTCACGATGGCAATGACGAACATCGTGAAGATGGCCGTGCGCCGCCCCCGACCCATCGCGTACATCGATGCGGCCCAGCATCAGGGTGAAACGGGGTACACGAATACCAGCACGGACAGCGCGCTGTCCTTCTTTTCTGGGCATTCTGCGATCACCGCGACCGTGGGCGCCACTGCAACGTACTTGGCCTTCGCGCGCGCCCCGCACACGGCGCGCCCGTGGATCACACTGTTGATCGGCACGGCCGTGACCACCTTCGTATCCATCGAGCGGGTCCGCGCGGGCCGCCACTTCCCGACGGACGTGATCGCGGGCAGCATTGCCGGCGCCGGCATCGGCCTAGTCGTACCGCATTTGCATCGCACGGAAGAGATCAAGCAGCGCCGCATCTGGGTCGGGTTTGCCCCGCTCAACAACTACGAGGGCGAGCGCGGTGGCCTGCTCAACGTGAGCGGTATGTTTTGAGTGATTCGAGTTTGCTCGAGCCTTAGGTCGATGCTCAGCTGTGGATCGGGTGCAGGCGCGGGGGTGGCTCGCTGGGTTCCGGCATGATCCAGGTCGCTTTCCCGAGGCCATCTTGCACGCGCGACAGGTCGACCTTGGGGTCGATCAGCGGGTGAATCGGGCGACCATTGAGCGACACCCAAGTGTCGGCGCGCACTTCGACCACGCCGAAGCCACGGGCGGCGAAATCGTCGCGAATCCGGTGCGCGAGCTGCAGGATCAGATCGGGTTGTCCCGACATTTCGCTCTCTTGCAGAGGAGTCAAGTACTGATGGGGCGGGATGTGAACGACGCGGCCCGTGCTCGGCACGCGCACGATGAACGTGATGCTGCCGCTCTTCTCTCGCACCATCACGCGCCAGGAAAAGCGCATGCCCTGCTCATGCCAACGCACCGACCCGCCGTACGCCAGGAAGCGCAGTGGGATGAGGACCTGGATCAGGCAATACAGCGCGCCCAGCGCAAACCAGAACCGCGGCACGGGCGCGTCCTGCAATCGCGCGCTCGCGACGGCTTCGGTCGCTTCCGTCCGCGGGCGAATGCGCAAGAACGCCAGCAGCTTGCGAGGCCAGCTCGGTGAGAAGAAGACCAGCGCGGACAGGATCATGATCACGGGGAACATGCCGATTGGGAACAGCACGCTGGTCAGCCCGTGAAATACGATCACCCCCACATAGGCGAAGGGACGAACTCGCCGCAGCATCAATAGCCAAGGCACACTGGTATCGAACAGAAAGCCGCCCCAGCTCATCACGGGCGCCGCCCAATCTTGCATCAAGATCGGGCCGATGAGGGGCGTGTCCGTGCGCGAGGACAGCCAAATCCGCAGCGGTTCGGCGTGCAGCAGCCAATCACCGTGGGCTTTGGCAAGTCCCGCGAAGGTGTAGACCACCGCGATCTGAAAGCGGAACAAGTACAGCCACGCGACGCAGCTGGTCGAGCGCGCGATCTGCGGTCGCAAGCGCGCATCGAGGGAAAAGTAACGACCGGCGGGCGAGAACGCGAGCAGCAGCGCCAACAAACTCGCGAGGTAGTAGTGGTTCAGGTACGTCGTGACGTCGAGCAACTGCAGGTAGGTGAAGCCGAAGAACAGTCCGAACGCAGCCACCCGAAACAGGAGCCCCACGCTCACCATCAAGCACAGCGCGGCCAGCACCCAGAACAGCAGGTGCATCTCGCGCGAGGGCAGCGCCTCGACCCAGGCAAAGCCCCAGTACTTGAATCTGAAGGGCGGCCTGACGAACAGCGAGTCGACCCACCCGTAGCCGATGAAGCGCAGCGTGCTCGTCAGCAGCGTCAGTCCGAGGAGCACGCGGAAGGCCGCAAGCCAAGCGTTGTCCACCCGTGCGAGCAAGCGGACGGTCAGCTTGCGGCTCCACTCAGTCAGTGTCAGTGCCCCCGCTGGGCGGCAGCTTGAGCATCAGCACCGAGAGGAACTCGGTCTTGAACAGATCCGTCAGCCCTTTGAGAGCGTTATACACGTCGAACACTCGGTCGATGTTCGTGTTGAGCGAGACCTCGAGCGGCGGGTCGAGCGCGTCGATCTTCGATTGCGCATTGTCGAGCGCGGCCATCATGCGCGAGCGGAGATCCTCTGCGCCCACCGAGTCCAACCAATCATCGAAGCCGAGGCCCGTATTTTTGCCGCCACAGCCTTGAAACAGGCGCCGGAAACCAACGAAGTTCTGGCGCAGATTGGCGGTAGAGACGTGCGCGTAGCGCGACTCGACCGCTTCCGGACAGAAGCCAGACACGCACTCGACGGAGATGCCGAGCGGGATGGCCAGCTTCCAGTCCTTCACTTCTTTTTCGATGTAGTTCAGGCCGGTGAACACCGCGTTGAGCGCTTCTTGCTCATTGGCGTAGGGGCTGCCGCCGGTACCGGGTTCGGTCAACAGCTTGCGGAAGTTGCCGCCCGCGGGATCCCAATCCTGCAATAGCTTTTGCGTGTTGCTCAGGATGTCGGCCGCGACGGCGGCAGCGTACGCGCGCTTGCGCGTGGCGATCTCGGCTTGGCCGAGGGCGGCCCATGTACCGTCCTTGTTGATCGCGGAGCCAGGCAAGCATTCGTTGTCGAAGCCGCCGTAAAACAGCAGATATTCTTGAGCGCCGAGGCCGCGGATGTTCACTAGTGAAGTCGCGAAAGCCGGCTTCGTGTACGTCTGATCGACCAACGCGCTCTCGACCGGACAACGCCCACCTGCGCGCCAACCATAGATCTGATCGCGCAGTTCTTTCGCGCCTTATCCAGATCCGCGGACCGGCCTGCCGGGCCGAAGCGAAACACTTCTGCGATTTGCCAGCTCGAGTTTGCAACGAGCCAGGCGTTGTTCAGGGCGCTCGCCGTGCTCGCACTCGGCTCGGCGACGTTCGCCTTGGCCGCCGCATCGAGCGCTAACGCATGAACTTCGAAATCTTTGTAACGAGCGACCGCGCAGTCCGCGGCCTGCCTCAAGAGGCCTGCTTTGGTGAACGGTTCGTCGGGAATTTCGGGTTCGACTTCCACACCACCGCCGCCGTTGCCGCCGACACTGGCGAGACCGCCGGTCGAATTCGACCCGCCGCCGCGCGAGACCGAGCCACCATTCGAGGCGAGCTCACCGCCGGTCGACGAATCAGCGCCCGAGGTCCCGTTCGAAGTACCACCCGAACCGCCACGGCCCGGCGACGTAGAACCGCCGCCGGACGAGGTGGAACCAGCCCGTGACGAGGAGCCCGTAAATACGTTCTCCTCGAGCACGAAGCTCTTGCAAGCGACGGCGGCGAGCAGCCCCGCTGTGAAAAGCCCAGCGACGCGCCCGATTTTCACGAGCGGCGTCACTGGTTGCCGGTTGTCGGTCTTCACGGCTTGTTGATTAACACGAACGTGCTGTCCGTATCCACGGTCGAACCCGCGGTTTCGCCCGTGAGGCCGACGGCGGCGATCTTGCCATCGCTGGCGATCGCGCCGGCCCAGAAGAAGTCACCAATGGTGCCGAAGTCGTACGCGGTGCAGCCGTACGGCGAACCGAACGTGCTGATCGGCGCGCCATCGACGCCGAGCGCCACGATCACGCCGTCTTGCTGACCGCTGCTCAGGCTACCGCCGCCGATCAGGATCGGACGGTTGTCGCTGAGCAGTACCGCGCGACCGTTGTCGCCCAAGCCGCCCACGTCGAACCAAACGCGACCGGGGGTCGCAGCAGGACCGTAGGTCGAATCGAGCAGGCCGTTTGCCGTCAAGCGGATCGACAGCAAGTCGGTGGTCGTGTTCGCCGACGTCGCGCGGCCGTAACCGACGGTGACGAGCTTGCCGCTGGTTTGCACCAACGCGCCGTATGCCTCCGCCGCCGTACCAACGGGCTCGCTGAATACGCCCACCGAACCGAACGAGGTATCCAACGCCGAGCCGTTGGCGAGCAGCTTGAAGATCACCGGGCGCTGCGTGCCAGCGTAGGTCGAGTAACCCGTGACGATCAGCTTGCCGTCGCTCAGCACGCGCGCCGTGCGTACCGATGCGTTCGATTGCGCCACGTCCAGCGTGAAGGTGCCCGGCGTGCCCGGGAGACCGAACGCCGCGTCTTGTGCGCCGTCCGTGGTCAGCCGCACGACCGCAAAGTCCGTGTCGGTGCGCGGGGTGTTGTCCGCGTTGAGACCCGTGTTGCGAGTGGCCGCCGTGACGATGATCTTTCCGTCATTGAGGACGTTGAGCCCCCATTGCGCGTCGGCGCCCGAGAGCGTGATCGCGCCGGTCGTTGCGTTGGTGACTAGCGTGCCCTGGGCCAACGGCAAGATGTGAATACCGGTCTTGACGTTCGGGGTCGCGCTCGCATCACCGAACGTCGTGTCGAGCGCCCCGGCGGGGGTGAGGCGGAGCACGTACACGTTCCGGTCGTTATTCAGCGCGGTCGGGTTCTGGACCGTGCTGTACGCTTCGACCGTACCGGACACGATGATGCTCGTGCCCTGGAACGCGATGCCACGCGGCAGCTCGGCCAAGCCCGCGAGGCCCGCAGCCGTGGCAACGACATTGACCTTCACCACACCGCCGACGCCCCAGCTCGGGTCCAACGCGCCGGTGGCGAGGATGCGCACGATGGCGGTCGAACGATCTTCCAAAGCGCCCGTGCCGTCTTGCACGTAGCCAGCGGCGTACAACAAGCCATCAGGACCGTAAGCCGCGGCGAACAGACCGTCGTTACCCGCCGCCGAAATCTCGATTTTCTTGCCCGACGTCGTGTCGCGCACGCAATTCGGAACCAAGACCACCGGAGCACCGCCGGAGCCGCCGCTGCCCGCCGTGCCGCCGCCGCCGGCCTTGCCGCCGCTGCCGCCCGAACCCGCCGTGCTGCCGCCCGTGCCGGCCGTGCTGCCACCGGTACCCGCCGTGCTGCCACCCGTGCCCGCCTCGCCACCTTCGCCCGCCTCGCCACCTTCGCCCGCTTGGCCGGTGTCACCCGCGACGTTCTCTTCGCCAGCTTGGCCCGAGCCCGCGGTCGAACCGCCGGTGCCGGAGCCCGCTTTGCCGGCGCTGCCGCCGCCGGCCTTGCCCGCGCTACCGCTGGTACCGTTGCTGCTGCCCGCGTTCTCACCGTCAATGCTGTCGTCGTCGCTACAAGCGGCGAGGAAGCAGGTGGCGGCGATGCAAGCTAGGCCCAGCGTGTTTGCTAAGTAGAGACGGCGTTTTCGAGATCCAGACATTGAGCGCTCCGTATTTTCGTTTTGAAGAGACCCGCCACCGCGGGCCTTTGGGCCGGCCTCCGAACGAAGCGAGCCCACCACCAGTGAATTTGATAATGAACACCACTTTCAATAATTGTTGTCAAGCCATTAAGGATCCAACGTGGGACCCGGACACACCCGGATATCTTCGGCCGGCTGACCGCTTAATCCAGCTGATCTCGCCGCAGGGTGACGGCCCGTAGGCCTCCGGCAAGCGCGGCGCAGCGGGCCCACCTACACTCCCGCCCTCACCGAGGACATGCCGTGACACGACCGCTCATCATTGGACTTTGCTTCTGGCTCGCCGGAGCGAGTGCTGCTTGCGGTCGTACGACTTCTGTACCCGTTAGCCCCCGCAGCGGCGCGAGCGCTGCACCAACCACGACGAGCGCACCGAGCACGAACGCAACCGCGGCACCGCTTCGCGCCGAAGGCACACCGGGCGTCTGGCACAAAGTGACCGCGCCCGGCATGGACCCCAAGCTGTTCTCTGACGGCAACTACGGCATCGGCTCGATCGTCTCCGACCCGGCGCGAGCCAGCGATCTTTATGTCGGAGGCTACGGCTCGCTCTGGAAGTCGAGCGACTACGGGCTCAATTGGCACAAGATCGACAGCCAACCCAACCCGCCGTATCTACCATTGGGACACGTGCTGGCCGTCGCCGGTACCACGCCGGCAACACTCTGGGTGGCAAACGCGAACGGCGAACAACACGTCTTCAAATCGACCGACGCAGGCCTGAGCTTCACGCTCACCGGCACCATCCCCGAGCAACCGAACGCGGCCGCGCTGTATTCAATCGTGGTCGATCCGGACGATGCCACGCACTTGCTGAGCGGCCTTCACGAGCAAGACAAGATCGTCGAAAGCAGCGACGGCGGCGACACTTGGCATTTTGCTTCGGGCAATGGCTGGCCGAGCGGCGGCACCTCCTGGTTCGTCTACTTCGTGGACACCGGCGCGCCCGCGAGTCGCCGAAAAACCTGGTTTTCCATCGGGCAAAACCGCGGTTGCGCGGTGATGACGCGGGACGGCGGCAAGACTTGGGCAAAGCCCCAAGGCCTCGACTGCCTCACGCACCCCCACGGCAACTCGGCCCTCTATCAGCACGGCAAGACGCTGTTCGTTGCCGGAGTCGATGCCGCGAACAGCGGCGGCGTGTATCGCAGCATCGATCTGGGCGAACATTGGACGCGCGTCGCCGACGGCAGCGGTGGGGTCGTCTGGGGTTCGAGCAAACACGTGTACGCCATGTGGGGCTGGGCGTGCTCGGGGTGCGGGCTCGAGCAAGGTGGACCGCAGTATCAAACCGCGCCGCAACCGGGCGACACCTGGAGCAAAGGCACGCTGCCCGCCGAGCTCGATTGGGGTCCGAACAGCGTCGCGACCACCACGGATGGCCAGCACGCGATCTTCGTCGGTTCGATGTGGGCCACCGGCCTGTGGCGTTACATCGAGCCGTAGCCCAAGCAGTACGACACGCGCACACACATTTGGCTGGCATCAGCACCGCCTGCGTTCTCGAGGCGCTCTTAAACGACCCGCCCGTTGTCCGTTTCATGCTCGAGAGCATGGCGCAACACGCACAACGCGACACCGACGAGCGCTTCAACGAGCTGAGCGACAAGGACACCTTCTGGGGTCCCCTGCTCATGTTTAGACCCGAGAAGAAACGCTGCATCAGCAGCTTTCGCGCATTCACCATGTCCGCCACGCTCGGCGTTTTCTATGGCATGTTGTTGAACCTCGCCGTAGCGCTGCTCTGTCGTCACAGCGGGCATGCCGTCCCCGCCGTGCACCTGATGCCGTCGATGCTGACGCTGACCTACTTCGTCGCCTTCCAGCTCACCCTGGGTCCCGCGTGGAATCGCCGCGCCCGGCTGATGATGCGACGCGACGGCTACCTGCACAGCATCGGCCGCCGCGAGCACTGAGCTTCGCGTCCTGCGCCGAGCACGGACCTGCGTATCCTGCGCCGAGCACGGACCTGCGTATCCTGCGCCGAGCACGGACCTGCGTATCCTGCGCCGAGCACGGACCTGCGTATCCCGCGCCGTGCGGGGGAGTGAGTGGGCGCTCGCGGGTTCCGCCACGCACCTCGCAGCGCACCGACTGCCTCATGGCTCGCTTGTTAGGCCACGGTGTTCAGCCGCGGCCAATCACTCGCGAACGGTCACCCGGTCACGTTCGGGCGTTCGCGAATTCGTTGGCATTGATCTCCGCCGCAGCCCACATGCGCAATACGCGCAGTACACGCATTAGCTCAAAGCTTCACCACCGGCCAAGCGCAACGAGCTCTTCACCAGTGGAATCAACGACGCACCGAAGGCGCGCCAGAAGGACGACGACCGCGCGAAACCGAACGAGGGCTGTAGGCGCGTAACGCCCCCCGGCTCGCCGCAAAAAGCCGGTGCTTTGCGCGCAAATACCGGAACGCCATCGTTCACTCACGTCCGCGCTCGCCGACGCAGCCCGTACTTTGCGCGCAAAGTACCGGAACGCCATCGTTCGCTCACGTCCGCGCTCGCCGACGCAGCCCGTACTTTGCACGCAAAGTACCGGAACGCAGTTGTTCACTCACGTCCGCGCTCGACGCGCTCGACGCGCTCGACGCGGCCGCCGTTACATGCGCGCAAAGTAACGGCGCATGATGGGTGACTCGCGCCCGCGATCGCACCGGCGGCCGGTACTTTACGCGCAAAGCACCGGTGCGTGACTCGACGCCGAAGGCTGCGCCGCTTTCGACGTGGCGCGTGACCATCAACCCTCGCCCCCTTTTCCAGCCCTCGTTCGTCGCGCCATCGAAAAAAAGTGCGGAGGGGGAGACGCTTGAAGCGTCCCTGCCCTCCCCTCCGCACCCCGGAGTTGTTGCTCTCGTGTCGCTCGATTCAAACAGCGCGGAAGAGCGTCCCTTCTCTTCCGCGCTAAGACTTACGGTAAAGGAACCGTTATTCGGCCGCCACCGCCTCCGCGTGGGCGTGATGCTCTTCTTGCGGAGCCGTGACGGTGGCAAACTTCGCGCAGCCGAAGAGCACGCCGGCCGCGCCCAGGTAGGCGATCGTCACGAGCGGTGATTGGTTGATGCCGATCGCTTCACCGTGCATGAAGCCGAAGAACGTGAGCCCCGCAGAAGCTGCGGCGAAGGCCGCCGCTTTGGTGAACGCGCGGTCGATGATGAAGGCGCCGATCGCACCGAGCATCAAGCCACCGAGGATCGACCCGCCGCCCATCACTTCGAGGCCGTGATAGAGCACGCCCATTTGGCCGAGCTTATCGAGGCCGACCGCGTGTGCGCTCGTGCCGGCCGCACCCAGCGAGTTGTCGATCAGGAGCTTGCCCCACGCGGCAAGGTGCGGAGTGAGCGCGAGGACGATCGCGGGAGCGTGCGAGCGCGGGCTCTCTTGGAAGGCCTGCGAGCCGATCAGCATGCCGATGTAGAGCAAGATGGGCGAGATGGCCACGACCGGGATGAGCGCGACCATCACCGAAATGACGCCGAACCAAGCCAAGATGATGACCGTGATGCCGGTGGCCGCTGAGTAGCCGATGCGACCGCCCATGGCTTTCCACCCCGGGTGACCGATGTACACCGCGTTGATGAACGGGTTGCCCATGCAGCAACCGATCAAGCTGACGACGCCATCCGCCGTGAGCACGCGCGTGGTCGGGAAGTCGTCACCGGCGACGGCGGCGCTCTCCACGTTGTCGAGCGCTTCCACCAAATCATAGATGCCGAAAGGGATGGCGGTGACCAAGATCACGCCGAGGAACTGGAAGCCCGAAAACACGTGACCGAACGCAGGGATCGGAATCGAGAAGCCGAAGTTCGAGAACGATTCGGTCAGGTTCTTGGCCGACATGCCTCCGAAGTTGTAGCCGAGCGCGGTCGAACCCCAGGCGATCAAGCTGCCCGCGGCGATCGCGACCAACCCGGCCGGGATGCCCTTGAAGTAGCGCACGCCGCCAAACCAGCTCGCGAGGATGATGGTGAAACAGACGATGCCGATCACCGGGGTCATGAACATCTCCAACGCGGGTCGCATCGAGATGAAGGACACGGAGACACCGGCGAGCGTTCCGAGCAAGGCTGCGCGCGGAGTGATGTGACGAATGATCGGGGCGATGAAGCCGCCCGCCATGAGCACGAAGCTCTGCACGAACACCCAGCACAAGCCGGCCTCCCAACCCTTGATGGGGTCACCCGTCTTGAGCGCGATCGGCAGCATGATCACGAACACCACGACGAACATGTGCGGCACGCTGATGCCGGAGGGGAGCGCGCAAACGTCGGTGCGGCCCGTCTTCTTTGCCAAATTGTACGCTAGGCGCGCGTAGTACAGCGTGCTCAGAAACAGCATCAAGCCCGTCGCCGGCAAGATGCGCCCAAACACGATGTTGTCCGGCATCTTGAGCACGAAGCGCAAGAGTCCGGTGAGCACTAGCAAGTTGACCAGGATGTTGGTGCCGAATCCGAAGTAGGCATTCCAATCACCTGGGGTCCACAGCTTTGGTTTCGCACTTTCAGTCGTCATCGCTTTGATCTCCGTCGTATGGCGCGAGCTCGCCTACGCTTCTGGATTGTTTCGAAGCGTTTTCGGGTACTGGTCGTGATGCACTCGGTAGAGAGCGCACGAATCACTACGTTGGCGATCTACGCGCGCAGCTCGCGATCTGTCTAGCGCCAATAAGCGCACGCACTGCTCTCAAAATCAGAGCACTACTCGTAAGCCGCAGATCGCTGGCGACAATCGAGCACTCGAGTGTGCTTCTCTACGCGTCAGAAGCGCGTCAGAGATCGTCGAAATTCGAAATCAATTGCTCGGCAAACGACGCCGCCGCCACCGGCAACACGCGACCACGACGACTCGCGAGCCTCAGGCTCGCCTGTTGCAGTTCGGGATCGGTGAGCGGAATGGAGATCATTCCGGAAACATCCGGCTTCTTGCCGATGTGAAACGAGAAGCACAGACCATTGCTCGCCCGCGCAAACATCTTCGTGGTCTCGATCGAATTGGAGACCAGCGCCGGCTCGAAGCGGATCGAGTGACGGCGCAAGGACAAGTCCATCAGCGCCCGCGCCGCCAATGTCTCGTCCGGCATCGCAATCGGATACGCGACGCACTCGCTCAGCCGCAGTTGCGTGCGCGCGGCCAGCGGATGCTCCGGCGTGACCAGCACGCACAATGGCTGAAAAGTCTCGGCCAGAACCACCATTTCGGGGTCGTCGTTGTGCTCGTGAGTCAAAATCAGATCGACCTTGTCACGCAGCAGGGCACTGGCAATGTCCTTTGGACCGCCCACTCGGACCGAAAAGCCGACCCCAGGATGCTTACCGTGGTACTCGGCGATCGCGTCCGGCAGCATGCGGCCAGTGACCGACTCGGCGACCGCAATATGCACGCGGCCGTGCACCAAGCCGCGCAGGCCGTCGATCTGCGCCTCGACCAAGCGCAGCTCTTTGAGCGAGCGCCGCACGTAAGCGAGCAAGAGCTCACCCGCCGCGGTCGCGCGCACGCCCCTCGGCAAGCGCTCGAACAGGGGCGAGCCGACCTCGGCCTCCAGATCGAGCACTCGGCGGTTCAACGCCGATGAGGCGATGTGCAACGCCTCGGCCGCCTTACGAATCGAGCCGTGGTGGGCAACCGCATCGAGGTACGAGAAGATGGTCGGCGGTTGCAGCCGCCAGGAAGCGGTCTCGCTGCCCGCTCCCGCACGCATCGATACCGGGGGCGCTCCCTTGTCGGAACTCTCGGTCAGTTTGCGGGCCACGGTTAGCGAGAGAATGCCGTGAAGCGTGGGCGGGGTCTATGGGAGCGCGGATGCGCCTGCACGCCCGAGCGCTTTTGGGCTCAAAAACGCACGCTCATGGGCGCTGTGACGAGCTGCCCCGACGAGGCCGTGCGTCGCGGATCACGCGCGAGTCGCGACAATGTGGCCACGCTCATTTCCCGGCGAAATCAGCCGGAAATATGCGCCTGCCTGCGTTGATGGCGGTTGGTCTGCTTATTGCTGAAGGACAGGCACTTCTGCACAGCGTGTCGCGCGTCGGCAAAGAGCCGCGTGCACAGTGAGAAGTAGAAAAGGAACAAGCAATGAGGCATCTGGGATTACTTTTGATTGCACCGCTCGCGCTCGCCGCGTGTGCGTCCAACAACACGCCACCCGCGGCCTCGTCGAGCACCGTGGTCCAGGCAACCAACGAGCCCAACCGCGGTCCGGACTTCTCGCCGGCGTCCTCTGACGGCCTGGCCACTGCCACGGCGGAGCGCCGCAGCGCGGCCAACCCGACTCAGCCGAATCCGTCACTTGCTCCGGTGCGGGCCGATGATTCGCGCGCGACGGCCGGCACGAGCCAAGACCCGAATTGGAACAATGGTGCCGAGGGCAGCTCAGCCATTGATCCAACGACCGCTAATGCCGCGGCCGCCCCCGCGGAACGCAGCTCGGCTCCGACCACCGAGGCCGACAACACCCGCGTGAATCAACGTGACCGAAGCAGCGCCGCGCTCACCCCGATGGACCAGGGCTCGAGCGAATCCGATCGCAAGATCACCCAACAGATTCGCCAAGATCTGATGAAGGACAAATCGCTCTCGTTCACCGCCAAGAACGTCAAGGTGATCACCATCGACGGCAAAGTGACCCTGCGCGGTCCGGTGAAGTCCGAGGCTGAACGCTCGTCGATCGAAGCGGCCGCGCGACGCGCCGCTGGCAGCGGCGCACGCGTGAATAGTCAACTCGAAATCAGCAATTGAGGAGCAAACCATGAAAAAGTCAGTGATCGGTATCGTCGAGACGCAGATTCAGGCCGAGCGCATCGTGGATCAGCTCCAGCAGCGCGGCGTTGCCTCCGGTGACATCTCGGTGCTGTTCCCCGACAAGCGCGGCAGCAAAGACTTCGCGCACGAGCACAACACCAAGGCCCCCGAAGGCGCGGTAGCGGGCGTCGGCGCGGGCGGCGTCATCGGCGGCACGCTGGGCTTGCTCGCGGGCATCGGCGCGTTGGCCATCCCCGGCGTCGGCCCGCTGATCGCGGCGGGCCCGTTGATGGCGACGCTCAGCGGCGTGGCTACGGGCGCCGCGGTGGGCGGCATCACCGGTGGCCTGATCGGCTTGGGCATTCCCGAGTACGAGGCCAAGAGCTACGAAGGCAAGATCCGCGGTGGCAATATCTTGGTCGCCGTCCATACCGATAACAGCGAGACCGAGAAGCGCAGCAAGCAGGTCCTCGAGGCCAACGGGGCGCACGACATCGCGGTGACGGGTGACTCCTCCGTGCCGAGCGAAAAGAAGCGCGAGCAAATCTCGCGCTTCTAAGCCGAGCTCGAGCTCATCCGGGCGCCGCGAATCGCGCGGCGCCCGTGCTCGGAAGGAGCGCCGCGCTTCCCGGCTGAGTAACCATTGAGTACTGAAGAACGTTGCGTGCGCCCGAATCAGTGCCCTACCTGGCCCGACTTGGGCGCGCCGAGCCTACGCACTACGAATTCGATACCTCGCGTGACGCGCGCCAGTGATTCGTAGTTCAAGGCCTCCGGTCGGTCCGAGGGGCGATGATAGTTGGGGTCGCGATAGGGGGCGGTGTCCGTGAGCATGATCGCGGGGTAGCCGGCTCGCCGAAACGACCAATGGTCGGACCAGTCGATGCCCGGAAAGCTCGTGGGCAGTGCGGCTCCTTGGGACGGGAACGGCTCTGCTTCACGGAACGCGCCGATCGCACTTCGAACCAGGGCGCGAGCGCCGAGGTCGCCGACGAAGCCCAGGAAATTGCCGCGGGATGGATAGAACAGCCCGATTGGGAATGGGTAGTGCTGGGTATTCGGCGCATCGCTGTAGCAACCAAGAGTTTCCAGCGACAGCATGGCTGAGATTCGATCGCCGCGGGCCCGGGCGCGTTCAGCGTTCAGCAAGGAGCCCATGCCCGGATTCTGGAAGTAGGGGGGCTCTTCATTGACGAAGAATACGAAGCGCACGCTGCGGCCGGCATACGCCTTGGCAAAGACCGAGGCTAGCTCCAACGTCGCGGCGACGCCGGAGCCGTTGTCGTTTGCGCCAGGGCCCGTGTCGATCGAATCGTAGTGCGCGCCAACCACGATGACGTGCGTTGGATCTTCACCCGCCACTTCGAAGATCACGTTTTGGGCGTGTCCGCCGGCCGCGCCGACGTCTTCCATTTGCACGTGGTTGGTTGAAGTCTCGAGCGGCTTCAACTGAGCGACGAGGTACTCGCGCGCCGCGTCGAGCTTCTCGACACGATCCAAACTGCGCGTGCCGATCGTTCCGGCGAGCATCGTCACGTGACTGCGCAAGCGTAGCTCGAGCTCGCGCAGCTCGGGCGTGGCCGCGGGCAGCACGCCCGTGTGGGAATGGCCCGGCATGTGGGTCGCGTAAAGCACCGCGAGCACGAGCAGCAAGAGCACGCTGCCGTAGAATATCAATCGTCCTTTCACGCTGCTTCTCGAGCCCGAAGGCAAGACCACGGCAAGCGGGAAACGCTAGCATGGCAGTGGGTTATTCCGAGAAAAGGTATGGTACCGTTCGGAGTGCCCGCGTCGACCGAACCGCCAGCGGAACGAGAGCTGATCTTGCCGAAACGCGGCGCTTTACGCCGAGTCGTTGCGCTGTTCCGCGGCATACGCAACGGCGCCAAAGCGTTCGTGCGCCTATTCGGCCGCCGCAAAGAACGGCGAGAAGTGACGACGATTTTGGTCACGGGCGCCAGCGTGGGCGTCGGCCTCGAGCTCGCCAAGCTGCTGCGCGATACCCCGCATCGCTTGGCGCTCACGGCGCGTGACTCGTCGATTGCGCGCTTTGCCGAGGAAGGGATTGCCCCGGGCGAGCGCGTGCTGCTGCTCCCGCTCGACGTCACCAGTGACGAGCAGCGGCACGCGGCCGTACGCGCCGTGGAGGAGCGCTGGGGGGGCGTCGATGTGCTGGTGAACAACGCGGGCATCAGCTATCGCGCCGTGGCCGAGCACGTCAGCGAGGCCGAACGCTTGGCGCAACTGGACGCCAATTTCCTGGGCCCCATGGAGATGATTCGGCTCGTGCTGCCCCACATGCGAAAGCAACGCTACGGGCGCATCATCAACGTTTCGTCCGTGGGTGGCATGACGGCCATGCCCACGATGTCGATCTATAGTGCATCCAAATTCGCACTCGAAGGCGCCTCCGAGTCGCTTTGGTACGAAATGCGCCCGTTCAACGTGCGTGTGACCGTCGTGCGCCCAGGCTTCATCAATTCCGACGGCTTCCGTAAAACGCGTTTCACGGCCGAGGGTAAGCACGCCCTTCACGATCCGACCGACCCATACCACGCCCACTACGTGAACATGGACGAGCTGATCGAAGCCCTGATGACGCTCACGTTCTACACGCCGCAAGACGTTGCCGAGACCATCTTGGAAGTGATCGAACAAAAAAACCCGCCATTGTGGGTCGCCGGCACCGCCGATGCGCAGCTGTTCGACGTCTTGCGACGCATCATCCCCTCGGGCCTCTATCATCGCCTGCTCTACGCTGGCTTACCCCGCATCTGGCGCTGGGGACAAAGCGGCGATCTCGCATTGAGCAGCCTGCCGCCCGCAAAAAAGTAGCGTGCAAGGAACAATCCGCCGCTGCGCGCGTTGCCGGAACAGGCATGACGCCGCCCAAGAACACACACGCAGAAGACTTTGCTCGGTTCGGGCGACGCGTGCGCTGGGGTTGTGCCCTACCCATGAGCGTTTTCCTCGGTTTGCGGTTCGCGATGGACGTTTCCAGCGGCCCAAGCATCGCCCTCGGCCTTGCCATCACCGCCGGCGCCGCCGTCGCGCTGGCAATGTTGATCGCATGCGTACCCACATCCGCAAGCGAAGCACTCGATTGGATCGTCGCCCTTCTATTCTAGTCCGCCAACAGAAAGGATGCCTCGCGATCGCCCATTGCGCCCCGCGCCCGGCGAAAATAACTAAACGCTTAGAGGTCGAGTTGGCGGGTGATCTCGGCGGCGGGCATGGCGCCGCTCAGACGGCGCGCTTCGGCGCCCGCGCGGAAGAGCACCATGGTGGGGATGCTGCGGATGCTGAAGCGTTGTGCGACGGTCGGGAGAGCCTCCGTATCGACCTTGGCGATCAGCACGCGCTCCGAGCGGTCACGCGCGAGCTTTTCCATTTCGGGAGCGACCATGCGGCAGGGGCCACACCAGGCGGCCCAGAAGTCGACCAACACTGGCAGCGGTGAGTCACGCACGAGCTCGTCGAAATCTTGGGCGCTTGCGACGGCGACCGGGTGCGTCAAAGGGAGCAGTGGAGATTTGCACTTGGCGCACTTGGCTTTGTCGCGCAGCCGCTTGGCCGGGACGCGATTGCGGGCGGAACACGACGCGCAAGCAACTTCCATCTCAGGCAAGATGCGCCCCGTAACGCGGCCGTCAAGGGCCGACCTTGCGTGGGCGAGCGGCCCTGCGCGGGCGAGCGGCCTTTCCGTGCGAGGGGACGGCCGCGAAGATGTCTTTGCGGGCACCCTCGCAAATGGCAACCACCGCGGGGTTCTTGATCTTGCGTTCGGCCGAGATCGCATAAAAGCGCTGTCGTAGGCTTTCGATGCGGCCCACACGCTGCAAGCGATGACGCGTGCGAATGTCTTCGGCGATCACCTCGGGCACGGCGAATACGCCCAGCCCGGCTTCGGCGACGACGTTGGACAGCGCCGGGTCGTCGAATTCACCCACCACCCGCGGGCGGACGTCGTTTGCGTCGAACCATTGTTCGAGGCCGCGCCGGAGCATGGATTGCGCTCCGGGCAGCAGAAAGGGTACGCCCGCGAGGGAGGCGGGGAAACGTCGCTTGTAGATTTTCGCCAGTGCCGGCGCGGCGAGTAGCACCGTGCCGCATTCGCCGAGCAAGTGACTGAATGCTCTGACCGAGCCCGGCAGCGCGGGGGTGTCCGCGAGCACGACGTCGACCGCGTTGGCGGCCAGTTCACCGAGGTAGGCCTGCGTGGTCGTGTCTTCACGGCAGATCACGCGCACGTGTTCTTCGAGGCGCCACGCGGGGGCCAAAATGCGCTGCACGATCGACTTGGGCAACGCATCCGAACAACCCACTACGACGCGGATCGGTCGACCACTGGGACGCCCCTGAATCGTCTCCACGAATTCACGGCCGAGGGAGAAGATTTCATCTGCGTAACGAAAGGCCACGCGTCCGGCCTCGGTCAGCACCAAGTTGCGCCCCTGCTTGGCGAATAGCTTTTCGCCCAAGACTTCTTCCAAACGGTGGATTTGCGCACTGACCGTGGGGTGCGCCAAGCGCAGCTCGCGGCTGGCTTGCGCCACGCTGCCGTGTTTCGCCACCGCCCAGAAGTACAAAAGGTGGTGATAATTGAGCCATTGCATGCGCCCCAGCATGCGTCGGTTTTTACGACGGATCGAGACTAAACTTCCTCATTGCCGTCGGATCGGAGAACGTTAGAGTGAGTGCCTCCTGAGCGTCCATCGGCGCTCGGCCACCGGCCAGCGCGACACAAGCGAGCAGCAAAAAATGTACGAGAGTATCGGCACCCCCTGGCTTTGGTTCGGCTTCGTTGCCTTCGTGCTCGCCATGCTGGCCCTCGATTTGGGCGTGTTCCACAAGAAGGACCACGAGGTCAGCGTCAAAGAAGCGCTGATTTGGACGGGCGTGTGGATCTCCCTGTCGATGGTGTTCAACGCCGGCATCTACTTTTGGTTCGGCGCCGAACGCGCGCTCGAGTTCTTGTCCGGTTACGTGATCGAGAAGGCGCTGTCGGTCGACAACATCTTCGTGTTCATCGTGGTGTTCTCGGTCTTCGCCGTGCCGGCCAAGCTGCAACATCGAGTGCTGCTCTGGGGTATCTTGAGCGCGCTGGTGTTGCGCGCGATTTTCGTGGTGCTGGGCGCCGCGCTACTCAGCCGCTTTCACTGGCTGGGCTACGTGTTCGGCGCGTTCCTGGTGTTCACGGGCATCAAGTTGTTGTTTCAGAAAGAGGGCGACGTCGACCCGCGCCAGAACCCGCTGTTCAAGTTGTTTCGGCGTGTCATGCCCTCGGTCGAGGAGTTCCACGACGGGCACTTCACGATCGTGAAAGCCGGCAAGCGCTACGCCACGCCGCTCTTGCTCGTGCTAATCGCCATCGAAACGACGGACATCGTGTTCGCGATGGACTCGATTCCGGCTATCTTCGCGGTAACGCGCGACCCGTTCATCGTGTTTACGTCGAACATCTTCGCCATCCTCGGGTTGCGCGCGCTGTACTTCGCACTCTCCGGCATGATGGATAAGTTCCACTACTTGAAGTACGGCCTCGCCCTGGTGCTGATGTTCGTGGGCGCCAAGATGCTGCTCGCCAGCGTATACAAGATCCCGATCTGGCTTTCGCTGCTGGTGATCGCCGCGCTATTGATCGGCTCGGTCGTGGCCTCGCTGCTGCGCCCGCCGCCCCGCGAGCGCCCGGTTCACACCTGAGCCGCCCTCCGGCGAGTGGTGATCGTTGCGCTGCGCCCGAGCCCGCACGCTCGAGCGCAGCGTGTCTTTTGTCAGCACGGGGCGTTCTGAAGCGTCCCGGATTGCCGCAGCTACTCGGCGGCGATCGGCTGATGTGCGGCTTCGTTCTCGGCGCGCAGTTGGCTGCGCTCTTTCGATTCTTCACTCGTGGCGCGAGCCCAGTCGCTCAGCATGCGCAGCTCGGCGACGCCCATGCGTGCCAGCAGCAGCAGCCATGCAGACCGCGGTTCGGATCGTTCCCAGTGACCGTTGGCAATCCCTTGAACGCTTTGAGTAGGTGACATGGAGTCCTCCGTCCCTTTCCATAAGCAAAGAGCTTGCCGCCGCAAGGTAGGAAGGCGCTGGTAACCCGGACGAGTGGACCGAAATACCCGAGAAACGTACGCCGATCCGGCGCGCCGCAGACGGCGTGACCCGAATGCGCTAACGCTGCGCCGGAATCGAAAATGGCGGGTCCGAAGTATCAGCGTTGGTTGTGCACAATTGGGGCGGTAGCGGGGATTCTGTTGCTCACGCTCTGGCCAATTCGGGCTCGCGCCGAGACGGCGGTGCGCGTGTCGGGGCCCGCGGCTCCAGCGTTGACGGAAGCTCAGCCCGCCGCGCCCGAGGCGCCGCTGATCAACCCTGACGACGACGAAGGGGAAGACGAAGGCCCAGAAGACGAACTGGCGCAGATGCGGGCGCAACGCCACGGCTACGGTGGGTCCCCCGGCTTCCTCGGTGGGGTCATGCCTCGCTACGGCTACACGATCGTGATGGCGCTCGCGTACTTCTACTTCACCAGCCGCGACTCACGGGGCTCGGGCTTCGCCAGTGGACGCGGCACGTACTACCTTTTTTGGTTGGTGGGTCCCGCGCTGCTCGCGATTTTTCTCGAACACCCGGCCTTCCTCGGGGTGGTCGTGCTGGGCCTCGTGGCGCGCCCTTGGCTGCCCGATCCACTGCTGTACTTGCGCTACCTAGGGCGTACGCGTCGACTGCAAGGTGAGATTCGCGTCAATCGGGCCAACATCACCGCGCGCCGCGATCTCGCCCTGATTTGGTTGGAGAAGCGCCGCGCTAAACGCGCCTTGCCGCTGATCGAAGAGGCGCTGGCTCAAGACTCGAACTCGCTGCAGCTGCGGCAGCTGCGCGGGGTCGCGCTGCTCCAGCTGCGCCGCTACGAAGAAGCCGTCCATTGCTTCGTCGACGTCGTGCAGCGCGACTCTCGGCACGGCTTCGGTGAGCCGTACTTGCGCGCCGCCGATGCCTTGATCGGACTCGGCCGTTGGGACGACGCGGAGGACGCGCTGGAGCACTTCGTCGTCGAAAATCGTTCCAGCGTCGAGGGCCAGTACAAGCGCGCACTGGTCGCTCGCGGTCGCGGCGACCGCCCCGCCTTCAAACAGGGACTACGCGACGCGCGGAGCCTGTACCGTGAAGTGCCGCGCTACCAACAACGCCGCCAATTCGCCTGGTACGTGCGCGCACTGTTTTCCAGCGTGTTCGGCTGAGCGACCGCGAGCGAGCGCGCGCTGGATCTGCTAGCTTGGGAGCTCATGCCAGCGTTCGTGGAAAGCTCGCACTTCGAGCCCGTTCACTTCGTCGAGGGTTTCGTGGACGGCGTGCTCAATGGCACCGCCGACTATCAGGGCGCGCCGCACCATTTCATCTTGCGCTCGGCCGAGCCGAACGCGGCCGAAATCTATCAACTCACGCCGCTCTCGGCCGAGGTGTTCGGCGCCGTGACGGAGACCTGGGAAATCTGGCAGCGTTGGCGAGAGACTCAGCGTGCGGCCTCGATAGAAGACTCGAGTTCGCTCGCCGCGTTGGCTCAAGACCGCGAGCGCCAAGCCGAGCTCCGCAGCGTGATCAGCAGTTGGCTCGCCGCCGCGCAGCCGTTCGCGTTCCTGGCCGAAGGCGACTTCGAGCGAGTGGCCGCAGAGACGGCGGGGGTCTCTCAGCCGCTACTACGCGTGAAGTGGAGCCGCTTGGCGGCCAGCGGCTGAGTGCGCCGATTTTGTCGCCTCACCCCCGGGCTGTGGCGATCTAGGACAGCGCGCGCTCAACGACGAGGAATTTGCGCGCTGAAATTCGGCACGGTTCGTGCTGATACTCGCGCATGAGCGAAGAGCGCGCGGTCCGTAGCCTGCCGCAATCACGAGCGGAGGCTGCGAACGCGCGGGTGACGCGCGAGGGAAACGCGCTGCGTTGGGTCGTGACGATCTTGGCGCTGGGCGCAGCGGTGGCGTTGGTTCCATTCTGGGCGCCACTCTTGCTCGCCTCCTGGGGTGCCATCATCGCCGCGCCATTGCAGCAGCGCTTGGCCCGCTCGCTACGCCGGCCGCGGCTGGCTGCCGGCTTGATCACGGCCCTGCTCGTGTTCGTGATCTTGTTGCCGGTGGCGGTCGCAACCCTATCTCTGTCCGGCAGTGCGGTCGCCCTCGGGCAGCGCCTGATCGAGTCCAAGAACGGTGCGGAAGCGCTGAAGACATTGTCGAGCAGCGGTGATGGCAACGACTTCGATCTGCAGCACCTGGATTTGCAGCACGTGATCGACTTGGCCCGTAAGCACGGTGCGACGGCATTGGGCGCAGCGCGCATGCTGTTCGGCGCGGCCGGCGTCGCCGTGGTCGGCCTCGTGGTATTCGTGGCTGGATTTTACACGTTCCTCACCGAGGGCAAGCAAGCCTATGCCTGGCTAATCGAGCGCTCGCCATTGTCCCCCGCGCACTTTCATCGCCTGGCCAATGTCTTCGCCGAGGTCGGACGCGGGCTGCTGATCGGCGTGGGGTTGACTGCGCTCTCTCAAGGCGCGGTGGCGACGATCGGCTACCTGGCCACGGGTGTGCCGCAGGCCTGGGTGCTCGGCTTGGTGACCGTGTTCGCTTCACTGATTCCGAGCGTGGGCTCGGGTTTGGTGTGGGCGCCCGTCGCGGCAGGTCTTGCGCTGACCGGGCGCACGGGCGCTGCCATCGCGATGCTCGTGATCGGTCTATTCGTGTCCGTCGTCGACAACCTGCTCAGACCCTTGTTCGCGCGCTACGCCGAGCTGCGCATGCACGCCCTCGTGCTGTTCGTCGCAATGCTGGGCGGCATCGTCGTATTTGGCACCTGGGGCTTGCTGCTCGGACCGCTGCTGGTGCGCGGGGCAACCGAGGGCTTGAGCATGCTGCGCGAGCAACGCGCCGAACTCAGCGAATAAATACGACGCTGAATCCGGCGCGCACTCCCTTCAGTCGATGGCGAAGCAATACAACTTGCCCGCGCCGCCGCGCGGTGCCGTGTCCGCGCAGCTCTCGCTTTCATGAACCGAGTTCCACGAGTTGTAGGGCGGAGCGGGGTTCATGCTTGGACCAAGGCCATCCGTGTGACCGACTTGGGCCGTTAGGTCTTCGGCCTCGCTGGTCCAATCCGCGCACGTTTTGCCTTCTAGCAGCGTGCCGTCCGCAGCGGTGCCGGTCAGGATATCGTGCTCGTTCGGCATCGGTGAGTCCTGCCACTGGCCGTTGACCTGGTTGCCCTGCTCGTCGAGGAACAGGTTTGCATCTCCGCTGAGCTCGTGGAGAGCGTCCAAGTCCGCCGCGAGCAGCACGCCCTTCGAGTTATGCCAGGGCCCGGTGCCGATGCGATCGCGAGCGTTGACGGTCTTGCTCTCGTCGTCCGGGTCTTGCTCGGCGCTCAGGTAGGCGTGAAAGGTGAACGCACCAAGCCCCGCCGCGTCGGCCAGCCGCTGGCAGCGCGCGTCGGCGCCCCGTAAGCCGCCCAAGTTCGCGCTGCTGCTGGTGTCACTAGTGACGAAGAAAGTCGTCTTGGCGACTTCACCGCCGGTGCCGGCACTACCGGCTTGGCCTTGGTGAGAGTCGACGTTGTCTTCGTCCGAACCACAGCCAGCGCTGAGCAGCGGCAAGATCAACGCGGGGATCAACGGGAGAAAGCGCAGCTTCATGGGGACACCTCCGGAGTTGAAGAAAAGCCTAAGCAGCTTTGCGCTCAGCGCTAGCCAAGCACGCGCGGAATCCGCGCGCATACACGACTTTTTCCGGGATTTTGACGATCAATCGTGGCGAAGATGTCGCGGTCACGGCAGCGCTGATAATGTTGTGGGTTCTAGGAGGACTCATGAGGACACTGATTGCTCTCGCCCTAATCGCGTTCCCATCCTTGGCGTTTGCCGCGCCCGCAGCCCCGAAGCCCCTGCCCGCCAGCCAACACAGCCCACCTGTGATCCTGGATGAGGCAAGCGTGCACGTCGCGCTCATTCCGCGCAGCGACGAAGGTTACGTGTTTCGTGCCCATGTCGAGATGACCGGCTTCACCTCCAAGACCGACACCGCCCGGCTCGAATGGAAGCAAGCGGGCAAGGTGATCGCGACCGCCAAGTGTTCACTCGACCGCGACGACAAGTACGCGTCGGGCTCGTGCACGTACGAAGGCAAGCCGATCAAAGCCAAGGGTGAGGTCGAAGCCGACTTGATCTATTGGGACGACCAGGCCGAGCGAGACTACCTCGTTCGCACCTTCAAGTTTGCCGCGTACGACTTCAAAGGCCAATGGGAGACCTGGCAAATTTTCCCCGACGACGTGCTGGCGTCGGCCTGGATTTACATGGGACACGACGACGACAACAACAGCACCTACCGCCGCCCCACCTTGTACCTCTGGTTCTCCAATGGCGATCCGATCAACGATGGCGTGCTCCGTTGCACGGTCGACGGCAAGAAGAAGCTCACCGATATTCCACTCAGCCCTCAGGGCGGTTCCGACAGCGGTGAGATCGAAGCCGACTACCAACCCAAGAAGGGCGACCGCCTCACCTACCGCTGGCAACACTCCAAAATGTTGATGGACATCCTCTGGGGCAAGCGCTCGACCTTGAAGTGGGACATGGCCACGAAACAGGCCAAAGACAGCGTCTTGAGCGACAATCCGGGCGCTTGGGACTGCAAACTGCGTCACGAGGGCAAGTCGATCCGTCAGCTTCAATTCACGGTCGACGCGAACGGCATGATCAAGCAAGACGAGATCCAATCGGGCAAAGGCGCGATCCCCGTCGTGAGCGATCGAGTCGTCTTGGTCGACGTGCGATTGACGCCGGACTCTCAGACGTTCGACAAGCGCATCGTACCGGCCGCGCTGAAGAAGAGCATGGGCTTCGGCTTGCCTTGGCCGACCCATGCCAAAGTCAAAACCATTCAGGCCTCATACCCGCCAAAGAGCGGCATGCCCGATCCGGTCAACCCGAAGTAGCGCCGAGCGCGCGTATCGCCGTGCGGCAAGTCCGCGCGGCGGTCGCTCAGGTGCGCGTTCCCGACGCCTTGGCCGCCGCTCCACCGCGCGCGGCGCGACGGCGAGCATTGAGGGCGGCTTGCACATTGCCGGCGTGACGCGTAACCCCCGCGCCAATGCTCGCGAGCGGCAGCACTTCTTTGACGATGCCCGCCGCAATGACCGCGTTCGGCATGCTGCCGATGACCGCGGTTGCCGGATCTTGAGCCAAAATCGTGCCGCCGACGGCGGCGATCTCGGCGGCCCCCGCGGCGCCGTCGTTCCCCATACCGGTCATGACCAAGGCCAATGCGCTGCTGCCGCACGAGCGCGCAACACTGCGAAACAGCGGGTCGGCCGCGGGACGCAAGAAGTGCTCGGCCGGCGAATCGTCGAACTTCAGCCGCAGTGAGCTGTCGATCACGAGGTGCCGCTCTTTGCAGGCGAAATACACCGTCCCTGGCTTTGCCACCAAGTCGTCCTGGGCCAGCCGAATGTCGAGTTTGGAGCGCCGGCCGAGCGCCTCGACCAGAGACTCGTGCAGCCACTGCGGGCCGTGCAGCGCGACCAGGTAGACGTAGTCCTTCGACAGGTTCGGATCTTCGAACAGGGCGTGCAACGCCACCGGCCCGCCCGTGCTGGCCGCGATCGCGACCACCACGTGGTCGGGCATCGCCTCGGCGGCCCTCCACGCCAGCAGTGGCGAAACGGGGTTTGCGGCCCGAAGTCGGCGGCTGGATGCGTGGCGTTGCGTTGCCAGCTCGATGCACGCACGAATCTCGCCGATCCGCGCGGGTTTTACGAGAAAATCATCGGCACCAGAGCGCAGCGCGTGCTCGCGCGCGTCGCGTGAGCCGAGCACCGTGCTCATGACGATGAAGGGCACGGGTGAGCATTCCGCGCGCGCGCGGCGAATCAGTTCGATGCCGTCGATGCCCGGCATCATCCAATCGGTGACCAGCACGTCGACGGCTTCTTGGCGTAGTACCTTCAACGCATCCAAGCCGTTGCGGGTCGAGACCAAATCCGGGTAGTTGGGGCGCAGTGCGGTCTCCAGCAGCTTCAGCAAGAGCTCGTCGTCTTCGGCGATCAGAATTTTGGTCATATGAGCGCCACCGTTCCTTCAGGTTTCGAGGTAGCGCAGCAACAGCGCGGCATCGCGCTTCAGTTGCGCTGCGTCGCCTGCGATTGCGGCGTGCTCCAGGCGACCGCCGAGTTCGGTGATCGGGTCGAAGCCGAAGGAACTGCCGCTGCCACGCAAATTGTGCGCATGACGAGCGATGAGCTCGAAATCCCCACGACCGATGGCCTTGACCACATCCCCTACGCGCGACGAACAATCGGCCAAATAGCGCGGGACCAAGGTCGCGATCTCACTCGGGGGCACCACCGCCGAAGCGCCCATTTCGCGATGCTCGCTCGACCGAAGCCGAGCATACTGCGCGATCGTGCCCATCAGTGACGCGCGTGTGATCGGCTTTGCCAAGTGACCATCGCAGCCCGCGACCAAGCAGCGTTTGACCTCGGTGCTCATCGCGTGCGCCGTCAGGGCGACGATCGGCGTGCCTGGTCGTCCGGCCGCGAGCTCCAGGGCGCGGATCCGGCGCGTCGTTTCGTAGCCGTCCATGCCCGGCATTTGGATGTCCATCAGCACGAGGTCGTATTGCTTGGTTTGAAAATATCGGATTGCCTCTTCACCATCGCACGCAAAGTCGAGTTGCCATGGATAGGGATCCAAGAACGCCGCCAGCAGTTCACGGTTGTGCGCGACGTCATCGACCACCAGCAACGTCAACTCGAGCAGCGACTCGGCCTCGGTGTTCACGACGGCCTGGGCCACGCGCATCTCTTCCGAAGGACGAGATTCGATCGGCGGTTCGGAGGCCGTGTCTTCGGGCAACAGCCGCACCGTGAAACGGAACGTGGAACCTTGGCCCACCGTGCTTTGCAGCCAAATGCGCCCGCCCATCAACTCCACCAATGCCTTGGAGATCGTGAGCCCGAGGCCCGAACCACCGTAGCGCCGCGTGGTCGAATTGTCGGCCTGGGTAAAGCTGTCGAAGATCGCAGCCTGACGGTCGACGGGGATACCGACCCCGGTGTCGGACACCTCGAATTCGTATTCGGCGTGTGACAGTCGGAAGACTTGCACCAAGATGCGACCTTCGGTGGTGAACTTGAAGGCGTTGCCCACCAAGTTCAGCAAAACCTGCCGCAGGCGACCCAAATCGCCGCGCACCATCTTGGAGGCCGATTCGGACACTTGACA